>JRHI01000240.1_pt1 | contig 62744 bp, 50 predicted proteins | sample 215371 | NCBI WGS metagenome assembly JRHI01 (sample SAMN02929681, study PRJNA255918) | sediment metagenome | biome: cave system; feature: Ice Cave; material: Sediment; isolation source: sediment from deep within a dark volcanic ice cave with no known source of... ...
TCCGGATCCGCGGAGGGGGTCGTGAGCAATCACGATCCCTACTCCGACTCAGGATGAGCCGGGCGGGCCAAGGAATGGTAACACGCGAGACGTGCTGAAAACGTTGACGGTAAATGAAAAAGGGTGGAGGTTTTTTTCCACCCTTTTCGGTTGTTCCTTATATGTTTACGTTACCGCGCCAGTTAGAAGCGGATAACCGGACCAAACGTGGCGCGCACGTTGTGGTGCGTGCCATTGCTGAAATACATTTCGTCGCCGATATCGAAGCGCAATCCGATCGGACCGGCATGCCCGTCGATTCCGACTCCTGGATAAAAGGTTCCGGTCACGTTGTTTTCGCGCAGCCCGGAAACCGAACTGCTGAAAGTTCCAAACGTTACGGGCGCGTTATCCAGGCGGAAATTCACGAAGCCGCCCTTAACGGTTACGAACGGTTGAATGCCGCGGTGTCCCAGGTTGAAGCGCGGCCCAAACAATCCGTGGAGAACGCGCAGATCCGTGCGTTGAAAAGTAGTCCGCGTAATGCCCGGAATTGAACCATCTGTGAAATTTTCGGTAAATGCCCGGCCGAAGTCATAAGCCATCTCGCCTTCCAGCTTGATGCGTTTAAAAGCCATAAATGACGCACGAGCGCCGACTCCGAGCAGATCGCTATCGGTTTGCGAAACGCGGTAATAATCCGCGAAAACGCCGACCTGCACGTGCTCGTTATCTTGCGCAAACGCCCCCGGTACGAAACATCCCGCAACAAACAGTAGTAACAATGCGACTCGCTTCATACGTATCTCCTAACGGTTAAATGGATTAAAACCCAATCGAACATCACCCACAACACCCACACCCAAGCAGCTACTTCGCTCTGCGTGTTTGATGATCTACGTACGAATGGGGTTGACTGGATGTCGATAACTTCCGAAACAAATATTAGGAGGGTTTACAGGAACTATTTACCGGCCATACGGAATTGCCTGTAGAAACACTTCAGGACGAACTTTTTTTTCGTGGATTTCTTGGTCTTCGGCAACAGTGCCGCCCAAATTATGGCACTTCCGCGCGTTCCGGTGTGTCGATGCGAATCTCCGTCAGGTCCGATAGCAAATTCGCCGCCCAGCGGTACACGTTATGTTCGCGCACGTGCACACGCATGTGATGCATGCGCGAATCCTGCTGTTCCTCGGGCATGTCCAGCGCGCGATGAATGGCATCCGCAAGTTGCTGCACATCGTATGGATTGATGAGCAGCGCATCGCCCAGTTCAAGTGACGCGCCGGCAAAGGTGCTGAGAATCAAAACACCTCGTTCGTCATCGCGTGCAGCCACAAATTCTTTGGCAACAAGATTCATTCCATCATGCAGCGATGTGACCAGGCACACTGAAGCTGCGCGATAATAGCGTGCGATTTCTTCGTGGGAGTGATGTTTCGGCAGTAGAACGATAGGCTTCCATCGGCCCACCTGAAACTTTATGTTGATGCGTTCGGCTTCCGCCGTGACTTGATCCATAAATTCACGGTAGCGCGCGATGTCCGTTCGGCTCGGCGCGCCGATTTGCACAAAGCTGAAGCGCCGTTGATACGCCGGATACAATTCCAGAAAACGTTCGATCCCGTGAAAGCGCTCGATGATTCCTTTTGTATAATCCACGCGATCGACGCCCACGCCCAGCAAACTCGCTTCTACGCCAAGTTCCGCGCACAAAGCGGCACGCTCTTCTCCCGCATTGCGAACATCATTGACGGCCACAGCATGCTCCGGAAACGCTACGCTGATGGGATATGGCCGCACGCGCGTAACGTGTCCCTGCCGGTTTACGGCGAAGCGATCCCACTCCGTCATCGCTTCCACCGCGCGATCCACGGTCGACAGAAAATTGTTGCAGTGCGATTGTGTATGAAATCCAATCAGGTCCGCGCCCAGCAATCCATCGATCAGCTCTCTTTGCCACGGACAGATTCCAAACACCTCCGGATTTGGCCAGGGGATATGCCAGAAAATCGCCACACGCGCATCCGGGCGCACTTCCTTCACCATGCGCGGTAGCAGCGCGAAGTGATAATCCTGCGCCAGCAGAATCGGCGATTCTGTGCCTTCCATTTCTTCCAGCACCGCATCGGCAAAACGCCGATTCGCCCGCTGGTAATGCAGCCAGTCATCGGGACGAAAAATCGGACGTGTGTGCGCGATATGGCAGAGCGGCCACAGTCCTTCATTCGCAAATCCCTGGTAATAGCCTTTTTCTTCTTCCGCGGTCAGCCAGACGCGCCGCAACGTGTAACTCGGGCGATCCGGTGGCACGCGCAAGCGGTCGTGCGAATCCACCATTGCGCGGTCGCCGCTTCCCGATCCGTGCGCGATCCACGTTCCGTCGCTGGCAAGCAGCACCGGCTCCAGCGCCGTAACCAGCCCACTGGCAGGAACGATCACGCTCATGGATTTATTTTCGTTGGCCACATGCATGTACGGTTCGCGGTTGGACACCACGTAAAGCGGTTGATCTTTCAGTTTGTTTCGCAGGCTGACGCGCAGCCGGTCGGCGGTCCATTGCGAAGCATTGGTATCGCGCAGCCGCGCCTCTTTTTCCGCGGAGGCGCGCGCCGCGTTCAGATCGCGGGCGAGATGGGTCACTTCATGGTGCAACTGATCGAAAATCCCGCCCTCGGGCAATGTTGGCGGCGCATGCGATTGCCCGGTGCGCATGGTGCGCAGCCACTTCGCCGTGCGCGTCAGTGGATTTGTGAATGTCCATCGCACCAGAACCATCGCGAGCGCGGTGATCAGCAGCGTTTGAATCAGCGCGTTCAGCAGGGAATCGCGTAGCGCGTGTGAAAGCTGCGTATCGATATAGCTGGTGTCGTGAAACAGCGCGAGCGTGCCGGCCGGCTTTGCGTTGTTGTGCAAGGGCAGCGCGTACATATGCATCGGCAGATGATCGATTTTGACGAACTCGCCGTAACCGGTATCGCGTTGCGCCGCGTGTGTCGCGGTGGAGGGGCGTGTCTTGAAAGCCGGCGCCAGGCCCGGGGTGATGGCCAGCGCTTTTCCTTCCGTGTCGTATACTGCGACGCCTTTTAAATGCTCGCGTTGTCCAAAGCGGTCCACCAGGCGCTGCAGATTTTTTTCGCGCGCGCGGTCCAGCATAGGCTCGACGCTTTCCTGCAAGCTTTCGCCCAGTATTTCGGCTCGTCGCGAAAGATCGTTGCGGAGAATGCGTCGTTCGGTGCGTACCTGATACCCGGCAAACAGCAGGGAAATCACAGCTACGCTGATGATTAATGGCAGGACAATCTTCAGCGTCGTGCGCAAGCGAACTCCTCACCCGGGTCCATTACAAAGCCTGCGCCGAGCTGAATGGCCAGCGAAGATTGGCCGACAGCACCACGAGCGCTGGGGCAAGTATCTTAATCTAAAATTGCGGCGCGGTGCACGAGCGAGCACTGCTTAACTTCTGCGCTCGTTGCTGCACAACCATCTAACGAAACGTGGTCAGCCGCATCCAACGTTTTTAGGCCCAATTCGTCGCGATTAAATTCAACAGCTGAACGTAAGCAAGGCCAGTCGCAACGGAAAAAGCGAAGAGTACAGCGAGGATAGACAACATGGCAAAAATGAAAGTTGTGCAGGTCAGCAAGCCGGGTGCCGAGTTTGAGCTGGTGGAACGAGAAATTCCCGCGCCGCCTGCCGGGCATGTCAGGATTCGCGTTGAGGTCTGCGGGATTTGTCACGGTGACGTTTTAACCAAGGAAGGTATGTGGCCCGGCATCACTTATCCCCGCGTTCCAGGGCATGAAGTTGCCGGTGTAATTGACGAAATCGGCGCGAGCGTCCTCGAATGGAAAAAAGGCCAGCGTGTCGGCGTAGGCTGGCACGGCGGTCAGTGTGGGCATTGTCTTTCGTGCCGCCGCGGCGATTTTTCCAATTGTGTGAACTTGCTCATCTCGGGCATCAGTTATGACGGCGGCTACGCCGAATACATGATTGCGCCAGTCACTGCTTTGGCCGCGATCCCGGATTCGTTGAATGCCGCTGATGCCGCGCCCTTGCTTTGCGCTGGCATCACTACATTTAATGCGCTCAGGCACAGCGGCGCGATGCCGGGAGATCTGGTGGCCATACAGGGCATCGGCGGCCTGGGGCACTTGGGCGTTCAATTCGCCAGCAAATTTGGCTACCGCACCGTGGCCATAGGTCGCGGTCCGGAAAATGCCGCGCGCGCGAAAAAACTTGGCGCGAGCGCGTACATCGACAGCAAAGCAACCAACGCGGCCGCAGAACTGCAAAAGATGGGCGGCGCTCGCGTGATTTTAACCACTGCGCCCGACTCCAAGTCGATGTCCCAACTCGTCGATGGATTAGGCAAGAATGGAACCATGGTGGTCGTAGGCGCGGCATTGGATCCCATCGAAGCTACGCCGCTGCAACTGATTCAAGGACGCCGGGGCGTGCAAGGATGGGCGTCCGGCATTCCGACCGACTCGGAAGATACGCTGCGCTTCGCGGAGCTAAGTGGTGTACGGCCGATGATCGAAAAATACCCGCTGGCCCAAGCCGCGCAAGCCTACGCGCGCATGATGAGCGGCAAAGCAGAATTTCGCGTCGTCTTAACAATGTAAAAGTCCCCATCCGCCGGACTCGAAACCCGAATGGTGGCGAACACAAAGGGTGGGCGCGATCACAAACTATCGAGACGATTCTGGGTGCCCCACCCGCCGCAGTTGCGTGTCGGAGTTTTGTGAATGGATTAGCAACGCTTCGTAGCGAAGAATCTCTATGGATTAATCTGCGACGGAAAAACTTTTGTTTCCTTCGGCGAAAATTCAAAACGCAGCACCCATTCGCTGGGCACCGCGCGCCCGTCCACTTCCGGCGGGGTAAAAGTCCATCGCTTCGCCACCTTCTCTGCCTGCTCTGCAAAAAATCTGCTGGAGCCATCGTTTTCCAAATCTGTTCCCACGACATCGCCTGCGGGGTCCACATGCAATTTCAAGCTAATCCGCACGGTGCCTCGTATCGTGGAGCGCGCGCGTTGCGAAACATCCGGCATCACCTGAAATAAAACCGAACCGTGCGCGGGATTTGGCGCTACGTCGGCTTTGCTCGCCTTGGAAGGCCGCGCGGTCGTTTCACGAGGCGGCGTGGTCTCACGAGCCGTTGTGTCACGTGCTGTTGTCTCGCGCGAAATCACATCACGCGTTGCGATACTCTTGTCGGCGCGAGACTGTTTATCCCCAGCGCTCTTTCCAGTGCTGCTGCTTCCCACAGAAGAAGGTGCAAAGGCGCTCTCGCGATCGGGAACTTGTTGTTTCGTCGTCGGCTTTCCCATTTCCTGCTTCTTTGCATCATGCTTAGCTGGCTCTTCGGCTAATTTCGGCGGCGTCTCCAGACTTGCTGGCGCCGGTACGGTCGACGGCTCGACAACCGCCGCTTGCGGCTGCAATTGCGAGAAGCGATTAACCACTCGCGGCGTGGCCAGTATCGCGCCAAGGACCAAAACGGCCGCGACCATGGGAACCACCGTCCGGGATTTGCGTGTCGGTGCAGCACCTGCCGAGCCACGCGCCGTTGCACCCGACGTCAACGTCCGCGGCATTAGCGTGTTTTGCTGCGACGCTAAACTTTTCTTCGGCGGTTCGGCGGAAGAAAGCGGCGCCGACAAAACTGGCCCGGCCGTAACGGTCGCAGGCGAAACAGGCGCGTGAGGCACGGTCGCGTGTGGAACAGGCGCATGAGCAACGGGTGCATGTACAACTGGCGCGTTCGGTGAAGTCAAAACCGGTGCTGCCGAAGTTGTCGCAGGCGTGGCAACAGTGGACAAAGGCGACACCGCCGCGATATCACGCTGGGGCGAAACGGAATCGGGATTCAGCAATCCAGCGATTTGCTGCAAACTCGCCCTGCGAGCAGGGTCCAATTCCAGACTGCGCCGCGCGATTTCCAGAAATGGCGCGGGTATCGTCTCCGCTGACGGAATTTCGGCAGGCGTTTGGCTGCGTACCACCGGCGTGTGTTGCGTCAACGCCTCCACCAGCGTGACGCCCAGCGACCAAATATCGCCGGCCGGCGAGACCGGCGAAGTTGCCGCCTCCGGCGCCGCGTAAATGTTTCCCGCTTCCATGGCGGCCAGTGCGCTGCCCATTTCGCAGAGCGTATCGCTGGAAATTTTAAGTTGATCGCCGATAGCCAGAACATTCGTAGGCTTCAAACGGGTATGCGCCAGGCCTTGCCGGTGCAGGTATTTCAGCGCATTCACAATCGACTGCAGCAGTTGCCGCGCTTCCTCGGGGTCGAGCGCGCGCTGCGGCAGGATTTGCGACAGGTCCTCTTCTGCGTGCTCCATCACCACGTACAGGAAATTTGTGTCCGCAACGTTGCAGCGTCCCATGCGTATGAGCTGCAGCAAGTGCGGGTGTGTCAGCTCGCCGGCCACGCGCCAGCTTGCCAACCGTGCGTCTGCCGTGGCATCCGCGGGAATAAGTTTTATGGCTGCGTTCTGCGCGCCACTGCTTAATTGCGTTAGATAAACAGCACTGTGGTCGGATCCGCCCAGGTACTGGCGCAGGGCGAAGCCATCCACCGTCTGACCTTCCCAAGTCTTCCAGGCTTCGGTCATTGTGAGCTCCGCGAATTTGCTTGGCTGGGTATCTCCATATTAGGCGATGAACTGAGGGACCAAGCAAGTCCCAAGCGCAAATTTAGTCAGTTGGTTACGCCTGCCACCTCCCGTTGGCGAGCTAAGAACCCTCACGCTGTACTCTTTTCATCTTTGGCCATTCGCCCCCATCGAGCCAGATCAATGCAGCTCGTTTCTCATCCAGGTGTGCAGCCGAGGCGTAGTTATTTTCCTGCCCGGTACCTGCGACATTGACTAGTGAAAATCGAGTCCAATGAACTCCGTTATCCGCCGAACCTGAAAAGAAAACATCGATTTCTTCGTTACCCTGTATGGCTCCCAGCGGAGACTGGTTCCAGTACGCTATTACCCCACCGCCGGGCAATCCTACAACTCCCGGATATTGCGATGCACTACGACTAAATGGAAGACCATCCGCGATAGACATTGGCGCGGACCACTTACCATCGGTTTGAATGGAGTAGCGAAAAGCTCCGTGCGCTTCTCCGCGTGGCTCTAGCCAACTCAACAGGACTTGACCGTTTGGCAGTTTGCTTAATCTCGGTGAGAAACTCCCTGCAGGCGCAGGTGAAGTTAGATTTTGGACGATTAGATCCGATGTTGCCGAAGTCACGTGGGATTTGCAGCCGTCCATCCCGGACATTGCCAAAAACAGGGATAGGCTAAATTGGACACTTCGACGTAAGTTCATTGTGATTTCTCTGAGCAATTTTAATTTTTGATCTACGCCGTATTTCTTTCCACTCAGACTTTTGATTCCGAACATCTGGCCGTAATTCGAACATCTGGCCGCAAGTTGTGGTGACCGCGGTGCTGCCCGTTCGCAGGCAGCACCTGCGGAAGACGCTACCGCGAGTATTGAAAGCGGTAGCGAACCTGGACGAGAAGCTCCCGTGGATTCAGGTAATGGGTCCCGCCAAAAGTGAAGCTGTTGTCCAGCAGAACTCGGCGATTGGCAAGGTTGATGCCTTGCAGGTTTACCGAAAAATTGTCGCTGAAACTCTTACCGAGCGACAGATCGAAAGTCGTGTGCGGCTGGAGATGGTCGCCGGGAAGGGACGAATTGCCGTTGGTGAAACCTGACGCGTAGTACACGTCCGTCGACGCATAGCTCCGCCAGGGTAGCGTGAATTGTCCGCCGATATGCAAAGTGTTGCGCTGGTCGTGGTCCAGCAGCTTAAATCCATTCCCGAACGAAAAGTTCGTAAGGCCGCCAGTAATGTCTCCGAAACCGAGCGCTAATTGATTCGAGTAGGTTAAATAGATTTCGGCGTGATTGTGAATCCGCGGCGAGTGCAGCGTCAGCTCCCATCCGTTAATGCGGGCCCCCTGAATGGTGATCGGGAAGAACACGTCCGAATTGTTCAAATTGTTGTGGTCGAAGAAATTTCTTGCGCGGGTCAGAAAATTATCAGCGTCGAGTATCCAGCCGCGAAACGGAATGGTAACGCCGAACTGGTGCTCTTCGTCGCGCTCGCCGTTCAGGGGAACAAACCCCAGGTTCTGGTTGCGGACGAATTGGAAAAGTGGACCCGAAGCCGTAATTAACGGAGGCGCTTGGTAGAAGTGCCCGTAAAATCCGCGAAACACCCAATGCAGTTTCGCGATGCGCAGGGATGCACCGACTCGCGGGCTGGAGGCATTTTCCGTTACTCCGCCCGAAAAGTGCGTTTGGCGAAGCCCAGCGTTCAGTGTGAGCCAGGATGTGAGCTTGAGTTGGTCTTCAGCGTACACGGCAACCATGCTGCCGACCGGATTTTCGACGTCAGGAAGATCAAGATTCGGTGTACCGCTGTTGTCGTTGTAAATCAGACCAAATACCTGGTTGTCTTGCTGCGCGAAACCGTAGAGCCCAGCGCGCAGATTGTTCCGTTCTTTGACCCAGGAAACCGCAACTTGCCCGCCTTCATACTTGGAAGAACGCTTCTCCGTCGCGGAACTGGGCAGGTCCGCGCGGCTGCTTTCGTAATTGGCGCCGTTGTAGTGATAAAACGGAGAAATGGTAAGCATCAACCCCGGGCTGAAGGTGCGCACCCAGGAGAAAGTTGCGAAGGAATCGCTCTCGTGATTCACGTCGTGAAGGAACTGACCTTGCGTATTGGGATCGTTCGGATCAAACGGCACCTGGTAAAAATCGCGCCGCGTCTGCGCGACCAGCCGCAATTGATCTTGCGAATCAGCGTTATAGATCAGCGAAGCGAACCCGCCGTAGCCGTTTGCTCCGTCGTGGACCACTGCGGATGTGGGCGTCTGCAAGCCGAGGTTAGTCCGATTGCCGTTCACGCTGGCGTAGTACGCGAATCGATTTGTGTGGTCGCCAAGATTTAGCTGATCGTCCGTTTGATAAAAATTTCCGGCGCTGAGAATAAGTTCGGCCTGACTGTTGCGCTCGAAGCCGGTGCGCGGGGCCACGTTGAAGATTCCGTAGGTGCGATCACCGTAATCCGCCGCGTAGCTGCCTCTTTGCGCTTCGACCGTTTCGATATCCTTGGGATCGATCTGCGGCCCCAGATTGCTGGCGATGTTGGTGTTGGGGATCGCCACGCCGTCGATCAGCCAGCTCACTTGATGACCGCCGCGAATATGTAGCTGGTCATGCGTGGAGTACGATCCCGGTACATAGTCCGTGATCATTGCCAGACTGTTGGTTCGCGCGCCGCCGGGGGTCAATTCGATTTCATTTTTATCGATAAGCGTGGTGGGCGTCACAGATTCCGTCTGAGCCGGCGATGCGTCCGCTGATACGGTGATCGCTTCGTTTTGCGACGCCACCTGCAATTCAAAATGAAACGTGGGCGATGCGCCGGAAAGGATCGCCAGCCGCTGCTCCGTTTTGGCGAAGCCGGGACTGGAGACCACTATCGAATACTCGCCCAGAGGAACGGCATCGAAGGTGAATTGACCTTCGCCATCTGTGACAGCAGTTTGCTGATAATCAGAGGCGCGGGCCTGCAATACGAGAGTTGCACCCTGAATCGGTCGATGCTGCGGGTCGTGAACGACCCCGCGAACCGTGCCAAAAACAGTGGCAAGCGCGGTGCCCGCCAATAACAAGCCAATCAACAAGAAGATTTTTACAGCTCGCATGGAAATTTTTCTCCTCGAAAATAACAGCTAACGCGCTGCGCTGCCGCGATGCGTGAGCGGAAAAGATAAACCTCTGGGAACGGTGTATTTGCTAACTACAGGACTGAAATGCGAGGAGGAGGGGTGGTTGGTTCAATCTTGCGAAATGGGCCCAGGTGTGTTTTCGGCGCTGGACGAAATTGCACCAACGAAAAATTAGCCCGGTCGCCAAAATGTGGCAACAGGAAATCGCTGGGAGTTAAAGATTGCTGCTTTTCCGTCTGGCAGCACGACATCGAGCAGGAAAGCATCATGTCGATTTCATCCATGTCATGGCCGCAATCCATCCCACTTTTCTCGGCGGCATGATTTTGTTTATGGTCATGCCCGTGAATTGGGCAGCGATTTGTGTTGCAACACGTGGCAACCTGCGCGACCAGAACAGAGCTGCACAACGCCAGCACGAGAAACATCGTCATCATGCCGGAGAATAGCCGCTGGACCCAGGAAAAATTGTGGTGCAGGAATCTCATCGCTGCGTCGATTGTCCCATGACAATTTTAGCGAAACCATCCTTTTTTGTGGGACGATTACTCATGGCAATTTGTGAGGAAACGCAAAAACGTGGTCACCAAATTGCCCTGGTGGAGCATCAGAAGGAGTGAGGCAAAACATTGACGTTCAAACCCGCTCCACTCGTGGCTGGATTGATTATATTGGTAGGACTGGCTTTATCCTGCGGAAGCATTAATGTGGGGGAGGTGCAGCCGCAGGATATCTGCAAGTGCACGCCCCTGGAACCGGACATTACCGATTACCGACACGCCGAGAAACATGTCCCTATTCCCACGATCGCTCCCACGGAGACGACCATAGACACCATTTATACCTGGGCTCAAACCGATCCCGGTTCGATCGACCCGCCCCGAACCGGGGTCGAATTGCAAGTGTTCCATATTGCTGTGGCGTTCGTGCAGGAAGTGAACGTCAACGCTGTGGACTGCGACGTACACCTGGAGATTTCCCAAACGCCAGATAAGAAAGCACGCAGGATCATCGTGGAAACGCCTGTGGACAGCGAATTTTGCAGTGCGCGAAAAAATATTCAGGCGCAGTTGGCGCAACATGGATTCCAGCTCGACGCGGAGCATGGCGGCGAACTGCCGCAAGGCTTGGCCGCGGACGTCGTGGGACTGGCGTTTGAGGATTTTGATCACAATGCGGTTGGTCTGCAGCGCGGATCCGCGCAAGTTGCAACGGTATGGGAACTCCACCCGGCTATCGTGAAACTGTTGCCCTGAAGTTCGCGGCTCACCCCTGAATTCCTGCTTGATTGAGTGGTCGTGGAACCGTTGGCCTACTTATTGTTTTGCGCGGAAATAAACAGTGCTGCGTACGCGCAGACCGATTTAGAATCGGGATTCCATTAGACTTGAATTTCGGAAGGTGGCTCAATGGCTCCTACACTGACTAACGGGAAAATCTGCTATATCGAATTTCCCGCGACCGACATTGCGCGTTCCGCACATTTTTATAAAGAGATTTTCGGCTGGCAAATCCGGCAACGCGGCGACGGCAGCATTGCGTTCGACGATTCTACCGGTCAAGTAAGTGGTACGTGGGTGCTGGGTCGACCGCCCGCGGCAGAACCCGGCCTTCTGATTTCCGTGATGGTCGACAGCGTGGCCGCGACCCTGGAATCGATCGTTGCGAACGGCGGCAAGGTCGTGCAGCCGATTGGCGCCGACGCTCCAGAAATTACCGCCAGATTTCGCGACCCCGGCGGGAACGTCATCGGCCTATATCAGGAGCCTGCCTGAGAGACTGAAAGTTGGACCTTTACCCTCTCAGTGGTGACTAAAACAATTCTCTTAATTCAGCCCAAATCCGCGCCTTTCCTTGACTTGCTCGGCGTGCGAATCAATAATGATAAGGCATGAACCTACGCGCCGGAGGCGCTGAAGACATGTTCCTTGACGTCAAGGACCTTGCCGTCCGCAAGCTGCGTATCCGCAGAAGTTACGCGCCGGGAAGCATCGATTTTCACTCCGCGGAGATCAAGCAGCTCGATCCGCTGGAAGTAACCGCCACGGCGGAGTTGCTGGAAGGCCAGATTCGCATCGAGGGCCAACTTGAAACGAAAATCGAGCTGGTGTGCGCGCGCTGCCTGGAACCGGTTGTTGAAGAAGTGAATCGCGCTTTCGATCTTTTCTACGCGCCGTTGCCCAAGGACGCCAAGCCAAAGGAAGATCGGCTGAAGGACGACGATACCGAAATCGGATTTTTCGAAGGGGAAGGACTTTTCCTGGCCGACGTATTGAAAGAGCAGGTGCTGCTGGCATTGCCGCTGAAGGTGATTTGCCAGAGCGACTGCCGTGGATTGTGCCCGAACTGCGGCGCAAACCTGAACCACGAAGAGTGCCGGTGTGAGACTCACGCGACGGACCCCCGTTTGGCTCCGCTGGTGCGCCTCAAGCAGGACTGGCTGAAAAAACAATAATCCGGGCGCAGTAGCCCGAACTAATCCCCGCCAGCGCGCGGAATGAGGAGTATTGCTATGCCTAACCCTAAACGTCGGCATTCGAAACGGCGCACCAGCACGCGGCGAGCTAATGACTTTCTAAAAAAGCCGGCGTTTGCCAAGTGCCCGAATTGCCACGAAATGAAACAACCGCACCAGATTTGTCCCCACTGCGGCCAATACAAAGGAAAAGCCGCGCAAGAACCGGCGTAGGATCCTTTTTCCCGTAACCTGCGGACGAAAATCCAATGATCACGATCGCTGTTGACGCCATGGGCGGAGATCACGCGCCCCGGCCCGAGGTGGAGGGCAGTGTGCTAGCCGCACGCGAATATGGCGTGCGCATCATGCTGGTCGGGCAGGCCAACGCGTTGCGCAATGAACTCGCCAGGCAGGAACCGGGGAATTTGCCCATCGAGATTGTGCCCGCCAGCGAAGTGATCACCATGGACGATCATCCGGCGCAGGCGTTTCGCAGGAAAAAAGATAGTTCCGTGCACGTGGCGGCGCGGCTGGTTCGGGAAGCGAAAGCGGACGGCCTCGTCAGCGCCGGCAATACCGGCGCGGTGATGACCGTAGCGCGATTTTTGCTGGGCACGTTGGAATCGGTGGACCGCGTCGCTTTGGCCGCTCCGTTTCCTAACGCCAAGGGCGGCATCTCCGTGCTCTTGGACGTCGGCGCAAACGTCGATTCCAAGCCCGAGCATCTGGTGCAGTTCGCGGTAATGGGAGAAATATATTATCGCGCGACCTTTGGCAATCGTCGCCCGCGCGTGGGATTGCTGTCTGTAGGCGAGGAAGAAATTAAAGGTAACGAATTGACGCGTGAAGTGTACACGCGGTTGAAAAAAAGCCCGGTGCATTTCGTAGGCAACGTCGAAGGCGGCGATCTGTTTTCCGGCGTAGTCGACGTGATCGTGTGCGACGGGTTCATCGGCAACGTCGCGCTAAAAATTTGCGAAGGCCTGGCGCTGGAAATTTTTGGCTTGCTGAAAAAGTCCATTAAAAGTTCGCTGGCTTCACAGGTCGGGTTTTTATTTTCGCGCGGAGCATTGAAGGGCTTGAAGAAGACCATCGACTACACGGAATACGGCGGTGCACCGTTATTAGGCGTGCGCGGAGTCTGCGTTATCGGGCACGGGCGATCCAATGCCAACGCTGTGAAAAACGCCATTCGCGTAGCCGCGGGCCTGGCTCGCGCGCAGATGAACGACAAAATTGAGCAGGAGCTTTCCGCCGCTGCGGTACACCCAGACCGCTCGGTGAGCACGCGCCTAACCGCGCCAAAGACAGACAGTACGAGATAGGAAAAGCAAAATGGGCAAAGTCGCATTCGTTTTCCCCGGGCAGGCGTCGCAATATCCAGGTATGGGCAAAGTGTTGGCGGAAACTTATCCAACCGCCAAAGCTGTTTTTGACGAAGCCGATAAAGCTTTAGGATTTTCTATTTCGAAACTGTGCTTTGAGGGCTCCGAAGAAGATTTAAAACTCACCGCGAACACGCAACCTGCGATTTTAACTTGTTCGGTTGCGACCTATCGCGTGCTGGAAGAAAAAGGTCTGGCTCCCGATTTTGTGGCAGGCCATAGTTTGGGAGAATATTCCGCGCTGGTAGCCATTGGCGCGCTGGATTTTGCCGACGCCGTGAAACTGGTGCGCAAGCGCGGCACCTACATGCAGCAAGCCGTGCCCGCCGGCGAAGGCGCCATGGCCGCGATCATGGGACTTTCACCCGCCGTGGTGACCGACCTGTGCAAACGCGCGGCGCAGGGGCAAATCTGCGCTCCCGCAAACTTGAATTCGCCGGACCAAACGGTAATTTCCGGTCACGCCGATGCCGTGAAACGCGCTGTAGAACTGGCTTCGCAGGACGGCGCAAAGCGCGCCACCATTCTGCCGGTGTCCGCGCCGTTTCACAGCGCGTTGATGATGCCCGCGCAGGAAAAACTTACGCTGGATTTGAAGAAGACCACCTTCGGAAAGTTGCGCGTGCCGCTGGTTACCAACGTGGATGCGGATACGATTGAAACCGGCGAGCAGGCGCGCGAAGCGCTGGTGCGGCAAGTGTCCACTGCGGTGCGCTGGGAAGAATCGGTGCGCCTGATGATTGAAGAGGGCGTGAACACTTTCGTGGAAGTCGGCCCCGGCAAAGTACTGACCGGATTATTGCGGCAGATCGAACGCTCGGTGGCGACATTGAACGTGGAAGACGAGAAGAGCCTGGCGAAGACGGTGGAGAAAATTGCCGGCGCACGCTCCGATGCGGCGTAAGCATCCGCTAAACAGGCGTTGAAGATGGCGATGATTTGATTTGAAACAAATGTTTCGGGGGCAGCGCAATAGATGTTCAGCTTGAAAGATAAAGTCGCGTTGGTGACCGGCGCATCCCAGGGTATTGGCTGGGACACCGCCCAGGCGCTGGTAGTGGCCGGCGCAAAAGTAGCTGTCGCGGCGCGCTCCGAGGGGAAACTGGCACTGCTGGTCGGCGAGATTACTGCCGCCGGCGGGGAAGCGTTCGCGGTAAAAATGGACGTTGCCGATGCCGAGCAAGTGAAGGCGGGCTTCAAGCAGGTAACGGAAAAATTCGGACGGCTGGATATCCTGGTCAACAACGCTGCCATCACGCGCGACGGTTTGGCCGTGCGCATGAAACCCGACGACTGGGACGCAGTATTGCGCACCAATTTAACCGGCGCGCATCTGTGCATCCAGCAGGCGCTCGGTATCATGATGCGCGCGCGAGCTGGCCGCATCATCAACATTACGTCTGTCGTCGCGCAGATGGGCAATGCCGGGCAGGCAAATTACGTGGCCGCCAAAGCCGGTCTGATCGGGTTGACCAAAGCAATTGCCACGGAGATTGCTTCGCGAAACATCACCGTGAACGCGGTAGCGCCCGGCTTCATCGATACCCCTATGACCAATGTCTTGCCGGATAAAGTGAAAGATGAATTGAAGGCCAGAATTCCGCTGGGTCGCCTGGGCGTGGCGCGCGATGTCTCCGCTGCGATCGTTTTTTTGGCCAGCGACGAAGCAGGGTACATTACCGGGCACGTTCTGGATGTAAACGGGGGGCTCTATCTGGCCTAACGCTGCACTCGACAGGGTTAAAGTTGACCTTGCCGGATAGCGTGACTAGAATGAACGGGTCATCGAGCGCAGTGAAAACCAGCTCCGAGGCCGCGTTTACCAAACTGTACGTTTGCCAAACGGAACGTACCAAACTGAACGACGACAACGACATTAATTTCCAAGAACGACCCTGAGCTGAATGATGCAAGGGGCAAACCAAGCGATTGCAGATCGCGGAGGACATCGGAATGGCTAGTGTGGAAGAACGCGTTAAGCAGATTATCGTCGAACAGCTCGGCGTCGATGAAGCGGAAGTAACGCCCACAGCGTCGTTTGTGGACGATCTGGGGGCGGACTCGCTCGACCAGGTGGAATTAGTGATGGCGTTTGAAGAAAGCTTCGGAATTGAAGTGCCCGATGAAGACGCCGAAAAAATGGCCACGGTAAAAGACGCGGTCGAATATATCGATAAGCACTCCAAGGGAAAGTAAGTCACGGTCTCATCACCTCAACAGGGAGCACTTAAAAGTTGACTCGCCGCGTAGTTGTGACGGGCGTCGGATTGGTCTGCGCGCTGGGCACCGGCACGGAGGAAAGCTGGTCGAACCTCGTCGCCGGGAAGAGCGGCATCGGTCCGATCACTTTATTTGACACCACCGGTTTCGATTGCAAGATCGGCGGTGAAGTGAAGAACTTCGATCCCTTCCGCTGGATCGAGAAAAAAGAATTGAAGAAAATGGGCCGCTTCATTCAGGTGGCTCTGGCGGGCGCGGATTTTGCCATCAAAATGTCCGGCTGGAAACCGGAAGATTCCGACCTCGATGAAGTCGGCGTATACGTTTCCTCCGGCATCGGCGGATTCGACATCATCGAACGCGAACACATCAAGTTGATGCAGGGCGGTCCCGGCCGCATCTCGCCATTTTTTATACCGTCTGCCATCGTAAATCTCGCGTCCGGGCACATTTCCATTCGCTACGGCGCGCGCGGACCCAACTCCGCGACAGCTACCGCGTGCTCCGCTTCGGCGCATGCCATCGGCGACTCTTTCAAAATTATCGAGCGTGGCGCTGCGGAAATGATGATCTGCGGCGGCACCGAAGCGACCATTACTCCCATGGGCGTTGGCGGGTTCGCTTCCATGAAGGCGCTTTCCACGCGCAATGACGATCCCGCACATGCCAGCCGGCCCTTCGACGCGGAACGCGATGGCTTTGTCGTAGGAGAAGGTGCGGGCATCGTGATTCTGGAATCGCTGGAGCACGCACAAAAACGAAACGCTCCAATCCTGGCGGAAATTGTTGGCTACGGAATGTCCGGCGACGCGTATCACATTACGCAACCCGCGGAAAATGGCGACGGCGCTTTCCGTGTTATGCGCGCGGCCATCAAAGACGCGCACCTGACCCCCGAGGACATAGGTTACGTGAACGCACATGGCACTTCCACGCCGCTCGGCGACGTGATTGAAACGCGCGCGTTAAAGCGTGTCTTCGGTGAACGCGCCAAGAACGTTCCCATCAGCTCGACAAAATCGATGACCGGTCATTTACTGGGCGGCGCGGGTGGGCTGGAAGCGGGTATCAGCATTTTGGCGTTGCGCGATCAGATTATTCCGCCAACCATTAATCTCGAATTTCCCGATCCGGAATGCGATCTGGATTACGTGCCGAACGTCGCGCGTAAAGCGACCCTGGATTACGCGCTGTCCAATTCCTTTGGATTTGGCGGTACCAACGCGGCGCTGATTTTCAAGCGCTGGGCTGGCAAGTAGCTGTTTTCAGCGTACCGATCATCTGCCGCAAGTATTTGTTTCGTGTGTTAAATCGTTTTTGCGTTTCACAATCGCATTACAAAAAAAGCATCGCTTAGTTTTCAGCCAGGAAGACCATCGTGAAAATTATCGTCTGCATCAAGCAGGTTCCCGCCAAGGATGCGCCGCTTTCCATCTCCGGCAATTGGATCAAAGAGTCCGACATCGGTTTTGAGATGAACGAGCCGGATAGTTACGCGCTGGAAGAAGCTTTGCGGCTGAAGGAAGAACACGGCGGGGAAGTGGTTGCGCTTTCCATGGGGCCGGAACGCGTAAAGCAAACCATTAAAGAAGCTTTGGCCAAGGGCGCGGATCGCGGTATACACATTGCCGATGATCAATTCGCTCAGCTCGATCCGTTAGGTGCAGCGAAAATGCTCGCGGAAACGCTGCGTAAAGAAAACGCCGACCTCATTCTGACCGGCTTGCAAAGCGACGATCACGGGTTTGGACAGACCGGCGTTTTGATTGCCGCGTTGCTGGACCTTCCGCACGCCACCATCATCATGCAGATCGAAGTGCAGGATAAAAAGATGCGGTTGAAGCGGGAACTCGAAGCCGGCTGGTTCCAACACATCGAATGCCCGCTCCCGGCGGTGCTGTCCATTCAATCGGGAATCAACAAAGTGCGCTACGCCACGCTGAAAGGCATCATGGCGTCGAAGAAGAAAGAGATAACCGCGATCACGCGCGAATCGCTGGGCGTGAAGGCGGAGATCACTCAGAAGATCGAGAAGATCTATGTGCCGACAAAAACCAAGAAGACCGAGTATCTGACCGGCACGCCAAAAGAAGTGGCCACCAAGCTAGTGGAAAAATTAAAGTTCGACGCGCGTGTCATTTGAGCAACCATCGAATCTTGTCATTCCGACCGAAGCGAGCCGACGCTTTTTGTCGGCTCGCACAGCTTGGCCGCCTGGGCGGGTGGAGGAATCTCTCTTCGTATGAAACCAGTCGCGCTATTCATTGCGGCTAAGAAGCATCGCTGTGCAAAAGAATCGAGCCGATAAAATGAAAATTTTGGTGATTACCGAGCAGCGGCAGGGAAAATGGAACAACACCAGCTTTGAAACGCTGGTCGCCGCACAACAGATTGCCAAGGACGCCAGCGGAACCGTGAGCGCACTGGTGATCGGCAAAGGCGTCACGAATTTTGCGGAAGATCTGGCGGGGAAAAACGTAGCCGAAGTTTTGGTGGTTCAGCACGATCTGCTCGAAGCCTACACACCCGACGGATATTGCATTGCACTGTCGCAGGTAATTGCCAATACCAAGCCCGCTTTGGTTCTTTTTCCGCACACCTATCAGGTCCGCGATTTTGCGCCCAAACTCGCCGCCATGACGTGCAAAGGCATGATCGCCGACTGCATCTCCCACCACAAAGACGCGGACAAACTGGTTTTCGTTCGCCAGATGTTTCAGGGAAAGACCGTCGCGGACGTAACGTTCCAGGGTGACGGCCCGTGGTTTGCTTCATTCCAGTCCGGCGCGTTTCGCGCGGACCTGCTGGCCGCAAATCCTTCCGGCAAAGCGCCGATCAATAAAATTACCGTTGACCTGAAGCCGGAACAAATTCGCACCAAGCCTCTGGAGCTTTTCAAGGAAGCAAAATCCGCCGTCGATTTAACGCAAGCTCCCATAATCGTCTCCGTCGGACGCGGCATAAAAGCTCCTGAAAATATTCCGCAAGCCGAAGCGCTTGCCAAAGCCATTGGCGGCGAGATTGCGGCGTCGCGGCCGATTTGCGATGAGGGCTGGCTTCCGATGGAACGCCAGATCGGCAGCTCCGGCCAGACCGTCGCGCCGAAACTATACCTGGCCCTCGGCATTAGTGGCGCGATTCAGCACGTCGTGGGTATGAAAGGCGCGCGCACCATCGTGGCCATCAACAAAGATCAGAACGCGCCCATTTTTGAAATTGCCGATTACGGCGTAGTCGGAGATATTTTCGAAATTATGCCCGCCCTCACCGAAGCCCTCGAAAAAGCCAAGACCTAACCGCAAAACCAGGCCAAACGCCCTCATTTGCTAGAATAAAGGCATGACCGTACAACGCGAGCAACTGGAAGCGGATGTATTGATTGTCGGCGCCGGGCCCGCCGGTCTTTCCTGCGCGCTGCATCTCGCAAATCTGATCAAGAAGCACAATGAAGCCGGTGGCACCACAAACGGCCCGCAATTATCCGCGGAAAATATTTACGTGCTCGAAAAAGGGCGCGAAGTAGGCGCGCACCAGCTTTCCGGCGCCATCATGAATCCCAAAGCGCTCGCCGAGCTCGTTCCGGATTACAAGAATTCCGCCCCGCTGGACACCCCGGTCACCGATGACTCGGCATTATTTTTCACTAAAGGTGCGTCCGTGCGGTTTCCCCTCACGCCGCCGCCATTCAAAAACAAAGGCAACTACGTCGTTTCGCTGAACAAAATCGTGAAATGGATGGGTGGCCTGGTCGAGGCCGCTGGCGTCAATTTGTTCACGCAGTTCGGCGGCGCATCTCTGATTTATGAGGGCGAGGGCATCGCCGGAGTCATCACCGAAGACAAAGGCATCGACAAAAACGGAAAGCCCAAGGATAACTTCACGCCCGGGTATGAATTGCGCGCCAAGGTTACCGTTCTGGCCGAAGGCACGCGCGGCTCGCTCACCAAACAATTGGTAGAGAAGAAAAATCTCGCCAACATCAATCCGCAAAGTTACGGCCTGGGCATCAAGGAACTGTGGGATGTGCGACCGGGAAAAATCGCTTCGGGATTTGTAGCGCACACGCTGGGCTGGCCTATTTCGACAGACATGTACGGCGGTGGATGGATTTACGGACTGGCCAACAATCGGCTCTCGATTGGCTTGGTGATGGCGCTGGAATACGCCGACCCGCGGTTCGATCCGCACGCCGCGTTTCAGACGTGGAAGACGCATCCGTACCTCAAAAAAATTCTCGATGGCGGCAAAATGGTGCGTTACGGCGCGAAGTCGTTGCCGTATGGCGGCTGGTACGCCATGCCACGAAATTATCTGGATGGCGGCCTGATCATCGGTGATTCCGGCAGCTTCCTGGATTCGCAGCGGCTGAAGGGTATTCACCTGGCGATGAAAAGCGGAATGCTTGCGGCCGAAACTATTTTCGATGCGCTCAAAGCCGGCGACACTTCCGCAAAAACTCTGACCGCGTTTCCCAAAAAGGTCGAACAAAGCTATATCAAGAAAGAACTGTGGGCCGTGCGCAATTTTCACCAGTCGTTTCAACACGGACTTTACCCTGGTCTGCTGCAGACGGGCCTGCAATTTATTTCCGGCGGACGCGGACTGATCGATCCGATGCGTGCGCACGCGGGCTATCAGTCCTACAAAAAGCTGAACGATGCAGATGGTAATCATGGCAACGCGTCCGCTACCGGCGAGCAACCGCTGGAACTGGAGCGCTTCAACGGCGACGGCAAGCTGACATTCGACCGCCTGACGGATGTCTATCATTCCGGCACGCGGCACGAAGAAGATCAGCCCTGCCATTTAATCGTTCGCGATTTAAATGTTTGCGTTACAAAGTGCGTAGTGGAATACGGCAATCCCTGCCAGTATTTTTGTCCTGCAGCTGTGTACGAGATGGCTAGAGACGCCAGCAGCCAGCTCAAGTTAAAAATCAACGCTGCCAATTGTGTACACTGCAAGACCTGCGATATCGCGGACCCCTATCAGATTATCGATTGGGTGGTGCCCGAAGGCGGCGGTGGCCCGAATTACGAAGGAATGTAGGTCGCGTGGGCGCCGCAATTGCACGTGTAAACTAAAAACGCCGCCGGAACATCGCTGAGCAATAGCTCGGACGATTCTGGCGGCGTTCCATCGAATGCGCCAAGCGCATCCAGCTTAGTTCGGCAACAAACCGTACACGCTAATCTCGCTGGAAGTTCCCACGTAGACTTTGCCGTTGGCCACGGTAGGCACCGTGAACTTCACATAGCCTCCCGCGCTGCCTCCGCTGTTCCACAACTCCGAGCCCAGATTCGTGGCGTCGTAGGCGTGCAGTACTGCCGAGCCGGCGCTTTGAATCGCCCACACGATTCCGTTGGACGATCCTTGCGACGAGACCGACGGAGTCGCGCCAGGGAATCCAAACGAGCCGGGCGATTGCGAAGAAGAGGACGTGGAAAATGTTCCCGATGACGTGTTCAAGTTGAATGCTTTGAGGTGATCGCTGACGGGCGCAATATACACGGTGTTCTGCCAAAACGCCGCCGTGGCAAAGATCGCGTTTCCGATGGAGAAGCTTTGCACCGCGCTTTTATCCCCGCCATGTTTTCCGCCCAGATCGTCGCGATTCAGCACGTACAGTGTTCCCTCTTTACCTCCGCCAATGACCAGGTTCTGGTCGACCAGGATTGCCGCCCCGCCGGCGCCCAGATCCAAATCTCCGCTGTTCAATCCGTTCTCGTTGTTCGGAGTGAAATAGCTGGTAACGCCGAGGCCGCCGCCCGTAGACAGCTTCAAAAAGCTATCGCCGAATTCCGAATTGCCGTCCCAATTTCCGTTCCCCGTGGTGACGTATAGATTGCCACTGGAATCGGCCGAGGGTGCGGCTCCGGACATCCAGATGCCGCCATAACCGGAATTTGGATTCACGTTGAAGAGGTTAACTTGCGACAAGTTGGAAGCGTTGTAACCAACCACCCACCCGTAGTAGGTGGGATGATCGCCGTGCGAGGCGTACGCGATGTACACCACGCCATTCACCAGCGCCAGCCCGCACCGTTGATTCTCCCGCAAGGGATCGAAGGAATGCCCGTATCCGGAAAACGAAATTTCCGTGGGTCCAGAAAATTTTTCGGAGCCATCGCTCAGATTCAAGGCGTGCAGGCGCTGATGGAAATTGCCACCCGATTTGGATTTGGACACCAAGTAAATCGTGTTGGTCCCCGCGTCAATCACTGGCGTACCCACGATGCCGATATCCGGAGCGATGTCTTCGGTGCCCACATCGCCGTTGTTGACCCAGGTCTCGCCGGACCCAAGTAAGCTCTTTTGCCAGTAGGTCTGGCATGGCGTTGCGTCTGCGTCGAACGCATAAACAGTGTCATGCTGCGTCGCCGCGATGACCACGTTGTGCGTTCCACCGCCGATTCCTACATTGGCCACCCACAAGGGCTGCGCGTAGGCTGCTGCGTCGATCCCGCACCCGAAGCGTTTGCCGAACGTAGAGCCGTTCACGTTCGAAGTGGTCAGCGCGTACTCTTTGGAGTTAACGCCGCCGCGCGATAGGTCATTGTGATAGGTGAATACTCCGCCCAGGTCCGTAATCGCTACGGTGGCAGACGCGGAAACGGTGGTGTCGGCGACGCTACGCGCGATAACCGTATGCGTGCCGGGACTGGACGGCGGCGCGTATGTTCCGCCGGCGCTGATGGTCCCTACCGACGAACTGCCTCCGGGGATGGTGTCCACTTCCCACGTGGCCGTTGTGGTGGCGCTTCCGCTTACGGTGGCCGTGAACGTTTGTGCCTGGCCGGTGGTCAACCCGACGCGCTTAGGAGTGATGCTGACCGTTACGGAACCCGACGGCGGTGGGGCCGCACCGGTAATCGTAATGGTTGTTGTGGCGGTCTTGGTGTTGTCGGCCACGGATTTTGCCGTCACGGTTACAGTCGCCGGAGTAGGCACGCTGGTCGGCGCGGTGTAAGTAATGGAGGTGCCTGAAGCGGTGGTGGTCGCAGAAAGGTTTCCGCACGCGGTTCCAGTGCAACCTGCGCCCGTCAGCGTCCAGGTCACGCCTTTATTTTGCGTATCGTTTTGTACCGTAGCAGCGATGCTCTGCGTCTTTCCGGTCTGTACCGCAGCGCCAGTGGGATTCACGGCAATTGAAATTGTAGTTGGCGTCGGCGTTGGCGTGCTGGTAATCGTAATGGTTGCCGTCGCAGTCTTATTGTTGTCCGCGATAGACCTGGCGGTCACCTTCACCGTCGCTGAAGACGGCACAGTGGACGGGGCGGTATAGGTAATTGCCGTTCCCGACGCGCTCGTGATGGACGAGAGCGTTCCGCAGGTTGTTCCCTTGCAACCGGTTCCGCTCAACTCCCACGTCACGCCCTTCTTCTTATCGTCGTTGTGCACCGTCGCAGCAAAGCTCTGGGTCTTGCCGGTCTGTACCGTTGCAGTAGTGGGGCTCACCGCTACGGCAATCGCGGCGGCTGGCGTTGAGGTTGTGGTCACCGTAAGAGTGGCCGACGCGGTCTTGCTGGCGTCTGCGACGGACTTTGCCGTCACCGTGACCGTCGCTGGCGTCGGCACGCTTGCCGGTGCCGTGTACGTTATGGCCGTCCCTGAACCGCTGGTAGTGGTTGAAATTGTTCCGCAAGCGGCTCCGCTGCAGCCGGCACCGGTTAAAGTCCAGGTCAAGCCTTTATTCTGCACGTCGTTCTGCACGACGGCCGTGAGGCTTTGTGTCTTGTCGATTTGCACTGAAGCGCTGGCGGGATCCACCGATACCACAATCGCCGCGCCGGGTGTCGGAGCACTCGTCACCGTGATGGCGCTCACCGCGGTCTTGCTGGTATCCGCGACTGACTGAGCCGTCACCGTAACAGCTGCGGGCTCTGGCACGCTGGCTGGCGCGGTGTACACAACGGCAGTTCCCGACGCGCTGGCCGCAGCGGACAGTGTTCCGCACGCAGCCGCGCTGCAGCCTGCGCCGGTCAAAGTCCAAGTGATGCCCTTATTGCCGGCATCATTCTGCACCGTGGCCACCAGGTTCAGTGTTTTTCCGGTTTGCACGCCGGCGCTGCTGGGGGAAACGGCGACACCTATCGTGGGGGCGATAACGACAACTGAGGCAGTGGCGATTTTAGAGGGTTGCGCTTTGACGACCGCCTTGATCGTGACAGTGGCCGGCGAAGGTGGTACCGCCGGGGCCTTATACAAACCCAAGGCATCTATGGTGCCGTGCACAGCCTCCCCGCCAGGCACATCATTGACATGCCACGCTACCTCCGTATTTGAGGTGTTTGCTACCGAGGCGGTGAATTTCAGCGTTCCGGCTACCTGAACAGAAGCGTTGTTAGGAGTCACCGAGATGGTGACGATTTTCGCCTCGGGCGAAAACGATTGCACGGAAGCGCAGCCCCACGCCGATAAACCCACCAGCAAAAACGCACCGAAGATAGAAATAGTATGAAACCGCGAAAGATTGCGAAATTCCATGATTTAAAGACCTCTGGACAAGTTAGTAGTACGTTCCCCGCGAAGAGGAAAAACACTTTCAAACTACACTGGTTAGGCACCCGGGTGGGACGGGCAGCAGGGACGATCAAAATCCTATGCCAGAACTAGTACAAAAGTAAAGCCTAGAGAAACCGCCCGGTAGCCGTCAGGAACCGCCCTGCCAGAGCTTGCGAACGAAGATGCGCACACGCTCCACGACGGAGGTGGGGGCAGGAGCCGGATTGGGAACAGAAGTGGATCCAGGCTGGGGCGCGGGCGCGGAACCGTACGTCGTTCCTGCGCGAGTGGGTGGCTTAGGTGCCGCATTTGTCGCCACAACCGAGACGGCGTCCCCTTCTACTTTCCCTTGAAAGATAAGCGTCGGCCGTACGCGCACGCGGCGAACCAGCACAATCATCCTTGGATCTACTTCCGGCTGCACCTTGGCATTGGCGTTAAATATCAGCGGCGGCACGAAGACCTGGTAGATAGGTTCTTCCTTCGGCGCGGATTTTGGCGCTTCGACCGGCGGAATATTTGGCTTTATCTCAGGATTTTTCTGGCGCACTTCTTCGGCCGTGGCCAGGTGGCTGATCTGCGGTGGAGGAGCTTCCGCAATTTGCAACTCGCACGAACAACGGCCCGTGGAACCGGAGTGTACGTCTGAACCTGTGCGCGAACTGCTGCGCAACGAATCGATCTGACCGTTGGCCAGGAAAACGTCACCGCCCTGCGGTACAACCACGCTTTGACCGGTGAGTTGCTGCTCCAGCCGCAACGCGCCGCGATTGGTACGGATACACATCGCGCCGCCGACGTCGAACCCCACGACCGAATCCTGCGCCCCATCGCCAATTGCCACGGGTTGCGCCTGGATTTGCGGCGTGTACACCGTCAAGGCGGGCTCGCGCTCGATGCGCGCGTGAATTGTTCCGGTGTCCAGCGCGATGGTCAGGGCGCTGCCGGACTTCAGGACGGAAAAATGCGCGGGGCCGCAGATGGCGATCTGCCCGCCTTCCACCAGGTTAATGCGCGCGGTGCCGGACTTTACGCGCACGTCGCTGCCGCTGCGCAGCACAGTGATGATTTGCCCGTTGACGGTGTCGACCGTCATCGGCCCGGCGATCGCAATGGCCTCGCCTTCGATGGCTCCCACGGCATCGCCGGGCGGGGGGTTATCGAAGCGCGCGCCATCCGCGCCCAGGCCGGCGAGTAGCGCGAAACCTGCAGCCGCGAAACTAAAAGCGACCGTGCGTTGCACATTCCGCGTTGCAAACTGCGATGACAATTGCTTGCGCTCCTCTACAAACTGGCCGACAGCCGTGACAGACTTTGGCCGAATATCGGCCAAACACCGGGTCTCATCGCTCCAAACGCTTCGGCCTATACTATACGACGATGGCTACCCCCGACGCGGAACGTAATTCAACGAGCGACACGGCCGTGGAACCTTCGGCCGCGAGCTCTCCGCCAACTCCTCAGGACCCGGTAAATCTACATTACGACACGCGCCTGCCGCGCCTGAAATGGTCGCGGCGCATACAAATTCCCATCATTGCCGCCGCGGTGTTCAGCGTGATTCGCATGCTGGGCCCAACCCTCCGCTTCGAAGTGTTGGGCCAGCAACAACCGGAGCGCGTCTACGCTTCTGGGCAGCGTTGCATCTACGCGTTCTGGCATCGCGTGATTATTCCCGTCGCGTGGTGGGCCAGGAATCGCGGCATCGTGGTGTTGAATACCACGGCATTCGACGGGCAATGGACGCGCAAAGTGATCGAGTGGCTGGGATTCGGCACTGCGCAGGGCAGTTCCTCCCGCGGAGGCCTGCGCGGGCTGGCCGTGATGGCCAAGCGCCTGGAAGAAGGAGTCGATTGCGGTTTCACCATCGACGGCCCGCGCGGTCCGCGCTACGTCGCCAAGCCTGGTCCGGTTATGCTCGCGAGAAAAACCGGTTGCCCGATTCTGGTATTTCACATCGGCGTGGACCGCGGAAAAACATTCACGAAAACCTGGGATCACTTTTTGTTGCCTGCGCCGTTTGCGCGCGCCGTGATTCTCTGTGCGCCGCCCATTTACGTACCCGTCGATGCGGACGCCGGCCTGATGGAAACCAAACACGCCGAAATGCAGCGCGAACTGGAACGCGTTCGCGACGTAGCCGAGGGTTGGTTTCAGCTGAGTGAACAGCAGCGTGAAAAATACCGCGAAGAATTTACGCGATAAAATTATCAGCACCCTCCGCGTATTTTTATTTCGGCGAAAATTAAAAAGCCTGTAATGCCACGACTGCGGAGAGAGTGAATGCGGATTTTGCGCTACTTTGTGGTGCGTTCTCCGAGCTTTACCTGCAGATCCAGCTTCTTCCCGCCGCGATACAACGTCACCGGTACCGTATCTCCCGGGCGCTTGCGATTCAGGATTTTATTAACGTCGAATTGATTCGACACCGTCTGGCCATCGATCGAGGTGATGACATCGCCGCCAATGGCGATGCGCCGCATGCCTGCCTGCGCCAATTGGTCGCCGCCGCGAATGCCTGCGGCCGCCGCCGGTCCACCGCGCGTAACTGTTTCCACCAGCAGCCCTTCCTGAACAGGCAAATCCAGCGCTTGCGCCAGATACCCACCGATGGGCAGTGTTTCCACGCCCAGAAATGCGCGATGCACGCGGCCGTCCGTGATCAGATCGTTGGCGATGGCTTTCGCGGTGTTTACCGGAATCGCAAACCCGATTCCTGCGGTAGTTCCCGAAGGCGTGTAAATCGCGGAATTGATGCCGATCACTTCGCCATGCGTATTGATCAGCGGCCCGCCGGAATTGCCGCGATTGATGGCCGCATCGGTTTGGATGGCTTCATCGATGAACGTGGTCTCGCTGGTCTGCACCGTGCGTCCCAGCGCGCTCACTACTCCCGTGGTCAGCGTGCTTTGAAATCCAAACGGATTGCCGATGGCCAGCACTTTTTGCCCCACTTGCAGGCTGCTCGAATCGCCCAGCGGCAGCGTGGCCAGTTCTTTTCCGTTGGGTTCGATCTTCACCAGCGCCACATCGTTGCGCTGATCGGCGCCGATAAATTTTGCCGGGTAGCGCGACTGGTCGCCCAGCACCACTTCGATCGATTGCGCTTCCTGCACCACGTGATAATTCGTCAGGATGTATCCGCGCTTGTCGATGATGAAGCCGGAGCCCGCGCCTTCCACCGGCACCGGGTCCATAAAGAAATCGTACTGCGTAGCTTTGGTCAAAACGTTGGCCACGGCCGGCGCGGTCTGGCGATAGACGCGAACATTTATGGATTCATCGGTGGTGAGCGCCGCATCGCGTTGCGCCGTGTCCATGGCCAACCCAGGGATTTTTGTTCCGCCGAGCGGCATGGCTCCGACGCTTGTGGGTTGACGCTGTCCCCAACGCCCGCCGGCCCAATACGCTAGAAGGATAATGACGAGTGCCGCGAGCAACAACCGCGCGATGCTGGAGGATCTGGAGGTAGCCATAGTTTTTTCCTTCTGCTTTTTTTCAAATAAACGATCACGATTCGCTTTTGCAAATACTTACTGCCTCTACCAGTGCGCGAAGCGAAAGCGCCCGAATCTAAACTTTTAGACGCGCATCACGAAGTTTAGCAGCAAGCCGTTCCACCTGCCGCCGCGTTTCTGCCAGAGACCCGGAGCAATCGATTTTTTCCGTGGCATGGCACAACTTTTCTTCCACGGGGAGCTGCGTAGCAATTCTGCGGCGAGCTTCGTCTTCCGCGAGGCCCCGCGCCACCAGCCGCGCGATTTGCTGCTCCGGTTGGCACCACACCACCACCACGCCATCGAGCTTCTTATCCAGCCCAGCTTCTACGATGAGCGCGGCTTCCACGAATGCCGCTTTACGCGATGGGTCCCGCTGCAAGTCATCAAACTCAGAAAGAACCCGCTCTTCCACGCGCGGGTGCACGATGGCGTTCAGACGTTCGAGCTTGGCAGCGTCCGCGAAAACAATCCTTCCGAGCGCGGCGCGGTCGATGACCTTATCGGCATTCGCGATGGAGCTGCCAAATTCCTGCAGAATTTCATTGTGCGCTGGCTGCCCCGGCGCAATCAATTGGTGCGCCATCGAATCGGCGTTCAGAACCGTAAAACCCATTTCCCGCAGCATGGCGCCGACGGTGCTCTTGCCGCTGGCAATACCGCCGGTGAGGCCCAGTCGAAGCATGCAGCAATTCTACCGTGCGCTGGCGATGGTTTGCGGTTGTTTCGGCGACGACGACGAAGGCCCTGGGGAAGAAATGGCGCGGCGCAGGCGAGCCGCCTTGACCGTGTTACTCATGAGCATGGTGATGGTCATGGGCCCGACGCCGCCGGGAACGGGCGTCAGCGCTCCGGCAACATGGATTGCATCCGGGTGCACATCGCCGACGAGAGCGGAATTCTTGGCGCGAAATTTTTCCATGCGTTCGGGGAAATTGCGAAACAAGCGCTCGGCCTCTTTGGCGTCTGTGACGCGATTGGTGCCCACGTCGATCACCGCTGCGCCGCGCTTGATCCAGTCTGCGGCCACGTATCCGGCCTTGCCCATGGCAGCGACGATGATATCCGCGCGGCGGACGGTCTCTGGAAGGTCGCGCGTTTTTGAGTGGCAGATCGTTACCGTCGCGTTGCCGTGCATCAACAGCAGCGCCATCGGTTTGCCGACGATGTCGCTGCGTCCCAGGACCACCGCGTCGGCGCTTTCAATCGCAATATTGTTGCGGCGCAAAATTTCCATGCACCCCGCCGGAGTGCAGGCGAAGAGTCCCGGGCGTCCGCTTACGAGTCGGCCAAGATTCACGGGATGAAATCCGTCCACGTCCTTAGCGGGATCGACAGCTTCCAGAACGCGCTTGGTATCCACCTGCTTCGGCAAGGGCAACTGAATCAGAATGCCGTCCACGGAGTCGTCGCGATTCAGATCGTCGACCAGTTTCAGCATCTCCGAGGTGGTGATAGTCGCCGCCGGGCGGTGCATCCAGCTGGCCAGTCCCAACTGTTCGCACGCGGCAATTTTACTTTTTACGTAAAGCTGCGACGCAGGATCGTCGCCAACCAGCACGGCCGCAAGCCCGGGTCGAATGCCGGAGGCAGCCAGCGTCGCGATTTCGTCCTTCAGCTCGACAAAAATCTGGTCGCGAATTTTTGTGCCATCGAGAATGCGTGCTGTCATTGCCGCTCACTTCCTTGAGGCAAAATAAAAATCAAGAATATCACATGCATTCATTAGAAAATTTGAAGCCATCATTCTTGCGTATGACGCGGATGAATTCTTTGCGTTGGACGTGATTTGGTTCTACGTGCGAGAGTTGCGAAGTAGATTTCGCGCGATTTCTAATCAACAACGCGCCGTAAGAACGCAGAGTTCCCGGCACGCTTGGGCCCGTCACTTAACGCGCGGTTTGTCGTCTGACGCGCGGTCCGAAACGATGCATTGAAAACTCGTGGGCGATTGGTGTGTGCCTACGCTGAAAGAGGAGGAAACAAAATGGCAAACGCAAAAGGTAAGTCGATGTATGGAACGCTGTTGGCTAAAACTCTGGCATGGGGCGCGCTGGCGGTGTCGATAACGGCAAGCCCGGTATTGGCGCAGGAAATTGTTGGGGGAAATTTTACGCTCAGCGAGAGTGCCCGCTTCGGGGAAACCGTGGTAGTGGCCGGGCAATACGAGTTTTCCATCGAACCGATAGGCAACCTGCAATCCGTCGGTTCGATTCAAGAAGGCGTCAGCCACCTCGTGTTGGTGGTCTTGCGGTCCGAAAAATTCGGTACCGTGGCGAGCATGTTTGCGATGGCCTCGGGGAGCAAGAATGCGAGCGAGACTGACGAATTGATTCTTGAGCCGAGCAAAAATGGAACTTTGGCGAGAACGTTGTCGCTGGAGAGGGGGGGGCTTGTCGGTGGACTTCCGTTGGGCGAGCCCCAAGCCGAAGAGCCCGATGGTGGCTCAGCAAGCAGGCCCAGAGCAAAATGCTGTCGCAATGCGCCCTGCTGGAAACAAATAGGAGCAGCGTGGCGGAATTGCCGGCGGACCTTGTTTCTTGGATCCGCCCGGCAATTCGCGTGTAGCGACAGTGAATGAGGCTTAACTGTTCACATGCTGCGATTTTTGCTCTTCACGCACAGCTGCGAAGCGGAATCGCCGCCGATCAGGACAGCCACGAGGCCGAACGAACGACGATTCTAGTTGCGCATTTTCGGGCCATCGAGGATGCGGCCCCGTGAACAGCAAAAAAATCATAGTTCATGCGATTTGAGCGCTAGCTTCATCAATCAGATGGCGGGCCCGTGAATGCCGTGTAAAAAAAGCTGCTGGGAAGTTTCAGAGCGAAGTCATAAAATCACGTCTATGCCCGTGACTTACAAAAGACCCGACAAGCTCGATCACATACATACCATCTTGTACGAAATCGATATGTTGCGTTTCGCTGCTACGCGATTGGTCGAACGCAACTGGAAACATTCGCGAGACGAGTGGGTTTATTTAGAGACGTTTCTACTCCACTATAGAAATCTCATTGAGTTCCTGGGAAACGAAGCACCGAGAAATACTGACCTTCATGTGACAACGATTTGGCAACAAGCAAATTTAACTCCGCCTGCGGAAATAGAGGGAATTTACGCCAAGGGAAAAAAGTTATTCATGGAGTACGAACCTACGGATGCCCAAGGTGGTGGCCGAATTTCTCAATATCTCCACCACTGCACGATGAAACGGATTGAATTTAAGGATTGGCAGATAGACACGATGACGGCAGAGATTGAGCCATTGCTAGCGGAAGTGGAAAGGCATCTCAGATCTAGTGCGGGAATACTTAAGGATGTTTAGGCTGTTAGAATTCGCGAGCCACTCTCTGCCAGTACAGCAACCGTCACGATTACGGCAGCTGCGGTGATGGATTTGGAATCTCCCGTGAAGAAGCGTCGCTTCAAGGATCAGCACAGCCGGCGCGATTCATTAGGGTGCGCCAAGCGCTGCTGCTGTTCATGCTCCGGCTAGTGAGGTCCGGACACGCGATGCGCGCAAGGTCACTGAACTGCTGGCTCCCGCATAGCATTTTTGTGAACAAAATCCACGACAGTGGTGACCTGTTCCCTGGTCAGTTCGAACCATTCCATGATGTCTTCGATACTCGCTCCCGCATCGAGATTCTCAAAGACTGTAGCGACGGGCATGCGCGTTCCACGGAAGACCCAGGCGCCGCTTACTTTTCCCGGGATACTCTCCACGGCCGCGCATTGTGACCAATCTAGCGCTGGCATGCATACTCTCCTTGCGGTCATCGTACACCGGTTCTCACCGCGCTAAAAGAACGGAGACACTAACATGAAAAAGCCCGGACGACGTGTCCGGGCTTTTCGGATTTGCGCTGCCGAGTTTCTATCGCGTGACTAACTGCATGCCTAACGCGCGAAATTCAGGGTCAGTAAATATCGTATTGCTCCCAATGCAGCGTGGCGTCGGATTGGATGATGATGTGTTTGTGCGAGGTTTGCTCCAGTTCGTCCATCAGCAACGATTCGCGAGTCTTCAACGCTTTGGCAATTTCAGGATGCACGCGTAGCGTGAGGTTGGGGCCTTCGTGTCCGGCCATGGCCATCTTGCGCGCTTCCGACTGAATCTCGTAGCACAGCGTCGGGATGGACTTGACCATTCCGGAGCCGGTGCAATACGGGCAAGGCTGGCAGAGCACGCGCTCGAGCGCTTGCTTGGTGCGCTTGCGGGTGATGCACACCAGGCCGAATTCGTTGAAGGACAGCGCTTTCGACGGCGCTTTGTCTTCTTCCAGAGCCTGCTGCAGCGCGAATAAAACTTTGTCGCGGTTGCGGCGCTCTTCCATGTCGATGAAGTCCACCACGATGATGCCGCCAAGATCGCGCAAGCGAATCTGGCGGACAATTTCCTTTACCGCTTCGAGGTTGGTTTTGACAATCGTGTCTTCCAGCCGCGTGGAGCCTTTGCCAACAAATTTGCCGGTGTTCACGTCGATAGCCACCAGCGCTTCGGTGTGATTGATGACGATATAGCCGCCGGATTTCAGCCACACTTTCGCGCGCAAGGCTTTGTCCAGCTCGTGCTGGATGCCGAACTCTTCGAAAATCGGCGTTTCCTTGGTGTACAGCTTCACGCGGCTGACCAGCTTGGGCTGGAAGCGGCTTACAAATTCGACCACCTTGCTGAATTCTTCTTCGTTGTCGATCCAGATGGCGGTGAAATCGTCGCTGACGTAATCGCGAAGAATACGCTCGACGAGATTCAGATCGCGGTGGAGCAGGGAAGGCGCTTTGCGCTGTTCGCTGCGTTCCTTGATTTCATTCCACGTGGTGCCGAGGAACTCGATGTCCGCGCGAATTTCTTCATCGGTGGCGCCGCCAGCGGCGGTGCGTACGATGAAGCCGCCGGGATAGCTGCCGCGCGCTTCGCCAACCAGACGACGCAGACGCGAACGATTATCCGCGCTGGCAATTTTGCGCGAGACGCCGATGTGATCGATCGTCGGCATGTACACCAGAAAACGTCCGGGCAAAGCCACGTGGCTGGTAATGCGCGCGCCCTTTTTGCCGAGCGGCTCCTTGGCGATCTGGATGACTACATCCTGTCCGGCCTTGAGCATCTCGGAAATAAGTTGCGGGCGGCGCGACGGGCCGGAGTGATGGCCTCCCTGATGTCCACGATCGTGGCGCGGAGCGCCGGGTCCGCTGGGACGGCGCTCGAATTTTTGTCCGGGGCGGCTGCTGCCACCGCTGCTGCTTCGTTCCGGGCGTCCGCCACGGCTGTCGGGACGGCTGCCGCGATTGTCGGGGCGGCCTCCGCGGTTATCGCGACCGCGATCCCGGCCACCGCTGCCGCTGCGAAATGGGCGCTGAAAACGCGAGCGTGGATTTCCGCCAATACGCGCGGAGTCGCGAGGAAATTCTTCGCGAGGAACGGCGGCTCCGCCGGCGCTGCGCGGCGCGCGCGTTTCGCCCGGGAGAAGAATCACGTCGTCTTCCACCGAGGGCGTTACCGATGCCGCGGAAGCAAGCGCGTCCACCGGCGCTTGTTCGGCATGCGCGGAGTCCGCATCTTCGTGCGTGGCGTGCTCGTCGCCTTCCTCTCCGTGCTCGGAAGTCTCGTGTGATGCCGCGCCATGTTCGTGGTCGTCGTGCACGCCCAAAGCGGCAGCGTGTTCGGCGCTGTCATGCGCCGCGTCGGCTTCGGCATCGGCGCGGCTGGCTGCGCGGCCTTCTTCTACTTCTTCGCTTTCTTCGTCGGTAAGCTGAGAAACTTCCGCGGAGGAAGATTCTTCCGCTTCGGTTTCCGCGACTTCCAGCGTTTCCTCTTCGTCTTCTTCTTCGAAGATGGGTTCGCCGCCGAGAGGATTGCCTTCTACTTCCTCGGTGATTTCTTCCTGCTTTGCTTCCACCAGACCGGAAGCGAGCGCGGCCACTTGGTCGTCGCTCAGATCTGCGTCCGCGCGTGTTGCCGCCTCCGAATCGCGGCCACTTGCCGGTCCAGTGGGCGACTCCAGAGGAGATGCTTCGTGGCGCGCGGGATTATTGCCATGTGCGGAAAGCGTCGAATCGTCCGCCACACCAATATTTTCTTCCGCGGAGACGGGAGCGGCTTCCGATTCAGCACCCGCATCGGCGAGCAGCCAGCGAGGCAATCCGCCGGAAAAGCGGCGCGGAACATTTGCGCCGGCACCACCGGTAGGTGGCGCAGGCGTTGCGTTGGAAGGCTGTTGCCGCTCGGCCGATTCTTGCGTGCGATTCTCAGCCTCCTGTTCAACCACCGGAGCGGAAGCTGATGCTGCCGGCTTGCCGCGATATTTTGCGAGGGACTCTCCGGGTAGAAGGATCGGCTCTTCGGCATCCGGTCGCGGCGCTGCAGGTCCGCTGGGCCGCGCACTTTCCGGGCGGCGATTATCAAATCCGCGCTGTTCAGGTCCGCGCGGCTCAAAGCTGCGAGGCTGCGATCCGCGATCCTGCCCACGCTGCTGATCGTTCCCGCGCTGATCGTTCGATCCCGGTCCTTGCGGCGAAGCATATTTCGATGATGGCAAATTGCGCGCGCCACCGGGAGCAGGGCGTCCACCGCGACGCCGTCCGCCGCGGCGTCCACCGAAGCGGTTATTGCGTCCGCCCGCGGAATCCCCTCCACGGTCGTTGCCGCGATCATTACCTGGACGGCCTTGCGGGGAATTGCCCGCAAGGCCCTGGCGGTCGTTACCGCCGCGTGGCGGATAATTTTGCCCGGACTTGTAGTTCAAGCCAAAATTTTGCGGCGCGGAAGCATTGGATTCCGGCTGCTTTTCATCCGCATCGGTTAGAGATTCGTCCGGCGTGTTCTTCTCCAGATCTGCGCGCTGCGGTTGGTCCGATTCGTTCTCTGAACTATCCGAAGCCTGCGCGTCTTCGTGCAGTAACTGCGGACCCGTCTGCGAATGCGGTTCGTCGTCGGAAACCTCCAGCAGCGGAGAAGAATCGTCCTGCAGATCCTCCACGTTGATTTCACCGCCGGAGGCTTGTGCCTTGGCGAGCGATTCACCCGGCAGCATTTCGACGAGATGAATTTCGGTTTCCCGAGCGGCGCGCGCTGGGACAGAGGTGGCAACGCGGGGCTCCGATGCTACGGGAGCGGCGTGCGGCGCTTCGTGCCCATGGTCGTGATCGTAATCTTCCAGATTTTCAAAGACGTCGCTGACGTACAGAAAGGCGTCGCCATCGAGACCGATGTCCACGAAAGCCGATTGCATGCCTGGAAGGACGCGAGTGACTTTGCCTTTGTAGATGCTGCCGACGAGGGCGAATTCTTTTTCGCGCTCGATATAAATTTCTACTAGCTGACCTTCTTCAAGTATCGCGACCCGCCGTTCATGGGAGGCCGCGGAAATGACTAATTCTTTTGACATAAAACTCCTCGGGACGCATCGCCGCGAGCTTGAGCCCGTCGTAGGTCCGAGATACCGGCGCCTGCCCCGGCACTGCCGGGACACACGTGGCCACAACCGCATGGAGGTGGTTTTGACGTTCGAAGGCGGAGGGGATGGCCGTAACACGGCCACCGCTGTAACGATAATTCCTCAGTCTATCGAGGCTAATCCGTTGCGGGATACTTCCCGGGCAAACGGCGGACGATGCTGTCCTCACTCTTAAGTTCCTTAATTTACCGGTGACCGCGAGGCGGCCAAATACATGCGACCGCGTAGTGATCAACTTTTTTCAATTGTTGCAACCCGTGCGGCCAGCCGAAGCGGGCGCGTCCATCGGGCACTGGCGGTTCGTCAGTTGACGAAGCGGCGAAGCCGGACATTCATCACCAGGCCAATCGCCAGGAAAACAAACAACGTAGCGGAACCTCCGTAGCTCATCAACGGCAACGGTATTCCGGTAACCGGCATAGCACCGATGACCATAGCCACGTTTACTAAGACGTGAAAACCGAGCGCTGCTGCGACGCCCATGACCAGAAACATTCCCGCGCGATCTTTCGCACGCTGAGCATTCTGCACCAGACGAAGCAGAAGCGCCATATACAGCCCAAGTGCAAGCAGCACACCTTTGAATCCCTGTTCTTCAGCCCACGCCGACATTATGAAATCTGAATAGCGCACGGGGATGTAGCCCAGTTGATTCTGACTGCCGTTGCCGAAACCTTTTCCCCAGAATCCGCCGGAACCGACGGCGATCTTGGATTGCAGCACCTGATAACCGGAGCCCTTCGCATCATCTTCCGGATGCAGGAAAGACGTTACTCGCTCCCGCTGATACGGTTTCAAGATGTGGCGGCTGACCGGCGGGTAGAAGACGCTCCCTACCAGTAACACTCCGACTATAGAGATAATCGCCGCATGATGCCACTGAAGTCCCGCTAAAAACGCGCCCACCGCCAGCATGGGCAGCAGCACCAGCGCAGTTCCCAGATCGGGCTGTTTTAAAATCAATACCAGCGGTATTCCGACTAAGACCGTACCTTTGATCAAATCCAGCAGCGAAAGCTCATCGGTACGCACTTCCGCAAAGAAGCGCGCCACGACAATGATTATAATCAACTTTACCAATTCTGACACCTGAAGAAATTCCCCCAGGATGGGAATCCACCGTTTGGCGCCAAACCGGCTGTGGCCCATGGCCAGCACGGCGATCAAGGCGGCAATCCCGACGAGGTAAAGAATCGGGGCTTGATCTAGGATTAAGTGATAGTCCAGGCGCGAAAGCGCGAACATCATCGCGAACCCGATTACCAGCCAGCGCACCTGTCTCATGTGCATGCCCGCCAGGGAGCTGCCATGCGTGGCGGAATAGATTTCGATCACGCCGAGCGTGCAGATGGCTGCCAGGATAGCCAGCAGCCACCAATCGTAATCGCGAGTACCCGGTGCGTTTTTCACGGTTTCTTCTCTACCGCCAATTCCGGCATGACCGCGGCGGTGGCGGTTGCCGCTTTGCTGCCGGCATCCGGCTGTGCCACCTGCGTTGTCAGTTGGCTGGGCGACTGCTTATTTTTCTTGTCGTAATAACCTTTAATAATGTCGCGCACCACTGGGCCGGAAGCTGTTCCGCCATGTTGTCCGCTTTCCTGCACCAGGACGGCTACAACAATTTCCGGATTGCGGCGCGGGGCATAACCGACAAACCACGCGTTGTCTTCAAACTTTTTTTGTTTGCCGAGGCGCGTGCGCGTGGCATAACCGATTACCTGAGCCGTGCCGGATTTTCCGCTCAGCTCGATACCCGCAAGCTTCAACGTGCCGCCGGTGCCGCCTTCGTTCACCACGCCGTACATCGCGTCGGTAATTTTTTGCACCGTGGGTTCGGAGATAGCAAAACGCTCTTCGCCCACGTTATGCGCGTCTTTCAACAGGTGCGGTTGTTTGAAGAGCCCGCCGCTCGCAATGCCGCCGATCATGCGGGCGAGTTGCAGCGGAGTTGCGGTGACCGCGCCCTGCCCTACGGAAACGGAAATGGTTTCGCCGGCGTACCATTTACGGTGAAACACTCTTTCCACCCACGGCTCGGAAGGCATCAAGCCGGTTTCTTCCGAAGGTAGATCGATGCCGGTTCGGTGTCCGAGCCCCAGCTTGGTGCCGTAATAGGCGAGGCGGTCGATACCCAGGCGCATGCCCACGTTGTAAAAGAAAATATCGCACGACTCCAGAATCGCTTTGCGCAAATCCACGACGCCGTGTTGGCTTTTTCCGTACACCCAACATTTAAATTGCCGGCCGTAAAACGTGGCGTACCCTGGGCAATAGCTGGTGAAATTTTCCGCCGGAACTTTGTCTTCCAGCATGGCCGTGCCGGTGACGATCTTGAACACTGAGCCGGGCGCGAGTTGCGCCTGGATGGCGCGATTCAATAAGGGATGCAGCGGATCCTCATTGAGGCGTTTCCACTCTTCATTCGAAACGCGCACCGCAAAGTCGTTGGGATCGGGAGTAGGCCGGCTCACCATGGCCAGCACTTCTCCGGTGCGCGGATCGAGAGCCACCACCGCGCCAGGCCGCGTTCCCAGCGATTGCTCGGCGATCTGCTGCAGATCGTAATCGATGGTCAGCTGAATCTGCTTGCCGGGAATAGCTTCCTGCGTGGACAACCGGCCAACTTCTTTGCCAACGCTGTTGACGATCACGCGGCGCATGCCGTCGGTACCCATCAATAGATCGTTGTACTGTTTTTCCAATCCGGTTTTGCCGACAAAATCGCCGGGACGAAATTTGCCGTTGCTGGATTCAATCTGTTGCTCGCCGACTTCGCCGACGTACCCGCTGGCGTGCGCCATAAATCCGCCGGGAAGATACCTGCGTCGCGAAATAGAAATCATTTCGAGGATGGGAATATCGGAGCGATGCGATTCGATAAAAGCAATGTCCGCGTCGGAGGCTTCGGGCTTGATGATGATGGGTTGAAACTTGGGAAGATTCCGCGTGCCGCTGAGCTCTTCTTTCAAGTCCTCCACAGGAATGCCCAGACCGTCGGCGATACCGGGAAGATTTTTTTCCACCAGTACGGGATCGTCGCGCAAAAGGAGAACGCTGAAGGATGGGCGATTGTCGACCAGCACACGTCCATCACGGTCCAGCATGCGACCGCGCGGCGCGATCACCGGAATGGAGCGCACGCGATTGCGCTCGGCCATGGAGGCGTATTTCTCGGCGTCGATAACCTGCAATTTCCAGAAGCCGAGTAGCAAAACGCCAATCATTCCCACGATGACGTAGGAAGCCATGGCGAGACGGCCTTGCGGCAAACGATTGTCGTTGCGAAACCAGTACGACACGAAGACCCCGCGCGCGAATGTTCTATGTCAGGGCTTGGGTTGACCCGCTCCGAAGCAACCGGAGTAAATTCGCGTCACGAAAATTTACGATTGCGTTGCTATGTCCGCCGGAACTGTTCCGAAAAGTAATTCAGCGGCGAACCCCGATTCCCCGATAATCCGCTCGAATATCCGAACGTGTAGCGCTGCATTGCAGCCGTTTCCAAACGTAACATCTGGGTTGTCCGCTCGCAAGCCGTCCGGACGAACAGGGTTCCAGAGGCGCATTATTTTTCATGCGCAGACGCCTTGCACGGGAGTTGCCCGCGGGGAGGCGCCAAGTTAAGGTTAGAAATTCCATTATGCCCGCCGAAGCTCACAAACCAACCAGGCTGGCCTTCATTGGCATGTCGGGAAGCGGCAAAACCTTCTGGAGCCGAAGATTGGCCGCAGTGGGTTGGAAAGCGCTGTCTTGCGATGATCTGATCGAACAGCGGTTGGCGCCGCGATTGGCCGCCGGCGGGTATTCGGGGATCAACGGCGTGGCGGCGTGGATGGGCTGGCCGGACAGCGTGACGTATTGGGAACGCGAAGCGGAATACCTGGCGGAAGAGATTGCCGTGGTGGACGAGTTTTTGTCCAACTTGGAAAAGCGAAATGCGGATGAACCGCTGGTGCTGGATACCACCGGGAGCGTCATTTACGTGCAGAACAATATATTGATGCGCTTGCGGCGGCAGATGACCGTGGTGCACCTGGCGAGCACGCCGGAGGAGCAGCAGTTGCTGGTGCAAAGATATCTGCATGATCCCAAGCCAGTGTTGTGGCGCGGGGCCTTTCACGTAAAGGACCGCGAGACGCCGCGGGAAACCGTGGCGCGGTGCTATCCCATGCTGATCGAATTACGCCGGAAAAGTTATGAAACGCTGGCGCACTGTTCGATTAAGGTCTCGGAGCTTCACGCGCCGGCTTTTCAAAAATCGGGCCGCGCGGACGAGCAGGACAATTCCGCACACGTAGAAAAATTTCTGCAAAAAATACGAGAGCAGACCCAGCGCGCGTAGGCTTGTATAGCAACAAGCATGAACTATTGCCTATGAGATACCGCAGTACATCCCGGGAAGCGCCCTTGACCTCGCTGCGCGGTGCGGTGTTGCGCGGGCTTGCGCCCGATGGCGGCTTGTACATGCCGGTGGAAATCGCGCGGCGTTCGCCGGAACAGCTGGAAGAGTTTCGAAAACTGCCATTCACGGAAGTGTGTTTTCGCGTGGCGCGTCCGTTTGCGGGCCCGGAGGTGCCGGAAGAAGTTATGTGGCAAGTAGTGAGCGAGGCCATTAATTTTCCGGTGAAGCTGGTTTCCTTGTCGCCAGGGCTGCATATCCTGGAGTTGTTCCACGGGCCGACGCTGGCGTTCAAGGATTTTGGCGCGCGATTTATGGCGCGGCTGATGGGTTACTTCGTGCGCGAGGAAACGCGCACCTTGACGGTGCTGGTAGCGACTTCCGGCGACACGGGCAGCGCCGTGGCGCACGGATTTTTGCGCGTGCCCGGTATTCGCGTGGTGATTCTTTACCCTTCTAAACGAATCAGCGAAGCGCAGGAAAAACAGTTTACAACTTTGGGAGAAAATATCACCGCGCTGGAAGTGGCCGGCACGTTCGATGATTGCCAGCGCATGGTAAAGCAGGCGTTCTCGGATGTGGAGCTGAACAAGCGCGCGTTTCTGACTTCGGCCAATTCCATCAACATTGGAAGATTGCTGCCGCAGATGTTTTACCACGTGGCGGCGTACCGGCAATTGCCGGTGGCCTCCGTGCCGCTGATTGTTTCCGTGCCCAGCGGGAATTTTGGCAACCTGACGGCGGGAATTTTCGCGAAGAGGATTGGTTTGCCCGTGGCAAGATTCGTGGCCTCCACGAATGCCAACGATGCGGTGCCGGAGTATTTACGCAGTGGGCAATTCCAGCCGCACCCCGCAGTGGCCACGCTGTCGAATGCCATGGATGTGGGGAACCCAAATAATTTTCCGCGGTTGCTGGATCTATGCCGCAACCGACTGGAATATGTGCAAAAAGAAATCTGGGGCCACGGATCCACGGACGACGAAACGCTGGCGGCCATGAAAATGGTGTACCAAAAATTTAATTACATTGCCGATCCGCACACGGCGGTGGGAATTCTGGGCTGGGAAGCGTACCGCAAAGCGCATCCCGAGCCAGCGCAGGGTCTGGTGTTGGCCACCGCGCATCCCGCAAAATTCGCGGAGGTAGTTACGCGCGCGATTGGAGTCGCTCCCCGGTTACCGGCGAGGTTATCCGCCTATTTGAAGCGCGAGAAATTGTCCCTGCCGATGGCGAATTCCTACGATGACTTCAAGCAATTCCTGCTCGCGCATTGATAATCGGCGTCCGCCCGGCGACACGTGGCACGGATTCCAAACGCAACACGCGCGCACCAACTAAAAACCTCCCTAATTATTATTGTGTCTAAGAGTGCCGAACGTTTTTGGGTGCCCAACACGCCGCAGTTGCGTGCGGGCCTGCCTGCCGCAGGCACGGATTTGGTAATGGATAAGCTAGTTGTCGGTGATGTGTGATTGCGATCAGGTTCTACGCAATCGATCCAGAAGCATGAACAGAAATACCGCGACGATGCCGTTGACCAGCGCGCCGACCGCCAGGTGCATGGTGAACCACGGCGTGGACTGCGCCAGAAGAATACGGCGTGTGAGAATCACGATGCCCTGGTGCAAGCCGAAAAAAATCACCGTGAGAGCGAAGCGCGCGGCGGGATGCTCGGTGTCCAGACGCGCTCCGATGGAAGACGCGAGGTAGCCGATCACCGTTTTTGCAATCCCGTACAATCCGAGCGGAACGGTGGGGCCACTGAGGCTGTCCTGTAGCAGGCCGATCAGCATGCCCAGCAAAAGCCCGGTGGACGGATTGCGGCGGCTTAAACCGAAATAAATGGTGATCAACAGCGGCAGGTCGCACAGCGTGGACTGCACGAAATAAACCGGCACGAATGCCTGAAACATCAGCGCCAGAATCGTGGCGCCGAAGATCGCGCCGCCGCGGAACTTGTGCACCTCGATGTGCGATTCCATGCTGCGAATATCGAAAGTGTCGCTCATTGGGGCGTGACCGGAACCGCATCGGAAGTTGTGGTGATTGGCGCGGTCGCAGGCGCAGTAGTTGGCGCGCCAGTCGGCGCACTGACCGGCGAATTCGTTGCCGACGCGCCGCTCGCGGGCTTCATGTTCGCCGAGGATTTCGCCGGTTCCGGTTCCGGCTCCTGCTTAAGCTGCAGCGGCTGCAGGCTAAGCAGAACGATCACCTCTTCCAGGCGCTCCAGATTCGCGGCGGGACGAACGCGAATGCTTTTAAAAGGATTGCCGGGCTTGATATCGGTGATGATGCCGATGGGAAGATCGCGAGGAAAAATCTTGTCCATCCCGCTGGTGACCACGCGCTCTCCGAGGTTCACGGTGTCGTCGTTGGCCACGTATTTCATGGCCAGCAGCGGCTCCCCAGTGCCGCCCACCGGGCTTTGAATGCGGGAATTGCCGAGCATCGCGCCGACGCCGCTGTCTTTGTCGGTTAGTAGAAGCACTTCGGCGTTGTCCGCGTAAACTTCAACAACTTTACCCACCACACCTTCCGGCGTGATCACTCCCATGTTTTTCTTGATGCCGTCTTTTATGCCGCGATCCAGCACGATGGTGGCGCTGGCGGTCCCGGCGCTGGTGGCAATCACGCGCGCGCCGAGCATGGGCACGTTCTGATGGGATTTGCGAAAATTCAAGAGCAACGCCAGGCGGTCGGCCTCGATGGCTTTGCTCTGCAGTTGATTGACCTGCATTTTCAATTCGTCGTTCTCGCGACGCAGCGCTTCGTTGTCTCGGGAAGTATGTTGCAGCGCAAAATAATGATGCCAGGTGTCGCGAATGTGTCCGATGCCGTGCACGCCGGCGCGTTCGAAAGGCGAAAAAGCGCCCACGGTCCACACGCGAATCAATCGGCCTTCGGAATCGCGCTTGATCTGCAAAGCCAGTAGCAGAATTTGCAGCAGCACTACGCCGGTAAGCAGGACGAGAGATCTATGCCGAGAGGGTATGGCGACCATGTTGTTTGAAATTCAATATCTTTGTACCGCTGATGATGATGCGCTTCCCATTATTCTGCCAACAAAGATCGATTGGCTGAATTGTACTGGCCGAATTCCATGGACCGGCCGCCGAAAAATTAATCGATGCACACCTGGCGCAGCAATCGGAAGTCGCTCAACATTTTTCCGGTGCCCAGAACGACTGAGGCGAGCGGATCGTCGGCGATGGACACCGGCAATCCGGTTTCTTCGCGGATGCGCTTGTCGAGATTTTTCAGCAGTGCGCCCCCTCCGGTCAAAACGATGCCGCGGTCGCTGATGTCGGCGGAAAGTTCGGGCGGCGTCCGTTCGAGCGCTACGCGCACCGCATTTAAAATTGTAGCGACGCATTCGCCCAAGGATTCGCGGATTTCGCTGTCGTCGATGGTCACGGTGCGCGGGACACCTTCGATCAGGTTGCGTCCTTTTACTTCCATGGTCAGCGGCTTTTCCAAAGGATACGCGGAGCCAATTTCCATTTTGATTTGTTCCGCGGTACGTTCTCCGACGAGCAAATTGTATTTGCGCTTGAGGTACTGCATGACCGCTTCGTCCATCTCGTTCCCCGCCACGCGCACGGAACGCGAATACACGATGCCGCTCATGGAAATGACGGCGATGTCCGTAGTTCCGCCGCCGATGTCCACCACCATGTTTCCCGAAGGCTCTTCGATAGGCAGGCCCGCGCCAATCGCAGCGGCCATGGCTTGCTCAACCAGATAAACTTCGCTGGCGCGCGCGCGATATGCCGAATCTTGCACCGCGCGTTTTTCCACCGGCGTAATCTCGCTGGGCACGCCGATCACGATGCGCGGGTGCACCAGTACGCGGCGGTTGTGCGCCTTCTGAATAAAATAAGTGAGCATCTTTTCGGTGACTTTGAAGTCCGCGATGACCCCGTCCTTCATGGGCTTGATGGCCACCACGTTCCCGGGAGTGCGGCCCAGCATTTCTTTCGCTTCGCGGCCGACGGCCACGACTTCACCGGTGGATTTATTGATCGCGACGATGGAAGGCTCGTTAACCACGATGCCTTTGCCGGCGGAAAACACCAGCGTGTTGGCGGTGCCCAGATCAATGGCAAGGTCGGAGGAAAATAAACTGAAGATCGACCGTAAGTTGTACCCGTTCTTATTCATTCCCCCGTCTCCCCCACGAAAAATTCCGGCACCTGCTAAAAATATTCAAGAAAACCCAAGCTCTGGTCCCATTCTCCGCTCACGTTGCGAGCAACGCAAAGAACCAACGACTACTTCGGCACCACGATCGAGACTTGCTGCTTCGCCGTGCCGCCACGGCGGTTCGAACCGATAATCGAAATGGTGTGCTGCCCGGGCTCGAGCGGCTCGGTGAAATGACGGAACGTGCCGTCGGCCGCGATATTCGGCACCGACTGGCCATTCACAATCAATGCGGCGCCGGGCTCGGTGCGTCCCACCACTTCCGCGACGCGGCCGTGCAGCTGTGTGCCGTCAATTTCCAGAATCATGTCCTGGGATTTTCCCTGCGCCACCAGCGTGAACTGAAACGTTTCGCTGACCTCGCTGGTTTGTTTCTTGGCGTCCTGCGCGGTGACGTTCCAGAAATAATCGCCGGGATCGAGGCCGGTAATGTCCGTCGAGGTGCCGGAAACCTTCGCTTGTTTCGCGAGCGTATGGAACGACGTCGAAGTGCTGACGCGTATGGTGTAAGAAACGGCGTCCTGCACCGCTTTCCACTCGAAGTGCACGGGCGAAATTTTTGGCTTTTCGTTGATGATGGGCGCCAGGTTAAGCGGCTCCACCAGAGACGGCGGCGCTAACACGTTGGACTTCTTGATCGGACCACCGGTGGGGAAGCTGGCTTTCTCCCATTGCGTCAGCTCAATTTTCTGATCGCCGCGTTGTACTTCCGCGGACCCGGCAGAAACCAAAATTTCGTGGTTGTTACTCTGCGGATCGTTCTTAACCGATGCGCGGCTATTCTGGCGAATCTGCGCGCTGGCGTCTTCCACGTTGACGGCGGCCTTGGAATCCGGCGAAGTCCAGTTCGGCGTGGCGAGATCGACGGAACCGGTGCTGATACGCACAGCCACGCTGGTCGGTTTGTTGCTGGCCATGGAATTTTCTTCCACCGTCACCAGCGTATCGGACTTGACCGTGTACGTCGTGCCGTCGGCGAACGTGATGCGTGCCGCGCTGTCGGAGCCGGTCTGCACAAAATCGCCTTTGTCCAGCGACGTCTTGTAGTCGGCGGTGACCCACTGAACCGAATTGACCTTTTTAATCTGAACTTTGCCGTCGAGGTTCACAAACTTGGCCTGCATCTGCGAGATGGCCACGCCTTCGGTGTCCGGCGCGCTGATGGCATTGGAGACTTTGTGGTAGATGGAAGAATACAGATCCGGCAAGATCAGATGCACCGCGCCAAGCAGCAGGGCGATGGCGATCATCACGTACACGATGACCGTTTTATAGGTGACCGCAGTCCAATAGACTTCCACACGCGGAGCCTTGTTCGTGGCCGCGGCATGTTTCGGGTCGATGGGTGCTTGTACGCTCACAAGATTTGGTGGTTATTGCTCCGATTTTGAAATCTAACACAGCGATTTGCGCGCGGTGGAACTGGGCTGGCCGCTGGTAGTCAAATTGCAAATAGCGAATGCGAACATGTACGGAAGAACAGGTCGGGAACGCGCCTAGGTACCAGCTTTTGCGAACCACCTTTGCGTGCCGATGCACGATTGTCATTGAGAGACGAGGTTGTATCTCCTATAATTTGTCGTTTGTCCGGCGACGTGGGAGACTCACAGGATGGCTGCAAAAGACAATAAGCTTGGGTACCGCATATTCCTTGGCGTGGTAGTCGCCGTCCTTGGCGGGAGCATGCTGCTGTACCTTGTGCCCCAGACGCCCGGGACCGGCGAAGCGGCCACGGATACCGTGGCCAGAGTGGGCGATCAGACTGTCACGCTAGGCGAAGTACGCCAGCAGCTCGCGCAGATATCGCAGCGCAACCAGGTGCCGAAGCCCCTCGAATCGCTGTATGCCAGCCAGATTCTGAACCAATTGGTGTTTCAGAAAGAAATTGAGTACGAGGCCAAACGGCTGGGAGTTTCGGTTAGCGATCAGGAGCGCGCTGACCGCATTCGCCAGTATGTGCCGGCGGCGTTCACGGGCGGCACGTTCGTGGGTATGGATCGTTATTCGGCCGAAGTGCAGGGGCGCTTTCAACTTACGGTGCCGGTATTTGAAGAGCTGATCCGCCAGGGATTGCTCGAAGAAAAATTTCGCAAGAGCGTCACCGATGGAATCAGCGTAGGACCAGCGGAGCTGCAGGACGAGTACCGCTACAAGAATGAAAAGATCAAACTCGATTACGTGGTGATCAGGCCGGAGGAGCTGGCGGCCAAAGTCACTCCGAGCGATGCGGACATCAAGGCGGCGTACGAGAAAAATAAATCGAAGTATCAGGTGCTGGAAAAGCGCGTGGTGCGTTACGCATTACTGGACACCACGCAGATGCGTAACAACATTCAAATCTCCGACGATCAATTGAAAGCGCAATATCAATCCAACATTCAGCAATATCAGGTGCCCAACCGCGTGCACGTGGAGCACATCCTCCTGATGACCGTGGGCAAGACCGACGCCGAAGTGGAAGAAATCAAAAAGACCGCCGACGACGTGCTGAAGCAGGCGCAGAAGAAGGGCGCAAAGTTCGAAGACCTGGCCAAGAAGTATTCCCAGGATCCCGGCACCAAGGATAAAGGTGGCGACCTCGGTTGGATCACCCAGGGACAAACGGTGCCGGAATTCGAAAAGACCGCGTTCGGGCTGGATAAAGGACAGATGTCCGGACTGGTGCGCACGCAGTACGGCTTCCACATCATTAAAGTCCTGGAAAAAGAAACCGCGCGCACGAAGACTTTCGACGAAATCAAAGACTCGATCCGCGTTCCCATGGCGCTAGAAGCCGCCGACAAGCAGGCCAGCGATACGGCGGATCACCTCGCCTCCGCAATACGGAAGTCCAACAAGACCTCGCTGGACGATCTCGCCAAGCAGTATCACCTGAATGTATCCGAAACACGCCCGGTCAGCGCCACTGACCCGGTGTTGGAGCTGGGGAATTCGAAGGAAGTGAAGGATGCGCTCTTCCGGCTGCGTCAAGGCGAACTGAGCCTCCCGTTGCGTACCGATCGCGGTTATGTCGTTCTTTCCGTGAAGCAGATTATTCCCGCGCACCAGGGATCGCTCGAAGAAGTACGCGAGCAGGTCGTTACTGAATTGAAGGAAGCAGAGTCCACTAAACTGGCCAAGGCCAAAGCGGACGATCTGACCAAACGCCTCAAGGCTGGGGAGAAGTTTGACGCTGCGGCGAAAGCCCTCGGTTTGGACCCCAAGACCAGTGACCCCATCTCCCGAGCCGATTCTATTTCCGGTGCGGCAAGCGGGAAGCAGCTTGGAGAAGCCTTTCCGATGAAGGCGGGCGACGTTGGACCGCCCATGATTCTGGGCTCCAACTGGATGGTCTACAAGATGGTGGCCAAAGACGAGCCGAATCCCGCCGATTTCGACAAGCAGAAGAAAACGCTCACCGAACAGCTGCTGCAGAGCAAACGCAGCGTGGCCTTCGACGCCTTCAAGACCGCCTTGGAAGCGAAGTTGAAAGCCGAGGGGAAGGTAAAGTTGATGCCGGAAAAACTCACTGGTTTCGGTCGACTTACTTAGCTATCCACATTAAAATAAAAGACTTATTGCTATAACTACAGGGTGAGCACGACCTGGCTTTCCCTCTCTTGCCTTTCTTTTCACGCCTCGATACCCTATTAGGGTCCCACATCGGCCAATAATCTCCGCATCCGTCGTTTTTGGGGAACGCTCCCCATATCGCGATGGGCCATGTTGGTCCACCCAGAGGCCTCCGTGAAGAACAAAGCAGCCACCCGTTCCACCTCCGTAAGAAACAGTTATCGCTGCAGCATGGAAAAAAACCAGTCTGGTAAGTATTGCGTGCGGATTCAGGTACATTACCCACGCCATGCGTGGATGTTGGAGGTTTTTTTCCTGGCGTCCTCGTTTAACCGCTCCATGACCAAGCTGGAAGAGTCGCTGGATTTTCTGCAGGCCAATGAAGAGAAACTGTGGTTCTGGGGCGTGGATCGCGCCGAAGACATGGGCTTCTCCGCGGAATTCCTGCGGGAGGCGGGACTGAAGCTGGACCGCCGGGGAGAATTTCCGCGCAAAGCGACGAATCTTTCCGTGGTTCCGGAATCGGACGTGCCAGCTTTTGTCCTCGGTCCGATGCGGCGGGGATTGGCCGAATCTGTGGGGCAACCTCGCAGCGTGGCTGCAGGCGATTGACGTAACCTGCCGAAGTTCCCGGTTTCACATACCTCTGTATTGACTTCACGCCTCGTCTCACTCATCATGCGCTGCCACCCTGCCGGTTTGCATGACCATATCTGAAAAGAATAATTTAGAGCGTTCATCAGGCCCTTGAGGCCCTTGATCCGGAATGCGCCTGGGCTGACGCTCGCCTTGAAAGGGAGAGAGATGAAAAAGCATTTGTATCTAGCGGTATCGACAGCATTGCTGCTGGCGTTGGGTGGACTCGCAGGACCGGTGCACGGACGCGTATCTGCGCACCTGGCACTGCAAGCGGCCGATCAGACACCAACTAATTCGACCACCACCAAGAAAAAGAGAAAGAAAAAACCGGCCGCGGACTCGACCGACACCACCGCTACACCGGCTGCCGGAGACTCCGCGACAACTCCGAAAAAGACTAGGTCTCGGAAGAAGGCCGATTCAGCCGGCGCCACCACCGACACATCGACAAGTGCCTCAGGCACATCGGCCACGACGGAAGCGACAGACGCCAAGAGTACGTCTTCCAGGAAGAGCCGGTCCAAGTCCAAAACCGCGGCTGCCGATTCCACCACCGCAAACGAAAGCGTCAGCACCACGCCTACGAAAAAGAGCCGGACCCACGAGAGTGAGGCGACGGATCCGTCAGCCAGCGCTACCCCTGCAAACGGCTCGACCGCCAGTTCGACTGGCAGTTCGGCGAGCGCCACCGGAAATGCGACGGCGGGCGAAACCACGGCGACCGAAAACAAAGCTAGTTCGCGCAAATCGCGATCCAAGGCCGCGAAGGCCGACGATTCGAACACCGCAACGAAAGACCCCACCGCCGCGGCGAACTCCGGCAACACCACGAGTTCAAGGAGTTCCGAAGCGACCTCGAACACATCCACTTCTGGCAAAGCGGACGCAACTCCGGCAGCGCCTCCAACCACTTCCAACTCGGGGAATACCACCAGCGCGCGGACCCCGGCAAAGTCCACTTCAGCTCAGCAAACTCCGCCCGCGAACAGCAATGGCATGGTGTGGGTGAACACGGATTCCGGCGTGTACCACAAGCCGGGAACTCGCTGGTATGGTAAAACCAAGCAAGGAAAATATATGACCGAGGCCGATGCCCAGAAGTCCGGATTTCGAGCTTCGGAGAAAAACTAACCCAGATAGTGTTGCGACAATTTTTTGGTGATGTGAATACAAGGAGGAGAGAGAAACTATGAAGAAACAGATGACTGGAGTGTTGGTGGTGGTGTTGGCGCTGTTCGGTGTTATTTCGGTGGCGATGTCCCAGCCGAAAGCCGCTGCAGTGGAACTCAGTTCATTAGCCGCGGCAGTTCCGGTTCCGGCCGATGATCTGGTGGATCTGAATACCGCCACGCTCGATCAACTGAAAGCGCTGCCGGGAATTGGCGATGCCTATGCTCAGAAAATAATCGATGGGCGGCCGTACGCCAAGAAAACCGACCTGACGCGCAAGAAGATCATTCCTGCGGCGACCTACAAAAAGATCGCCGACAAGGTGATCGCCAAGCAGGACGCTCCCAAGACCAAGAAGTAAACAGGTTTGAATTGTGAAAAAACCGGCGTGCAGAAAAACGCCGGTTTTTTTGCGTCAAAATTTGTCGGCCGCGGAGATTAGCAGCTTTTATTTCTCGCGCAAGATTACTTCGCCGTGCCCCACAAGCTGGTCGTTAAGCCACAAACGATATTTGTACGTCGCGGCCTTCAGGCCCGGACGGGCCGGTCCGCTCAAGAGGCGCATGCCGGCAGGCGCCTGAAAAACGTTGGAAGAAAAAGGGCAGCGGTTGACATCGAATTCGACGCGCAGATTTCCCGCGTCGGAAATCCACGACACCTGATCGCCGTCGTCGAGAACCACGGTTTGGGGGATAAGACCTACCAGCACCGGCCGTTCAGCCATTTTTCCTCAATTTTTTGACGCGATTTGGGATTGCGCAACGCTTCGCGGCAGACTGCCACGGTGCCGCGAAGGCGTTTGCAGATGTTCGCACAGACGATAACACAAATAGCAGGCGGCAAATGGCGGCGCAATACACCGATAAGCATCCACAAGCATCCAATATACGTACATCTTATAGACCGTACTCTTGACCGCTACTGCGCCGGTCCGTAGACTGGGAATGCAGGTCTTCAGCACCTGGATCGTCCGCCTAACGATTAGCGTCTCGAAACAGCGTATAAGCGTCCCTGAGGACGCGGAAGGAACCCGAAGGATGGCTACAGCTTCACGCTCCTGGTCGATACCACTGCCGAACGGCTCACGCATCTCGGTGCTTATGTCGTTGCCATTCGCGCTGGTACACCTCGCTTCACTCTTGATCTTTTTCATGCCCTTTCACTGGTATTACCTGGTGACCTGCCTTGCCCTGCTGGCGGTGCGCATGTTTTTCGTTACCGCCGGATATCACCGCTATTTTTCCCATCGCGCGTTTAAAACCAGCCGCGTATTTCAGTTTGTGATTGCGTTCATGGCCATGAGCTCCGCGCAGAAGGGCGTCCTCTGGTGGGCCGCGCATCACCGTCATCACCATCGTCATTCGGATCAGGAACTGGATCTGCATTCGCCGACGCTATTTGGATTTTTCTGGTCGCACGTCGGCTGGATCATGTCGGACAAATACAACGACACGCGCCTGAACTACATTGGCGATTTCGCGAAATTCCCGGAACTGCGCTGGCTGAACAAATACCACATGATTCCGCCGGTCGTGTTGGGAGCGGCCATCTGGCTCATTGGCGGCTGGCACCTGTTCGTTTGGGGCTTCTGCCTGAGCACCGTGCTCCTGTGGCACGACACCTTTACCATCAATTCGCTGTCGCACTTGTTTGGCACGCGCCGCTATGAAACAACGGACACCAGCAAGAACAACTGGTTCCTGGCGCTTTTGACCTTGGGCGAAGGATGGCACAACAATCATCATCACTTTATGGCCTCAGCGCGGCAGGGCTTTTTCTGGTGGGAAGTGGACATTACCTACTACACGCTGAAGATGCTGTCGTGGTTCGGCATCGTGTGGGACCTGCGCAAAGTCCCCGTGCACCTGCTCAGCGAACAAAAAGTCGCGGCGTAATTCTATTCAAAATAAACTGAAAATTGCGGGACATGCTTCGCGGCATGTCCCGTTTTGTTTTTAGGGAGCCTTTAACAGGACGTTATTCGATTCTGCGGTACAATTTGTGCTCGGCAGTCTCACTCTCAGCTCGGCTATAACGCGATTGGCGCAAATTTTCTGGAGGTGGTTAGTGTGGAAAGTGCAGAGCACAAGTGTAGGATTTGTGATTTTGGCGTTGTTCGTCGGCGCAACGGCGCTTCGCGCGCAGGAACCTGCCAACAGCGGAGCTACTCCCGGTAGCGCGAGCGGAGTCACCGCCCCTGCCGGTAAATCGGGATATCACCTCATTAAAAAAGTGAAGCTCGGCGGGGAGGGCGGCTGGGATTACCTAACAGTGGATTCCGCCAGCAAGCGCATCTTCATCTCGCGTGGCACGCACGTGTTGGTGGTGGATGCCGAGCAGGGCAAAGTCGTCGGCAACATTCCCAATACTCCTGGCGTGCATGGCATCGCGCTGGTTCCGGACCTGAACAAAGGCTTCACCAGCAACGGAAAATCTTCTACAGCCACAATTTTCGACATGAAGACGCTCAAGACTTTGGGCGAAGCCAAAACCGATAAAGATCCCGACGCAATTATTTACGACGCCGCTTCGAAGCGCGTGTTCACGTTTAACGGCGATGCAGCGTCGGCGACCGCCATCGATGCCTCCACCGGAACCGTAGCGGGAACCGTGGCGCTGGGCGGCGGGCCGGAGTTTGCGGCTGCCGACGGCAAGGGTCATATTTTCGTGAACCTCGAAGACAAAAGCGCGCTGGTGAAATTCGATGCCACCACTCTGAAGGTGGAGAAAACTTGGCCACTCGCGCCGTGCGAGTCCCCTTCCGGTTTGGCCATCGATACCGAGCATGAAGTCCTGATCGTCGGATGCCACAACAAGATGATGGCGTTTGTGGACGGAAATTCCGGAAAAGTGATTGGCACGGTGCCCATCGGCCAGGGCGTGGATGCCAACCGCTTCGATCCCGCCACGGGATTGGCGTTCGCCTCGTGCGGCGACGGGACCGTAACTATCGCGCACGAAGATTCGCCGGATAAATTCTCCGTCGTCGAGGTGCTCAAAACGCAACGCGGAGCGCGAACCATGGAACTGGACAGCTCCAACCACAACCTGTATCTGGTCAGCGCGGGATTTGGCCCTGCTCCCGCCGCTACCACGGAAAATCCGCATCCCCGTCCGTCCATCGTGCCGGACACATTCACGCTTTTAATTTACGGTAAATAATCGCAAGGTAATCGCTAAGCTTGGGCCACGCCGCCTCGTGTGCGCGCGGTAAAAACCCGGCTGCTTCACCTAGGAGCCAGCCAATTTGACCGTTGCGCCTCCCCAGCCACTTGCGCGAAAATTGAGTCTCCCGCCGCGCTCGACGCTCCTCGGCAAGCGCATGCGGACGTCCCCGGGAAACTGCAAGCAACAAAAGGCCAACCATGACGCAACAAATTGGTGAACTGAATCCACCGGTACGGTTGATGCTGACGCCGGGACCCTCCTCCATCGACCCCCGCGTGTATCGCGCCATGGCCGCGCCGCTGGTTGGCCACCTCGACCCCTGGTTCAAAGGCTGCATGGACGAAACGCAGATTCTGCTCCGGCAGGTTTTTCAGACCGAGAACCGCCTGACCTTGCCGCTGTCGGCCTCGGGTTCCGGTGGCATTGAAGCCTCCGTGCTGAACACACTCGAAGACGGTGACGAAGCCATCGTGGCCGTGAACGGCTGGTTTTCCGAACGCATGTACGAGATCGCGCAGCGCACCTCCGCAAAAATTACCAAGGTGGAAGCTCCGTACGGTAAAGTGGTGGACCCCGACGACGTCCGGCGCGCCGCCAACGGCAAAAAAATAAAAATCATCGGGCTGGCGCAGGGCGAAACTTCATCCGGCGTGCTGACGCGGCTTGCGGAATTCCGCAAAGTAGCTGACGAGCTCGGAGCGCTCCTGATTGTCGACGCCGTTGCATCGCTGGCAGCCGTTCCGTTCCACGCCGATCGCGATCGCGTGGACATTTGCTTCAGCGGAACACAGAAAGCCATCAGCGCGCCGCCCGGAATGTCTCCGATCACCGTCAGTCCGCGCGCCGAAGAAGTGATGCGCACGCGCAAGTCCAAGGTGCAAAGCTGGTATTTCGATTTGACCACCGCGATGAATTACTGGGGCAAAGACCGGCTGTATCATCACACGCCGCCAATCAGCTTGATTTATGCCTTGCGCGAAGCCATGCGCATCGTCATGGAAGAAGGCCTCGAAGCCCGTTGGGAGCGCCATCGCACCAATCAATTGGCGCTGATCGCGGGACTGGAAGCCATGGGGCTGGAGATGCTGGTAAAAAATCCAGGCGACCGTTTGCCCACCGTAACCGCGGTAATGATTCCGGGCGGAATCGACGATTTGAAGGTGCGCACGCAACTTCTGGACGAGTTCAATATTGAAATTGCCGGGGGGTTGGGCCCGCTGAAGGGCAAAATCTGGCGCGTCGGTTTGATGGGATACTGCAGCCAGAAGCCCAACGTGCTGCTGTTTCTTGCGGCGTTCGAAAAGGTGCTGCTGGAACTCGGCGCGCGCGTGCCCGCGGGCGCAGGAGTTGCTGCGGCGATTCGCCACTACACGCAGGTAGAAACCGCCACTGCGGCGGCTCGTTAGGAAACTGCATCGAGCCGGATTACTCTGACGATGCGTCAAATAAAATTTTTTCGACTTGAAATTGAATGCGAGATGCGGGAGAGCGCGTGACCACACGTCCAGTATTAGCCAATGCCGGAGCCATGAACCAGTTCGTCGGTCCGTTTACCGTTACCTCCAAATTGACCGACCATACTTTTCAGTGCCGGTTTTCCTACATGTGGAACGGCATCGCCACGCGCCACAGCGACACCATCGACACAAAGTTTTTTGTCGACAGCGACGTGGTGATGGTCGGCCTCGCGCATACCGCTTTTGTGATTTTTCGTGGTCGCAGCGGACGTGACCTGACCGATCGCGAGGCCAGCTTCGTCGCGGCGGATTTTCTTCGCGAACGCCTCGAGGACGAAGACGTGCGGCCGGTTTATGACGTCGGCCACGATGACGTTTTAAGGTTGATCGAACAGGTCGGTATCAAGTAATTCTGCCGCAATCCCGCCGCACGCTGTATTCTCTGTGCATCAACGACCGCCGATGAAGACGCTTCCCCCTTTGACCACCACAACCAGCGACCGCTTAACCACGGTGCTTTCGTACGGCGCGCTGCTGCTGCTCGGCTATGTGGTGTTCCTTATCTTCGAGCCGTTCCTGGTGCCGCTGACGTGGTCGGCGGTGCTGGCGATTTTTTTCTACCCGGTGCACGAGTGGTTGGCAAAGCGCATGCGACCAACGTGGGCGGCGATATTGAGCACGTTGGGAGTAACCCTGTTGCTTATCGTGCCGACGCTGGTGGTGCTGTCGTACACGGCGAGACAGGCGATTGATGCTACGGCAAGATTGCAGTCGGCGTTGATGAATCCGGAACGGGCGCTACCCGCCCAGGGGGTTGCCTGGGTGCGTCACCAACTCCCGGAAGCGTGGCAATCGACCGATTTTTCGGAACCGCTACGGCAAGGCGCCGAGAGAACCGCGACATTTCTGGCCGGAAAATTTGCGGCGCTGGTGAAAGACCTGGTTAGTTTTTTCATTGCGCTGATATTTCTGGTGTTCGGATTGTTTTTTATGTTCCGCGATGGGCACTCCATTGTCCGGGGGGTTAAACACCTTTTTCCATTCGACCAATCGATCCAGGAGGAAATGCTGTTCGAATCCAAAGAGCTGATTTTCGCCAGCGTCGCGGTAGGTCTATTGGTGGCGGGAATCCAGGGATTTCTGGGGGGCACGGCGTTCGCCATTACGGGAATCCACACGCCGATTTTCTGGGGCGTGGTGATCGCTTTTTTTTCTTTGGTTCCGGTGGTTGGTTCCGCAATGATTTGGGCTCCCGCCGCGCTATGGCTGGGCTTCAGCGGGCATTGGGGCAAAGCCATTGTGATCGCCACCATCTGCGGGGCGGTGGCGGGAATCGCGGACAACATTGTAAGGCCGGTGCTGCTGCGCAACCGCACACAACTGAACGAGCTACTCCTGTTCATCGGCGTGCTAGGTGGTATTTCTGTTTTCGGTCTGCTGGGATTGGTAGTCGGGCCAGCCATCGTGGCCGCGGCGATGGGCGTCTTCCGCGTGCACATGATGCATCGCGAGGGCATGGTCGTTCGTACGTAACCGAGTGCTCACCTCCGCCGCCAATTTAGGGCGTGCGCACCAGTCGGTATGTTAGAGTACCCCGCTCGATGACTTCCAGGAACATCAAGACGGCTCCCGCGCACGCTGAGTTGCCGACCGCGAAACTGCGGTGGCGCTGCGAACTCTCGCGCATTCCATTTGAAACCACTGCACAGGCGGAACTTCGCGAAGGATTCATAGGACAGGAACGCGCATTGCGCGCTCTGAAGATGGGTGTCGAGCTTTTCGCGCCGGGCTACAACGTTTTCGTCTGCGGCTTGGCAGGAACCAGCCGCGGCGGAACCATCGCCAGCATGATCAAAGAGCTGCATCCGCGAACCAAGCAATCGCTGGATCGCTGCTACGTGAACAATTTTAAAATTGCCGACCGGCCGCGACTGCTGTCGCTGGCGCGCGGGCAGGCCAATGGCTTCAAGAAAGACGTGCAGGCAGGAATCGATTTTTTGCGGCGGCGCATTCCTCAGGTTTTCGAAGGCGAACCTTTCCAGCGGCAGAAGGGAAGAATTGTTGAGCGCTTCACCGTCCGCGAAAAGGAATTGATGGACGATTTCACGCGCCGCATTGCGCGGGAACAATTTGCGCTGGGCCACATGCAGGTAGGTGCGGTGGCGCTGCCGGAAATTTTCCCAGTGCTCGAGGGCCAGATGGTGCCCATCGAAGATATTTCCAAGATGGTGCACGAGGGAAAACTGGACGCGCCGGTGGCGGAAACAATCGAGCGCAAATACGAGCAATTCCGGCAGGAATTTACCGTGGTGTATCGCAAGACGCTTACGCTTTCGCGCGAACTGGCGAGCGAACTGAGCTACCTCGAGCAGGAAGCCGCTTCCGTGCTGGTGGAAGGAATTATTGAAGAGCTGAAAGAAAAATATCCTGGAACGGGTGTGACGGAATATCTGGAAGAAGTCCGCCATCACTTGCTGGATAACCTCGGCCCGTTCAAGGAACGCGAGGGCGAAAGCGAGCAGGAAGGCAGCGTGGAGCCGCTCGATGGTTTGCCAAAGATGCCCGGCGGACCGGAGCGCGATCCGTTCCGCGTTTACGGCGTGAACGTGATTTTGGCGCACGGCGAAGAGGACGAGTCGCCGGTGATTTTTGAAACCACGCCAACCTACGCGAATCTTTTCGGCACCATTCAGCGCGCCTACGACACCCGCGGCGGCTGGACCAGCGATTTCATGGATCTGCGCGGCGGTTCGCTGCTGCGCGCCGACGGCGGCTTTTTAATTATGTATTCCGTCGAAGCGCTTTCCGAAACCGGCGTGTGGCGCGCGCTGAAACGCACCCTCAATCACAGCCGCCTGGAAATTCAGCCGCTGGAAATGTTTTATCCCTTCGGCGGCAGCGCGTTGAAGCCGGAAGCGGTGCAGTTGGACGTAAAAGTAATTCTGATTGGCGACCGCGAACTGTACGAACTCCTTTATCAGTACGAAGAAGATTTCCGCAAAATTTTCAAGGTGCGCGTGGAATTTGACGAGGAAATGCCCATGAGCGACGACGTCATCGCGGAATATGCCGGGCGACTGCGCGCGCTGTGCGAGAAAGAGTCTTTGTGGCCGTTTGACCGCGGCGCGTTTGCGGCCATGCTGGAATATGGCGTGCGACAGGCGGGCCGTCGCAACAAAGTGACCGCGCGGTTCGTGGATATGGCGGACCTGGCGCGTGAAGCCCACTATGCTGCCGCTGCCGCCGGAGAAACCGTGGTGCGTGCGGCGCACGTGCGTGGCGCCCTTGCCTCCAAGATGGAACGGCACAACCTGATCGAAACCCGTGTGCGCGAAATGATCGAAGAAGGAACTTTGCTGGTGGATGTTTCCGGCGAGCGCGTCGGACAAGTGAATGGCCTGAGCGTGCTGGAAATCGGCGGGTACTCCTTCGGCAAGCCCGTGCGCATCACCGCCTCGGCGGCTCTGGGAAAAACCGGGCTGATCAATATCGAGCGCGAAGCGAATCTCAGCGGGCGCTTTCACGATAAAGGCGTGCACATCATCTCGGGATTTTTGCGCAGCCGTTTCGCGCAGGATACTCCGCTATCGCTCTCCGCAAGCATCTGCTTCGAGCAATCGTATTCCGGGGTCGATGGCGACAGCGCCAGCTCCACGGAAGTGTATGCGTTGGTGTCCGCGCTTTCCGGTTTGCCATTGCGGCAGGATATTGCCGTGACCGGATCGATGAATCAGCAGGGCGACATCCAGGCCATTGGCGGCGTAAACGAAAAAATTGAAGGGTTTTACGATGTGTGCCGCATCCAGGGTTTGACCGGCAAGCAGGGCGTGATCATGCCGGCGTCGAACGTGGAAGACTTAATGGTGCGCGAAGATATTCTCGACGAGGTGGCAGCGGGAAAGTTTCACATCTGGCCGGTGGAAAAAGTCGAGCAGGGCATAGAAATTTTGACCGGCAGGGCAGCAGGCATGCGCGGCGCGGATGGAAAATTTGAAGCAGGCACGGTTTTTGCCATGGTGGAAGACCGGTTGCGCGCCATGGCGCATACGATGAAGGATTTTCAGTAACGATTTCTGACTGCTCCCGCCACAAAACACTCACTACAAACAGGAATTTGCGGCTACGGATTTGCCGGCGAGGGACTGGGTGATGGCGCGAGGTACGCGCGGCGGTAATCCACGCGGTAGGCGGGAACGGCTGCGGGTTGTGTCTCGCTGGGTGCCGGCGTGACACGAACTTCTAGAGAGTGCACGAGGCCGTCGTTCGCAGGCGGGATGAACGCCACACTGAATTCGTGGCGCACGGTTTGCGCGATCTCCGCGAAGACCGCGGCGAATTCTTTCGAATTGGCAGGGAAGTACGCGTGGCCCCCGGTATTGTCCGCAATCTGCCGCAAAAGTACGTCAGCTTCCGCGAATTGCTGCGACGTAAGCGCGGCTTTTGCGGATTGCGATTTGTTTTTACTTTTATTTCCCGCCGGGGGATTTCGCAAATCGCCACTCAGCGAAACCGCCAGAATCCTTACATCGCTGATCTTCAGCCGCCGCTGTAACTCCTGAAATTCTTTTTCTGAGGAAGTATCCACCCCGGTTGAAAGCAGCACGATGGTTTTCTTGCCGCGAGTCTGCTGGTTCTTTTGGGTGTTCGGGGCGGCCAACCAGTCCAGAACCTTCAAGACACTCGAAGACAAATCCAGCGAACCAAATCCCACATTAAAACGTAGCGCTTCGAACGTGGAAGCCGCGGCTTGCTTGTCGGTGGTGAAATCGATCATCGGCTGCGGCGCTTCCGCATATTTCACGACCGCGACACGGTCTTCTGCGGAAAGGCCGCTCAACAGCGCATGTGCCGCCTGTAAGTGGCCGCTTTCCAGAAAATAAACCGCGGGGCCGGCTTCGATAAGCAAAAGAATCTGCGCCGGCTCGTCGACGGCCAGAAAATCGCTGATAGGTTGCTCTACGCCATTGTCGAAGATGTGAAAATTATCGCGCTGCAAGCCTTCCAAGAATTTTCCGGAAGCATCGGTGACCACTACGCCGACGTTTACGCGATTGACGCTTACCCGAATTGATTGAGGCTGATTTGTGGGCGGTTCCTGCGCATGCGACTGGAGGGCGAGCCCGAGCCCGAGAAGAACGACTCGCAGAGAAACACGAGGCATCATCCCCGCGTCATTCGATCCATTGATCGAAATGCAGGCCTTGCGCATCCTTCCACGATGCGCTCGAAGTGACGTGCAGATGTTTTGCAAAGACCTCCGGATTCATCTCCATGATCCATGCGGGCGGCACGCCGGGCGCAGAGTCTGTCGTGCCCTGATGACGCTTTGCCGGAGAGGTCTTCTTGGATTCGGCGATCATGCGTTCTTTCATCGCTCGCCAATCAAGTTTGCGGAAATCAAAGTAGCCGAGGCCGTTGACCTGCGCGGGAAATTGCGCGCGCGCGGTTTTAAATTCCGGCGTTGCAGTAAGTCCGCCGTCTGAACCCTGCGCATGCTTGGCGAGCAGCTCGCGAACAGTTTCCAGTCGGCTGGCAACCACAATGGAGTTCGGGGTTACAGCAGCGTGGTAGAAATTCCACTGCGCGGTACCGGCGGCTTGCTGGCCGCCTTCCGCTGAAATCTTCAGAAAGGTAGTTTCGCCTTCGCTGCGCTCTGACGTGATGCGATCGCTCAATACCGTGTGAAGCAATTTGAGCGTATCGGGCTTGTTGCGGATACCCACCAGGTAAATTTGCTTGTTGCTGTCCAGCGACGGACTGGTCTGCAGCGACGCGAACTCACCGGTAAAAAGCGCGATTGCGCTGCTGAGCGGCTGGCCGAGGCGCGCCTGGGCCATATTCTCAAGCATATCGCCGTTGCCTTGTCCGGGCGGCAAAACGGAATGCGCGATGCGCTGCACCGCGTCATACAATCCGCGCAGATTGAAGTGCGTATCGCTGAACGAAACCGCACCGGCGGGCACAAAATCGAGCGATGCCGGTGACTGCGCGCCCTGATCCCAAATGTCAAACAGCGAACCGGGTGCGGTGTCGCCGAGCACGGCAATTTGCAAACGTGTGCGCGAGCCTTCGAGCGTTACATGGCCGCTGAACGAATGAATCGCGTCAAGCTTCATGGCATCAAGAAGCGGACCGACGCTGAATACGCCTGCGCGTGTGCCCGATGCAAACTCCTTCAAATTTGGCACGCGCAGAAAAAATTCAACCGGACCCGAACCGAGTAGCGGTCGGGCTTCTTTAAAAGCTGCGGAATTGCCGAGGCCGCCGGACGCCGCATGCGCGCCGTTGCCAGCGTTCAGTCTCGGCAGAATTTCTTCCAGCACGGCAATTTCGTTGGCGCTGACGGCGTATTTGCCGTTTTCCACCCAGTACGTGGCTCCGGATTTACGCTGCACTTTCAGTGCCGGGACATTCCCGATAGTCACCTGAGAAATTTGCGGAATCTCTTTCTCACTCCCGCGCAAGGCCAGAACTGCTTTGCTGAGCAGAGCTTCCTTTCCGCTGCGGTCGTACACAAAAAACACGCCATTCCATTGTGTTTTCGCCGGCCCCGCATTGGCGGAGGCCGTAGCGACGTGTTTCTGCGGATCGCTGAGGTAGCCCAGCACAAAAGGATTCTCCAGCAGCGTTGCGTATTCCTCCAACTGCGCGCTGGTCAGGCGTGGCTCGGTGGATTTTTCTTCAGAGTTTTTAAGCAGTGCCTTTGTGACGGCGGAGCGCACAGGTGCGAAACCTGGATCGTCCCACAGAGCGGCGATGGAATTTGTTTTTCTGATCTCGGCGCGCGGCTGGCTCCGCCAGATCAGATAAAACGCCGTGTTGGCCGGCATTTGCGCGGGCTCCAGCGGCGTCTGCGCGGACGCGAGATGTGCGGCCAATAAAATGATGACCGTAGTCGATAGCAGCAGAACGCGTGAACCGGCGATTTTCATTCGGATGCTCCATAAGCAGCGTTAAAAAAGATGCGGCAGTACTTGTGTCGGGCGAGAAAAGCCCAGTTTTTTCTTGCGTAGAGTTTTAGAACGTTGGCCAACCGTCACAAAGATGTGGCTCGCCTACGATTGCGGTTTGGTGGCGGCCGCAGCAGGCGCGGCCGCTGGAGCCGCAGTCGGCGCGCCGCCGACATCCTTGGGAGTCGACAGATAACCGGCCACCTGATTTTTGCGCACGTCAAACACCACAATTTCGTAGGGAGCCATGCGCGAGGCGCCCTTCATGTAAAACTGCACCGGCTCGCCGGCGGTTTTGTCGCGCTTCTCGATAGAGCGGTCGTCGGCAAATACCGTAACGGTGTACCGCGCTTTTTTCTGATCGGTCTTATTGAGCGACATCTGCACCGGCCCGACGCGCTGCGGAGTTTTCGACTTCTGCACCGTGAATTCGTAATAGTTGCGGTCGCCGCGGCGTCGTAGTTCGTCCAGATCGTCGCGATTGTGCGCGATCAGGCCGCTCATCACGCCCATATCGCCGGTCGCGCGCTCCAATTTGCCTTTGGTAGCTTCCAGATCCGTCTTGGTGCTCTCAATATCTTTTTTCGCTCCGGTCACGTCCGTGGCCACGGCGCCGATTTTCTCTTCGCTTTCCTGTTTCACTTGTGACAGTTGCGCCGTCAGTTTCTGATCCGCGGCTACCTGCTCTTTGCGAATCGACTCCGAGCGGCTGCGAGCCTGCGCGATCTCCGAGCGGGTCATCCCGACTTTCTGCTCGGTCACTTCCAGATGGCCCTTCAAATCGGCAATGCGCGTATTCGCCTGCTCCAGCTGCGTGGACATCACTTTATTCTGTTCCTGTTGACGCGCGAGGTCCTGCTCCAGCCGCGATTGTTGAGAATGCCCAACATAGGCAGACACCGCCAGCCCCGCGAACAGCACCACGAATAACACCGCGATCCAGCGAGGCGTGCCCGGATGATCGTAATGGTAGGATTCCTGCGGACTCGGTACGTTTGGAGAAATGCTCATTCCCCCTCCTCAGTCATGTGTTCTTCTCTGCTCTAGACCCTCAACAGGGGTTGGATGGAAATTATCGCTTGCGAGTTGCTGCCTGTCCATGTGCGATTCAAGATTTGTTGTCACTGCGCGCATGTCGTGTTGAAACGCGGCACAAAAAAGCACCGCCACAACGCTATCTGCGCGAGGCTCCTCCCAAAATTGCAACCCGTTCCATCCACCTTACGCAATCAATTGAAGCTTCTGGGAACATCTTTTATGTTTTTCATCTGCGCATTCTGTATTTCCCGTAAAATTTACTAAATTGGCAGTCCAGCCACTCATTGATACCGGGTTCAGTTACTTGTCATAGGAGGTGCTTGCATGTTGAAGCTGATTCCGCTTCTCGCGCTGGCGCTGTTATTCTCGCCGCCGCAAAATCCCTATAGTCCAGATAATCCCGACGCTCCTCCCAATCCCGAGCTGCAGCGCCAGGAGCTCGTCAATCTGGAACACGAAACCGCACGCGCCATCATGCTGAACAACGCCACGTTTTTTCGCCGCGTCTACAGCGACGATTTCAGCGGCACGCTTTCGCACGGGCAGAAGGTGAACAAGCAGCAACTTCTCGATGCAGTCCAAAATGGCGGCGGCAGGTTTCAGTCCTTCAACGCCTCGGACATCACCGTGCGACTCTATCTGGATACTGCCGTGGCCACGTGCCTGTGGACTTCGCGTGGATTTTTCCGCGGCCAGCAAATCGAAACGCAAATGCGCGTAGTGCACGTGTACATTAACAGCCCGCGTGGCTGGCACGTAGTCGCGGGCCAAGCCACGCAGTTGCCGCCCCCCACCCCGCACCCGCTGTAGTCCCTCACAACTCAATTCACAATAGCGCGCTGCCAGCATCACAATTCACAAAAACACGGAGGGTGCCCCTCGATAAGAGAAAAGGCGT
>JRHI01000241.1_pt1 | contig 62719 bp, 50 predicted proteins | sample 215371 | NCBI WGS metagenome assembly JRHI01 (sample SAMN02929681, study PRJNA255918) | sediment metagenome | biome: cave system; feature: Ice Cave; material: Sediment; isolation source: sediment from deep within a dark volcanic ice cave with no known source of... ...
GATAATACGAAGGTATTATACCTTAAAGGTACCTAGAGTCAATCACCAAAACAAACAGGCCCCATTTCACGTAAAATCCCTCAATGGCTGGTCAAAACTGCAATGAAGTGGAATAGGCGCCAGACTACCTTAAAATCAAGGTGAAAAAAGAGATCAGCGCAGCTCTCAATTACCCACGATTCTATTTGAGCTCGGTGCGTCATAAAATTCCTGTTATTTAGTATCGATTTCAGTACATATATGTAATATATACGGATAAGGTCACCGCTTCCACTTTGACAGGGGGCTTGTGTCCATAGACTATTTGTTCGACCTTGCAAGAAATGGAAAAGACAGCATTCAGGACGATTGGATGCCGTCGAGTGGTGTCCGAGCTCTCATTCTGGATGACCCTGCCTTGGTTTGGCTTAACTATTTCGGTGAGCCGAACGGCTTTAAGCCGGAAGAAACCCCCTACGATTTCCTTCGTTTCATAGCGGAGAAAGGGCGCCAGTTCGAAGAAAAATGGATAAGTGAGCTAGCCTCATCTGCCGTTGTGGTATGTGGGCAAGATTATGAGGTCCGGGCAATCGGAAAAGTCCTTGAAACCATCGAATCTTCACGCTGGAGTGCCTGTAATTGCAAAGCCCGCGCTGTGGTGGGGAGAAGAACGCATCTATGGTGTTCCGGACCTGGTGGTGCATACATCTTGGCTCGAAGAAGAGTTCTCCAAACTAATGAGTCCTTACGAGAAAACTGCAATTGCTCTGAATCTCCCCACTGGAGGTAAACCTGGACATTATGTTGTGTTCGATATCAAATTCACTGCAGGCCTAAATGGGTCCGACAAGAAGTTAGACAACGCGAATTACGCATCGCAAGTTCGGATTTATTCTTACATGCTTGGATGTCTTCAGGGAGTGATGCCACGGAATGCGTATTTGGTGACAAGGGACCGTCTGTTTGATCCCCTACCGGTGAAAATCACTTCAATACTAGGACAGCCGTTTGATGCCGACCTTGCGGCGCTTCGTGACCATTTCGTGGAAATCAAAGTGCACGGCTCAAAGTATCGCCCTTGGACAGACAGAATCGTGACCTCAAACCTTTCGAATGAGGACGAAAAGTGGGGTACAGCCAAGGACATAATCGCCCGCGAGAGATTTCGAGGACGTGATCCTGGTTTGCTCTATCAGGTAAGCCCCAGCGTGAAGGAAGAACTTACTGCTCTGGGATTCCCAAGTCTCGATTCCCTGCTTAATGTCGATCCGGCAAGAATCGCCTTTGAGAAGTGCAAAGGACTCGGGCCCAAGAGATCAAACTGGATGAGGGCCATACTCGATGCCAATCGCTCGGGGAACGCCGTTCATTCCAGCGTTGCCTTCGTTCCTCCGCAAAGGCCCTATGAGTTCTTCGTCGATTTCGAATACCTGACCAATGTGAATGTTGACTTTGAGAGGCAGTGGCCGAACTTGGAGGGCTGTGAAATGGTGTTTATGACTGGCGTTGGGAGCAACGCCAGTGGTGATTGGTCTTTCAGGTCTTTCGTCGCTGCCGCAGAGAACCACGACCAAGAAAGAAATATGTTCCTTATGTTCCTTGATTATCTCGATCGCGAGACTCAAGGATGCACAGTCGATCCTTCTAAGACCGTCTTGTACCACTGGACGGGCGCAGAAGTCTGGCAATCTCGTCGCTCGTCGGACCGGCTGAACCTCGCGGGCGATTCCCCCCTTCGTAGGCTTCCTTGGTTCGACCTCCAAAAGCCCTTCCTAGAAGGGCCCGCGGCGTTGCCTGGTGCGTGGAGCTACCGTCTCAAGGAAATAGCAAGCGCGTTGGGGAAATTACATCCCGAAATCGCTGTCCAATGGCCGGGAGGGCTAGAAGAAGGACTCAGGGCCATGGTCATGGGCTGGCGGGCGTACGCTACTGCCGATCCGCTGGGGTCCAACGAGATGAATGTGATCAACAAATACCTTGAAATTGACTGCCGTGCGCTATCTTCGGTTCTAAATTGGCTGCGGCGTTGAAATCTGGCAGGTGGTACAGCCGCACATGAAGCTCGATATACGAATGGTTGTAGCTCGGTAGGCATTCGACCCGACATGTCCCCAGCCGTCAGACAAAACCTCGGGAGCTTTTTCTCCCGCCTTTTTCCAAGGACAAGGGATATTGAGGTTCGCGTTGATTCCTCTGCCGACGAGACGAACACATATGTAGATGTTAGTCTGCATCATGGGGGCGCCGTTTTTCGTTTTGACGACATTGGAAGGATTCCGGCGCGTATCCGAGTTGGCCATCGATATTTCCGCATTTCTCAGAAAAATCGGCACACGCTAACCCAATTGGCGAATTTAGACCCGCGTTTTGATCCTCACAGGGGGTTCGTCTTTCCGGAAAAAGATGTTCCCGAAATTCTTACTTATCTTCGCCCTAAGGCTAGCATTGAATTTTCTAATGCTTCAAAGCGAATACATATTGATGAGAGACCGCTGGAATACGAGCATGAGGTGACTCAAGTTGAAGAAGACATAGAAATCAAGACGTCTTTGGTCTCCCCTGATTCCCGCCTTCGAATTGATACCCCACGGGATGCGAGACTTGTGGAGGGCTCTAAGTACGTGCATGCGCCGAGCGGATATTTTCGAAAGCCACAAGAAAGAAAATTAAGGACTCTCACAGGGGAAGTTGGGAAGATCAAGTTGCGTGGCGATCAGATTCCACTCTTCCTCTTGCATGATCTGAAAAGAATTCAATCTGAGCCAAGAACGAGAGTTGGGAGTGATGTTCAATCCCAACGCGTTATCACACAGCAGTTTGAGCCAAAGGTTTCGCTTCAAGTAGATGGCCCCTGGATTTGGTTTGACGTTCGATACGAGGCTGACAAATTCAAAGTCAGCTATCAAGCCATGGAGAAGCTAGACCCATCGCGAAATTTCATCCGACAGGATGAAACCTGGATTCAAGCTGATAAGCAGACCCATGCGCGCGTTGCTGACCAAATCGAGGAGATTCCGGAAGTCGAGACTGTCGAAGAAAGGTTTCGCACTCGGACTTATCACTTCGATGAAGTACAGTCTCTCTTAGAGCAAGTCGCAACCCTCGATATCTCTGAGGCTTATGCTCAGTTCCGTAAGTCGCTCGATGATTTTTCACAGATTGAAGAGCATTCACTGCCGTACAGCCTGAAACTACCCTTACGTCCTTATCAAAAGCACGGATATGACTGGCTCGCGTTCCTTCAGAAGTATGGACTGAATGGAATTCTTGCCGACGAAATGGGACTTGGCAAGACTGTTCAAGCGATCGCGAAGTTACTTGATGCGCATGCGGATGGAGTACGAGGCACCTCGCTGGTGGTCTGTCCGCCGTCCGTACTTAGCGCGTGGCAAGATGATTTAAAGAAATTCACTTCCCCAGTCGATTTTCGTATCGCGATGTACATTGGCTCAAATCGGCAAAGGATTCTCAAGGATCTCCATCACTACGACGCAATTCTGACAACATACAACGTCCTCACGCGGGACATAGAAATTCTCTCGAGAGTAACTTGGGAATATGTGGTGCTGGATGAGGCGCAAAAAATCAAGAATCTGGAAACTGCCACTGCGAAGGCGTCCAAGAGATTAATCGCAAACCATAAGTTAGCTCTCACGGGCACACCTATTGAAAACAGGCTTAGCGAATTGTGGTCAATCTATGACTTTTTGATGCCCTCTTATTTGGGAACTCGAATCTACTTTCGTGACGAGTTTGAGCTTCCCATCATGAGGAGAGGCGACCGAGGTGCGCAAGAGAAACTACGTAGGCGAGTGAATCCTTTCAAGCTGAGGCGTGAAAAAACACTCGTTGCCTCTGAACTTCCACCGAAAATTCCGATGGATCGGTATTGCGAGCTTACGTCCGAACAAGCGCAACTTTACAAGCGTTTTGCTATGGCCGAAAGGGACCGGATCGCAAAGCTTCCGGGAGACAACTTCCGAATCGATACTTCGATTCTCACTGCAATTCTGAGACTCAAGCAAATTTGCTGTCATCCTGCGCTTGTCACGGGGGATTCGAACGAAATCTACGACAGGTCGGGCAAGCTTGAGACATTCATCGAGGTCTTGGACGAGATAGTTGAGAACGACGAGAAGGCTCTGGTTTTCAGTCAATTCACCGCGATGCATTCAATCCTACGACGGGTTTTAGATGATAAGAAGTTACCGTATTTCTACCTGGATGGTTCGACGCCGGTTAAGGAGCGTGCCAGACTGAAAGATGCCTTCCAAAAGGGCGAAGTGCCGTTCTTCCTAATCAGTCTCCAAGCTGGGGGCTTAGGCATGACCCTGACCGAGGCGAATTGCGTGATCCATTACGACCGTTGGTGGAATCCTGCCGTGGAGGATCAAGCGACGGATCGAGTCCACCGGATCGGCCAACACAAGTCCGTGAAGGTCTTTCGCATTCATACTCTCGGGACCATAGATGAACGAATTGGTGATCTCCAGAACAAGAAAAAAGACCTTTTTAATGCCGTGATCGAGGTGGACCAAATGCGCAAAGAGATTACGAAGGAAGAACTACTTGCGCTCTTTGCGGCCCCTTCGGGGGCTCGCCGCAGCGACGGTACTTAATCCAAAGAATAAATCAAACAAAACCTGGCTCCGGCCCAGCCCGGAGCCAGTTTTATTTCCACCGTCCTGCAGATTGTAACCCCGACACGTGGGGCACCCAGCACAGTATCAAAGTGGCGTCCAGGCGGTAGCTGGCGAGGAAGCATCGCAGCCGGCGCTCAGGTTGCAGAAATAAAATTGGGTTATGGGGTGGATTTCCCAGATGGTGGAGCGCCAGCAACTCGATTGCGCTGTAGCAGAGAAGCGGCAGTCATCCCTGGCTTGGAAGTGCGTGTTATCGACCATCAATTGGCCAACGACTTTGACTTGCTTTCCCTGGAGTGCGCTGACACTGGCAATGGTCCAACTGGGGTGATGAGTGCGACGGGAGAACGGAGTCATTTCGGCGACGAAACTGTCTTTCTCCAGCGCGCTGAACGCAGCGGTACAGGGCTGGGGATGAGTGGTGCGGGCACTGGCGGCCAGGGCGGAATTGAAGCCGAGGCCGAGGTGGTAGTCGGCGGAATCGGGAGCGGTGATTTTGCAGTTGGCGGTTTCACTAACGCCAGGCTGACACGTGGTGCCCTTGCCGGTGTCTTCGACGAAATAGAGGAAGGCTATGACGGAGTAGATGTTGCCTTCGCCGAGACCCGCGAATTGACTGGCAAATGTGGCGTGGTTCGAGGAAGTGAGCTTTTTCGTGCTCGAGCCCCTGGGAAGCTGCGATTCGAGGTTGGAGAAGTCCGCGGCGGTCAGCACTCTGGTGGGGGCCAGGCTGGGGTCGGGATCCTGGTCTTTGAGGAAGTCAAGATAGGCGTCGTAATGGGGGTTTGCTGCGGCTGAGCAGCCGTCGGGAAATTGGTCGTGGCAGCCTTGCAGAGTCGGGCTGGTGCTGGGGCACTTCGCAGGGTGCTGTTTGGGAGCCTGTTTGGCGATGGTGTGAGCACGGTCCTGGGCAAAAGTGGAACCGGCAATGCCGATCAAAAACCAAGCCAAGGTGATTACCTTAATGGAGTTTTTCATTCTTTCTCCTTAGATTGCGCGAACATGGGGCCTGCATGCGATTCGATGGAAGGAACGTTATCAACCGATTATTTACATGTCAACGTTTGATTATCGATGTTTGGTAAAGACTGGTCCCCCGCTTCCATGTGGCGCCGGCCGAGATTGACGCGGTCGCGGTCATCTTTGAAAGCACGCCATGGTCAGCAGGATGTGCAGCAGTGCGCGAAGTGGAAATTAAACGCTCGGGCTATGCGAAATACGGGAGTGGGGGCATACGTCCGCAAAACAGAATCTGTAGGACGGTGGAAATAAAACTGGCTCCGGGCTGGGCCGGAGCCAGTGGTAATGCCTGCGGAAATGGCTCTTACGGAGCCGGGCAGGATTTCTTAGTCGCCAGCGACGGTGGCGGCCTCGATGGATTCTGTTTTTGGAGCGGCGGCGTTATTGCCATTGCTGCCGTTGGAGTGGCCGTTGCCATTGCCATTGCCATTGCCATTGCTCTTCGCGTTGCTGATGGTTACCGGAGCTGCGCCGGCTGGAACGGCTTTGGCGATGTCAGCCATGGTGCCGATCTGAACGACGGAGGGCTGGGCCTTCTTCAATACGAGCTCTTCGTAGATGGCGCGGACCTTGGCTTCTTCGACAAGCGCGTTCTTGCGGCGCGTGCGGTCTTCCTCAGCCGCGGTCAAGGGGATGATGTGCTCTTTGGAGCGAACGCGCGCGGCATCCTGAGCGTCAATGACCAGGGAGTGCTCATAGGTATCGAGATTGACGGCCTTACCCTTGGCGTAAATTTCATGCTTGCCGTGGGTGCGATACCACTGCGCGACAGTCGCGTTTTTGTACATATTTTCGATGATTTTCCGCCAGCCGATGCCGGTGTTGTACGCGCAGAAGGAAATCTCGCCCTGCTGCGTGGCGTAGGGGATGATGCACATCTCGGTGCGGCGGAAGTCATAGTTGAAAAGATCCTGGAACCACATCCCGGCGATAAACAGGAAATTCCAGGGATCGGTCTGGCGGCGCTTCATGGCGTCTTCGTAGGTGCGGTCCGGAGACGTGGCGCCGTATTTCTTCTCGGCGTTCTTAGTTAGCGCCCAGGTCTTGTCAAACTTCTGGAACAAAGCCCTGAGGGTGAGCCCCTTGGGAGCTTGCGAAGGCTTGTAATTTTTCAAGAGGGCCAAGGCCATCATGAAGTTGGACAAATTCTTGCCGCGAGCAGCGTCGGTAATAGCGGTAACGTCTTTGACGAGCTGCGGCGCGTTCAGGAAGCGCGGGACAGGCGCCCATTCCTTGGTTTCCTTATTGATCATAAGCGCCGTGCCGACGCCGCAATTCGGATGGCAGCCGCAAGAGAGCGCGCCCCATTGCGAATCAGGACCGTGCACAAGATCCGAAAAACCGGCAAAGGTGCTGATAAAGGAAATGGGGAACCAGTCGCGGGTGGGCTCGACTTTACCAACCTGGGAACTGACGTCACGCGCGAGATGCGAGAGGGTATAGCGCTGGTGGAGACGGCGTTCCGGAGTGATGTCTTCATCGCGTCCGGTAAAGGAGACGGGTTGGAAGGAGACGAAAGCGATTTTCTTGGGATTCTCCATCGCGAATTTGACGATGGCCCCGACTTGATCGTTGTTGACGTTGTTAACGATGGTGACGACCAGCACGATCTCGATGCCGGCCTCATGCATGTTTTCGATGGCGCGCAGCTTCACGTCAAAGAGGTTGCCCACCTGGCGGTGGCTGTTGGCGTCATTACCGATGCCGTCAAACTGGAGGTAGGCGTAGCGCATGCCGGCCTCGAAAGCCTTGCGGCTGAATTCCTTGCTCTTGGCAAACTCGATTCCGTTCGTGGCGGCCTGCACGCTGTTGTAACCGATCTTGCGCGCGTAGCGAACGGCATCCAGGAAGTACGGATGCATGGTCGGCTCGCCGCCGGAGAACTGCACGGACATCTGGCGGCGCGGCTTGATCTTCAATGCGTTGTCGAGGATTTCCTGGATTTCGTCCCACGACAGCTCGTGAACATAACCCACCTGGTTGGCGTCCATGAAGCAGGGATCGCACATCATATTGCAGCGATTGGTCAGGTCAACCGTGAGAACCGAGCCGCGTCCATAGCGTACGGTGCTGGAGCCGTGCTTGTGCAGGTCCTCATCGTTGTGAGCCGGAATATCGCGTCCGGGGAAATTCTGTTCAATCCAGGAGAGGAAGCGGGAATCAACGGCCATAAGGTCTTCGAAGTGGCCGTGGATGGGGCAGTCTTTGAGCATCCAGACTTCGCCCTTGCGCTCGATAATCTCAGCCTTAATCTCACCGATCTTTTCGTGCATCAGGTCGCGCCAATCTTTTTTGCCATCAAAGATGGCCTGGCGCGCTTCCTTGACGCACTCCGGGCACAGGGAGTCAGTCTGGCGAGGCCAGCCGAGAGTCGGCTTGCTCTTCTCCCAAGATTTCAGAAGCGGCTTCTCAGACCATTTCGGAGTGAACGATGGATTCGGATTGTGCTTGTTGAAGTGTTGGATGGTGTCGAAAGCAGCTCCGGCCGTTTTACAGACGACGGCGTCTAACGCTTTCCAAATCTGGGTGGAAATCGATGGAGACATTCCTCAATACCCTCGCTTTCAAAGATAAAACCCAAGAGTCAAAATTCACGATTGTTGATATGGCCCCACAAAGCCCCCGGGGCACGAAGAAAGTACCACATTCGACAAAGGCCGGTAAGTCTTTAATCCAGTACAGTTTGTCTGGAAAAGCACCCTGGGTCCAGCCGGATGCGGTATAGGGGTGAATTAGGCGGTTGAATGGAGATTTGGACCATTAAATGGGAAACGAGCGATGGGTTACTAATAGGCACGATGGGGCTTCGTTTACCCATTTGTAGGCCGTTTTGCGATACGAGCGATGGAAACAGGGCTTTAGTCGTTGAGAGCGGGGCGCAAAACGGCGATGGCGAAATGGGCGAGGACGCGGGCGCCATCATCCAGCTGAATCCAGCGCACGGAGCAGTGATCTTTCAGATATTTGGAAACCTTCGATTCGTTGATTTCCAGGTGTTCGGCAAACCTTTCGCGAAGGGAGTCACTTCCGCCGCGGCGAATCGTACCACCACGTTCTGCGCGCAACAAATTGGCGATGCCGATGCGCAAAGTCTGGCAGGCTTCGACGTAGTAATAGGTGATTTGATCGGAATCGGAGACGATGAAAACTCCGGGACCTGCGGGGGCTTGGTCGGCTTGATCGAGAGGCACCGACGCGCAGGCCAGCAGGCGGCGGACTTGCGATTCGAGATGGGCCATGCGGGAGGAAAGGCCCGGGTCGCCGGTTCTGCCGCGCAATGGAGGCAAGGACTCCAAAGGGGCCTCAGGAATCGCTTGGCGTTCACGGGCTCCGGCGCGTGACGGCGTGTTGCGGGTTTGCGGAGCCGCGCGAGGCGGAACGGAAGCGGGTCTTGCGGACGAAGACATGCTTGCAACAGGAGGTACGAGCTCGCCTCGCGATTCGACAGAAGATTCGATACCCGCTGCATCCAGGGAATCGCTTCGAGATTCGGGCGTAACGGCAACGAGCGGCGGCTTGCCCAGTGGGCCGCGGCGCCTTCCCCGGCCACCACGTCGCCCGCGACGGCGACGCTTTTTCAAGGAAGCGGCATCGGTCTCCGGAGACGCCGTAGCCGGAGTGGCAACTTCGAGTGAGGCGGCAGCGTCGGTTGCGGGAGACTCGCTTGCTTCTTCCTCGAGCGCAGCATCGGATGCCGACTCTGAGTCGCCTAAGTTCTGGTGCGCTTCCAAATTCTCCGCGGAGGCAGGCATGGAATCAGAATTCAAGGATACAGTTGGGATCGGCGCGCCCAACCGAGTGAGCGCCTCTTGCGCTTTTACTTTCCACTGCGCGCGGCGAAATCGCTCCGCCGCGGAGCTGTACCAGCGTGCGGCTTCCTGATTCTCGCCAACTTTCTCGTGATGCCGGGCGAGCTCAAAGGCAACCATGGCGTCATGCGTACGCTCGTATAACGCCGCGAGTTGCACCACCGGGTCAGCGGCGGCCTTAGCCTTACGAATGCGCGCCTGGATTTGGCGCCAGTCACTCATGGGTGAGTATTGTAACAGCGTAGTGGTCGGGTGACCAATAAGTGTCGCAAGCCGTTCCAGAATGAAACAGTCCGCTTTGTGGATTTGCCGCTACTTTTTGAATGCGAAATGCATTAAGAAGATTGACTCTGTTTGTCGAACTTTCTACACTGATGTGGGGCTCCATCCGCTGGAGGATTTATGCGGATATGGCAGCGACAATTACTTTCCATCGTTTTTTCCATAAACATAATTAGCGTGGGAGTTCCGGCGAACGGCGGCGCAGGGGTGCCGTCGGTGGGCGTAATACTGCTCGCCGAGCGCGCGCAATTGAGCGGAGTTGCGGCCGGCGCCGGGGCAACGGTGTTTGACGGCGACACGCTTGCAACAGAGTTGAATGGGTCTCTGCGCGTGCGAAGCGCCGCGGCGCAACTGCAATTGCTGGGCGGGAGCGAAGCGACGTTGAAGCAAACTCCCGCGGGCTTGAGCGCAACGCTGCGCGCGGGCACGCTGTTGGTTTCATCGGCCAAGGTTGGTGCAATCGAAGTGTCGGCTTCGGATGCGCGAATTCGTCCGAAGGGCCCGGGCGCGATGCAGGCGCAGATAACATTTGTGAGCCCGAAGGAAGTGCTGGTGACATCGCGGCGCGGAACGCTCGAGATTAGCGTGGATGAGCAGACGCAACTTGTGCCGGAGGCGACTTCGTACCGAGTATTGATTGAGCCGGCGGAGGGGTCGACAGCACAGAAGCAACCTCAGCGGAAAAAAGGGGGCATGGGCGGCGCAATTCGTAGCGCAGGCCGCAGCCGGTTCATGCTCCTGGCACTAATCGCATCGGGCGCCGCAACAATAATTATGGTGGATGAAGCGCTCGAAAGTCCCGCAAAGCCATAGATTGAATCCACTAAATCGCAGCGATGGCGTCGATCTCAACGAGGGCGTCTTTCGGCAGACGCGCGACTTCGACAGTGGAACGCGCAGGAAGCGGTGCGGCAAAATAGCGCGCGTAAACTTCATTCATTGCGGCAAAGTCACTCATATCCTTAAGGAACACAGTCGTTCTGGCAACCTGATGGAGGTTGGATCCCGCCGCTTCGAGCACGGCTTTGACATTCTCAATTACGCGCTCGGTCTGCTGCCTGATGTCCCCGCCCGCAAACTGACCAGTGCGAGGGTCAAGGGCCACCTGCCCGGACACAAAAACGAAGCCTGAGTTCTGAGTTATCTTGAGGGCCTGGGAATAGGGGCCGATCGGCTTTGGCCCCCCATCGGTGGTAATGGCATCTCTCATCATGGTTTCTCCTTAGAGAAATCGCCCGCGGGAGTTCCGTTACTTTCGTAGCGCGCGCGAAAGTTTTTGGGTATTCCGAACTCGTCGAGCCAACTGCGAAAAAAAACCGCCGCATCTTGCTTGGTTTCGGATTCCAGAGCCGAACGCAAATCGTTTCGATTGTAACCTTGCTCGCCGAGGGCATAAATCACGCGAGCAATGGCACGATGCAAATGTGCGCGGCCATATTGGTCTTCGAGGGCTAAAAAGAAAAGCACGCTCTTTTCGAATGGCGGGTCGCGGCGAGGAATCGGGGACGAAGTGTGCGAGGCGGCTGGTGGCTGAATTGTTTTTGTTTGTTCTTCTTGTTGCTGAAGCTTTTTGTCGTATGCAGCGAGATAGGCGGCAATGAATTTGTTCCGGAGGTTGGCGGCGCCCGGCTCGTCGAGGACGGCGTGCGCAGCGTAAACATAGAGGCCATCAAACACGAAGTCAGCCGGTGCGGGATTCAATGGCGCGGGGTGACCTAGCCAAAGGTAAGCGAGAGCGAGATTTACGTCTTGGTGGAAACTTTTATTCGTGACTCCGTTGGCCGAGGGGAGAGACGTCATTAGAACCGTGTCAGGCAGCGAAATGTTACAAGCGCGATCGCCAGGTTCGTTGGCATTCAAACTCCCGGTGGGAATGGAGCGCTCGCCGGCAGACGGGCATTCGACGATCCAGATTGTGGCCGGGCCTTTGCTTTTGTTACGGGGGTCGAATCGAGCTCCGAACATGCGTTCGTAAGCTGCGGTGACATAAGCGATCTGCATACCTGCTTCGCGGGCGGCGTCCGCTGCCAGAGGTTGTAACGTCCAAAAAATAATCTGATTCTTCGGGGAGCTCACGACTTGCTCCCGGTATTGTCCGGCCACAATAAACGGAATGTCATCGACGCGCTGTTGCACGCGCAAGGCGATCTCACCGTTTTCTATCTTCGAATTACGCACGCGTCCACGCGCGTGGACCAAGAAACTTTCGGGCACGTGGATCTCAAGGTCCCATTTGTTGAATTCCATGGCCAGCTTCGCGAACGCCCCTTTAGGTGGCACTAAAGTGGGATACCAATTGCCGCCGGCAAAAAAACCCGCGGCGTGGACAGGGGAGGGCATTCCGGAGCTTGGAGCGGCTGCGTACTGGACGATTAGGGTGTGGCGCTCTTTTGGGCGCCACGGAGAATCAAAGCGAATTCGGCGGGAATCAACTCCAAGAGAAGGATTGGAAAACGTTTCTTGAGGCGCAAAAGAGACCTCGCGGCCATCGAGCGAAGTATGCAGATTTTGTGCTGGGAAGCTTCTCTCATCGGGAAGTTTAATTTCAATGGCGTACACGGGCTGGGTGCCGGAGGCCATCAATTCGAAGTGTGCTTCAATTTCGAGATGAGCTTCCGGATGAGCGACAAAGTGAACTTTAAGACTTTGTTTTTCGATTGTATAGCTGGGACCAAACGGTACGGCGCAAGAAATCAGGAATGCTAGCAAGGATAGCGAGAGCAGGGTTCGAGTGACTCGATGAGCCAAGGTAAAGAGATTCTAGCGACAGTGCGCGCAGGGGTCAAAGTTTTATGATCCGCCGTTTCCTGCCTGGGCGATTTACGACCGGCGGGCTTGAAGCCAAGACTCCGCCGATTATCGACGCCGGCGGCCGCGGACGCGCGTAAAACCACGCGGGGCGAGAGAGTACTGGCGGACGGTGATGTTTCTCTCCGCCTGCTGGTCACTCATACCACCATCGATGAATTGCAGGATCTGAGTTTGGGTGAATTGCGCATTCTTTAAACGTGCGATAACCGGACTGGTGAGAACTGGAGCACCGCGGGCGCGACGCCGCGCGACTGCCAGCACGACATCGTCTGAGAGTCCTGTCAATCGCAGGGTCACCGCTTCGCCCGCCCACGAGGGTATCTGTTTCAGCCGGGCAAGCTCGAGGATGTGCGGCTCTGTGATTCCGGAACGATAAAGCTGCACAACGGTCTCGGCGTCGGCGAAAGGATGCTTCTGTACGCGAGCAAGACTAACCAGCTCCAGGCAGGTTGCGTCCGAAATACCACTTTGTTTGAGCTGCGTCAGCCCGGTAACTTCGGCATCGCTTACTTTTAAGGCCTTCAATTCCTCGATCTTTGCGTACCACATCCCTGACTGATTGAGGGGGCTTAAATCGGTGCTGCTAAACCGCGCACAGCCGGAGTTGGCTACAGCAATGCCCGCAAGAACGAGGCTGATGGTTATCTTGCTCATAGTTCCATTTTAACGGGCAATGGGCCAGGGGCTACAGCGGTGTGTCCCGATGATTAACAAGGGAGGGGCTGAGGATGGAAATGGCGCGACTGCGCCGGATCAGATCCGATAAACGCGTTCGACATCGATCACACCAGAGATCTTTTTGATGTTGGCAACGATGCGTTCCAGCTGTTTACGATCGCCGATCTCGAGGCTTGCTTCGACGCGCGCGTGTATCCCGTCAGGGCGGCTTTCCAGGGTGCGAATGTTTGATCCAGCCTCGCTGATCACCGCCGTGATTTCGGCAAGAACTCCCTGGCGATCTTTGGTGCGAATCAGCAGACTTACCGGGAAGATCGCGCCGGTAGAGCCAGCCCATTCGACATTGATGCGGCGTTCGGACTGATACAGCAGGTTCTGCACGTTGGGGCACGCGCTGGTATGTACGGCAACTCCACGCCCGCGAGTGACGTAGCCAACGATGTCGTCTCCAGGAATGGCATTGCAACATTTCGCGCGATATACCATCAAATCGCCGTGGCCGCGAACGAGGATAACCTCGTCACCCATGCCAAGCATGCGTTTAACAGTGGAAACGAGTTTCGGACCTTTCTCCTGCTGGGTGGCAGGGGCGTCGATAACCGGTTCCCCAAGCGCGTTGCCGATAACCTGCCGCGGCGAAAATTTTCCAAAGCCAAGAGCGGCATAAAGATCGTCGAGTTTGCCGCAACCATATTCAGAAGCCACGCGCAGCAAGTCGGCCTCGGGGATCTTCTTAAGGCTTCGGCCCGCTTGGCGCGCCTCGCGCTCCAGCAAGCGGCGTCCAACCTCAGCGGCCTGCTGTTGCTCATGAAGGTTGATCCAGTGGCGGATTTTTGTGCGCGCGCGCGACGTTTTTACGAAGCTAAGCCAATCGCGGCTGGGGGAGTGGTTCTTCTGCGTCAAAATTTCAACGACGTCGCCATTGGCAAGCTGATGGCGCAGCGGCACCATCTGACCATTGACCTTCGCACCGACGCACTGATTTCCTACCTCGGTATGAATGGCATATGCAAAGTCGACCGGCGTGGCGCCACGGGGCAATTCGAATACTCTGCCTTTCGGCGTAAACGCGTAAACTTCGACGGGGTATAGATCGACCTTCAGAGTGGAAAGAAAATCCCCGGGCTCCTGCATCTCCTGCACCCACTCAATCAGCTGACGCATCCACACGATGCGCCGGTCGTCGGCATCAGAGACGCTCTTGCCATCCTTATATTTCCAATGAGCGGCCACACCTTGCTCGGCGAGCCGATGCTGTTCTTGAGTGCGAATTTGAACTTCGAAAGGCTGGCCGGAATGAATCACTGTCGTGTGAAGTGATTGATAAAGATTCGGTCGCGCGATGGCGATGTAATCCTTGAAACGGCCGGGGACGGGATGCCAAATCTGGTGAATCACTCCGAGCGCTGCATAACAACTGCGTTCCCCGTCGGTGACCACGCGTACAGCCAGCAAATCGTAAATCTGCTCCAGGGGGCGCTGCTGACGAACAATTTTGCGGTGCACCGAATAAAGACCCTTAATGCGGCCCTCGACTTCCGCGGGAATGCTGTTTTCGACAAGCTTTTTGCGGATGGTATCCTGAACTTCATGGAGAAACTTTTCATGAAACTTACTTTGCGAAGCCACCTGCTGCTTCAGCTCGAGATATGCAGAGGGCTCCAGGTAGCTAAAAGCGAGGTCTTCCAGCTCATTGCGAATGAGGCCCATGCCCAGGCGATGAGCGATCGGCGCGTAGAGGTCCATGGTTTCGCGCGAGATGCGTTCCTGCTTTTCGGGAGGCAGGTATTGAAGCGTGCGCATGTTATGGAGGCGATCAGCGAGCTTAACGAGCACGACGCGCACATCGCTGGCCATGGCCAAGAGCATTTTTCGAACATTTTCAGCCTGACGCGCTTCCGGCGCGAGTAAGTCAAGGCGGCTAATCTTCGTAACGCCTTCCACGAGCGATGCGGTATCTTCCCCGAAGAGCGCGCTGATCTGCGCGCGTGAGATGCGCGTATCTTCCACAACGTCATGAAGCAGCGCCGCACACATGGTGGTGACGTCCAACTTCATATCCGCGAGGATATGAGCGACCTCGAGCGGGTGGGACATGAACGGCTCGCCCGACTGCCGGACCTGCTCCTTGTGCTGCTCGCAGGCCAGGGCGAAAGCGCGGCTGACGATTTCTGGATCTTCGCCCGGACGATTCTGGCGTAGCTTGTCCTGCAGGGCGGCGAAACGCGTCTCGAGCGTCCTCTGCGCACGGTCGCGCGAAATCGTCGTCAGCGGATTGCCTAGTGGCGGCATATATCTTTTCTATTGTAGTGCGCCGAGAAGCATACCGCGAGTGTTTTCGAGCAGTTGAAGAAGTCCACGGGCGCATGCGTGCGATTACGAGGTAGCATAAAAAAAAGTGCGCCGGTGAAGGGCGCACTTTTTAATAAGACAGCAGAAACGGGGGCTGTTACGTTTTCGCTGGGGCATTCATCTTCTGTTGCTTGATCTCTTTCACTTTGTCGCTCAAATCTTCGGCCATTTTAATCAGCTTGGCGCGTTCGTCGGCGCTTTCAACCATGTCCGCTTTACGGCGATATAGCAGGTTGAGATAGGCCATGGCGTCATCGTAATCGGTGCGCAAAGTAATTGCCTGTTGCAGAGCTTTGATGCCTTCGTCCACGATGGATCCGTACTTCGCGGAATAATCTCCACGGACTTTGGGCGGTAGCGGATCTTCGTCTTTAATCTGCTTTCTGAGATTCGATTTATTGTGCTCCAAGCGCATCTCTGCGTTCGAGCGGTACGCCAGCGTCCAATCGATCACACCAATCCAGTAATAGGGCTCCGGGTCCTCCGGTTTTATCTGGATGTGGCGCTGGTGATAGGTTTTAGACTCCTCGAACAATTTGGGGTTGTAAGGCGGCGTGCCGGCCATCTGGAAAAGGATTGAGCCAATTCCATCAATGGCACTCAGGTCGTTCGGGTCGATTTTTAAAATTTCCTGAAATTCATTGACGGCTTGCTTGCCCTTGTTGACGTTTTCCTCGGAAGGCGCTCCAGGAATGTACTGGCTGGCATAGGCGGTAGCCAGATACACGCGCGCGCTTAAAAGGCTTGGGTCAAGATCCCTGGCTTCCTTAAAATCCTCAATGGCTTGGTCATAGAGTGCGCTTTTGTAGGCCTGGACACCCTTATTAAGAAGATCACGCGCCTTGAGCTTGTTGCATCCGCCAGCGGCCGCTGCGCAGGCCAGAATCAACGCGAGAGACATTGATTTACGCGCGAGAGAAGCTGATATATGAGGATTCATAGAAAAGGTTCCATCCTGCTTTGGATTTGTATTCTGCCCTGCGAGGGCAGGTGGATTCAGAAGCCGCGAACAACGCGCGGCGTCAACAAGCCGATCTGTTCTACTCCTGCATCACGCATAATCGCGATGGCCGCAGCGACGTCGTGAAATTCCACTGGGTCGTCCGCCCTTACGAACCACCTTCTCCGGCCCGATTTCACCTCGCTACAGTCGTTACCATGTTGCGAGGACTGCTCACAGCGTGCGAGAAAAAAACTACTGCCCCGCTTCCAGCTTGGCCGTAATCAGACCAACACTGTCGATTCCCGAAGCGCGCATGATGTCGATAGCTCGCGCCACTTCTCTAAATTCCACCGAGTCATCGCCCTTGACGAATGCGATCTTCTCGGCGCGCTCCTTGAAAATCTGGTCGAGCCGGGCACTCATGGTTTCCCAGGTAGTATCTTCGGAATTGATCTTCAGTTTGCCATCAGCATTTACCTGCACGACCACAGTTTTATTCTGGATGTCCTGGTTTTGCTGCTGGTTTGGCGGAGCGGGTTGCGGTACGAGCGCCTCAAGGCCCTTGGGCTTCAGCGGCGAGATCACCATGAAGATGATGATCAAAACGAGCAAAATATCGATGAGCGGCACGACGTTCATATCCGCCATCGCGCCACCCTTTGAATCTCCTACCTGCATTCCCATATTCGCGGCTCCTAAGACTGAAATCTCGTTGGGCGAGCTAAGTCCCACCTTTCGGGCGGCGCCTTAGCTCGCGGTACAGCTAATCTCCTGAGCCCGGTGGCGGCGGAGGTGTCCGACGCTCCTGGGACCTTTCGGTGAGCAGCCCAAGCTTATCGACTCCGGCGGCACGAACCTCGTCCACGACAGCGACAACATCGCCGTACTTAGCCCGGCCATCACTTTTTACGAACACGATTTTGTCGAGCCGGTTGGCGATGCGGTCCTTCACTTGGTTGGTGATGTCTTCTTTTTTTACTTGCGTGGTGCCAATATAGATATGGTTGTCGCGGGTGATCGCCACGATGATGGCGTCATCCTGGTTCGCGGCTTCCATTTCCTTCGGGTTTTCGACCTTGGCTAAATCGACCGACATGCCCTTCTGAAGCATCGGCGTGACGACCATGAAAATGATGAGCAGCACGAGCATGATGTCGGCCATAGGGATAACGTTCGGCGCGGCCATCACTGCCCCAGCTTTGGGCTTGTACGCCATGGCTTACTTCTTTCCGCCGCGGCGCGTAATAAAGTAGTTCACCAGCTCCATCGAGGAATTGTCCATCTCCACGTCGAAAGCCTCGACTTTGTTGGTGAAATAGTTGTACGCCCACACGGCGGGAACAGCCACGAGCAGGCCAAGCGCCGTGGTCACCAAGGCTTCCGAGATACCGCCGGCTACAGCGGAAAGACCGGTAGCTTTTTCAGCCTGAATACCTTTGAACGCGTTAATGATGCCGACCACGGTGCCGAACAAGCCGACGAACGGCGCGGTCGAGCCGATGGTGGCGAGGCCGGAAAGGCCACGCTTCATTTCCGCGTGCACAATCGCAACCGAGCGCTCCAGGCCGCGCTTGGCCGCTTCCACAACTTCAGCTTCAGAGACCTGCGCGGAGGCGGATTGAAACTCTGAGAGTCCCGTGGCCACTACCTTGGCGATGTGACTCTTCTTATTGCGCTCGGCAATCGAAATAGCCTCGTCCAGCTTGCCTTCGCGCAGCGCGCCGGCTACCTGCTGCACGAAGACCCTGGATTGCTTTCGCGCGGCGCTGTACATCAAAGCGCGATCGATCATTACGCCGAGCGACCACGCTGAAAGGATAAACAGAATAAAGACCACGATACGTGCGATCCAGCTCATCGTGCCCCACATGCTGCGGAGGTCCCAATTGGTGGCGGCCTGCTGCAACATCACGCCCATTACGTAGAGATTGGCAAACATTCGCTTCGCTCCTTTTCGTTTTTCGCAAACTTTTCGGCAAAAGCCACCCTAAGACCGACGGGCGGCTCCGGCCGTTTACTGATTCAAAGAGAAAATCACGTCAATCGTCGTATCTACTTCCACAGGCTCGCCATTCAGCATCGTCGGACGATACCGCCACTGCCGCACTGCGTCGAGGGCCGCCTGAATCAACAACGGGTGACCACTGATCTGTTGCAGCTCCTGAATCGAGCCGTCCTTAGCAATGACGGCATGGAGCTTCACGGTTCCCTGGATTCGCGCTTGTCGAGCCAGCGGCGGATATTGCGGCGTAACCTTATTTATTAGATTCGCCGCTATCACCTCGCCGCCTCTACGAATGCGCTGAGGCGTAACCTTGGGTGGCGGAGGCACGTTGGACCCTACTGTGCCGCCAATGATGCCGCCCATGACGCCGCCCGCGGTTCCGCCCGGCACGCCACCGGGGACTCCGCCAGTGACTGCTCCTCCGATATCCGGAGGCATCTCCGCTTCTTTGATGATCTTAATGTCTTTAGGGATTGCCTTCGGTGCCATCAGCTTACCGGCCTGCATCAGCCGGGCGACAGGCTTGACCCGCACAATTTGCGCTGGGGCCGGAGGTGGCGGAGGCGGTGGAGGTGGGGGAGGAGCTACCAATAATGCTGACAACATCGTTTTCGGAAGCGCTTCGGTGTAGATCAGCGGCACGAGCACCAGAATCGCGAGTACCGCGGACTGCAACACCACGGAGAGCACTACCGTCCAAGACTGATTTGTTTTTTTAGGCGATGGACTAGATACCACCAAATCGTCAAACATAAGACTACCTCCTCCCGGCGGCAGCAAGGCGCCCTTGTGGGGGTGCATCACTGGACCGAGGTTTGTTGCCGGCTGCGGTTCCGGTTCCTGCGGGTGCTCGCTGGCCGCGCCAATGATTCCAGGCCACGACAAGCGGTGCAGCAATACCAAAGCTCGAATACGTTCCGACTACAATTCCTATGACCAGGGCGAACGAGAACGCGCGCAAAACCTGCCCGCCCATCAGAAACAAAACCAGGACGGTTAAAAATGTTAGCCCGCTGGTCAGAATGGTTCGCGAAAGAGTCTGATTAATTGAGCGATTCACAATCGCCGGGAAGGGCTCCCGGCGCATCAAGCGGTTATTCTCGCGAATGCGGTCAAAGATGACGATCGTATCGTTCATCGAGTAGCCAACCAGCGTGAGCAGGGCTGCAATAACCGTCAGAGAAATCTCAAAATTGAAAAGCGAAAAGAATCCCAGAGTAATCAAGACGTCGTGAAATACAGCCAGTACGGCGGCAGCACCGTACACCCACTCGAAGCGAAACGCAATATATACCAGCATGCCTGCCAAAGCATAGAGAGTGACGTAAACAGCTTGCCGCCGCAATTGCGCGCCAACCCTCGGTCCTACGATCTCGACGTTTCGAACCGTGAATTTCCCCAGACCATAATTACTCTTTAAGGCCGAGAGCACAGCCGGGGTCACACCATTCGCCGCCTGGAGCTGATCGATGCTGCCTAACAGGCCATTATTACTCTTGTCGCGAAAATCGGCAATCTGCCCGGCGAGCTGTTTGTAGCGGGCTCCGGCATTGGCGCCGACCCCCAAGGGATCGCGCCTGGTTAGAAATTCAGCCAACTCTGAGGTGGAGGTATTGTTAAAATCCGGCTTACCGTCGCCTGACCCGAACGAAGCACTCAATGCTTTCAATATCGCCGCTTTACCAGCGTCTAAAGCTTCGTCGCCCTGGCCCTTTTTCTCGAGCTCAATCACAACTTCGTTGGAATTGGGGCTGACCGGATCGCTGATTTTCTGAATTTGGCTGTCACCCAGGCCCTGCGCGGCAAGGCTGCGACGGATATCTTCAATCGGGACGGCTTGCGTGAACAGCACGTCTGCAACGGTGCCAGCCTTAAAGTCAATTCCGTACCGTAACCCGCCCTTGCTAATCCAGGAGATTGCTCCGATGAGCAAAAGGACTCCTGAAAGTGCGAAGAAGTACTTCGCTTTTCCCATCCAGTCTAAATTGGGCTGCTTAAATAACTCCATATCTTTATTCTATGGCCTCTTGGTTAGACTCCATGCTCGGACCTTTTGTTCCCGGCTAACTTCTGCTGGAAAAGGTGCCGCCCGGCACTAAGTACCTCTAAATACTCAATTCGGCTTGGCGATCCATCTTCGCCAAATGCCAATTGAAGATCGTCCGCGACACATAAATCGCGGTAAATAAGTTAGATATCAAGCCGATGGTCAAGGTGACAGCGAAGCCTCGGATCGGCCCTGTTCCGAATAGAAAAAGAAAGAAAGCTGAAACGACGGTGGTCACGTGGGTGTCAATGATCGTTAGAAATGCGCGTTCAAACCCTGCGTCAACCGCTGAAACCGGGGACTTACCGTTGCGCAGTTCCTCGCGAATGCGCTCGAATACGAGCACATTGGAGTCCACGCCCATACCGATTGTTAAGATGACTCCGGCTATGCCCGGCAGCGTAAGTACGCCGCCAAAATATGCCAAAGCGGCCAGCAGTATGACGAGGTTCAAAATAAGAGCCAGCACGGCATTTACGCCGGAGAGACGGTAGTAAATCAGCATGAACATCATCACAACCACCAAGCTGAGTATGGAAGCCTGTAAGCCGTGACGAATGGAGTCCGCTCCCAGCGAAGGGCCGACAGTGCGTTCCTCCAGATACTTAACAGAGGCCGGCAAGGCGCCGCTGCGCAGTTCAAGGGCAAGCTCGTGCGCAGATTGCTGGTCAAAATTCCCTTCGATAAAGCCGGAATCCTCAATACGCGCATTGATTGTGGGGGCAGAATCCACGCGGTGGTCAATTACAATGGCCATGGGCCGGCCGATGTTCTGCTCGGTGAAAGGTCCGAAGCGCCGGGCAGCTTCAGTGGAAAGATTAAAGTTCACTTGCCACGTGCCGGGGCGGCCGGTATTGCGGGATTCCGTGGCACTTCGCAAATCGCGGCCGGTCACGATGGGAGCGCGATCGACAATCCACCAGCTCTCGCCCCCTTGCCCAGTCGATTTGCCGCGCATGAGCTCGGTTCCCGGCGGCAGCACGCCCCCGTGGGCAGCGAGGACGGCGCTCTCCGACGGATAAGGAGTAGGGTCTTCGACGCGGCTCAATTCAAGCTGTCCGCCTGCTTGAATCACGCGCTTGGCGGCTCCCGGATCGCTCTCGCCGGGCAGTTGAATCAGTATTTCGTTGTCGTTCCGGCCATGAATTTGAATCGTCGGTTCTTTGAGACCCAGCTCATTGATACGGCGCTCAATGGTTTCCAGCGATTGTTGCATCGCCTGCTGCTGGATGGCATTCACCGCGCTCGGCTTCATGCTCAGCAGGTAGGCGTTGTTTTCCCCTGCGGCCGCGCCCAGATCCCAATCGGATTTGAACAAATCGTTGAATAGATCGCGGAACGCACCCGACTGCTCTGGTAGAACATTGCGAACCAAAACGTGCGTATCGTCGACGCGGCGAATTTCATCATAGCGAAGATTTTTTTCACGCAACTGACGAGTTAGCCGATCTACAGTTTGGTCCGTTTCCTGCCCCACGGCTTCCTGGACTTGTACCTGTAATATGAGGTGCGTACCGCCCTGGAGATCGAGCCCCAGTTTAATCTGCTTGCTGAAATTATCTTTCACTTGTGCGAGGGAGGTGGGAAATGTCGGCAGGCCGATCAATCCATACACGCACACAAGAATCACCGCCAGAATAAAAACTGCTTTCCATTTGAGGTTTGGGTTCATGATTGCTGTTTTCGCTTACGAATGCATTAGAAAATCGAGCTACGAAGCAATCTCCTTCGCGCTTTCCACCGAGGCGATGGCCGAGCGGGCCACTTTTACTTTCACCTGGTCGGCGATGCGCAATTGTACCGCGTCATCTTCGAGTCCTACTATCGTTCCGTAGATGCCGCCGTTGGTGATGACTTTATCTCCGTTTTTCAATGCCGAGCGCATTTCGCGAACCTGTTTCTGTTGTTTCTGCTGCGGCAGAATCAATAGTACATAAAAAATCCCCATGACGATGACCATCATTACGATGGGGCTGGTCAGCAAACTCGCCGGACTATTGGCCTGCAAGAACGCAGTCATGATTCGTGTTGAATCCTAGTGGAATGTTCAATCGTCATCGGTGTGCAGTCTTTTATCTTTATGCCGTTCCTTGCCTCTGGGGATCGGAGATCGCTCTGACGTCAGCAGTGGCGCCGCGCCTCCGCACGAAAGATTGCTCCGCGTACAGTGTAACTCGAAGACGACCGTTTTGCGCAACCGGAACGTCGGATTCAGGAAGGTTCCGCTTCCAGTCGCTCGCGCGCCTCAGACGAGAATTTTGACAGGTTGCCAAATGCGATAGACTCTCGGATTTGCCGCATCATGTCAAGGTAAAAGTGGACGTTGTGGTGGGAGCCGAGTATGGAGGCAAGCAATTCTCCAGCCGAAAATAAATGACGTAAATACGCGCGGGAGTACCGTGCACATACCGCGCAGGAGCACTGCTCGTCAATGGGCCGGGAGTCTTTCGCGTAGCGCGCGTTGCGAATCAGAACGCGTCCGCAGCTGGTATAAAGGCAACCGTGGCGAGCCGCGCGCGTGGGAAGAACACAGTCCATCATGTCGATCCCCAGTGCGACGTAGTCGGCGAGTTGCTCCGGTTTTCCCACACCCATCAGATAGCGCGGCCGTTCCCGCGGCAATAGCGATGTGACCACCCCAGTCATCTCACACGTGAGAGGGTGGGGTTCGCCCACGGCCAGGCCTCCCACTGCATAGCCAGGAAAATCTATCTCCAGCAATTGACGCGCGCTTTCGCGCCGCAGGTCCGCAAAAGTTGCGCCCTGCACGATGCCGAATTGAAGCTGCGCGGGTTCGCCGGTTGGTTTTACTTGCTCCAGGAAAAAATCGCGAGCGCGATGGGCCCACAGGGTGGTGCGCGCCAGCGCTCTCTGAGCCGTTTCCCGGGACGCAGGCGTTTCAATACAATCGTCCAGCACCATCGCAACGTCTGCCCCGAGCGCCAGTTGAATCTCCGCGGCCTTCTCCGGCGTAAGCAGACATTCCTTGCCGTCCAGATGCGATCGAAAGCGAACCCCCTCATCGGTAATTGTTCGCAGCTTGGCGAGGCTGAAAACCTGATAGCCGCCCGAATCGGTGAGGATCGCACGCGGCCAGGACATAAATTCATGCAGACCGCCCAGCTCACGAATAAGCTCGTGCCCCGGCCGCAGAAAAAGATGATAGGTGTTGGAGAGAAGAATCTGAACGCCCAGCTCTTCGAGCGCTCCTTGTGTCAAGCCCTTAACTGTCGCCGCCGTCCCCACGGGCATAAAAACGGGCGTATTTACCGCACCATGCGCGGTGGCCAGCCTTCCGAGACGCGCGCCACTGGGATCCGTTTTAAGAACTTCAAATGGGACTTCCACGCCGCTATTTTAGCAGCGTAAAAGAAGTTTAGGGCGTGAATGAAACATCGCAGACGGAACTAAATCTAGCCTATTCAAATGGCCGCCCATGCAACCTTGCACAGCACCCATACGGCCCACAATCCGAAAACAACTCCAAACGCCGTGGCGGTCTTTATTTTTTTGGGATTCGCAGCCGAATAGCCTATGGCGAAGAGCGCCAAAATCCAGATCCAAAAAATGTCAAGGGATGTGCCGAGTGTCTGGAGCCACTTGGGATTATCACTCCCAAGGAAAGCGCCGAGATTGGAAGCTAGAATATGTTCCGGATCCACTTCCCCGTATGCTTTGAGAGGAAGCGTAATGAGCACAAGAATGCCTGCCAGAACCGAAGGTAAATACCCATGCGCAGCAATCCCAAAGGAAGTTGCGAACCGTAGCCCGGCACCACAAAATAAGTTAAACACGCCCAAATAAATCAGCGCTAACACCAGCACGGCTAGAAGCGAGCCCAGCCCACCGATACCATACGACAACATTGGTGCGTATTTGGCTCGGGTACCCAGCGCCCGGTCTTTCTGTTCTTCCGACAACTGCGCGAATCGCGCATTCTGCTCCGCCTTCTGACGGATGTAGCTGCCCCAATTCATGCGCTGATTCAGCAGCCCAGCGACAAAAAGGCCAATGATCGTCATCAACAGCACCGGAGCAATCCAACTGGGTCGACGGGCAATGCTCTCAAACGTTTTTCGAGGACTTACAAAGACTCCGGCGATTCTCCCAAAATGATTAATGGGGTCCTGAGCCTCAGGCGCTACAGCGGGCATGGTAGCCATAACCAGATCTCCTCCACTCTAGAAGACTAGCGTTCTGATGTTTGATTACGAAGGGGCCCACGAAAAGATTTCAGTGGGGAGTCTAGCTCGCATTCACCATCAAAGTCACTACCCTACACCTTAAATCTCGGGGCTGGTTGGAACCTCGGGAACTGCGGCCAGAAGGGCTTGGGTATAGGAGTGCGTAGGGCGGTAAAGTACCTGTTCCGCCGTGCCGGTCTCGATAAATTTGCCAGCACGCATTACCGCTACGTGTGTCGCCAACTGCGCCACAACCGGCAAGCTGTGGGAAATCAGCACATAAGTGAGGGCAAACTCGCGCTGCAGCTCGGCAAGCAATTCGAGGATCTGAGCGCCTACGGAAACGTCGAGAGCCGAAACCGGTTCGTCGGTCACCACGAGTTTTGGACGAAGAATCAGAGCCCGGCCGATTCCGATTCTTTGCCGCTGTCCGCCGGAAAATTCGTGCGCATATCGCTCCCGGGAGTCGCGGGAAATCCCCACCCGTTCCAGCATCGCTTCTACTCGGAGGCGTTTTTCAGCACGTCCCAGCTGCGGCTCGTGAATGTCCAAAGGCTCGCCAACAATATCAGCGGCACGCATCCGCGGATTGAGCGAAGCGTAAGGATCCTGGAAGACCATCTGCATCTCACGGCGCAAAGCCCGTAATGGCGCTCCGCGCGCGCCCATCAGGTCACGTCCGCCAAAGCGAATTTCGCCTTCGTCCGGCTCCACCAGGCGCAAGAGCAATCGCGCCAGCGTGGTTTTGCCACAGCCGGATTCACCAACGATCGCCAGCGTCTCGCCCACGCCGACCGTCAGGCTTACGTCGTCTACGGCGGCGATTTGAGTGCTTTTGTTCTGGCCGCTGAAAACACTCGTGCTCTGGCGATAGCTCTTTCTCAGATGGCGCGCCTCGAGGAGCGGTTCGGCCATGCCCGTCATACCAGCACACATCGCGCGCGGTGCTCCGGCGATGCCTCCCGAAGTTCGGGCACTGCCTCAGTGCATTGCGGAAGCCGCAGCGGGCAACGCGGAGCGAACGCGCATCCCGGCGGTAAAGCATCGAGACTGGGCACATTGCCCGCAATGGGCTTCAGGTTCATTCTCTTGAGGCGCGGCGAGGCGCCCAGCAATCCTTGAGTGTAAGGATGCCTCGGGCGCGTGAGCACTTCCCGCGCCGGCCCTTCCTCCACGATTCTGCCGGCATACATAACCGCGAGCCGATCCGCAACTTTCGCGACGACGCCCAGATCGTGGGTGATAAAAAGCATTCCCAGACGCAGCTCGCCCCGTAAGCGGTCAAGCAATTCGAGAATCTGCTGCTGCACGGTAACGTCCAGCGCCGTGGTGGGCTCATCGGCAATGAGAAGACGCGGTGCGGGCGCGAGCGCCATCGCAATCATGACGCGCTGCCGCAAGCCGCCCGAAAGTTGATGCGGATACTGGCGCGCGCGGATCTCCGGCTCGGGGATCGCTGCGCGTTTAAGAGCCGCGACTACACGCGCTGCCGACTCCGCGCGATTCATATTCAGCTCATGAGCGCGAACGGCTTCTGCAACCTGTGCGCCAATTCGCATCACGGGATTCAGCGACGTCATCGGCTCCTGAAATATCATTGCTATTTCTTGCCCGCGCACCCGCTGCATTTGGCGCTCGGTCAATGTGAGTAAATTTCTGCGTGCTTGAGCCTCGCCCAAGGACGTTGGCGCGTTTAGGTTGTTAGAATCGTTCCCCTCGCCCCGCGTCGCGCCCTCTTCCGCAAGCCATGCTTCCCCGGAAGTGCGCGCTCCCGCCGGAAGAAGCCCCATCAATGCCAACGACAGCATCGTTTTCCCGCTTCCGGATTCGCCCACCAAACCAAGCGTCTCGCCAGAAGTAATTTTGAGGGACACCTGGTTTACCGGCCGAACCCATCCCTGCGCGGTGGGCAACTCCACCGTCAGCCGGCATACGTCGAGCAGCTCTGTCACTTAGTTATCATAAACATCCCGGAAGCAACTGGACATCTTAAACTCCGCATGTACCGCGCAACCGATAAGGAGCAATTAGCGGCACGGAAGCGGGATGACGAACGTGACTTGCGATAAAACGTCCACAGCCCTCCGTTTTTGTTAAGTGATTCTTGGAGCGCACCATTCTTTCTAAAATCTTCCTTCGATTCCAAAGGGGGGTGGGTAGGGCTTCGATTCAAACCTGGTTCCTTGCAAATATAGTAACAAACCGTTAGTCTTCTGCTCCCAGAGGCGCCCAGCCATGAAACGTTTTACCTTCTATTTACTTTTAATTTGCTTGTTAGGATTCCCTTGGCCTTCCGGTGCTCAAACCCCGCCAGACGCGCAAGATCCAGCGGCCGTTTGGAAGACGCTCTGGCAGCCCGCCATGGATTCCTCCAAGTCGGCACACGTCACAAATGTCGAGTTGATTCGCGACCGCGTTCACATAGTTCTATCCGATGGAACGCTGCAGTTCACGCAGCCTGCGAACGGCGTCATCTTCGGCGCGGTTTTTCGGGGCTCGGGGCACTTGACCGCCGTTTCCCCTAATCCCCTAGAGGCGCAACAACTGCGGCTCTTCACCAAGCAAGACAACTTGAATGTACCTTTTACTGAGGCCACCTTCAGCTTTTCCGATAGCACCTTTGATGAGGTGGCCAAGCAAGTGAAATGGACGCCCGGAGCCTCGGGCGAGAATCTCTATGCCAAGCGCCAGGAACATCGGGAGAATTTGGGAGCAGCTCTTGTGCCGCGCCTCTTCAAGTCCCTTTTCTCCGCGAATCGGTCGCGCAGGCAGCTCTTTTTCGCGGACTTCAAGAGCGACCACGGCTGGGTGGAGTTACATTTTGACGCCTCCGAACCCGAGCAGGTTCAAGTGGGTCGCTGGGGGGACCTCGGACCGGTCCGGATTTTCGACACGTGGCTTAGCTTTCCCGCTGGCGATGTTTCCTCAACCCAGGCGTTTAACGATTCTGCCGCTAAAGCCGATTTTCTGATCCCTAATTACCATATTGATGTTGCCGTGACCGGGGGCGCGGATCTAAGCGCCACAACACGTGCTGAAATTCACCCGCGTGTGGCCGGCGAGCGCATCTTGCTGTTCACATTAGATTCAAACCTGCGGCTGGAGAGCGTCAAAGACTCGCAGGGTCGCGCGCTTATATTCTTTCAATCCCGCGAGGTAAAAGACCGCTACCAATCTTATGGCGATTACGTCGCAGTGGCACTGCCGCAGCCCACACAGGCAGGCGAGAGCATTCCGTTGGATTTTCGGTACGGCGGCAAACGTGTGGTTCGAAAGGTGGGAGACGGCAATTATTTCTGCGAAAGCTTCGGCTGGTATCCAGTCCTTCTCAGTAAAAGTACCGGCGTCGAGACCTTCGCCAATCGCGCCAATTTTGAAATTAATTTCCGCAGCCCCAAAAAATATAGCCTCGTCGCTACGGGGAACAAAGTCAGCGAAACGCGCGACGGTGATCTGCTGGTCACTACGTGGAAAAGTGAGGCGCCCTTGAGTGTCGCCGGGTTCGCCTTCGGTGACTACAAGCTTTATGAGCAAAGAGAAGGCGACGTGAACATACAAATTTTTGCCAATCGTCAACCCGATGATGGAATGAGGGCCGTCCAGCAATTCTTTGATGATCCTTTACCCACCCTCGGTGGCAGCCACGTAACGATGGGCGCTGTTGGCCAGCTCACTCCCGCGGCTATGGCCAAGACCATGGGCACCGAAATGGTCAACACGGTTCGTGTTTTCCAGTCTTATTACGGTCCTTATCCCTACAAGCAGCTCGCGGTTACCAACATCCCTTATTCTTACGGCCAAGGCTGGCCGGGATTGATCTATCTTTCTGCAATTTCCTTTATGGACTCGACCCAACGCAATACGCTGGGGCTGAAAGACCAAATCTGGCTGACCGATTTCTGGCGCGGGCACGAAAGCTCGCATCAATGGTGGGGCCATCGCGTGGGCTGGAAGAGCTACCATGACCAGTGGCTGTCCGAGGGCTTTGCTGAATTTTCGGGGCAGCTCTATACGCAATACCGCGAGAATATGAAGGAGTATTTTCGGCTTTTGCGCGATAACAAGACCATGCTCGAAAGTTCAGACATTAACGGCCGCCATTTTGAACAGGTTGGGCCCGTTTGGATGGGACAGCGGCTCGCTTCCTCGGTCTCTCCCCGGGGATACAGCGAAGTGATTTACAAAAAAGGCGGATACATCCTGCACATGATTCGGATGATGCTTTATGATTTCCGCAACCCCGATCATGACCATCTTTTCAAGGACATGATGAAAGATTTCTGCCGCACGTACGATACCAAGCCGGCCTCGACGGAGGACTTCAAAACGATTGTTGAGAAGCACATGTCCCACAACATGGATCTCGATAGGAACCGCAAGATGGATTGGTTTTTCAACCAATACGTTTATGGCACAGGCATCCCGCAATATGATTTCAGATACTCTGCAACCGCAACGCCGGACGGTAAATTCAAGATAAGCGGCACGGTGACGCGCGCGGGCGTTGCCGAGAATTGGCAGGATATGGTGCCCCTCTATCTTCACCAGGGCCAGAACATGATACGGGTAGGCTTCATCACCGCCGTATCGCCCGTTACACCTTTTGAATTTCTTATGCCGGCTAAACCCGACAAGCTGACCATCAATGATTTCGAGGATTTACTCGCAGACGTGAAGCAATAACGCACCGGAATTCACGCGGATGGGGTTTACATTGAATCTAATGGCGGCGCCGGTAAAATGGGCAGGCGTTGCGGTTCGCCGCGCGCCCCGCGAACTTCCACATCATTCAAGAGCAGTGATGGTGCGACTACGGATGTGGGCAGCCCTCCCTGCGCTGACCCAAATGCTGCTAGCGCTGTCCCAGCCAAACCGCTCGATTGGCTTTGCGCATACGTGAACACTGTCGAATCGTTTCCCACTCCCGCTAGATTCCTCAGCATCCGCACATTAAGCCCGATCAGGCGCGCACCGCGAATGAGTTCTTCGCGTCCGTCGTGCGGATAAACGCGATACACGAGCAGTGGAAGCCGGTCGCCCGTCGCTGCGCCGCTGGCCAGGCTGGCGATTACCTCGGAAACGTCTTCCTGGTGCAGCAAGCCGAGGGTCGGGTTATCCATCACGCGCACCACAATGCAATACGGCAATTTTTCTTCGCGGCATTTGTCCAGGAAGCGCTTTTTTAATTCTGCCGCGGGCACAGCATCCTTCGCGGCGAAGAAAAGATTGCTGGGCGCCGGTCGCGGATCATTTAAAAACCCAGCTCGGCCGTGCCCATTGGAGTGATCCAAATCCGGGCCTGGCCGCCGCGACATCAGCAAGTTTTTTAACACGCCATCTTCAACAAGGTTGACGCGTTGCGCGCGCACTCCTTCGTCATCGACATCATACCCACCGAGAAGCGGCCGCCCTTGAAAATCCTTGGCGGTGGGATCGTCGACAGCCGACGCCGTCGGCGGCATAACCCGCGCCCCCACGCGCCCAGCCCAGTCACTGCGCCCGCCCATGGTATTCAGGATTTGCTCGTACATTGGCACCATGGCYAGCGGCGGCCGCGCGCCGTTGACCGCTGGCCCCAGCACTTGTCCGAGCAGCGAACCCGCCGCTGACGCCTCCACGAGAACTGGTCCCGTGTAATCCTGCGCCGGCTGAGCAGCGCGCAATTCCATCAGCTTCTCACCCGCGCGCTCGAGCGCCTGTTTTACTGTGGCTGCTGCAGGTAAATCCCCGGGTCGCAACGCATAATTCGCATAAAAATTATGCAGCGGCATTCCGTCGTCGGATTGCGTTTCCATTCCCGCTTCAATCGCCGCCAGGCTGCGGCTAGTGCGAATTTCGGCGCCTTCGCTGGTCATTAGATATTGCGTGGTATAAATCATGTAATACGTGACCCGCGATCCATACATCGTCGGGAACACCCGCAGCGCCCCCGAGGCTTCGCGCGCTTCACTCTCCCAATTTCGCGATGTCCAATTCGGTTCATGCCGCGCGTCAATCAACTTCAATGGCGGCTCCTGGGAAAAATCATCGATATTTGATGGCCGCGCCAAGCCGTGGAGGTAAGCCTGTTTGCGCGAGTACTGCTCCACTGCTTCCTTAAACGCCTGGTCGGTAGCAATCCAAAGATCTTGCCGCAGCGAATCGTAATCGCGATCGACGCCAACGCTTCCGGTCGCACCGATGAAGCCGCGGAATGCATCGTCACTGATAAAGTTTGAGCTATCCAGTTTGTAATTTCCCACGCGCGCCTGTACGTTCATGAAGCGGTTGCGATTGGTTGTCGAAGAAACGATCGCGCCGAATTCCGCCACAATTGCACGCACATCCACATCCAGCAAGCGATACTCCACATAGTAAGGACGCACCGGCTGCTCGGTGCCGGGAATTTTCAGCACCAGACGCGTTTTTGCCCGCGCCATTTCATCGCGCATTGCTTCGAGCGTGCGGTCATTATCGCTTTGCGGACCTGCCGCAAGCGGCACGGCAAAAACAGACGCGGCAAGGATGCCCGCCACCGGCAGTAACCCCCTCAACGCGCTCCGTTCGTGCAGCTTCATCCGCCAGGCTTTCCTCAAGTTCCTCACAGCCGGCCTCCCGTTTTTCCCTTGTCGTGCGCCGGCGGAGGCAGAATTGGAGGCTTATCCGTTGACGTTTCCTTCTTTTGAATCTCCATCTCGGAAATTAAGATTTCCGGCGAGGCTGCTGCGACAGGAACAGACCCTGACTCAGCCCCGCAGTATCCGTTAAATACTTCCGGTATGTCTCCGGTGGCAACAATTTTCGTTAATGACACCAGTGGAGTCCCTACGATGTCCACGCCGCGAATCAGCTCGTCCGGCCGGCTATCCGCGAAGACTTTGTACACCACGAGCGGCAGTACCTGGAACGCTTGCGGCTGTCCGCGTCCCGTAAATGTGAAGCCCCCTGCGATGTCGTCGATCAGCAGGCCAAACGTTTTATTCTGGCCTTTAATGAGCTCAATAAGTTTTTGCCGGAGCTGTGCATTGGTCACTTTGCGGCTGCTCTCGACAAGCAGGTTGCCCTGCCGCGAAACTGGTTCGTAGCCTAGCTGCCGCCGCCCGTGTCCGTTGGAGTGCGGAAAACCCACGAGCGGCGATCGCGACATTTCAAAATTACGCAGAACGCCATGCTCCACCAGCGGAACGCGCTGTCCCGGCTGCCCTTCATCGTCGTATTTGTAATATCCGAGCAGCTCCGTGGAGCCTAACTTTGCTCTCGTTGGGTCGTCCGCAATGCTCAAAAATTCCGGCAGAATCTGCTCCCCAACTTTTCGAGCAAACGTCTGCCCCTCGTTGATGTCCTTTTGCCGGTGCCCCTCGGCGCGATGGCCAAACACTTCGTGAAAGAAAACCGCCGCCGCCCGGCCCGTCAAGAGCGCGGGCCCCGCATAAGGCTCTACAAGCGGAGCCGCTACCAGGCCTTCCAGCTCCGCGCGCATGATCTTTTGCTGCGCTTGTACTTGCTGGCCGCTGGGAACTCCGGAAGGATCGGTCCAATCGAAGTTGTAATAGCGATTGATATCCATCCCGTCCGGGGCCTTGCCCTGAATAAATAATTCCAGGCGATAGCGCAGTTGGCCAAACTGCAAGAGCGTTCCTTCACTGGAAACTTGATACTGATTCTGCGCTTGCGCCGTAAACGTCACGATGGAATTGATAATGGCCGGGGAATCGCGGAACGCGCGCGTGTAGGCGCGCACCTTCTCTTCCCACGGTTTGCGGTCCAGCGTGAAGGACACATGCGGCCCGATAAAAGTGTGCGGGGCCTCCCGTGAAAAGTCCGGGGCTTGTCCTTCAGCCGTTTCCACTTTCACTTCCTTACCGGTTTTGATTTTGATGAATGCCTGAGAAGCGGCGCTGTATTGCCGGTCGGTCTGCCGCCAGATTGCGCGCCGCAGAACCCCGGCATCATTGTCAGTGGGCACCGATTCTCCGGGGCTGACGCCCGAAAATCCCTGCCGCTCACCGACCTTACGAGTGTTGTCCAGTTGATAGCTGCCGGTCCGCACGCTGACCTCGAGCCATCGCCCGCGCTGCTCCAGGCTTGTCAACAATGCCCCGTTGGAACCGGAAACATCCGCTCGCTGCGTGTCGGTCACGGTGTAGCCAATAAAATAAGCCGGCGGGTCAAGTTTGCCGAATGCGCCCATCGAGCGCTCGATTTCCCGCTGCATGGCCGCCAGCAGCGGTGATTTCGCGGCCATGGTTCCCTCTGCGCCGCCGCGCGTTGCGCGTGGTGCGGCATCGCTTGCGATCACCCTGCCCATGCAAGCGATCAGAACGAGCCAACAAAATATTTTTCGATAAAAAATGGGACGAACGGTCACTTGGTTCAAAGAGTAGGCTCTCAACAGTAAAAGGATGAGTTACAGTAGACGTACTAGTTTACGTCACTTCAAACGCTAGATACAAATAGCTTTCGAATCCTCGCGCAACCTTGCTGATTACTCATATCCTCTATATGGACGGACCGCGACGGCATGCGGTTCGAATGTCGCTCCCTCGATCTGATTTAGACCTTCAGGCAGCGATAATTCCCCTGGTTACGGGCAAACGTACGTAACGAAAAAGGGCGCTCGCGTTGCACGAGCACCCTTCAGCAGTACAGATTCTTTGATGCTAATTGCACTGCTTGGGATTTATCACGCAAGGGTTGAAGGGGGGCGGGGGCGTGGGATGCGATTTCCGGACAGCAATCGGAATCGCAATGGCCGGTATAGCGACTAGAGCGACAATTCCGATGATCTGCAAGGGAGTAAAATGATGCGGCGTGCTCGGTCCAGCGGAAGAACGTCCAATCATCGTGCTGATCGTCGCTTCAGTCAGCATTTCTGCAGTAGGCTTTTCCGGCTGGCTGGGCTGCGCGTCCATGATACGAGCCGTCGAGCCCATGCCGTCGGTAACATCCACACACTGCCCCATCAACGTGCAAAAATGCACTTTGCCCTGAAAGACGATCAACTGCATTACGCCGTTCGCATAGGCCAGGTAAAAATCCGTGCCCACCACTCCCGCAACACCCGCGGGGGTGCGTACTTCAAACTTGCCGCCGGCCTTGGGAATCTTCGTAACCTGCGACCGCAAACGCCCATAGGTGAGCTCGAGCTCGGTCTGCTGCGCGGCGGTATCATGTTTCACGACACGCAGGCTGGTCTCTGAACCCACATTGAGAACTGATCCATCATCGAGCGCAAGGCGAGCTCTCCCGCCGGCTTGTGAACTCACGAGGTCTTCCCACATCACCGGGGTCTTCGCAGCCGCGGTGAGCGACTGGCTGGATCGTTGAATTCCAACCGCAGGTATCAGTTTCGAAACTTCGCCAGCGCGCTGGCCCCCTGAAGCGTTTTGAGGGAAAACGTCCGGCGGAAGAACGATCGCCAGCGTTACCAGGAACACCAAACCAAGCGCATAATGCGACTGCTTTTTCATTTTCAAACTCTCCTTTACTCGAACCAGCTCTATTCCACCGGAACATGCCTCGAGTGTCAACCCGAATTCACTTGCTTTCAAAAAAATCAGGCCAAGCATCTACTTGTAGAAATCTTAAGTTGTATTGTTGCTCACAATGAAGCGCCAACCAAATGTTTTCGAACTGGAAACCCGTTCCCTTCAAGCCTTGTGCTTAGCGTTAGTGCAAGCGCAGAATCAAACTATCATGCGCGCTCTTGTGGGCATTCTCGTTACCGCGGCTGTGGCTCTGGGAATTTACTATTTTTATCTCAAGGGACTTCCCGCCTCGGACCACGGCACCGTGGCCACGCAAAGTATCAGCCTTACCGGCGTAAAAAACGACCTTATCGCCATCGCTCAAGCCGAGCGCCTTTACGTGGCTCAGAACGGCTCCTGCGCCAGCATCGATGCGTTGACGTCCACCGGCGCGCTCTCCGTTACGAAGGCCGGCCGCGACGGCTATACATACGAAGTGGATTGCGCAGGCGCCAATTTTAAAGTTACCGCCACTCACCCTCCTGCGCCCACCGGCACGCCTTCAATCCACTATCCCGGAATGTCCATCGACCAAACCATGGAGATTCATCAAAGCAACTGACCTCCGCGCAACTTCACAAAACCTCACGCGAACACAAACAAACCAGCTCAGTGCGGCAATCATGATAGTAAAGGAACTGAGCCACTAAGGCGTCCGTTTCTGATCTGCCACCACGACACCCGCTTCCGCATAATTGGTCGCCGGCACATCCAGGAAAGCAACATGAATATTTTCACGCTTGGCTCGCCCATCCTCTTCTAACGCTTGGGTAATGCGTTGCGCCACTTTTTTCTTCTGCTCGGCCGAACGGCCTTCGACCCAGGTGATTTGTACGTGCGGCATCTGTTCTCCCCTTTTTACCGTCACTTACGAAAACGGCAGGAATTTTACCCGGTGGAAGGAAAAAGATGAAGGAAAGCTTCGGCCGACAAAACGAGCAACAAAAACCTAAAAAAGTTCAGCTTGCTGGCACCTGCGGCAGACTAAGCTTTGTCCCGCAGTATGCGCAATTATCCCATCCGGGTTCAATCATTCGATGGCACACCGCGCAGGAACGTGCCAGCTCGGTACCGCAATGGGGACAAAAGGTGTACGTCCCATCGGCCACTTTCCCACATTTCGGGCAAGGAGCCGGCAGCGGATCGCGCAACAAAAAGTAAAGCAGCACTCCAATCAGGTTGGGAATGAAAATCGCCAGCAGCATCCACATGACGTGACGCATTCGGCGGCGCTTGGCATCGCCATAGATATATCCGATCAAGAGAACATAAGGGATCAAAAAGAGCGGTACTCCCGTGGCAAACAAAAGCTTCTGCCAATCTTGCCAAAGGCTCATTGCTTTGTCGTGAGGCAGAAAGACCTGGTACGTGAGCAACACGAAAGCCAGGTACGCCAGGAATGCTACAATCCACGCTGCTGGCGGAATCACACGCAGTCCGCTCGCGATATTTCCGGATTTGGCTGCTGCGCGATCGCGCGCCCCACGCTCCCTTACGGAGCGGGTTTTTTCACGGAGGTAATTCATACCAGCCTTCCTTCCTGCTGCTTACGCAAACCCAACATTGCTGCCGCAACTCCGGCCGTTACCCACACTGCGGCCGCGTAAGTTGCCACGCCAAACCATGTTTGATTGAAACCCCAATCGAGCCACCCCAATAAACCGTCGCTGAACAAGCGTACGATCGGCCACGTACCCAGCGTTACCATCCATGCCAACAAAACCAGGGCCGCGATGACCCAATGATTCCCTCGCCGCTCTTCAAGCCTGGCCATCTCCGCGACGACGCACGCGCGCGTGCGTTCCACCAGCACCGCAGGCGCCTGTGGCGTCGGCAGTCGCTTCAATCCGATTGCCAGCGCGTTCCAGTTCTCCATTTCCTCGGCGCAGTCCGTACACATCTCGATATGTTGCTCAAGCGCCCGCTGCTTCGTTTCGTCAAGGGCCCCCGCAGCAGCGAGCGCCAGCATCTCGCGGATGCACTCGTGCTCGGCCATCTCTTTATCCCGAAATCCGCTGTCTCGTATCTTTTTATGCGGCATCTTCGTTAATTTCTTTCTCGCGAATTTAGCATTCGCACCGTCACGCCGGCCTCGTGCCGGGCGATTTCGTTTCTATCTTGTGGCGCATCGCTTCAAGGCCGCGGCGTAATCGCGTCTTCACGGTCGAAATCGGCGCATCGAGCACCACGGCAATCTCCTCAAGCTTCATCTCCTCTTCAAATCGCAATGACAACACCTCGCGGTAAATCACCGGCATTTCCGCCAGGGCTCCGCCCACGCTCGCCGCGCGCTCTTTTTCCAGGATTTGATCCAGCGCTGACGGCCCGCTAGCCGCTAAATGCGCTTGGCGAGTCTCCCCGCCTTCATCGCCGGCGGCAAGCTCATCCAAACTTTCCGGGCGATACCGGCGCAGGTGATCGATGGCAAGATTTCGGGCCACCGAAAAAAGCCAAGCCTCAAAATTCCGCTGCGGATCGAACTGGCGAATTTTTTCCGCCACGCGCATCCACGTTTGTTGGAACAAATCTTCGGCCAACGCCGGTTCCTTTGCCAGCCGCAACAAGTACCGGTACAGCCGATGCTGATACTTCGCCATCACCGGTTCAAGCGCCTGCGGGTCCCCATGGCGCAAACGCGCTACGTCGGATTCCAGCGCCACCGGCCCCTCCCAGACGTTCGCTTGGCTTAGGCTCATCATACGTGCCTTGTATACGTTTCCAGCCGCCAAAAAGACTCACCGTAATCAAAAGCTGCGTACTTGCTTGTGCTAGAATGGCTTAGGGATGCACCCCGACATAAAACATCTTATCGAGCTGCAGGCAGTCGATATTCGCCTGAATCAGCTGAAGCAGTTGCTGGCTGCGTTTCCTAAGCGCATCGCGGAAATTGACGCCCGCGTTGCCGCAACTCGTGCGGATCTGGCTTCCACGAAGCAGGCGCACACCAACAGCCTCAAAGAACGCAAAACCTTCGAGATGGATGTCGATCAGTGGAAAGAGCGCGCTAGAAAATATCGCGACCAAAGCTCCGCCGTAAAAACCAACGAAGCCTATAAGGCTTTGCAGCACGAAATTTCCAACGCTGAAAACGAAATGGGCCAGGCCGAAGACCGCTTGCTTGAACGCATGGTGGCTGGTGAAGATTACGACCGCAAAATCAAGCTCGCGGAGCGCACTTTGCAGGAAGTCGAGGCCGCCGCCCGAGTGCAGCGCCAGCAACTGGAAGCTGAGCAGCAGGCTGCGCAAAAGGAACTCGAAGCCGCCACCGCCGAACGCGAACGCGCTGTCGCGCCGGTGGACGAAGATCTTCTTTTCAATTATCAGCGCATCGCCAACCGTCACCATGGCATTGGTCTGGCGGAAACGCGCAATGAGATGTGCTCGCAGTGCGGCATGCGCGTTCGTCCGCACGTTTTTCAGGAGTTGCGCCGTGAGTCTTCGCACGAAGTTTTTCAGTGCGAGACGTGCACGCGCATTCTGTATGTCGGCGAGCCTCAAGCGCCCGCAAGCCTCAACGCCGCCGCCGAGCTTTCCGGCTCGACAGTCCCCGAAAGATAATCATCATTGTATGCCTCGCAAGCTTCCTCCACCGCGCCTCGCACGGCTCTTTTCGGAACCCGACGCGCCTCTTCTCCGGAGCTCCGGCGCGCACATCGCTCAAATCGACGGTGCCGCACGCGGAAATCCAGGTCCAGCTTCCTACGGTGTGGTAATTCGCTCTCCTGAGGGAGAAATGGTCGCCGAGCTGAAAAAATATATCGGCCGCTTCACCAACAATGTCGCGGAATACTACGCCCTGATCGCTGCTCTGGATTACGCCGCTGCTCACGGCATCCGCGCTCTGCGCATCCGTAGCGATTCCGAGCTGCTGGTTCGCCAGATGCAGGGCCGCTACAAAGTGAAGAGCCCTGATTTGCGCCCGCTCTTCGAACGCGCGAAGAAAATGTCGCAAGCGCTTGCATCTTTCACCATCGAGCACGTGCGCCGCGAGCAAAATAGCGAATCCGATGCGCTCGCCAATCAAGCCCTCGATAACACTGGCTCAGGTTCGTCCCCCATTCTGATCGCTGCGTCGCGGCCGCAGGATAAAACGCAAGACTCCGGCAGTGCTGCGGCGGCGGAATCGCGCGGCGCAAAGCCTCCCGCTAAACAGGTTCGCGGAGGAACGCAGCGAATCCGGGCACGCTACTCCGGCGGTGTCTTCATCCCTGCCGAGCCGCTGGAACTTCCCGAGGAAAGCGAAGTCGAGATACAAATCTCCGCGGTGAACAAATCTTAGGGTTCGGCAACGCGGAACTTGCTGAGGATTTATCCGTTCATGGGTTGGCGACCGCTGCCTGCTTTCCATCCGCGGCGGCCTTGGCTTTGCGGGCGATAAGCAGAAATCCCTTGGAGGTGGCTTCCTTTTCGAGTGCGGCAAGACGCGCGCGCCCCGCTTCCGCTTTTCCGGACTTCATCTCCATCTCACCCAGGGCCAGGCGTGCATCAAGCTGAAACGTAAACAGCCCGCGGTGCCCCGCGTCGGCAAGCGCTTTTTCGAGCGTAGCCGCTGCTGCGGCCGCATGTCCTGTCGCAGCACTCACACGGCCTTGCGTGATGGCGACGAATAGTTGCACATTACGGCTTTGGCTTTTGCCGCACACGGCGGCCGCTTGATTGATGTCTCTTTGCGCCTCCGCTGTTTTCCCTTGCGTCAGGTGGCATTGCGCGCGGATAGCCTCGGCGGTGGCCTCTATATCATTCAGTTTTATTTTCGTCGCTTCATCGGCAACCACACGAGTCGTAGCTTCCGCTTCCGCCGTTCTCCCTTGTTCGAGGGCCCCGAGCGCCAAATTTAGGCGACTTTCCTGGGCAGTCTCTTGTTCGCCCAAAGCATTGCGAATCCCCAGCGCCTCTACGTTGCTCTTTTCCGCCTCGGCCAATTGATCCTCGGCCATTGAGATTTCCGCGAACATGGAGAGTGCATATGCCAATCCTCTTTTATTATTGAGCTGCCGCTCGATGGTCAGCGCCTCTTGATCTCTCGCTTTGGCCGCCGCCAGCTCGCCCTGATTCAAGAGCACTTCGGAAAGATTAATCAGCGCGGTTCCCGTGCCTGCCCGGTCGCCCATCTCCCGCCGGATCGCGAGGGACTCCTCATGCATTTTCCGCGCCCCGGCCAGATCCCCCTCGCGGGTAAGTACAATTGCATAGTTGAGCATGGCCCGTACCATGTTGCGGCGATCGCCGATTTCGCGCGAGATGGCTAGAGCCTCGTCGTACTTCTTCTTCGCTCCCGCGTAGTCCCCTTGCTCAAACAGCGTTACGCCTACATTGCTTACAGAAGTGCCCAATCCATTTTTGTCGCCGATCTCACGGCGAATGGCTATGGTCTCCTCTTGCAGCTTAAGCGCCGTCGCCAAATCGCCCTGATCCTTGAACATGATCGCGAGATTGTTCAGCGAATTCGCCGTACATTTCTGGTTGCCGATCTTTCGGCAAGTCTCTACCGCATGTTCGTGCATCTTTTTGGCCGCGGAAACCTGTCCAATATGGGAGATGGCCGAAGCCATGTTATTCATGGCCTGCGCGGCGCCGCTCAAGTCCCCTGAACTGGAATAAATTTTTTGCGCCTCCTCTGAAGCGGCGATGGACTTCTCGAAATCGCCAAGGCCGTATAGCGCGTGGCCTAGGGATAGGCGCGCGCGCGCCATCAAAAGCCGCTGGCCTGCTTCGGCGCTCTTGCTCGCCGCGCGCTCGGTGGCCCCTTGTTGTCTCTTGAAGTCGCCGAGCGCCCCCGCAGCTGCACCCTCTGCCAAATCGATTCGAGGATCTTCGGGGGCCGGCGCGGGAAGCTTCCGCAATTCCTCTACGGTGAGCAGCGCATCCTTGCCTTTTCCCGCCGCCGTTTGCGTTTCCGCCAGGTGTAAACCGTACTCCAGATTGTCCGGAAAGAAAGCCCATAGCGTGTGATAAATCCCAGTCGCTTTGTTCCACTCGTGCGTAATTTCCCGATATCCACCTTCGATAGCCAGCCGTTGTTCGCGAGAGAGCTCTGTCGACAGCTCAAACGCTTTCTGTGCTTCCATCTGGGCCTTCGGGTCATATCCTAAGTTTGACCAGGCCTCCGCCAGAGCCGCGTGCGCCAGCGCATAGTTCGGGCCGGCGGCTACAGCTTTTTCCAGAAGAGCGCGCGCAGCCAGCGCATCAAAGACCCGCAATTTCGTAATCCCCTCGGCATAGAGTCTTGCCACTTCCGGGTTAGTCGGGAGTGAAGCTTGCACGCGAGCCTCGTCTTTTCCAGAAACCGAGCCCACGCCCAGCTTATTGCGAAGGTGCTCCCCAGCGCGTGATACCAGGTTAAGAACGTCGGCTTCGCTTCCGGTTTCCGACAACGCCGCGACCGTCTCTCCAGCGCTCGCATCCTGTACGTTGAGGTCCAAACGGATCTGGCTCACCGCCGCTTTTCCCGTAACCAGATAGGAGCCCTGCACCACCAGGTCATTGCCTAAAACGGTACGAATTTTTGCCAGCGTATCTTTCCCGTAGCTATCCGCATCGGCGAGGGCGAGATCGTTTTTCATCCGTGCAACATTCTCGCCAGGAATGGTTCGCAACTTTTCCCCGGCAGCCAGTTCCGTGGTCAGCATCTCTGAAAATGCCGTCGAGAGCCACGCTGCCTCGATCTTTCCCGAAAGGTTTTTGAATCCCAGCACGGCGACAGAACGCCGCGCGTGAATTGGACCGCTCCCGGACCCGAAGCCTGCCTTCTCCGAATCGCTTCGATGGAAAAAACGATCGCGCCATCCCCCAAAATTCACGCCCAGCAAAATCCCTGCCAGCAGTAACACGCCAAGCACCGCTGCCGCCGGGACCGCTAGAGGACCGCGCGGTATCCCAGGAAGCGTGCCGGCGCTCGCGCTCTCGAGCGCCGCCAATAATTCCCGCGCCGATTGAAAGCGTTTTTGCGGCTCCTTCTCGAGGCACTTGCCAATCGTTGTTGCCAATCCCGGGGTGATCCGCCGGTTCACCAAGCTGGCTGCTGGCGGATCTTGATGGAGGATCGCCCCAATCACCTCGGCGCTTTGCAGTTGCGGGAACGGCCTCCGCCCCGTAGCCATTTCATAAAGCACCGCGCCCGCTGCGAAGATATCGCTGCGCGCATCAGCCGGCAGGCCCTTGACTTGTTCCGGTGACATATACGGGAGCGTGCCCGAAACAGCGCTGGTTTCGCTCAGTGTGCGGGAGACATCGGGCTTATCTCCAGGCTCCAGCAATCGAGCCAGGCCGAAGTCGAGGATCTTCAGCCGGCTATCCGCCGTGAGCATCAAATTGCCAGGCTTCAGATCTCGATGGATCACTCCTTGCGCGTGGGCCGCAGCCAGCCCCTCAGCCAGCTGCGCTCCAAACCGTTCGGCCTCGCCAACCGTCAGAAAGCCTCTGGCGATTCTGGCGCTCAAAGTTTCGCCAGCGATCAATTCCATGGCCAGGAAGTCCACGCCCTCATCTGAGCCAAACTCATAAACAGTTGCAATGTTGGGATGATTCAGTTTGGCAATGGCCAGCGCTTCTTTACGAAAGCGGTTGCGCGCAACTTCATCACTAAGCAGCCCGGCGGGAAGAACCTTGAGTGCCACGTCGCGATCGAGCTGCTCATCATGGGCGCGGTAAACAACACCCATTCCTCCGGCGCCCAGCGGGGCGATGATTTGGTAGTGACTGAGTTTCCTTCCAATCATTTTCTAGCGGCGAGAACGTGGGCCTTGCGCGCGATGATAGAAGCCTCTCCCAGGCAAGTCAACGAGCCTCCTGCCGGCCAGTCGGTACTTCCGAGATTGTTGATGAATTTATTTCAGCGCGTACGAGCGATAGAGCGTGTCGCGTTGCGCCGGAATGTAACCGGCATCCGAGATAATGCGGCGCAATTCGGATTCGTTGGTGCGATTGCGGACCCCTGCGGCATAGACCACATTTTCTTCGATGAGGATGCTGCCGACGTCGTCGGCGCCGAACTGCAAGCCGACCTGACAAACCTTTAGTCCCGGCGTCAGCCAGCTGGACTGAATATGATCGAAGTTATCGAGATATAGGCGGCTGATCCCCAGCGTCTTCAAATAATCCACCGCGGTGGCCTGCGGAATCTTTTTGCCCAGCGGAGTATTCTCCGGAGCAAACATCCATGGAATGAACGCTGTGAATCCGCCGGTATCCTCCTGGATACGGCGAATGCGCTCGAAATGATTGACGCGATGGCGATACTCTTCCCCGCAGCCAAACATCATCGTAGCCGTGGTGCGCATCCCCAGAGAGTGGGCCGCGCGATGCATCTCTTCCCATTCGGCGCTGGTGCATTTCAGGCGCGAGATGCGCGTACGAACCTCGTCATCCAATATTTCCGCGCCGCCTCCGGGTATCGAGTCGAGCCCGGAATCCATTAGGCGCTTTATGGTGTCACGGATGGAGAGCCCGCTCACTTCCGCGATGCAGCCAATCTCCGGAGCGGAAAAACAATGTAAATGAACTTGCGGATAGCGCTGCTTGAGCGCGCGCAAAAGATTCTCGTAATAGTCAAGTTTCAAGTCAGGATTTAGCCCGCCTTGCAGCAGAATTCCCGTTCCTCCTAGCTCCAGCATCTCGTCAATCTTCTGATAAATCGTCTCGAACGAGAGCAGATACCCTTCTTTTGAGCCCATCGGGCGGTAAAACGCGCAAAACGAACAATACTCGGTGCAAAAATTGGTGTAATTAATGTTGCGGTCGATCTGATACGTGGCGATGCGCGGGTGGTTTTTCTTTTTGCGCAATTGGTTTGCGGCCATTCCGATTCCCAGCAGGTCATCGGATTGGAACATTTCGAGCGCTTGCTGCGGCGTAAGGCTCATTTCTCTCCCTGTTCGGACCACGCTCGAAGGCGCGCCAAGTAATCTTAATCCCCCGTGCGGACACTTGCTGCAACCGGTGCAAACTCAAGAGGCCGCGTGCGCGGAATCAAATTTAACGATGCGCACTTTTGAAAATATAAATCGAGTCCACGTAAATTCTCTTCGTCGAGCGAAAAATCGATATTCTCGCGCAAATACCTTCCCAGGGCAGCCGCAGGCAGCTTCAGCGAACCGGACGCGTCCGCGGCGATCTCTCCGATGCGCGAGATCCCGTAATCTTTCGAAGCCAGGAAATCGGCAACCACTTCGGGCCGAATTGCTAGTTTGTGGCCCACCCAAAGTGCGAGGACGCAAGGCAGGCCGGTCAACTTTTTCCACTCGCTCGCCACGTCATACACGTACAGTCTATCGCGGCCCCAATCCGCCGGCGGCTGTACGCTGACCTCGTGCGAACGATCCGCGCGCCACGCCCCGCCGCTTTGCTCCAGCGCGATCGCGAAACGCAGTGCTGGATCTCCAATCAGGAGCGCGGCGTCGGAATTCGCGAGCATGGCTGGGCCGGGAGCTCTTTGCAGGAATTCCGCTGAAATTTTCCAGTGCTCCGCACAAAGAATTTTCACCAGGGCCTGCGTGCTCCGCGACCCCGTGTCCAGCGCGATTCGCCGAGCCTGCTCGATTGGTTTCCTGGAAATCACCAGCAGACTACGCACCTCACGCTTCGCGGCAATCGCCATTTCCGGCAGTGCAACGACGTCATCCAGGTAGTGATACTCGATCGCCGGGATGATCGCCACGTCCGACTCCCCCGCCCGCAAAGACTCCGCGCACTGCGAAGGCACCGTAAACGAAAGCTCGTAGCGCCCGCGAAACGGCCCATGGGTAAAGCCCCACACCAGCGGCGCGGTATTCAGGTATTCGACGATGGATATCCGCAGTTTCGGCACTCCGCACGCCTTTCGGTACGCATCCCTATCATATAACGAGTGTGCTGAGTCAGCGACTCGCCAGCATCGTTATCGGTGTGTCTTCCGTCCAATAGTGAGCTACGCGCATACGAACAGCACGCCAACCGCAAAAATCATCCCATCAGGACACATTCCGCATAAATTTGATATAACGCAAGGAGCGATTCGTTTGCGCCAGCGGAGGTAATCCTTGAAGGATATCTTTATCATGGCTCGGATTGTCCTGCTTCTGTCTTGCGTAGTCCCCGCAGTTGCGCAAACGCCTGCTGCCGCGCCATCCGACGCAAAGAAAATTCCCGCCATCGGTGAGAAGACTGCTGGAATGGAGCGCTTCCCCGGCTATTTTCCGTTTTACTGGGATGCCAAAGCGGGGAAAATTTGGCTCGAAATTGACAACTGGAACACCGAATTTCTCTATCTGGAATCGCTCCCTGCGGGAATTGGGTCGAATGACATTGGCCTCGATCGCGGCCAGGCCGGGCGCTCACACATTGTGCACTTTGAACGCAGCGGCCCAAAGGTTCTGCTGGTCGCCGATAACTACAGATTTCGCGCGGGCAATAATGATCCTGACGAACGCCGCGCCGTAACCGAATCGTTCGCGCAATCCACGCTGTGGGGATTCGATGTAGCGGCCGAAAGCGGAAAGGGCGCTCTGGTCGACGCCACGGCATTCTTTCTGCGCGACGCCCACGAAGTATCTGCCGCGATCCGCCATGCGAAGCAGGGCGCGTTTCATCTAGATCCTTCACGCTCCGCCTTCTACTTACCCGCCACCAAAAATTTCCCGAAGAATACCGAGGTCGAAGCGACGCTGACGTTTACCGGCGAAGACCCCGGCCCGTGGCTGCAGGAAGTGGCGCCGCTGCCGCAAGCCATCACCGTGCGCGAGCACCAATCATTAATCGAATTGCCGCCGCCCGGATACAAGCCGCGCGTTTTCGACCCACGCTCCGGATTTTACGGCATCCGTTACATGGATTTCACCACGCCGGTAAACGAGCCCATTGTGAAGCGCTTTGCGGCGCGGCATCGTCTGGCTAAGAAAGATCCGTTTGCGGCGGTGAGCGAACCGGTTACCCCCATCGTCTATTACCTCGATCGCAGTGCGCCGGAACCGATTCGCGCGGCGCTGCTCGAGGGAGCTCGCTGGTGGGATCAGGCATTTGCGGCCGCTGGATACAAAAACGCCTTCCGCGTGGAGCTGCTTCCCGAAGGCGTCGATCCGATGGATGTGCGCTACAACTTGATTCAATGGGTGCATCGCGCGACGCGAGGATGGTCCTATGGAAACTCGATTACTGACCCGCGCACCGGTGAAATCATCAAGGGACAAGTTACGCTTGGCTCGCTTCGTGTCCGCCAGGATTATTTGATCGCGGAAGGCTTGCTGGCGCCCTATGAACACGGCAAGCCGGTGCCGACGAAAATGATGGAGATGGCTCTCGCGCGAATGCGGCAGCTTGCGGCGCACGAAGTAGGACACACGCTCGGATTGATGCACAACTTCGCGGCCAGCACGAATGCTCGCGCGTCCGTGATGGATTATCCGCACCCGCTCGTTACCCTTGGCGCCGACGGCGTGCCGGATTTGTCCAACGCCTACGCAACCGGAATTGGCGATTGGGACAAAGTGGCGATCACTTGGGGTTATCAGGACTTCCCTGCCGGGGGCGACGAGAAGCAGCTCGATGCCATTCTCGAAAATGCCAACCAGCGCGGGCTGCGGTATTTAACGGATCAGGATGCCCGTCCCGCGGGCAGCGCGAGCCCTCGAGCTCATCTTTGGGACAATGGAGCGAACCCGGTCGAGGAGCTTTCGCGGGTGATGAAGGTGCGGGCGGCGGCGCTCCAGCGTTTTTCCGAGAACAACATCCGTGACGCCACGCCGCTTGCAACACTCGAAGATGTGCTGGTTCCTGTGTATTTCTACCATCGTTATCAGGTCGAGGCGGCGGCGAAGTTGATTGGCGGACTCGATTACAATTTCCAATTGCGCGGCGACAATCAAAAAAATGCCGCAGTTGTTTCCCCAGCGGAGCAACGCCAGGCCCTCGCCGCGGTTCTCGAGACGCTGCGGGACGGCGCCCTCATTTTGCCGGAGCGATTGTTGCAAATCATTCCACCGCGTCCCCCGGAGTATCCGCGCACGCGGGAAAATTTTGCGATCCGTACGTCGCCGGCCTTCGACGCGCTGACGCCCGCGGAATCCGCCACCGAACACGTGGCCAATTTCCTTTTTAACCCTGAGCGGGCTGCGCGCCTGGTGGAGTATCACGCGCGCGACTCGCGCAATCCAAGCCTCGCGGAAGTGTTCGACGAAGTCTTGAAGGTTACCTGGCGTGCGCCCGCGCAAGCAGGATACCGGGCTGAAGTGCAGCGCACGGTTGCTGCGGTCGTGTTGCAGAAATTAATGGCCTTAGCCGCCGATGAGCACGCCCAACCACAGGTGCGTGCTATATCGACGCTGAAGCTACACGAGCTGAAGAGTGCGCTGGACGCAATCGCAGGTAGCGGAGACGAGAATCAAAGGGCTTTTACGCTTTATTCTTCCGAGCAGATCCGGCGATTTGAAGCGGATCCATCAAAAATCAATATCACTCGGCCTCTCGAGCCCCCGCCAGGCCAGCCCATAGGTTCCGGTATTTTTTCAAGCTACGCGGATTGCAATTGGCAATAACCCCTTGGGGACCTAGCAATCTGCAAGCTTTTCGACCCAGCTTAAGGGACGCTCTATCCTGGCTACTTGACAGATTTGTTATCCTGCGCGTAGGCTCGGCGCGCGATGGAGCTGGACGCTTCCCTCTATTGGGTCGGGATGTCGCTGACTCCCGGCCTGGCCTCACGCCTGACCGCCAGGCTTTTGCAACGGTTTGGCTCGCCCGAAGCGGTTTTTCGCGCTTCCCTCACCGAATTGGAATCTTGCCAACTGCCCGCCGCGGTGGCGCAGTCGATTCACAAACAAGCGGCGTTGAAGCCAGCCGAAAAAGAAATTGCCGAGCTTCGCCGCAATGGCGACCACCTCATGAATTGGTCCGAGACGAATTATCCGAAGCGGCTTCTCGAAATATACGACCCGCCACCGCTGATCTACGTGCGCGGCGATCCGAACCTTTTGAACCGTCACAGCATCTCAATGGTGGGAACGCGGCGCCCTACGCTTTACGGGAATCAAATGGCCGAACGGCTCTCGCGGGATCTGGCCGAACGCGGGATCGTAATTGTCAGCGGCCTGGCGCGCGGGATTGATTCGTCGTCGCATAAGGGCGCGCTGGCGGCACCCGGTGGAAAAACCATTGGCGTGCTGGGGACCGGACTCGATGTTGTATACCCGAAGGAGAACCGGAAACTTTTCGAGCAAATCAAAGAGCACGGAGCGATTATCAGTGAATTTCCGCTGGGCACTCATCCCGCGCCGGAAAACTTCCCGATTCGCAATCGCATCATAGCGGGAATGCCCCTGGGAGCCGTGATCGTGGAGGGAGCGCAATATTCCGGGTCGCTGATTACCGCCAGGCTGGCGATGGAATTCAGCCGAGAAGTGTTCGCCGTGCCGGGAAACGTAACGCAACCCGTGAGCTTCGCGCCGAATCAATTGATTAAGCAGGGAGCCAAGCTGGTGACGTGTTGGCAAGACGTGGTCGAAGAGCTGCCGACGGAGATTCGCGGGGAGCTATTTCCAGTTGCGGACTCCACCCCAAGCGAGCGCGCCACGCTGTTTGAAGCGACACTCAACCAGACCGAAGCGAAGCTTTATGCGCTGCTTTCCACCGATCACGCGGTCCACATTGATGTGCTCGTCGAACGCTCTGGCTTGCACTCGTCCACCGTTCTGGCTACTCTGTTTGAGTTGGAGATGAAAGGTTTCGTTCGGCAGATGCCCGGAAAACAATTCGTCCGGATATTGTTGTGAGGTAGCGAAAAGGACACACGCTCCGCCCACCGGTCCTCCTTGCGTTCGTCTTCGGGGTTACAACAGAAAAGGATCATGGCTCGCTCACTCGTTATCGTTGAATCGCCGGCAAAGGCGAAAACCATCAATAAATATCTCGGACGGGATTACTCCGTCAAAGCGTCCCTGGGCCACGTTAAAGATCTTCCCAAAAAAGAATTGGGAATATTGCTCCCTGAAGGGGAAAAAAAGCCGAAAAAGAAGCGCACGAAGAAGGCCAAGGGCGGCAACGGCGACGGCAAGGTTGACGCCAAGATTGTGGAAGCGATTAAAGTTACCGACGAAAATATTTTCGAACCGACCTACGAAATTATTCCCGGCAAGTTCAAGGTGGTCAGTGAGCTCAGAAAAGCTGCGCAATCCGCGGATGCCGTGTATCTGGCCGGCGATCCGGACCGCGAAGGCGAAGCGATTTGCGCGCATCTTGCGGAAGTGCTCGGCCGCACAAAAGCCGATCGCAAGAAAATCTTCCGCGTAATGTTCAATGAAATTACGCCCAAGGCTATTAAAGCCGCTTTCGAACATCCCGGACAAATCGATATGAATCTGGTGGACGCGCAGCAGGCGCGTCGCGTGCTGGACCGCCTGGTGGGCTACAAAATCTCGCCGCTGCTCTGGAATAAAGTGCGGCGCGGGCTTTCCGCGGGGCGCGTACAGACCGTGGCATTGCGCCTGTTTGTCGAGCGCGAGCAGGAAATTCGTGCGTTCGTGCCCGTGGAATATTGGAGCATTCACGCGCTGCTCGACGCCGGCGCCCCGCCCTTTTTCGAAGCCAAACTTGCAAAGTATAAGGGCGAAGATATCGCTCTTCATAATCAAGTGGAAGCCGAGCAGGTGGTCGCGGCGGTGGAATCGGCGAAATGGGAAGTGGCCTCGGTCACCCTGCGTGAAAAACGACGCAACGCGCCGCCGCCTTTCACCACATCCAAGCTGCAGCAAGCGGCCTACAATCGCCTGCGCTATACCGCCAAGCGCACCATGATGATGGCGCAAAAGCTTTACGAAGGCATCGAGCTTGGCGAGGAAGGCTCCGTCGGACTGATCACTTATATGCGCACCGATTCCGTGCGCGTTTCAGCGGATGCTCTGGAACAGGCTCGCGAATTGATTGGCTCGCGCTACGGCGCGAATTATATTCCCGAGAAGCCCAATTTCTATAAATCGAAAAAGGACGCGCAGGAAGGCCACGAGGCTATACGTCCCACGGATGCTTCGCGCACCCCGGAAAGCGTCCGCAAATATCTCGACGATGATATGTTCAAGCTGTACCAGCTCATCTGGCAGCGGTTCGTCGCTTCGCAGATGCTTCCAGCAATCTTCGATCAGACCTCCATTGACATTGCTGCGGGCGACTACACTTTCCGGGCAACCGGTTCCATCTTAAAATTCAACGGTTACCTCGCCGTTTACAACGTCAGCGCCGATAAAGAAGATTCCGCGGGGCGCGAGGATGAAGAAAAGGAAAAGGACGACGAGGCTGATGCCGAAGGACGCACCCTGCCTCGCGTAACGGAACGACAAAAACTGCGTCTGGAGCGCGTGCGCCCAGACCAGCACTTCACCGAGCCTCCGCCGCGCTACACCGAAGCAACACTCGTCAAAGAACTCGAAGAAAAAGGAATTGGCCGCCCGTCCACCTATGCTGCGATTATTTCCACCATCGTCGAGCGCGAGTATGTGAGCAAGGATCAGGGACGCTTTACGCCGACTATGCTCGGCGAAAAAGTCAGCGTGCTTCTCGTAAAAAGTTTTGAGGATATTTTCGATGTTGGATTCACGGCGCGGCTCGAGGATGAGCTCGACGAAATCGAGGAAGGCAAGCTGCCCTGGCGGCGCTCGGTAAAGGATTTTTGGGAACGCTTCGAGAAGGACCTCGATAAAGCCGAAGGCGAGATGGAGTCTTACAAGGCCGGAATCCCTACCGGAGCAAAGTGCGAGAAGTGTTCCGAGGGTGATTTGCTCGAGCGCATCAGCCGCCACGGATTTTTTCTGGGCTGCTCGCGCTATCCCGATTGCGATTACACCAAGGATTTGTCTCCCGTGGTCGACGAGAGCGCCAACGAAAATGTTACGCAGTATTGCGACAATTGCGGCAAAGAAATGATCATCAAGCGCGGCCGCTTCGGCACATTTTTGGCCTGCACCGGCTATCCCGATTGCAAGACCACCCGGCGGATGGTGCAGGGTACCCGCAAGGCCCTGCAGCCCGATGAGTTGCTGGAAGAAAAATGCCCGCAGTGCCAATCGCAGCTGGTAAAGAAGCACGGCCGCTTCGGCGAGTTCATCGGTTGCACGGCCTATCCCAAGTGCAAATACATCCGCTCGAAAACTCTCGGTATCAATTGCCCCAAGTGCGGCACGGGAGAGTTTGTCGAGCGCATGGCGAAGAAGGGCCGGCGCCGCTCGTTCTTCGGCTGCAACCGCTATCCGGAATGTGATTTCACGACGCCGCACCGGCCAGTCCCTGAGCCTTGCCCCAAATGCGGAGCGCCGTTTACTGTTGAGAAACGCGGCAAGCTCGGCGCGGTGCGCGCATGCCTCAAAGAAGGATGCGATTGGGAGATGGAGATTCCTGAAGCAGGCCCTCCCCTACCTGCGCCACCGCTCGAAGACCCAGTCGCAGTTAAGTTATAGGGCTCACTCACAAAGCAAAATTAGGAAGGCGTCGATGTGCTGGATTGTGTCCGCAGCTTGAGCAACAGCGGAATGATTCGCTTCTCGGATTTCCGGGGACCGTCCGATAAATTTCCCCTCTTCCCGCTCGCCTCTTCAGCGGTTTATAATGAAAGAAGGCGAGCACCCCATGCAAGCCATCATCGCCAAGTACATCGAATATCTGCGTACGGTGCGCCGTTCCTCTCCGCACACCGTGATCAATTACTCAAGCGATTTGCGGCAATTTGTAAAATTCATGATGCCGCCTGGCGTCACGAAAGTGGAGCTCGCGGGCGTCGATCATCGCGTGATTCGCGAATTCATCGGGCATCTCCACGCCGCAGGCTTGGAGAAAAGTTCCATCGCGCGGAAACTCGCCACGATCCGCTCATTCTTCAAATATTGCGTGCGTGAAGAAATCCTAAAGAATAATCCCGCGCGTTTGGTTTCTTCACCCAAGCTGCCTCAGCGGCTGCCTTCGGTGCTCTCCGCCGAAGACATGAATTTGTTCCTGGATCAACTGGCTACCATGAAACCCGCAGCGCCAGCGGCCCTTCCACCGGCGGCTAATTCCTCGAGCGAGAGCGGTATGATCCCCGCACGGGGCGGCACAAAGGAAACACGCGCCAATGTTTCCAAAGCTCCCCGCAAAGACAATGCCCCCATGCTGCTCCGCCGCGATCGCGCCCTGTTGGAGCTTCTTTACGGCTCCGGACTTCGCGTCAGCGAGCTCACCGGCTTGAACATGGCCGATATGGACTTCGCCGAAAAGATCGTGCGCGTCCGCGGCAAAGGCGGGCGGGAACGCATTGTTCCCTTCGGCTCGAAGGCCCACACCGCACTGGAGGCTTACTGGCCGGTGCGAGCGGAGCTGCAGCGTCGCGCGTTAGAGCGAAAGAATCACCGCATTCTGGCACGCCACGCTGAAGCTGTTTTTTTGAATTTTCGCGGAAGCCGGCTGACCCAGCGCTCGGTGGGCCGCCTGCTGAAGAGTTATGCGCGTCTTGTAAATATCAATTGGGATTTACATCCGCACTCGATGCGCCATGCCTTCGCCACCCATCTTCTGGCGGATGGCGCGGATCTCCGCGCCATTCAAGAACTGCTTGGCCACCGCTCGCTCTCCACCACGCAGAAATACACTCACGCCTCCATCACGCAGTTGATGGAAGTATTTGATAAAGCCCATCCACGCGCCTAAAGCCGCTAATCAGTCATTCATTTACGTTACGCGAGCCTGTGGCGTAGCGTATATTTGCAACGGTGTTTTTTTGCGGAATCCGTCCGAATTGCACATCACAGGTGAATTAACCATGAAAAATTTGCTGGTCTGCTTGCTGCTGCTCGGCAGCCTCATGGTTGTGCATGCCGAGGATATAAAGCGCCCTCGCATCCTCGGTGTGGCGCACATGGCCTTGTTCGTCAGCGACCTGCAAAAATCTCGTGAATTTTATAAAGACTTCCTCGGCTATGGTGAGCCTTATACCTTGCAGCGCGACAACGGCACCGACGGAATTGCATTCATTAAGATTAACGAGAATCAATATGTCGAGCTATTCGCTGAAGCTCCCAAACAAGACGGCCGTCTCAACCACATTTCTTTCTACACGGACTCCGCCGAAGGTATGCGCGTTTATCTGGCATCGCGAGGGATAAGCGTGCCGGACAAAGTCGGAAAAGCAAAGATCGGAAATTCCGGCTTCCATATCACGGACCCGGATGGCCATTCTGTCGAAATGATTCAATACGCGCCCGATAGTTGGACCCTGCGCGAAAAAGGCAAATTCATGCCGGACACGCGTATCTCAAAACGAATACTGCACGTCGGGACGCTCGTCGCCGCGCTTGACCCCGCTATGAAGTTTTACCGGGACGTTCTTGACTTTCAGGAATTCTGGAGGGGCAGCTCGTCAAACAAGGTGCTGAGTTGGGTAAATATGCGAGTTCCGGATGGGGAGGACTATCTTGAATTCATGCTTTATTCCGGCCCGCAGGATGATCATCAAAAGGGAGTAAAAAACCATATTTGTCTGGTCGTTCCTGATATTGAGAAGGCCGTGGCCATTCTCGAGTCTCGACCCGCGCGAAAAAACTACACCCGGCCGATTGAGATTAAAACGGGGACAAACCGCAAGCGCCAGGCTAACCTTTTTGACCCCGACGGTACCCGCATTGAATTGATGGAGCCAAACACCGTCGATGGCAAACCGGCTCCTTCGTCCACTGCTCCTCCTCCCAGGTAGAATCGCTCTGCAATCGCGATGGACGTAGCTCCCGAGCAGCCACGTAAACCCGACACGCCGTCATGCAGAACTCTTTAATCGCGAAACTCCTGAGGGACACAATTGTTTTCCCGGATAGCGCCAACTCAGTTACAATGCGCCCGGTCGAACCGCGTTACGGAGATTTCAGTGAAATCAGCCACAAAATCCTCTACCCTGCGATTGATTCTCACCGACGTACACTTCTGGGTACCCATCATCGTTTTGCTCCTCGGCTCCTGGCTATTAGCGGTTTTTGCGATCGCTCCATGAATAAACTCCATGAATAAACCATGACGAGCACAACAAACTCGGTGACGAAGCTCTCCACCCATTCCCTGCACCGGCTCGGCGTGATGTGTGGTCTCGCGGCGGGCGCGTGGCTGGGAGCTGCGGAGGCGCCCACCAAGCTTGTCACCGTGGGCTTCTCTCCGTTTCTGATTTCGCTTGGCATGGTAGCCGGCGTATTCGTAGCTCGCTGGACCGTGCCCACTCTGCTCAAAGGTACCGGCTACATCTGGTCGGACTTCAAAGAAAAACCGCATCTGATTGTGTGGGCTATCCTCGCGGGCATGCTATGGGCAGTCGCCAACACGCTAACCGTATTCGCGATTCGTAATGTCGGCCTATCGATTGCCTTTCCGCTTTGGAACATGAATAGCCTGGTGGGGCTTTTCTGGGGCTGGCTTCTATTCAACGAGCTGCGTGGCGCTGGCTCGAATCAATGGATGAAGGTACTCGGTGGAACCTCGGCGCTGGTAGCAGGAGCTTGTCTCCTCGCTTATGCTACCTCGCACCATGCCGCGGCTTCCTCCCATCGCGCCACGTTAGGCATGCTTGCCGCGCTCGGAGCTGGTGTTCTGTGGGGCACCATGTACATCCCATATCGCAAGGCCTACATCAGCGGCATGAATCCGCTTTCTTTTGTAACCGTGTTTACGGTCGGCGAACTGTGCACCACCCTTGTCCTGGCTCTGATCTTCCTCGGCGGATACCAAAATCTTGCCGCCGACTTGAGTAAAGCGAAACCCATGTTGTTTTGGCTCTTCCTCGGGGGATTCTGTTGGGTTTTGGGCGATCTTTTTCAGCAGTATGCCGCGAAGTACATCGGCATCGGACGCGGGATCCCTCTTTCCAACACCAATCAGCTTTGGGGTTTGGCCTGGGGAGCTTTGGTTTTCGGCGAATTGGCCGGGCGCGGCTTCACCACTCAGCTCATGGTCGTGGCCGGCTCCTTAATAATGGTCGCAGGCGCCGCCGCGATAAGTTTCGCGGAAGCCCCCGAATCTGAGAAGGTATCCTGGAACACCGCTATGGAACGCGAGTGCGATCGCTATGGGCTCGAGCGCGAACGCGTGGGATTGATATTGCAAGGAGATGACCCGCTCTCGAGAGAAAGTTCTCCGCGTAGCCGGCGGTGGGAATTGCTTGTGGTTGCTGTCGCCCTAGGAATCTTTCTCTGGTTGGCCTTTCAAGCCGAACGTCAACCGATCGCCTTCAGCATACCGTGGATGCTCGTGCTTGCCGCCGCCACGCTGGTGTTTTTAGTGGTATCCGGGGTCTTATTATGGAAGCGCACGGGTTTTTCCTAGAGTCCCCGCGCGAATCCTGCCCACATACCCGAAGTGCACAAAATCGCTTGACTCCCCATGGTGCGTCGCTGGATAATCCGCGCGCGGCGCTTCCCCCCGCTCCCAATCTACAAGGCGCATCATCCGAGGTGCAACCATGAAACGATCATCTCCGCTCCTAGTGGGCATTCTTTCTGTGCTGGCTATGATTCTGCCGGCCATCGCTCACAACCAGGAACCGCGGGAAACCAGCGGCCGCGGCGTTTTTCACTTGGTCGAGGCCACCTTGGTTGACATCCAGGGCGCCTACCGCTCCGGACTTCTCAGCCCCGAGCAACTCGTCAGCATGTATCTCGCGCGAATTGCTGCGTATGACCAAAATGCTCATGGTCCCCACCTCAACAGCTACATGCACGTGAACGAGCACGCCCTTGATGCCGCACGCGCCTTGGGGAATAAAAATGAGGACGAGGCCGATGAAGAGAACTCGAAGCCATTATTCGGCGTGCCGATCATCCTGAAGGACAACATTGACACCGCCGACATGCCCACCACCGCCGGCTCCGTCGCCCTCGGCGGCTCGGTACCCCTGCATGACGCATTCATCGCTCAGAAGCTGCGCCAGTCCGGAGCCGTCATTCTCGGCAAGGCCACCCTGACAGAGTTCGCCAATTTTATCGCCTTGAACATGCCCACCGGTTATAGCTCGCAACTGCGGCTCCAGCTCATCCAGCAGGGCGGCAACCCGGCCTTGGTTGGCTATGGATTCAATCCCTATGATCCGCGCCCCGATCCGCGAACCGTATTCGGCTTGAATGATGGACGGCCCGCGCTTGCGACGGGTGGCTCGAGCTCCGGCCCCGGCATTGCTGTTGCCGCCAACCTCGCCGCCATCGGCGTCGGCACGGAAACCTCCGGCTCGATTCTCAGCCCCGCATTTCAGAATAGTCTGGTAGGCATCAAGCCCACCGTCGGCCTCATCAGTCGCTCCGGAATTATTCCCATCACGGCTGATCAAGATACGGCCGGGCCAATGGCCCGCACGGTCGCCGATGCCGCGAAACTCCTTGGCGTGCTTGCTGGCTACGATGCCCAGGATCCAGCTACTGCCGCGTGCCTTACTCCCGGTAATTGCCTCGCCAATTACACACGCTTCCTGAAGAAGGATGCGCTCCGCGGCGTTCGTATCGCAGTCCCCCATCTTGGCTACTGGACCGATAGCACGGGGATCTCAACCCTCAGCATCGAGCAGCAGCAGCTCATGAACGATGCGATCCAGGTTCTCCGCGACGCCGGCGCTTCCGTTGAGGACTTCCACGAGATTCCCACTCAGCGCGAGCTCTTCAGTTTCGGCACCTGCGTGACCGTGCCGATTCAAGCGAATTGCTCCACCGTATTGCTTTTCGGTTTCAAGCGCGACCTGAACGCCTATTTGGCCACTCTCGGCCCCGATGCGCCGGTACGCACCCTCGCCGAGGTTATCGCCTACAATAACGCGCACGCATCTGTGGCGCTGAAGTATGGCCAGACCATCGCCATTGCCGCCCAAACACTTAACACCAATGCCGGCAGCAGCGACACCATCCGCTACCAGAACGATCGCGCCAAGGATCTCGACATCGCCAAAACTCGCGGCCTCGATGTCGTCTTCAAGGATTTCGATGCTGTCCTTTTCCCCGCCAATCGCGGCGCTAACATTGCCGCTCGCGCCGGCTATCCCAGCATCGTGGTTCCTGCGGGGGTGCACCCCAATCCCGCCGTGTTGCCGCCGCCATATACTCCACCACCGTTTCCCGTGGGCTTTAATGCGAAAGATGCCCCATTCGGCGTAACCTTCTCGGGCCCCGCCTTCAGCGAACCAAAGTTACTCGCGATCGCCTACGCCTTCGAGCAGGCCACCCATCACCGCCGCCCGCCAGACAGCGCTCCACCGCTGCCGTCCGACACCGTCACGCGCGACGACCAGTAGCCTTACCATCCCTCCAGGGCGAACTTCGGTTCGCCCTGGAAAATTTGTCCCTCTCGAAATTCGAAGATAACTCCCACCCTGCTCCGCCGCATCGGCCTGCTGCCGTAACCTCGGCATCTTCTTTTTATCCTTTCGAACCCGGCGCAATTGCGGAATCGTACCCACGGAAATAACACGTCAGAACACTCGCGCACCCAACGGAACATCTCTCTCCGGCACCAGCAGAACCACGTTCCCGTTCTCGTCGCTCGCACCCATCGTCAAAACCTCCGACGCAAACCCGGCAATATTTCGTACCCCCAAATTCACCGCGCACACCACCAGCCGTCCCTTCAGCTTCTCCGCCGAATAATTCGCCATGATCTGTGCGCTGGAGGTCTTGATTCCCATGTCGCCGCCCAAATCAATCCATAGCTTGTAAGCGGGCTTTCGCGCCCTGCTGTTTTCCTCCACGCGCTCAATGCGTCCCACCCGCATCTCCACCATTTCAAACGCCTTATACTCCCGAATCGAACCTGTCGCTGCCGCTTGATCTGTCATTCTTGCCCTCCCTCCACTCCGGCCCATTTAGCAAATGCATTCTACAAGCTTACTTAAGTTTATATTGACAGTAATTCACTACTCTGTTATACTCCTCGGGAAATTGACGATGCCTCTTCTCGGTAAAATACTGCCACGGTCCACCAACAACCAAACTGCTGTTTTTCCAGCTAACCCCTTTAGAATCCACTCTTACAGAAAAAGCGTCCGTAACTCATTTAGAATCACACTGTTCAAAAGCAAAGGACTTAAAACCTTTTAGAATCATACTGATATAAAAATACCGGGGGGGGTCGCCCTCGCCTCGCGTGACTCTCGCGTATCGGCCATAACTTCCGCTGTCGACTCTCCGCCGCTCATTGTTTATCATAAACGCCCGCGCTAGGAGAGCGAGACCCGATGAAAGAGACCGCCCACGACCAAATCGCGACCACCAAGCGTGGAGACGCCATGGAAATAGAATTGAGCCTCGAGTTCCTCCGCGTTGTCGAGCAATCCGCCATTGCCGCCGCGCGCACCATGGGCCAGGGCGATGGACATCGCGCCGACGGCGTTACGGTCGAAGCCATGCGCCACGTGATGGACTCGGTTCCTATGGACGGCACCATCGTCATCGGCGAAGGCGAACGCGACGAAGCCCCGATGCTCTTCATCGGCGAAAAAGTCGGCGCCGCTGCTCGCCACCCTGCCGCCGGATATCCTGCCGTGGATATTGCCGTGGACCCGCTCGAAGGCACGAATCTTTGCGCTACCGGCGCGCCCAACGCCATCACCGTGCTCGCCGCCAGTGAAAAAGGTGGCTTGCTTCACGCACCCGATTTGTATATGGAAAAAATTGTCGTCGGTCCTTCCTGTAAAGGCGTGGTCGATCTCGATGCCCCGGTGCTCGACAATCTTCGAGCGATCGCGCGCCGGCTCGATCGCGACGTGGAGGATCTCGTCGTCATCGTGCTGGACCGTCCACGCCACGAAAAATTGATCCAGGATATTCGTAAAGCGGGAGCGCGCATTCGCCTCATCGGCGACGGCGACCTATCCGCCGGAATTTCCGCTGCGGTGATTGGCACCGGCGTGCACGCGGTAATGGGCACCGGGGGAGCGCCGGAAGGCGTTCTGACCGCGGCCGCGCTTCGCTGCCTCAATGGAGAAATTCTGGCGCGCCTAGTCGTGAACAAGCCCGAACACAAGGATCGCCTGGCGCAAATGGGCGTAAAAGATCCCAAGCGCATCTACGATACGGGAGACCTCGCGCCCGGCAAAAATCTTATCTTCGCGTGCACCGGCGTCACCGAAGGCAATTTGCTCCGCGGCGTCCGCTTCTTCGGCGAGGGCATCCGTACTCATTCCATGATTCTCACGCTCGAAACTCGCCAGGTCCGTTTCATTGATACCGTACACCTCGAGAAACGCCGCGACGCAAAAGTCCGCTTTATTTAGCCGCGGCAGGATTCAGCTCACTGAAGAACTGGTACGAAGTAAGAGGGCGAAGGAGATTTGGCTGGCGAATTACCGGTTTGAATTTGTCAGCGCGATGAAAACCCCGTCGGCGACCGCGGCCGACTTTGTAAAAATATTTGCGCCCGGTGCGGAAATTGCCACGAAGCGCCCGTTCCCGGCTAAAGCCGGGCGCAGCGATGCCCGGCCGCCATCGTTGGTAGCGCCTGATTCATTTCCGGCTGGGCCATTGATGTTTTGGAGAGAAATTCGTACCGTGCGCGGCGTGCATTGCTCGGCACCGACGCAGGTATCGCGAACAAAAACCTGCGCAAACCCCGCGCGTTTTTCCGCGGGCGCAGCGCCGGAGCCGCTTGTGCCCGCCGCTGAGCTTTGCGGCCCATCCGGCGCAATCGACACGAACGCGATGAATCGGCCAGACGCGCTGATCGAAGGAGTCATGTTGTCGTTGCCGCCCAACGCTCCGTCATTATCCACCGAAATTAAAATTGTGGACGGAGAGCACGCAGCAGCCGCGCCGAAGCAAGTGTCGCGCCGGAAAATTTGCGTGCCTCGCGTTTCCCTTGCCACCAGATTCGTCGCCGAAGATTCAAATGCAATGTAACGCCCGTCTGCACTGAGCGCGGCCGCGCCGCTGGGGCCGTTCGGATCGCTTCCGTCCGCGGCCACGGAAACAAGCGTCGTTGCCGTGCGGGACGGTTCAGTAGCGCCCGCGCACGTGTCCTGCACGAACACGTTTTGCCGTTCGCCGCTTGGCGCGGTGAAAGCTACAAAGCGCCCGTCGCCACTAATCCCCGGAGCGCTCGCTGTGGTGGACGCGCTGCGCACAACGGTCGTCGCGCTGTTGGCAGCGGCTGTTGCCGCAGTCACCGTGAAGGGCAGTCCATTCGGACTTGTGCCGCCGCCGGGAGCGGGATTAAACACGGTAATCGTCGCAATTCCCGGCACAAGAAGAAGCGCGGCAGGAACCGTGGCCGTGAGCTGAGTTGCGGACACAAACTTTGTCGCCAGGTTAGCGGCGTTCCACCGAACGATAGAACCTTGCAGAAAGTTCGTTCCTGTAACTGTCAATTGCACATCCGCCGATTTAGCGGGCGCCGAGCTGGGATTCACATTCGTGATGGCCGGGGCGGGATTTCCGGCGGAGTTAATCGTAAATGTAACGGGATTGGAAAGACCGTTGTAGCCCTTGGTCGCCAGTGATTGCGTGAACGTATCGATGGTAGCGGTTCCCGGCTGAGCGATATCCGCGGCCGGAATTGTGGCGGTAATCTGTGACGAGCTGATGAGCGTGGTCGTGCGGTTCTGCCCGTTCCAGCGCACCACAGTTGTTTTATCGAATCCCGCGCCATTCACAGTGAGAATAAGATCGCCGCTGCCTGCGCGAACATCCGAAGGAGCGAGAAACGAGATTATGCCGCCGCTGTTCCCTTGAATCGTGCCGCTATAATTGCTGCAAGCCGGAGTCAGCGCGCAAAGCGCGAGAGGAATTAACAGGAGAATCCAACTAAGTCGCATTCCATCAACTCCTTTTTGCTGTGCTCTTGGGAGAGTCCCGGACCAGCTCTCGAGAAATCAACTCGTTTTGCGAAAGTGGCGGAAGGAAGCCAGAGCGCCCGAAACCATTTTAACCAAGCTCGCGAAATTTATCTTAATTATTCTGTTCTTTCTATCTGCTTGGAGTCTCTTGTTACCATCGGCTCCGCTGGGGAGTCAATCCGTATCTCGATGAGATGCAAGTTCGTTGGCAAATGTCGCCTTGCAGCGCCGAATTCGTGTTAACGGTGGGCGCTGGCTCGCGTCTTGTTCTTACGAGCAAGAAATTCACATCAGGAGGCGAGACTTCATGAAGATACGAAATATCGCGATACCACAGTTGGCTTGGTTGGGGATTATCGCCGTCGCGGCTGCGTTTATTTTGCCGCAGATTAGCTTGGCTGGGCCGCCGTTGATTTGCCATCCGATTGACATCGGAAGCGCGCGCTCACTGCCATGGTCCAGTAACGGTTGGAACCTATCGGGAAACGAAACCTACGATATCAATCGTTTGGTGGACGATACGGCAGCCTTGCTGAACTCGAGCATGCCGCCATTGGTTCGCATGGAGACGCTGCGCCGCGCGACACTTTACGCCCAGAAAAATCCGGCCATCGCAGAGCAATTGCTTAGCCGGCTGAAGGCCCGCGCGCTGGACGCTGAAAGTAACGGCCGGGCCGACGCACTGGCATGGTTTGACGCGGGGTATCTCGTGGAGACGTACAAACAAGCCAACTGGTTGTTCCAGAAGGCGCAAGACACGACGAGTGGATGGAAGCGCGAGGGAAAATTAAATCCGGCGACGGGAATCGACGGTTATGGGTGGGTCGAGAAAGCCATCAAGCTGCGCGGCGGGGATGCCGAAATGGAATTTGCGGCCGCCGTAATCACAGTGGGCGAGGCATCGCCATATCGGGGCCATCGCGAACATCTGCAAAAAGCACTTGCTGGCGGCAAAGCCAACGTGCTTCTGGCTAAGAATCTGGCAAGACACTTCGGCAGCGAAAAGAGCTAGACCATTCGACAATATCGTAAGCACAAGGCCCCGTTCTGGAAAGGGCGGGGCCTTGGTTTTTACCACCAACTATCTTCGACGGTTCAATTTTTATATTCGGTGAAATTTCTATCCGGTGTGGTGGAGTGATTTTCATCAATAAATCCGCCATGAAATTCAGCGCCGGGCTGTGATTCGCAGATTGGATCGAGCCCAAGCGTAACAACCTGAGTTACTCACGGCACAATCGCAATGAGTAATGGAGTTGCGCAGGCGTCTAACTTGCCGTAAGGTCAGGCTGAAAAGGAAGCTATCCGCATCAAGCGGCAACCGGACTTTGTTACGGGACTGAGGCGAAACGTCCGCGGGAGTGTCCGCATCTGAATAGCAGGAGAAGCGAATAAATGAAACGCAGAGGATTGTTGCGATCCGGAAAATATCTAGCTGCTGCCACGATGATACTGTGCGCGGCCGTAATCTCGAGCAGCCAGCAAGGAACGAGTAGCCCGCAGACCGCGAACGGCGAACAAGCGGGGAATCCTCAATCGAACAATCCCCCAAAACCGCCGAGTTTGACTCGGGGCAAGCATTTCGATCGGGTGCTGCTGATCGTGCTGGAAAATCAGGACTACCACTCCGCGATGCGCGATCCCTTTCTAGCGAAAATGGCGACATGGGGAACAGTGTTCAGTAATTTCAAGAACCTTTATCACCCGTCCTATCCTAATTACCTGGCCATGATTGCCGGAAGCCCTTTCGGCATACACAGCGACCACCAAGTTACTTTTCCCGACGATACCGCGCACCGGACGATCGCTGATTTGCTGGATTGGAAATGCTACGCGGAAGAATACACCGGGGGCGACCAGCCTTTTCTGAAGGATCGCGCGGGAAAATACGCGCGCAAACATGTGCCGTTTTTAAGCTTTCAGAAAATTCAAAAAGAAAGTTTCCATAATGTTTTGGGGGTCAATACCAAGGATCCGCACAACACGTTTGTAACCGATATCGAAATGTTCCGGAAAGATCCAAAGAAAAATCCTTTGCCGAGATACATGATGTACATCCCCAATATGGACGACGACGGGCACGACCCGTTTTTGATGCCCGGGAAGGGATTGCGCAAGGCTTCCGCGTGGCTGGAGAATTTTTTAAAAACGTGGTTCCCGTGGGGCGAGAAAGACTTGAAAGGCACGCTGGTAATTGTGACCTACGACGAATCGGAGGGTCATGAAGGCAGCGACTTGATTTACACGGTATTTCTCGGCGATATGGTAAAAAATCCGCAAGTGGTAAGCAAAGAATACAATCACTACAGCGTTTTGAAGACGATTGAGGACAACTTCGGCGTGGGCCCGCTCAATATCGGTGACGGCAACGCGGACGTGATTACCGAGGTCTGGAAGCAAGGCATTCTAGATAAAATTGTGCCGCACTAGCGCCGCAAGCCTCAGAAAATCTTGCCACTCCATCCGCTCCGCACCAATCCCACGTTGGCCCCTAGGTTCTTTAGAGCGTAAAGGCAATGAGGTAGTCGCCCAGGGGCGGGCCACCCGGGATGCCGTGTCCGCCGGCGGAGATCAGCACGAATTGCTTGCCATTGGGAGCTTGAAAGGTCATAGGCGTTGAGCGAGCGCTCGTCGGAAGAGCAGCCTTCCAGACGGATCTTCCTTCCACACCCAGAGATGTTTTCCCCATTAA
>JRHI01000242.1_pt1 | contig 62654 bp, 67 predicted proteins | sample 215371 | NCBI WGS metagenome assembly JRHI01 (sample SAMN02929681, study PRJNA255918) | sediment metagenome | biome: cave system; feature: Ice Cave; material: Sediment; isolation source: sediment from deep within a dark volcanic ice cave with no known source of... ...
TTCGCCCATTAAAGCGGTACGCGAGCTGGGTTTAGAACGTAGAAAACGCTGCGTCCCCGCGGAGTAATCCGCGGGTGCCCACCGGCTCATATCGGTGAAACCCCTCCTGTCACATCCGAACGTGACAATGGGGCAATACCGAGGGAAGGCCAGGCGATGGACGCGAGCGACGCTGCCTACCTAGCGGGATTCCTGGACGGAGACGGAAGTGTTCACTTCCAACTCGTCCGCCAGCGCGAGTACAGGTTCGGTTTCTACATCCGAGCGAGCCTCTCCCTCACGCAGAGCACTAGTGCCCGGTTTGGCCTGGAGTATCTCCAGGGACTGATCGGGGCTGGGTATCTGCGAGATCGAGGGACCGGCATCAGCGATCTCGTGATAACGAGCCGCCCCGTGCTGGTAAGGGTGTTCCAGTCTGTTCGACCGTTTGTCGTGTTCAAACGAGAACAGGTGAAGAGAGCGCTTGAGCTGCTTCCGCAGATCAGGCCGAGGATTGGAGCCCAGGAATTCCTGCGATTGGCAAGGCAAGTCGACGCGTTTGCGACCCTAAACTATTCGAAAACGAAGCGGATCTCCGCCGTAGATGTTGAGCAACAGCTACGTAGCATGGGTTGTCTGGCCCCTGTAACGACTTTCTTCACCGCTCGTGAAGAAGATGGAACGCTCTTCCCGATAAGGGAAAATTCAGGCGCTCCATAACACGCCGGCCCCTTGAAAGAGGGTGAAGGTATAGTCTATGCCCGCAGTAATGCGGGGTTGCACATGCGCGAGACAGTTCGGTCCCTATCCACTGTGGGCGGAGGAGACTTGAGGGGAGCTGTCCCTAGTACGAGAGGACCGGGACGGACGCAGCTCTCGTGTGCCAGTTGTCCTGCCAAGGGCACCGCTGGTTTGCGACCTGCGGAAGGGATAAGCGCTGAAAGCATCTAAGTGCGAAGCTCGTTCCAAGATGAGGTTTCCCACAGGTCACCTGGTAAGGCCCGTGGTAGACGACCACGTTGATAGGCCGGAGGTGTACGCACAGCAATGTGTTTAGCCGACCGGTACTAATCGGCCGAGGGCTTGGGACAAACCTGCCCGTGCTCGCTATGGAAGGCTCAAGGGACGGGCGCGTGCGCGCCAGTTCCAGAGCAAGGTTTCCGGTGGCCATAGCGACGGAGTTACACCCGTTCCCATCCCGAACACGGAAGTTAAGCCCGTCAGCGCCGATGGTACTTGGGGGGTAGCCCCCTGGGAGAGTAGGACGTCGCCGGAATAAATCGAAGGAATGAGCCCCCCGTTTGGGGGGCTCATTTCGCGTCTGGGCCGGGTCATTGTGGTCAAATGGCGGGGAAAGGGTTAGCGGTGCACGCACCGGCAGGCCTTCAGAGACCCTCCTGCTCCGGTACCCTGTCGGCATGCCTAAACCGGACCCGGAAGATCGTCGCGCCCGGGCACCGGAACGCCGCCTGCGGCCTGGCGCGCCATCGAAGGACGGCGGACGGGGCGGGGCCCCGCGTCAGGGCCATCCCCGACCGTCGAGCTCGGCGCAGCCGGGGCGCGATCCTCGACCGCGGCCGAGACGGGAAGACAGTGCAGGTGGGCGGGCGGCCACGCCGCCGAGGCGAGACGGCCCGCCGCGCTTCGTCCGTCGGGACGGAGCCGACGGGGGCCGGGCGCCGGACCGAGATCGTTCCAGGGACGGAGATCGCCCGCGACCGGCCAACCCCGCGCGCGCCGGCCGGCCAGCGCGCGCCGAGGGCTGGACCCCGCCGCGTCGCGGCGCGCCGTCGGCCCGGCGGCAAGGCGACAAGCCGGCCGGTGGTGACCGAGCCAAGTCGAGCTCGCGCGACCGGGCCAAGCCGACCGGCGGCGACCGGGACCGCAACGCCAAGCCGAGCTGGGGCGCTCGGGCCAAGCCGACCGGTGGCGATCGGGATGCGCGGCCGAGCTGGGGCGATCGGGCCAAGCCGACCGGCGTCGACCGGGACGGCAACGCCAAGCCGAGCTGGTCCAAAGAGCGGAGCCATCCGAGTGTCAGCCGACCGAGCGAGCCGAGGTGGTCAGACCGCAACAAGCCGGCTGGCGACGACCGGGGCAAACCCACGGACCGGAGCAAACCCACCGACCGCGGCCGCGACTCGGGCGCCAAACGCTCGGGTCTTTGGCAGGGCGGCAACCGGAGCCAGCCGGGCGGGCGCCAGGCGCGTCCAGGCGAGCGGCGTACGCCCGCCGGTTGGGGATCGGTGGCCCGAAAAGGCGCACGCGTAGTCGGCGAATCGGCGGAGGAATCGGCCAGCAACGCGTGGCGAGCCGCGGTCGACCGGGCCCGAGGCGACAGCGGCCGGATGGCCCGAGGCGCCATGCCCCGCAAGCTGGGACTGCCCGACCTGGCCGACGCCGATGAGGAATGGATCGACGAGCCGGAGGAGGTAATCGCCGAAGCACCCGCACGGCGCTCCCCACGCGAACCGGCGCGCGAGCCCACGACCGGACGCAACCGGCGCAAGGTGCCGCGGGATGTGGCGAATGAGCTGACCGACGTGGTGGGTCCGGTGCGGGCGGGCAAGCTTTCCGAACGGCTGGCCGACGCCACCCGCGCCTATGACCGCGAGCGGTACGCGGACGCCCGAAGCATCCTGAAGCGCCTGGTCGAGGAAGCGCCCGATTCGGCCGCCGTCCAGGAGCTCTACGGCTTGGCCCTCTACCGCCTCGGCCACTGGTCGGAGTCCGCCCGTCACTTGGACGCATACCACACCCTCAGCGGCTCGTACGATCAGCACCCCGTCCTCGCCGACTGCGCCCGGGCCCTCGGCCGCTATGAACGGGTGGAGGAACTGTGGGACGAACTCCGCCGGGCCTCGCCCGGAGCCTCCCTGACGGCTGAAGGGCGGATCGTCGCCGCCGGGGCGCGGGCCGATCAAGGTGACGTCCGCTCGGCCATCAAGTTGATGGAAGCGACCCGCCTGCAGCCGCGCGCGCCGAAGCCGCATCACCTTCGCCTCTGGTACGTCCTTGCCGATCTCTACGAGCGGGCCGGCGACATTCCCCGAGCCCGCGAGCTGTTTCAGCGAGTCGCTTCCGTGGAGCCCGACGCCTTCGACGTAAGCGATCGCCTTCGGTCGCTTCGATAAGAGAGAATGAACGCGTGATCGGCTTCATCATCGGACTGGTGATCAGCGGCGCGGTGGTAGGCGCGCTGGGTCGACTGGTCGTGCCGGGCCGTCAGCCTCTCGGCTGCCTCGGCACCATCCTGGCGGGGATCGCCGGTTCGTTTCTGGCCGGGGTTATCGGTCGGATCATCTGGGGTCGGAGCTATACCCCCGGACTGTTGATGTCGGTGCTGGGGGCCGCGCTGGTCGTCTACCTGGCGAGCGGCGCCGGCCGGCGCCGCACCACGCGTTAACTGTCGCACCCCCTCGGTAGGGTGGTATCGCGCGCTTCCCCCTGCGTGGTTCCTTACCCGTAGGAGGAGTCTGCCCGTGACCGCGACCAACGTCCCGTCGATCAACATTGTGACCCTGCTGGGCCGCCTAGCCCGACCCGTCGAAGAGCGGCTGCTTCCTTCGGGTGATTGCCTGGTCAGCCTGGAGATCACCATCGAACGGGAGGGCGAGCGGGCGGAAACGGTCCCCGTCGTCTGGTTCGATCCGCCGGCCGCGGCGACCGCCCTCGACATCGACGACACGGTGGTGGTCGTGGGCCGGGTGCGCCGTCGGTTCTTTCGGTCCGGCGGCTCGACTCAGAGCCGCACCGAGGTGGTCGCCGACCGCGTCGTACCGGTCCGTCAACTGAAACGCGTCCGGGCGGCCCTGGCCGCTGCGGTCAGCCGGCTGGAGGAGCTCGCCGGCGACGCCGTCGCCTGACCACCGTGCACGTCGTGTTCCTCGATGATGCCGTGACCATCGCATAAACACCAAAGTTGCGGACCCCGCTCACGTGCCTTGTCGGGTTCACGGCCGCTCTGCTGCGGCGGTGGCTGGATCTCGACGACGATGCACGACTCGAGATCCTCGAACGCGTCGAGCGGGCCGGCCATGACCTCTCGGATTTGGTTGAGCAGCTGCTTGACTTCGCGGCCGTAGAAGCGGGTCGGGTGGAGGTCCTCCCGAAACCCGTGGCGCTCGATGCCGAGGTCGAATCGGTGCTCGCCGATCTGGCCCCTCTTCTCGGTGCTCGCTTCGTCGAACGGGACATTCCGGCCATGACCGTGATGGTCGATGGCAGCGTCCTGCGCCGCACGCTGGCCAAGCTGATTTCGAATGCCGCCAAGTACATCGAGCCGGGGACGCCTTTTGGTCCTGCGAGGCCAATCGGACGGGGACCTCGTCGGAACCGAAGTGGTGGACCACGGACCGGGCATGACCCCCGACGAGGTGGCGCAGGTTTTCAACCCGTTCTGGCGGGCGAAGCACTCGATCGCCGGCCGGCGCGGCACCGGCATCGGGCTCAGCCTGGTACAGGACTACGTGTGGTTGATGGGCGGACAGGTCACGGTGGATTCGAGCCCGGCGGCGGGGTCCATCTTCGCGTTCACCGTTCCCCTCGCGGTGCCCGCCACGGTTCCTCCCGGCTGAAGAAACCGCGCCTGGGGGATGGTCCCGAACCCTTTCTTTGGCTGGGTAGCATGACATGCGCGTCATTTCCATTTTCTGAAGGGTTCACATGGCAGACATCGCAGCGCGAGACCATCCGCTCCAGGAGCTCGACCACGTCGTCATCCGTTTCGCCGGCGACTCCGGTGACGGGATGCAGCTGACCGGGGACCGGTTCACCACCTCCTCCGCCCTCTTCGGCAACGACCTGTCGACCCTGCCCGACTTTCCGGCCGAGATCCGCGCCCCGGCGGGCACCCTGGCGGGTGTCTCCGCCTTCCAGGTCAACATCTCGGACCATGACATCCTGACGCCCGGGGACTCGCCGACCGTGCTGGTGGCGATGAACCCCGCCGCGCTCAAGTCCAACCTGGGCGACCTCCCGCCGGGCGGCACCCTGATCGTCAACTCCGACGCATTCGACGAGCGGAACCTGGCGAAGGCCGGCTTCGGTGCCAATCCCCTCGAGGACGGCTCGCTGGCCGCCTACACCCTGTACGAAGTGCCCATGACCTCGCTTACCCTCACCGCGGTCAAGCCGACGGGCGCCAAGCCGCGCGACGCCGAGCGTTCGAAGAACTTCTTCGCCCTCGGACTGGTCAGCTGGATGTACACCCGGCCGGTCGAATCGACGCTGGCGTGGATCGAGTCGCGGTTCGCCAAGCTGCCGATGGTGAAGGACGCCAACTCCCTGGCCTTCAAGGCCGGGTACAACTTCGGCGAGACGGCCGAGCTGTTCGACCATGCGTACGAGGTGAAGCCGGCGCCTCTCCGGCCTGGGACCTACACGAACATCTCCGGGAACACTGCACTGGCGTGGGGTCTCATCGCCGCCGGTCAGCTGGCCAAGCTTCCGGTCTTCCTGGGCAGCTACCCGATCACGCCCGCCTCCGACATCCTCCATGAGCTGTCCAAGCACAAGAACTTCGGGGTCCGCACCTTCCAGGCCGAGGACGAGATCGCCGGCGTGACCACCGCTATCGGTGCCGCCTTCGGTGGTCACCTGGGCATGACCACGACCAGCGGTCCGGGCGTGGATCTCAAGTCGGAGGCCATCGGCTTGGCCATCAGCTTGGAGTTGCCGCTGCTCATCATCGACATCCAGCGAGGCGGGCCGTCGACCGGGCTCCCCACCAAGACCGAACAAGCCGACCTCCTGCTGGCCATGTACGGAAGGCACGGAGAGTCGCCCCTCCCCATCGTGGCATCGAAGACGCCGTCGGACTGCTTCTTCGCCGCCATCGAGGCGGCCCGCATCGCCGTCAAGTACCGAACTCCGGTCATCCTGCTCTCCGATGGCTACCTGGCCAACGGCTCGGAGCCGTGGAAGCTGCCCAACGTCGAGGACCTGCCCGACATCAGCACGCCGTTCGCCACCGGCCCGAACCACACGGCGCCGGATGGCACCGAGGAATTTTGGCCGTACCTGCGGGACCCGGAGACGCTGGCCCGGCCGTGGGCGGTGCCGGGTACGCCAGGACTGATGCATCGCATCGGCGGTCTGGAGAAGGCCGACGGTCACGGCAATATCTCGTACGACCCGGCCAACCACGAAAAGATGACCCGCCTGCGAGGGGCCAAGATCGCCGGCATCGCCAAGGACATCCCGTTGGTGGAAGTGGACGATCCGGCGGGAACAGCCCAGCTCTTGGTTCTGGGTTGGGGCTCGACCTTCGGCACGATCGGCGCGGCCGCTCGCCTGGTGCGGGCACGCGGCGGCAACGTGGCGACCGCGCACCTCACCCACCTCAACCCGTTCCCGACCAACCTGGGCGAGATCCTGCACCGGTATCCGCGTGTGCTGGTGCCGGAGATGAACATGGGTCAGCTGTCGCGTTTGGTAAGGGCCGAGTTCCTGGTCGACGCCCGGTCGCTGACCAAGATTCAGGGTCTGCCGTTCAAGGCGGCCGAGATCGAAACCGCCATCATGACCATGCTCCAGGAGGGCTTCCGTGACTGACATCGCTGAATCGCCAGGCGGCCCGACGACCACCAAGAAGGACTGGACGAGCGACCAGGAAGTGCGCTGGTGTCCCGGGTGCGGTGACTATTCGATCCTCACCGCGGTGCAGATGCTCATGCCCGAACTCGGCGTGGCCCGCGAGAACACCGTGTTCGTGTCGGGCATCGGCTGCTCCTCGCGGTTCCCGTACTACATGAACACATACGGGATGCATTCCATCCACGGCCGGGCGCCGGCCGTCGCCACCGGGCTGGCGGTGGCTCGCCCCGACCTCGATGTGTGGGTGATCACCGGCGACGGCGATGGTCTCTCCATCGGCGGCAATCACCTCATCCACGCCCTGCGCCGCAACGTCAACCTGACCATCCTGCTCTTCAACAATCAGATCTACGGGCTCACTAAGGGCCAGTACTCGCCGACCAGCGAGCTCGGCAAGGTGACGAAGTCCACGCCGTTCGGTTCGGTCGACCATCCCTTCAACCCCATCAGCCTGGCGCTCGGAGCGGAGGCGACCTTCGTGGCGCGAACCCACGACCTCGACCGCAAGCACATGATGGAGACCTTCCGCCGGGCCCACGCCCACAAGGGCGGTTCCTTCGTTGAGATCTACCAGAACTGCAACGTGTTCAACGACGGCGCCTTCGACGCCATCCTGGCCAAGGAGGCCCGCCCCAGCAATCTGATCCCGCTCGTGCACGGGGAGCCGATTCGTTTTGGGGAAGAAGGGGAAAAGGGCGTGATGCTCACCGGTCAGGGCCGGGCCGCCATCGTCGACGTGGCCGAGGTGGGGGAGGACCGCATCCTGGTTCACGACGAACACCGCGATCAGCCCGGCCTCGCCTTCATGCTCTCCCGGCTCGCCAACGGGCCCTACGAGCCGACGCCGATTGGTGTCTTCCGCGACGTCGAGCGGTCAAACTACGGCGACGAGGTGGCCCAGCAACTGCTCACCGCTCAGGCCCGTCAGGGCCCCGGCGATCTCGCCGCACTGCTCTCCTCCGGTTCCACCTGGACGGTGTAACTACCCTTCAAGTTGGCGGAAGACCAGGCCGGTGCGGGGCTTGGGCCAGAAGAACGTCGTCTTGGGCGGCATCCGCACCCGGTCCTTGCCGGTGGCCGCGATCTGGGCCACGGTCGCGGGGCGGAGCAGGAAGGCCGCGTGCGCCTCGCCCCGGTCGACCGCGCTGGTCGCCAGGTCCCAGCCGTGCTGGAAGACCAGTTCGTGCGCCGGTAGGGCGGCCAACGCGACGTCCAGCCGGCTGCTGTCGAGGTCGTGCGTGGCGGCGGCCCTCAGCTCCGGGCGGGGCCGGAGCAGCCACGTGCCGGCGGCGGTGTAGAGGGCCAGCGTCCCGGCGTCGGTCATCCGGGCCAAGAGGCCGGCGTCGGGGGGATCGGTCCGCTCGAGTTCGAAGTGGGCGCGCACGCCCTCGACCAGATCGAAGCCGTCGGGGAGGCCCGACACCAGACGGTGGATGGCTCGCACCGAGAGTTGGTCGTCGGCCAGTTCGACGATCAGGGCCATGATGAGCCGGGACGCATCCGATCCCGACTCGGACTGGTAGGCCAACGCCGTCTCGTACCGGTGATGCCCGTCGGCAATGACGACAGGAGCGGAGCCGACCAACCCGATGATCTGGCGGATCGAATCGGGGTCGGTGATGCTCCACAGCTCATGCTGGACACCGTCGTCATCGGTGCATCTGGATGTGTCGTCGGGATGGCCGGCTAACGCGGCCAGCCCGGAGGCGAGCGTGAGCCCCCAGATGGGTGAGAGGTTGGCGCGCGTCGCCCGTAGCAGGTCCAGGCGGTCGCTCTTGGGTTTCGGGGTGGTGTGCTCGTGAGGGAGCACGTCGCCCTCGCCGGGGATGGAGACCTCGAGGGCTCCGATCACGCCAGTCGTGGACCGGGGTTGTCCGGCCTCATCGGCGAACGTCATGCGGTAGCCGTAGAACGCGGGCTCATCTTCTTGACGCAGCGCGCCGTGGTCGCGCCATTCCTGCCACAGCCCGGCCGCCACCGTGTACCGATCCCGTCCGTCTTCGTCGCGCGGCAGCTCCACCTTCACCGCGTTGTACGGGCTCCGGCCCTCGAGGTCGGCCTGCTCATCGGGCGAGATCACGTCGTACGGAGGAGCGACGACGTCATCGAGGCGGACTCGATCCTCGTCGTACCGGATGCCAGCGAACGGCGCGAAGCGGGGCACGGTGCATGATAGGCAGCCTTGACTGTGGTGCTCGACCTTGATGGCGTGGTGTGGCTGGCGGATCGAGCCATTCCCGGATCCGCGGGCGCGGTGGCCCGGCTGCGCGCCGATGGCCATCGCGTGCTGTTCCTGACCAACAACTCGAATCCGGCCCTAGCTGCGGTCACGACCAAGCTGGCAGACATGGGCATCCCCGCCGAGCCGGGTGAAGTGCTGTCTTCGGCCGAGACTGCGGCGTCCATGCTCGAACCGGGAACCACTGCCCTGGTCTGCGCCGGGGAGGGGGTGCGGGAAGCGCTGCGCGACCGCGGCGTGGTGGAGGTCACCGACGGCTCTGCTCCAGACGCGGTGATCGTCGGGCTCACCATGGCCTTCGACTACGCCCAACTCCGCTCCGCATCGGTGGCCATCCGCCGGGGAGCGCGGTTCGTGGCCACCAACGACGACGCCACCTACCCGACCGCCGACGGGCCCATCCCCGGATCGGGCTCGTTGGTGGCGGCGGTGTCCGTCGCGTCGGGCCGGTCAGCAGAGATCGCCGGCAAGCCCTATCCGCCAACCGTCGAACGCATTCGGGGGTTGACCGGCGACGACCCGTTGGTGGTGGTCGGCGACCGACCCAACACCGACGGCGTCCTGGCCCGTCGCTTGGGGGCTCGCTTCGCCCTGGTCCTCACAGGGATCACCACGGCCGACGATCTCCCCGTCGACCCGGCGCCCGACCTGGTCGCGCACGACCTCGCCGCCGTGGTCGCCAAGCTGAGTTGACCCCCGGGCCCGCCTCCTGGCCTTGGACAAACTGCCCGTCACTGGCCCCCTGCCGGCTGGGCAAACGGCCCGTTTCTCGCTCTGGCATCGGGTGCCGAGTCTGGCCCCCCTAGCAGACGACCAAAAACGGCCCGCTGGGAGGGCCAGACTCCGCGACGGGTGCCAGAGGACGATTTGTCCCCCCGGGAGTCGGGAGCCCGCCAACGCCGGCGCCGCTCAGTAGCTCACCGGCACCCGGCGGGGCGTGGACCGTGACTTCCAGATCAATCCGACCAGGATCCCGAAGGTGAATCCCCCCACATGGGCCACCCATGCCACCCCCGTGGCCGGGTTCACGAAGAACTGGGACACAAACCAGAAGAGCAACAGGAAAACGGCCCGGATCCGGACGAAGAAGATGGGAAAGATGTACGTGAAGATGGGGGCGTTGGGAAACAGGATGAGATAGGCGCCCATGACTCCGGCGATGGCTCCCGACGCACCTATCAGAGGAACGGTCGAGTTGGGCTGGGACAGGACCTGGGCGGCCGTGGCCACGAGGCCGGCCGCCAGGTAGAAAACCAGATAGGCGACCTTGCCGAAGCGGTCCTCGACGTTGTTGCCGAAGATCCACAGGAACAGCATGTTCCCCCCGATGTGGAGAACACTCCCGTGCAAGAACATCGAGTAGAGCACGGCCAGCAGGACGGCCTTGCCTGGCACGCCGGGCGGGCTGTTCGGTGCTCCGACCCCGCACGCGGTCGTGTCGTGCCCGATATAGGTGGCTTTGACCTCGTCGACCGTCAAGGGACGGTCGTGGACGATCTCGCAGGCGATCGCGGCGTGGCGCAGGTCGAACACCGTCTCCCGGGTGGCGACATCGACGCTTTGGCGCTGCACCGTCCCTTGACCGGCCGGCTGGATGAAGAAGTACACGACCACGCACGCGGCAATGATCAGGAACGTGATCACGGCCGGCCTGATCGTGGGATTGTCGTCTTTGAGGGGAATCACCAGCCGGAAAACCTAGTGCGAACTTTTGCAAGCAGCGGGGCCGATTGAGTAGGGTCCTCGCATGGTGCAGAACGACATGCTGAAGCGGTATCTCGATGCAGGGATGGCCTTCACGCAAATGACCCAGACCAAGGCGGAGAAGATCGTGAAGGACCTGGTCCGGGCCGGAGAGATCCGCCGGGACCAGACCCAAGAGCGTGTCGACGACCTGGTCGAAAAGAGCCGCAAGAACACCGAGGCCATGCTCGACCTGGTCCGGACCGAGATCGCCGCCCAGCTCGGTCTCCTCGGTATCGCCACCAAGGCCGACGTGGCCCGGCTGGAGGCCAAGATCGCAGCGATGAGCTCATCCCGGGCCGGCGCGGGCAAGAAGGCAACCACGGCCAAGAAGGCAACCACGGCCAGGAAGGCAACCACGGCCAGGAAGGCAACCACGGCCAAGAAGGCCCCTGYCGCCAAGAAGGCGTAGTCCTGCCCGGGCGGCGCCGGCTCGACGTCGAGTTGGTGCGCCGGGGTTTGATGCCCACCCGGGCGGAGGCGCAAGCCGCCATCACCGACGGGCGAATCCTGGTCGGCGGGGCGCCGGCTTCCAAGGCCGCCCGTCTGGTCGACCCGGCCGAGGCGGTGGTCGTGACCGACCGGCCGGCTCGTTTCGTCAGCCGGGGCGGCGACAAGCTGGACGCGGCGTTGACCCGCTTTGCGGTGGCCGTGGCCGGCCGGCGGGCGCTCGACGCTGGCGCGTCCACCGGCGGGTTTACCGACTGCCTCCTTCAGCGCGGGGCGGCGTCGGTCACGGCCGTTGACGTCGGGCACGGCCAACTCCATCCCCGGATGCGGTCCGACCCACGGGTCGTGGTGCTTGAGCGGACCAACATTCGTTCCCTTACCCTCGACGCCGTTGGAGCCGAACCCTTTCCCCTCATCGTGGCCGATCTCAGTTTCATCTCCCTGCGCACGGTGGCGCCCCAGCTGCTCGGCCCGCTCGCCGCGACCGGAGCCGACGCCGTGGTGCTCATAAAGCCCCAATTCGAGGCAGGACAGCGTGAGGCGTCACGGGGGCGGGGCGTCATTCGGGACCCGATGATCTGGCGGCGGGTCCTCGAGGAAGTATCCGCTGCGCTCGCGGCCGCCGAAGCCGCAATGATGGAGGTTATGGTCTCGCCCCTCACGGGGGCCAGCGGCAACGTCGAGTTCCTCGCCCATGTCCGGGCCCACACGACCGTTGGTCCGGCTCTCGATCTCGACGCGGTCCTGGCGCAAGCGAAGGCCCTTTGATGTCCACGATCGGCTTCGTGGCTCACCCGCGGGAGGAGGCGAGAGCACTGGCGGCAGAGACGGCGGCGTGGCTGATTGAGCACGGCCATGACGTCTGGAACGCAGACAGCGACGAGCCCCGTCCCGATCTCGACCTGGCCGTGAGCATCGGCGGCGACGGCACCATGTTGCGCACGGTCGATCTGGTGGGCTCGACAGAGAGCCCGATTCTCGGCGTGAACGTGGGCAATCTTGGGTACCTCACCCGGGTCGAGCCTGCGGGCCTGCGGGCCGCACTCGAGCGGTTCTTGAGGGGGGAGTACACGGTCGAGTCGCGCATGATGCTCGAGGTGACGATCACGGCCGCAGGCGAGCGGCCACCGGTGCGGTCTTTCGCGCTCAACGATGCGGTGATTCAACGCACCGCTCCCGGCCACACGGTGCACGTCCGCCTCGCCACGAATGCCGGCCCGTTCATCACCTACGCCGCGGACACTCTCATCGTGGCCACGCCGACGGGATCGACGGCCTACAACTTGTCGGCCCGCGGTCCGATCCTGGCGCCGGGGCTGCGCTCCCTGGTGTTCACTCCCGTCGCTCCCCACCTGCTGTTCGACCGCAGCCTGGTCCTTGAGGCCAACGACTGCCTTCATCTCACGCTGCTCGACGGCCGCCAGGCCGAGTTGGTGATCGACGGGGAGAGCCACGGGGTGCTGGAGAGCGGCGACCAGATCGATTGCCGGGCGGGATCGTACGACGCCCGGCTGGTGTCCTTCGCCGAGCAGGACTTCCTCAGCATCCTGAAGGCCAAGTTCGGACTCCCCGACCGCTGATGCTGATCGAGCTCCGTGTCCGCGACCTCGGGGTGATCTCCGATCTCACAATCGTGCTGCGTCCCGGGATGACGGCGTTGACCGGCGAAACCGGCACCGGTAAGACGCTCGTGGTCGAAGCCATCGAGCTTCTGGTCGGGGCGAAAGCCGACCCGCTACTCGTGCGGCCGGGCGCCGGCGAGGCGGTGGTCGAGGGCCGATTCGTCGATGGTGATGACGAGGTGGTGATGGCCCGGGTGGTGCCAAGCACGGGCCGGTCGCGCGCGTACATCGACGGCCGGATGGCGACGGCGGGAGCACTCAGCGAGGCCGGGGCGGCGCTCGTCGACCTGCACGGCCAGCACGCGCACCAAGATCTGCTTAGCGCCGCCGCGCAGCGGGCCGCATTGGATGCCTTTGGCGGTGTCGATCACGGGCCGCGCCTCGCGGGCCGCCAGCGCCTGGCGGAAATCGAGAAGGCCATGTCGGATCTGGGCGGAGATGCCCGGACGCGTAGCCGCGAGCTCGATCTGCTCCGGTTCCAGGTCGGGGAGCTGGACGCGGCCGGCCTGAGTGACCCGGGCGAGGAGGACGCACTGGCGGGGGAGGAGGAGGCGCTGGCCGGCGCCACTGCTCACCGCGAGGCCGCCGCGCTGGCATCGGAGTGCCTGTCCGGCGACGACGGAGCTGGAGACGGGCTCGGCCGGGCGGTGGCGGCCGTCGCCGGCCGAGCGCCACTCGCCCAGCTCGAGGAGCGGTTGCGCAACCTGGCCGCAGAGCTCGCGGAGGTGGCCTCGGATCTGCGGGGGGCCGCCGACTCCCTCGATGATGACCCGGAGCGGCTGGCCATCGTCCGGGCCCGTCGTCAGCAGCTCCGCCAGTTGTGCCGCAAGTACGGCGACGATGTACCGGCGGTCATGGCCTTCGCCGCGGAGACTCGGAAACGGTTGGCCGACCTCGAGTCCTGGGAAGAGCGGGCGGCGGCTCTCGAATCGTCGCGGGCTACCGCCGTGGATTCGGTGAGAGAAGTGGAGCGGGTGGTCGGCGGGTCTCGGCGCCGGGCCGCCCCTCGGTTGGCATCAGCGGTGCAGACCCGCCTGCGGGACCTGGCCATGCCGGGCGCCCGTTTCGAGGTCAGTGTGGGTGACGAAGGCCCCGGCGACGACGTGACGTTTCTCCTGGGGGCGAATCCCGGCGAACCGCTGCTTCCGCTAGCCCGCGTAGCCTCCGGCGGCGAACTGGCCCGTACGATGCTGGCCGTGCGTCTCACCCTCGGCCGATCGATGTACTCCGAGGGGTCGCGCACGCTCGTCTTCGACGAGGTGGACGCCGGGGTGGGCGGGGAGGCTGCGGTCGCCGTCGGTCGGGCGCTCGCCGAGCTGGCCACATCGGGGGGCCATCAGGTCCTCGTCGTCACCCACCTGCCGCAGGTGGCGGCCTTCGCCGACCAGCAGGTGGCGGTGGCCAAGGAGGAGCGCGATGGGCGCACCGTGGCCACGGCGGCCACGCTCGACCGGGCCGGGCGCGTCGTCGAGCTCTCCCGCATGCTGTCGGGGCAGCCGGGCAGTACGACCGCCCGTCGCCACGCCGAGGAACTGCTGCAGGCCGTGAAGGCGCAGTCGTGATTGTCGCCAGGAGGCCTGCCGACGATCACGGCGCAGTTGGGTTGGCCAGAGTGGACCGCCGGACCAAAGATCTGGTCAAGCGCCTCCAGCCCGGCGAAGTCGCCATCATCGACCACATCGACCTTGACCGGGTTGCCGCCGAGTCGCTCATCAAGTGCCGCGCCGGCGCGGTGGTGAATGCCGCCTCCTGTATCTCCGGACGATTTCCCAATGAGGGTCCGTTGCTTCTCGCCGCCGCCGGCATCCCGATAGTCGACGCCACCGGTCCCGAGGTGCTCGATGAAGTCTGGGAGGGACAGATCGTYCGCGTGGACGGGTCGGAAGTCTTCGTCGGGGCGCGTATGGTGGCCAAGGGGGTGTGCCAGAACCTCGACACCCTCGAACGCGAATACGAAGCGGCGAAGACCAACATGGCCGACGAGCTCGAGCGCTTTGCGGAGAACACTCTCGAGTATTTGCGGCGGGAGCGGCGGTTTGTGCTCGACGCCATCGCGCTTCCGGATATAGCCACCAAGATGGCCGGCCGCCACGTCCTGGTCGTGGTCAGGGGGAGCGAGTACCGGCGTGATCTCCAGGCGCTACGTCACTACATCCGGGAGATGAAGCCGGTCCTGGTCGCGGTCGATGGTGGGGCTGACGACCTCCTCGGCATGCGGCTCAAGCCGGACCTGATCATCGGGGACTTCGACTCGTGCTCGGAAGGCGCGCTTCGCTGCGGCGCCGAGTTGGTCGTGCACGCCTACCCAGGCGGGCGGGCGCCCGGCGCCGCCCGACTCGACGCCCACGCCCTGACCTACCAGACCTTCGAGGCGCCCGGCACCAGCGAGGACATCGCCATGCTGCTGGCCTTCGAGCGAGGTGCCGAGCTCATCGTGGCCGTGGGTTCTCATGCTTCCATGATCGAGTTCTTGGAAAAGGGACGGGCCGGGATGGCGTCCACCTTCCTTGTGCGGCTCAAGGTGGGCCCCATCCTCATGGATGCCAAAGGGATGAGCCGGCTTTACCAGAGCCGGGTCCGCAAGCGCGATCTGGCCTATCTGATCGGAGCGGTGATCGTCTGCGCGATCGTCATGGTGATCGTCTTCCCCCCGTTGCGGGTGTTCATCCGCGGCTACTGGTTCTCGATCCGCGATGCGTGGCACCAGCTGCTGCACTAATGGTCAACTTCCGCTTCCATCTCGTCTCAATCACCGCCGTGTTCCTCGCCCTTGCCCTGGGCATCGTCATGGGCGCGACGGTCATCGACCGCCAGACCGTCGACCTGCTCAATGCCCGACTGAAGGGGGTGGAGAGCCGACTCACGAACACCGACAGCGACAACCGCCAACTCCATCAGCAGGTGGACGCCCTGACCAAGAACGCCAAGGACGCCGCCCGTCTGGCCGTGTCCGGCCGGCTCGACGCGGTTCCGGTCCTGATCGTGGCCATGCGAGGGATCAACGCCGATCCGGTAAACGAGCTGCGCAAGTCCCTGACCGATGCGGGCGCCGTGCAGGAGGGAGTGGTGTGGTTATCCGGAAAGTTCAAGCTCGATCAGCCGGCCGACCAGGCCACCATGTCGCGGATTGTCACCAGCTGCCCAGGTGTCGGGGCTCCCGACGAACTGCGGACCTGCGCGCTGAGTGGACTGGCGACGGGATGGATGCAACCGGCACCAACTGACGTGGCCACGCTGGCCACTCAGCTCAAGAACGCCGGATTCCTGACCTATGACCCCCCGACGGGGGGAGCGGTGACGCTTGACGCCGTGCCCTTACACAACACGCGGGTGATCGTCGTCTCCTCGTCGGATGTCCTCCCGGACGCGCCCAACACCCAGGTCGCCATTCCGTTCACTTCGATGCTGGCCAAAGCGGCTACCGTGCCCCGGGTCGTCGCCGCGGACATCGGCAAGGACGCCACGAAGGATCTGCCGGCCGCCCGGGACGCCTTCGTGGGTCCCCTCCGTAGTTCCTCCGATACGTCCGCGCGCATTTCGACGGTGAACAATCTCGATGACGTGATCGGCTACGGCCGGGTGGCGACCATCTGGGCGCTGGCCGAGCTCGACGGCACCAGGACCGGAACCAAGAACCGCGTTGGACACTACGGGGTGGGACCGGGCACCGATCGGTTCCTCCCGGACCTGCCGAGCTGAGCGGGCAGAGGTATGGCGGCCGGTCAGCAGCCGCTGCTCCGTTCGACGGCGGTGATCACGGCGTGGAACGCAGTGTCGCGCGTCACCGGCTTCGTGCGCGTGCTCGCCATCGGCGCCGCCCTCGGCGCCACCTTCGCCGGCAACACGTTCCAGTCGTCCAACCTGGTCTCGAATATCGCCTTCGACCTCCTGGCCGCCGGCCTGCTGTCCGCCCCTCTGGTTCCGTCGTTCGTTCGCTTGCTCGATACCGGCCGGCAGGGCGATGTCGACGCGCTGGCCGGCACCCTGCTCACGCTCTGTCTCGGTGTCCTCGGCTCATTGACCCTGGTTGGCATCGTGGCCGCTCCACTCATCATGCGGCTCCTGACCGTCGGGGTCGCCGACCCGCTGATACGGCACCAGGAGATCCGGCTCGGGACATTCTTTCTTTGGTTCTTTCTCCCGCAGATGGTCATCTACGGCGTCGGCACCGTGTCGTCGGCCCTGCTCAATGCCAGTCACCATTTCGCCGCCGCGGCCGCCGCACCGGTCGCCAACAACGTGGTGGTGATCGCCACGATGGTCGGCTTCGTGGTGTGGCGAGGATCCGGTGTCCCCGGGTTGGTGCTTCCGCTCGGCCCACGCTTGCTGTTGGCCGTTGGCACGACCGCAGGCGTCGCGGCCATGGCCGCCGTTCCCCTCGTCGCCGCCCATCGGGCCGGGCTCCCGCTGCGGCCGCGCTGGCGGCCGGCTTCCGCCGAGCTGCGCACGGTCGGGCGGGTCGGCGCGTGGGGGGCGGTGTTCCTCGGGGCCAACCAGCTCCTCCTGGCCGTCACGCTCGTGCTGGCCAACCGGGTGCCAGGCGGCGTGGTGGCGTATCAGATCGCGTTCACGTTCTTCCTGCTTCCCCACGGCCTGCTCGCTCACCCCCTTTTCACCGCTCTCTATCCGCGCCTCGCCGCTGACGCCGCCGCCGGCCGCTGGCAGGAGTTCCGATCCCAGACCGACGCCGGTGTTCGTGTCACGCTGCTGCTCGTGCTTCCCGCTGCTGCCGCCCTCGCCGCCGTTGGCCAGCCGGTCCTTCGCCTCATCCGGGTAGGTGCGTTCAACCGAGCCGGAGCCCAGCTCACCGGCCGGGTCCTGGCCGGGTACGCCCTCGGGCTGGGTGGCTACGCCGTGCTCCTGCTCTTGGTGCGGGCGGCCACCGCCGCCGACCGGGCCAGCCTGGGCGCCACCGTCGGAGCCGCGGTCGCAGTCGGCGGATCGGCGCTCATGGTCGCGGCCGCCCACTTCTTCTCGGGCGGCGACCGTGTGGTCGCCGTCGGCGTCGCCTTCTCTGTGGCCATGACCTTCGGCGCTATCGCTCTCCATCGCCTCCTGGACCGCGCCGTGCCCCAGGCCGGTCGGCCGCGGCCCATTGGCGGTGAAGCGGCGTTCGCGGCCGGCCTCTGCGCCGCGGCCGGACTGGCCGGATGGGCCGCCGCTTCGGTCGTCGGCCATGTCGGCCATGGCGGGCGGCTGGCGGCGGCGCTCGCCGTCGCCGCCGGCGGAGCACTCACCGGCGGCGTCGTATTGGCGGGCTACCGCCTGGGCAACGTGCGGGTCCGTCCGGCCGGCGGGGGACTCGGCGGGGGATGAGGTGATCACGGTGGCCCTCGTCCCGGCCCGAGATGGGGGAGCGACGGTCGGTGCGACCGTTGTGGCCCTGAGTGAGATGGCCGGCGTGGACCGGGTCGTGGTCGTGGACGACGGATCGACCGATGACACGGCGGCGGTCGCATCCGCGGTGGGGGCATCGGTGGTCCGGCTGGCGGCCAACGTGGGCAAGGCGGGCGCGGTGGCGGCCGGCGTGCAGGCCGTTCCCGAGGCCGACCTGTATCTCCTGATCGACGCGGACACGGGCGGGTCGGCGGCGAGGGCTGCGCCCTTGCTGGTCCCCCTGGTTTCCGGACAAGCCGACCTGGCCATCGGCGTCCTGCCGGCCGGGGTCACGGGGGGTGCCGGCCTCGTGCGGCGATTGGCCGGTTGGGGTATCCGGCGGGCCTGCGGGTTCGAGGCGAGAGCCCCGCTGTCGGGCCAGCGAGCGGTGCGCGGCGAGCTGCTGCGCTCCCTTACGCTCGCCGCACGATTCGGGTTGGAGACGGCCATGACCATTGACGCCGTCCGGGCAGGAGCGAGGGTGGTCGAGATCGACGTGGACATGCGGCATCGGGCGACCGGCCGGTCACTTCGGGGCCTGCTCCACCGGGCCGGGCAGGGAATCGACATCGCGCGCGCCCTGCGCCCGCGGCTGGCGTCCGGGCCGACGGCCCGCACCCGGCCCGCAGCCGGGCCCTCGTCTGGGCCAGCGGCCCGATGAGGATTCTCATCGGCGTGCCGGCCGGCTTCCTCGCTGCCCGGCTGGCGTGGGTCCTGCTGCGACCCGGCTTCGAGCAGGTGGTGTTCTTGCGGGAAAACATCCGTGGCCGGCTCGTTCCCACCGGGGTCGGCATCATCCTGCCGGTGTCACTGGTGACGGTCGAGGCGGGGCGGCTGATCGCCGGCCGGGCCGGCCTAGGAGGCACGAAGGGCTTTGCCCCCTCCGCTCGTCCGGCCACCCTCATGGTCGCCCTCGGCATGGCCATGCTCGGCCTGTTCGACGACCTCGGCGGAGGGACGTCACCGGGGGGATTCGCCGGGCACCTCGGCTCCCTGCGCCGAGGGCGGCTATCCACCGGAGGGCTGAAATTGCTCGGCGGGGCGGCCGTGTCGGTCATCGCGGTCGGCACGGCCGGGGCCGGATCGCTGCCCGGGCTCTTGGCCGACGCCGCCCTCGTCGCCTTGGCCGCGAACTTGGCCAACTTGTTGGACCGGGCGCCGGGGCGGGCGGTGAAGGTGACCACGGTGGCGTTCATTCTGTTGGCCGCCCTGGCCGGGACCCGTGCCCGCCTGGTACCAGCGTCAGTGGTGGCCGGGGCGGCCGTGGCGCTCCTGCTCGACGACCTCCACGAGCACCTCATGCTGGGCGACGCCGGAGCCAACGTGCTCGGCGGCGTCCTCGGTCTGGGCGTGGTGCTGAGCTGCTCGACGTCGACGCGCCTGGCCGTGCTGGCCGTGCTGGCCGTGCTCAACGTGGTCGCCGAGAGGGTGTCCTTCAGCGCCGTCATCGACCGCGTTGGTGTTCTGCGGGCGCTGGACCACGTCGGCCGCCGTAAAACCCACCCGGCCAGCGAGGAGGGCCAGCCCGACGAGTGATCGCTGGGCCCGGCCGAACCGGGTCTCGGCCATACCGATCGGGGACACCTGGCGAACTGGGTGGCGATTGTGGCTGCGACCTCAACCGGTCCGGCGACAGTCGTGGCGCCCGCCCGAACTGGTAGGCGAATCGGGCCGTCCCTAGGCCTTATTTCGCAACGGCCTGTGGCACGTGCCAATTTGCGACCAGTTCGGGGCGGCCTCCCGAACCGCTACGCGACCGTGGCCCTCGAGCTCTGGAGCGCACGAATCGCCACCCAGTTCGCCCCGATGTGGGCCTGCTGGGGTGGGACCCAGGCGGCCAAATGAACACAGATGCGCGACAACGGAGTCACCCTGCGGTACGTTGGTTCGGCCGCCTACGGCCACCTGCGCAATGAGGAGGACCGAATCTTGGCGAAGCACATCTTCGTCACCGGCGGTGTGTCGAGTTCACTCGGAAAGGGGCTCACCGCCTCTTCGCTCGGCCGGTTGTTGAAGAGCAGGGGCCTTCGGGTCACCATGCAAAAGCTCGATCCGTACATCAATATCGACCCCGGCACGATGAACCCGTTCGAGCATGGCGAGGTGTTCGTCACCGACGATGGCGGTGAAACCGACCTCGATCTCGGGCACTACGAGCGGTTCATCGACGAGAGCCTCCACCGCGACTCCAATGCCACGACCGGCTCGATCTACCAGTCCGTCATCGCCAAGGAACGTAGAGGCGACTACCTCGGCAAGACGGTCCAGGTCATCCCCCACATCACCAACGAGATCAAGGACCGGATCAGCCGGCTGGCGACCGACGATGTCGACGTGGTCATCACCGAGGTGGGCGGCACGGTCGGCGACATCGAGATCCTTCCGTTCCTCGAGGCCATCCGCCAGTTCCGCAAGGACGCCGGGCGGGACAACGTCTGCTACGTCCACGTCACCCTCGTTCCTTACCTCGGGCCGTCAGGAGAGCAGAAGACCAAGCCCACGCAGCACTCCGTCACCGAACTGCGCAGCCGGGGCATCCAACCGGATGTGATCGTGTGCCGCAGTGACCGTCCCGTGTCCGAGTCTCTGAAGAACAAGATCTCATTGCTCTGCGACGTCCCCCTTGAAGCGGTCGTGTCCTGTGTCGACGCCCCCAACCTCTATGAGATCCCGCTGGTTCTGCACCAGGAGGGCCTGGACGGTTACGTGTGCCGGCTGTTGGACTTCGACGGCCCGGAACACCAGCCCGATCTGACCTCGTGGGAATCGTTGGTCAACCGCATCGCATCCGCGACCGATCCGGTGCGCATCGGCCTGATCGGTAAGTACGTGAATCTCCCTGACGCCTACCTCTCGGTAGTCGAGGCGTTGCGTCACGCCGGGTACTGGCAGGGTGCCCGCATCGAACTCGACTGGATCCAGGCCGAGGAGGTCACCGGGCTCCTGGCCGACGGCCGGCTGCGGGACCTCGACGGCATCGTGATCCCCGGCGGGTTCGGGGAGCGTGGCATCGAAGGCAAGATCGCCGCTGCCGGCTGGGCCAGGGAGCATGACGTGCCGTGTCTCGGGCTCTGTCTCGGCCTGCAGGTCATGGTCATCGAATACGCCCGCAACATGGCCGGGATGCCGTCGGCCAACTCCCGAGAGTTCGACGCCGCCGCCGACTACCTGGTGATCGACCTGATGGACGAGCAGCGCGAGGTGGTGGACATGGGCGGGACGATGCGGCTCGGCCTCTATCCCGCCCGCCTGTCTATTGGCTCGCAGGTAGCGAAGGCCTACGGATCGGAACTGGTCTACGAGCGCCACCGGCACCGCTACGAGGTGAACCCGCGCTATCGCCACCGTCTCGAGGACGCCGGCATGGTGTGCTCAGGGGTCTCGCCGGACGACCGGTTGGTCGAGTTCATCGAGCTGCCCTCTCATCCCTTCTGGGTCGGCACCCAGGCGCACCCCGAGTTCCGGAGCCGTCCGGACCGACCGCATCCGCTGTTCTACGACTTTGTCGGCTCCGCATTGGAGCGCGCCGAAGGACGCTCACCGCGTTTGCTCGAGGTGTAACGAGTTTGACGTTCCGCAAGCTGAGCGAGCGGCTGATCTATCAGGGCAAAATCATCCGAGTGATCACGGCTTGCTTTGCCGATCCCGACGGCAACGAGTTTGCGCGCGACGTCGTGCATCACCCCGGGGCGGTGGCGGTGGTCCCGGTCGAGTTCGATGATGGCGGGGCGGGACCGGTGGCGGTGCTTGTCCGCCAGTACCGGGCTCCGCTGGACCAGACCATCCTCGAGATCCCGGCCGGGATACGAGACGTGGACGGTGAGCCGCCCGAGCGCACGGCACGGCGCGAGTTGGCAGAAGAAGTGGGGCTACGCGCCGGCCGAATCGAGAAGCTGTGCGAGTTCCAGAACTCGCCGGGATTCAGCGACGAGCGGGTATGGGTCTATCTGGCCCTCGATCTGGAGGAGGGCCCAACGTCCGCGCAGAGTGTGGAGGAGCGGCATATGACCGTGGAACGGATCCCCCTCGACAACGTGCCGGAGATGATCGCGACCGGCGCCATCGTCGACGCTAAGACGATCATCGGCCTCAGCCTAGCGCGCGAGGCGCTGTCATGATCGTCGGCGTCCCGGCCGAGATCAAGACCGGCGAAAACCGGGTGGCACTGACCCCCGACGGCGTGCGCGAACTGGCCGCCCACGGCCATCAGGTGCTTATCGAGCGGGGCGCCGGCGAGGGGTCATCAATCGCCGACAAGGATTTCATGGCCGCCGGAGCATCCTGTGTCAGCGTCGACGAGGCGTGGGGCGCGGAAATGGTCGTCAAGGTGAAAGAGCCGCAACCCTCCGAGTTCCCGCGGCTGCGCCGCGATCTGATCATCTTCACCTATCTACATTTGGCCGCCTACCCGGATGTGGCCCGGGCGCTGCTCAGCGCGGGCACGACCGCCCTCGCCTACGAGACGGTGCAACTCGAAGACGGCAGCCTGCCCCTCTTGGCGCCGATGAGCGAGGTGGCCGGTCGCATGGCCACGCAGGTGGGCGCCCACTATCTCCAGCGCGAGAGCGGCGGCCGAGGCGTGCTCTTGGGGGGCGCCCCCGGAGTCCGTCCGGCCCGGGTCGTCGTCATCGGCGCGGGCAACGTCGGGTGGAACTCGGCGTGGATAGCCGCCGGCATGGAATCCGAGGTCATCCTGCTCGACCGCAATCTCGACCGGTTGCGCTGGGTCGACCAGATCCACAAAGGCCGCATCATGACCCTGGCATCGAACCGGGGGGCGGTGGAGCGGGCTGTGGCCGAGGCCGACCTGGTGATCGGGGCCGTCCTCGTCGCCGGAGGCCGGGCCCCGATGGTCGTCACCGACGACATGGTCCGGGGGATGAAAGCCGGCGCCGTGATCGTCGATGTCGCCGTCGATCAAGGTGGTTGCATCGAAACCACCCATGAGACCACGCACGCCGATCCGATCTACTTCGTCCACGGAGTGCTCCACTACGCGGTCGGCAACATTCCCGGCGCCGTGCCGCATACCTCCACCTACGCCCTCACCAATGCCACCCTGCCGTACGTCCTAGAAGTGGCGTCGCGAGGGGTGGCTGCGGCCGTAACAGGCGACCCGGCGCTGAGGGGCGGCCTGTCTGCGGTGGCCGGCCAGGTGACGAATGAGGCGGTGGCCGAGGCGCTTGGCCTCGAGGGAACGGACGCGCTGGCCGCCGTCGGGGGGTGAGTGGACCCGCCCTGGCTACTTATCTTCGCTGGTTGGCGGCCGATCGAGCGCCCAACACGGTGGCCGCCTATCGCCGCGATCTCACCGCCTACCACGCCTATCTGGACACGGCCGGCGTAACCGCCCTGGACGTGGGGGAGCCGGAGGTAGAGGCCTATGTTGCCTCTCTCCGCGGCGTTCGGGCGCCGGCGTCCGTCGCCCGGGCGACGGTGGCCATCCGGTCGTTCCATCGTTTTCTCCTGGATGCCGGTCTGGCCGCCGAGGATCCAACCGGGGCTTTGGTCGTAGGTCGCGTCCCGGCCGGTGAGCCGGCCGTGCTGTCCGAGATGCAGGCGGCCGCGGTCATCGACGCCGTCGCTGGAGATGACGCCATCGGTCGTCGAGACCGAGCCGTGCTGGAATTGCTCTACGGCACCGGCATGCGGACGTCGGAGCTGGTCGGTCTGGATGTCGGTGATGTCGGTGATGTCGGACGGGAGGACCGGCCGTCGGTGCGGGTCGCCTCGGGTGATCGGCGGGCTCGCACCCTGCCCCTCGGCCGAGCGGCGACGACGGCGGTGGCGGCCTGGTTGGCCCCGGCCGGCCGGGGCGCGCTGGTTCCCGTCCGGGCGAGCGGCGCGCACGCATTGGCCCTGTTCCTGAACGCCAGAGGCGGCCGGATCTCTCGTCAGGGGGTGTGGGCCATTCTGCGCCGGCACAGGTTGGGCGCCGGATTCGCCGGCACCTTGACGCCCAACCTTCTCCGCCACTCCTGTGCCGCCCATTTGGCCGCCCGGGGCCTGGATGCGGCCGTCGTGGACGCCCTTCTCGGTCACCCAACGTGGTCCCCGGAGATGGGTGTCGCCTACCTGGCTGCTCACCCACGCGCCTGATCAGAACCTCACATGGGATGAGGTCTGGACGGCTAACCTAGGCACAATGTCGACTGACGCGGCTGCGACCGATCTGCGCACCCAGCTGGAGGAGGAGCGCGACAATTTGCTCCACCAGCTGGCCGAGCTGGGGTTCGGCGAAAGCAACGCCGGTCTGGAGTACGACTCGAACTTCGCCGACTCCAGCCAGGTGACCGCGGAACGTGGCGAGGCGGAGGCGCTGGCCAACACTCTCCGGGAAACCCTCGGTGAGGTGGAGCAGGCCCTCGGCAAGTTCGCCGCCGGCACGTACGGCATGTGCGAGAACTGCGGCCAGCCCATCGGGGCGGCTCGCTTGGAGGCCAAACCGGCCGCCCGCTTCTGCATCAACTGCGCATCGAAGCGCTGAGACGAGCGGATGCGCCGGCGGTTCCAGCGCGACAGCGATGTGGTGGTGCTCGTCCTGCTGGGGGCCGCCCTGGTGTGGGCCCTCGGCACGCGGGTCCACCTCTCCGGCCGCCAGCTGATCTTCTTCGCGGTGGTGATCCCGTCGATCATGCTGCACGAGATCTCCCACGGCGTCGTGGCGTTGGCCTTCGGAGACGACACGGCCAAGCGCGCCGGCCGGCTCACCCTCAACCCGATCGCCCACATCGATCCGTTCGGCACCATCATCATGCCGGCCCTGCTCATCCTGTCCGGCGCGCCCGTGTTCGGGTTCGCCAAACCGGTCCCGGTCAACGTCAATCGCCTGCGCCACCCTCGCAACCAGAGCCTGATCGTCAGCTTGGCCGGACCGACGACGAATCTCATGCTGGTCGCCCTGGCTACGGTCGTCTACCGCGTCTACCGGCCGGCGGGGACCGTCCGCGATGTAGTCCTGACCGTGGGTCTCGCCAACGTGGTGCTGGCCGTATTCAACCTCATTCCCGTCCCGCCGTTGGATGGCTCGGCGGTGCTGGAACGGCTGATGCCAGCCAGCTGGTGGCCCGGGTATCTGCGGTTCCGGCAGTATTCGATGGGGCTGTTGCTGGTCGTGTTTCTTCTCCTCCCGCAGGTCTTCGGGCGCATCCTCGACCCCGCCATCACCGCATGGGCTCGGCTTGTGACCGGATGACCGGTCGCCCATGAGCGCGTGAGCGGCGGGGCCCGGCATTTGGTCCGCCGGTTCGCTGGCTCGCTGTGGCCGGGCGGACCGAGTCCCGCGGACGAGGCGTGGGCGCGAGGCTGGCTCCTCGCTGAGGAGATACCGCTGTGGTCCCGGATGTCGGGTCCCGACCGGCGTCACGCCGTCGGCGTGGCCAGGCGAGCCGCGACGGCGCTCGGCGGTGAGGAAGCGGCCAGCCGGCCGGCGGTGGCGGCCGCCCTCCTGCACGATGTCGGGAAGGTGGTGTCGGGGCTGGGCACGTTCGGACGGGTAGTCGCCACCCTCGCCGGCCGGGCCGGTGGCCCGTCGCTGGCGCTCCCCTGGAGCAACCGGGGCGGCCTGCGCCGCCGCATCGGGCTCTATTTGCGCCACGGCCCACTGGGGGCGGACATGCTGGCGCTGGCCGGCAGCGATTCCCTGACGTCGGCGTGGGCGAAGGAGCATCACCTTCCCCCGGCGGCGTGGACCATCGACCGGCCGGTAGCCGAGGCCCTGGCCGCCGCCGATGACTAGCTCTTGGTCGAGACCTTGCGCCGGCCGCCGAGGGCATACCAGATGGCCGAGATCACCAGCCAGGTGCCGTTGATGGCCACCGCCCCGGTGTCGCCGCGGATGGCCCAGCCAGTCACGATGGCCGCCACGGCGACAACGTGGGCGACGAACCAGGCGGTGCGCCGCTCGCGCACAACGGGGACGTAACGCGCGATGACGACGATCGACGTCGGGTAACCGACGACGAAAAGGGCGGTGGTCAGCGTCCCGTTCATCCCCCGGACAGCAGCCCTATGGCCTGGCGCGCCCGCCCGAGCGTCACCGCGGCTATGGCTTGGGCTTTGGCCGCCCCCTTGGCCAGCACGGAGGTCACGTAGTCCGGGTCGGCGGCCAGCTCCCGGTAGCGCTCTTGCACGGGCCGGAGGAACTCGACCACCGCATCGGCGGTGTCCGCCTTCAGTGGCCCATATTGCGAGTAGCCGGCGGCCGCCTCGTCGGGGGCGCGGCCCGTCGTGGCCGCCAGCAGCTCGAGCAGGTTGGATATACCCGGCTTGGCTTTGGGGTCGTAGCGCACCTCAGACTCGGTGTCGGTGACCGCCCGCTTGATCTTGCGGATCACCGCCTCCGGCGGCTCCAGCAGAAGCACGGTGCCTTGCGCGGAGTCCGCCGACTTCGACATCTTGTTGGTCGGGTTCTGGAGGTCCATGATCCGGGCGCCCACCTTGGGGATGGACGCCTCCGGCACGACGAACGTCTGGCCGTATCGGCCGTTGAATCGGATGGCCAGGTCCCGGCACAGCTCGAGGTGCTGACGCTGTTCGTCGCCGACCGGGACGCGGTCGGTGTCGTAGAGCAGAATGTCCGCCGCCTGGAGGACCGGGTAGGTGAACAGCCCCACCCTGGCCTCGCTCTCGCCGCCTTTGGCGGACTTGTCCTTGAACTGGACCATGCGCCGCAGTTCGCCCATGGAGGCCGTGCATTCGAGCAGCCAGGTCATCTCCGTGTGCTCATGGACGTGGCTCTGGACGAAGACGGTACAGACGTCTGGATCCAACCCGGCGGCCAGCAACGTGGTGCCCATCTCCAGGGTCTTGGTCCGCAGTTCCTCCGGGGGGCGAGGGATGGTGAGGGCGTGGAGGTCCACCACGCAGTAGTAGGCGTCGTGCTCGTACTGGTCGCTGACCCAGTGCTGGATGGCCCCGATGAAGTTGCCGAGGTGGACCTCTCCGGTCGGCTGGATCCCCGAGAACACACGCGTCATGGGCGGTCATGGTATGCGCCGGTCGCCCCCCTCCCGCCGGTATTGTCGGAACGTGCCCTACGACGTGACCACCGCCGTCTTCGAAGGGCCGTTCGACCTGCTGCTGCACCTGATCACCAAGGAACAGGTGGACATCTATCAGGTGTCGCTCACCCACATCGTCGACGCCTACGTGGCCGAGATGGAGGCCATGCAGCACCGCTTCGAGCAGCTGGACCTGGATGTGGCCACCGAGTTCCTGCTCATCGCCGCCATCTTGGTGGAGCTGAAGACCCGCCGCCTCCTGCCCGGCGCCGATGACGTCGAATTGGACGAGGAGCTGGCCCTCTGGGAGGAGCGAGATCTCCTGCTGGCCCGCCTCCTTGAGTGCAAGACATTCAAGGACGCCGCCTCGGCGCTGTCGCGGCTCGCCAGCCTGGCGGAGCGCTCCTATCCCCGCCGGTCGGGCCTCGAGGAGCAGTTCCTCGGCCTGGCTCCCGATCTCCTGGCCGGCGTCACGGCCGAGCAACTCCGCGCCGCCTATCGGCGGGCCACCACCCCCCGGCCCGTGCCTCACGTCGAGCTGGATCACGTCGCCCCGATCCGCGCCAGCGTGACCGATGCCGTGGCGGAACTGGTCGATGAACTGCCCAGGGTGGGCCGGATCACGTTCCGGCACCTCACCCAAGATCTGACGGAGCGGCTGGCGGTGATCGTGCGCTTCCTGGCCGTGTTGGAGCTCTGCAAGCAGGGGCTGGTCGACCTGGAGCAGGGCGCCCTGTTCGGCGACCTCCATGTCGTGTGGGTGGGAGGGGCCGGTCGCGACGCGATCGACGTATCCACGCTGGATATCGAGGAGTACCAGGGATGAACCGTGGCGAGTGAGGAGCAGCGTGCCATCGAGGCCATCCTGATGGTGGCCGACGAGACGATTGCGCCGCATCTGCTAGCCCAGCTGCTGGAGATCTCCCCCGGCCGGGTGGAAGAGCTGTGCGCCGAGCTGGCGGCCGCCTATGACGCCGAAGACCGCGGGTTCGTGTTGGCGAGAGTGGCGGGCGGTTACCGCTTCCAAAGCCACGCCGACCTGGCCCCGTACGTCGAACGGTTCGTGCTCGAGGGCCAGTCGGCCCGGCTGTCCGCAGCCGCCCTGGAGACGCTGGCCATCGTGGCCTACAAGCAGCCCGTGTCCCGCGCCCAGGTGACCTCCATTCGGGGGGTGAACGTCGACGGCGTCATGCGCACCTTGCAGCAGCGGGGCTATGTCGAGGAGGTGGCGCGAGATCCGGGACCCGGCCAAGCCGTTCTCTACGGCACCAGCCGATCGTTCCTGGAGAAGCTCGGCCTCGACCATCTGGGCCAACTTCCGCCCCTCGCTGACTTCGTGCCCGGTCCGGAGACGGTCGATCTGCTCGAGCAGGGCCTGCGGGTGAGCGACGACGAGTTGGGGTGAGTGCGGCGGAGGCCGGCGGTATCCGCCTCCAGAAGGTGCTGGCCCGCGCCGGGCTGGGTAGCCGGCGCAAATGCGAGGAACTCATCGCCGAAGGGCGGGTCAGGGTAAACGGCCAAGTTGCCGACCTGGGAAGACGCATCGATCCGGACCATGACCGGGTTGAGGTCGATGGCGTTCCGATCGCCGTGCAGGAGGGCCTCGTCTACTACCTGCTCAACAAGCCGGCCGGCGTGGTGACGACGTCGTCGGATCCGCAAGGGCGCACGACGGTGGTGCAACTAGTCCCGGCCGAGCTGCGGGTCTTCTCCGTGGGCCGGCTCGACGCTGACACCGAGGGCCTGTTGCTGCTCACCAATGACGGCGAGCTAGCGCAGCGGTTGGCGCACCCGTCTCACGGAGTCGAGAAGGAATACGTGGCGCTGGTCGAGGGCAGCCCCTCGGCCGGAGCGGTTCGGGCGTTGCGGCAGGGCGTTGCGCTCGACGATGGTGTCACCGCGCCCGCTCGGGTATCGCTGCAGCCACCGAGCACCCTGCACATCGTCATCCACGAAGGCCGAAATCGGCAGGTGCGCCGGATGTGCGAGGCGGTCGGCCATCCCGTCGTTCGTCTGGTGCGGATCCGCATTGGGCCGCTCGCCGACCGTTCACTGAAGCCCGGCCTGTGGCGGGCGTTGACCCAGAGCGAGGTACTGGCGCTGCAGGGTCACGAGGGCAGCTCGAACACGCGATAAGGGGAGACGACCCGGAACCCCATCCGCTCGTATACGGGCAGCCCCATGTCGGTGGCTTGCAGGATGGCGATCTCGGCGCCGGCGTCGGCACCGGCCGTGATGGCGTGCCACGTCATCGCCTCACCGAGGCCGCGCCGCCGCCACGGCCCGAGGGTGGCCACGTTGTAGACACCGGCGGCGACGCCATCGAAGAACAGCGCCGACGAGCACACCGGCCGGCCGTCCATGTAACCCACGTACAGGTGCTGACCGGGGATCGCCAACAGTTCGATCGGCGTGAGTTGCTGAGCCCAGTCGAGCGGCATGCCGAAGCCCCCGGCGCACACGGCGGCATGATCGCCCAGGTCGCCGGCATCATGGCTCTCCCGGATCTCGAGGCCGGACGGAATCGAGGCCGGGCGCGGCAGGGGATGCAACGCCATCCCCGGCAAGTTCCGGTCGTTGCGCAATCCGGCGGCGGTGGCCGCGACTTCGAGCGGCCGATCCGCCCCCGATCTCAGCCGCAGCTGGAACGGCAGGCCCCGCTCGCCGAAAAAGGCCAGCGTCCTGGCCACGGCCTCGGCTGGCTCGGAAGACGTACGGACCGCGAACGCCGAGTTGAAGAACGGATAGGGGATACCGCACGAGACGAAAAGCAGCTCGCCGTCCTCGACGGCGAAGCCCCGGGGAATGGCCGCGCACAACGCAGCCCAGGCGCCAAAGAAGTTGGTGTCGGCGACAGACGCCAGGTCGTCCGCGATCATGCCGAACGGTAGTCTCCGGCCGTGGTCACTCCCGCCGTTCGGGCCCTTCGCGGGGCGACAACCATCGAACAGGACACCACCGACCACGTCGGGCAGCGGGTCCGGACGCTCGTGAGCACCATGCTCGAGCGCAACGGCGTGGCCAAGGATGACCTCATCAGCATCATCTTCACCGCTACCGAGGACGTCGTGTCCACATTCCCAGCGACGGCGGCCCGCGAGCTGGGACTCGGGGACGTGCCACTGCTCTGCGCCCGCGAGCTCTCGGTCGTCGGGGGAACGCCTCGATGCGTGCGGGTGCTCATGCATCTGACGACGACGCTCGACCGTGATCAGTTGCATCACGTGTATCTCGAAGGTGCCCGGGGATTGCGCGATGACCTCCCCGACTGATCCGAGCGGGCGGGCGGGCCGGGCTGCGGTCGTCGGGACCGGCCTCATCGGCGGTTCGATCGGCCTGGCGCTGCGCGCCTTGGGCTGGCACGTCACCGGTCGTGATCTCGACCCGGCGCGTGCTCAGCGCGCCCTCGCCCTCGGCGCGCTCAACGCCATCGGCGAGGACCCTGAAGCCGAGATCACCTTCGTGGCCACGCCGGTGGCAGCGATCACGGTGGAGGCGAATCGAGCCTTGGCCGGCGGCGGCATCGTGACCGATGTGGGCAGCACCAAGGCGGCCATCGTGGTCGCCGTCGACCACCCTCGTTTCATCGGCGGCCACCCGATGGCCGGATCGGAGCAGGAGGGCGTGGAGGGCGCCGACCCGGCCCTGTTCGAGGGATCCACATGGGTGTTGACGCCGACGCAGGACACCGACCCCCACGCGTACGGACGGCTGCGATCCGTCCTCTCCTCGTTGGGCGCAGATGTGGTGGCGGTGGCCGCGGGCCGCCACGACGACCTGGTGGCCATGGTCTCCCACGTCCCGCACCTCACCGCCGTCACCCTGATGGGACTGGCCGCCGACCGGGCCGAGGAGCACGCCACCCTCCTGCGCCTGGCCGCCGGCGGCTTTCGCGACATGACCCGCATCGCTGCCGGCCATCCGGGTATCTGGCCGGACATCTGCGTCGAGAATCGCGACGCCATCGTCACCACCCTTGACCGCCTGGTCGCCGCCCTCGCCGAGATCCGCACCGTCGTCGCCGAGGGTGACCGGGTCCGGCTGCTGGCGGTCCTCGAGCGGGCCCGGGCGGCACGGGTCAACCTGCCGTCACGAGTGCCGAGACCCGAGGACATGGTCGAGGTCCGGGTGCCGATTCCGGACCGCCCGGGGGTGCTGGCCGAGGTCACCACCTTGGCCGGCGAACTGGACGTCAACATCTACGACTTCGAGATTGCGCACTCGGCCGAAGGCGACCGTGGAGTGCTGCTGCTGATCGTGGCGGCCGAGCACGCCGATCTGGTGCGAGGCGGTCTTCTGGCCCGGGGCTTCCGGCCGTCCGTGCAGCGGGTGGGATGAGATGAGCTGGCTCGACATCGACGGGGCGCCCCCGCACGGACTCCAGGGCCGGGTCCGGGTGCCGGGCGACAAATCCATCGCCCATCGGGCCCTGCTCCTCGCCGCCCGAGTTCCCGGCATCTCTGTGGTCCGCGGCCTGCCGAATGGGCAGGATGTGGCCCACACTGCGAGCGCTATCACGGCCATGGGCGCCCTCATCGACGGCGAACGGGTGAGTGGTGGCCAGGGCCGGCTGCACGAACCCCTTTCCCCTCTTGATGTCGGGAACTCAGGTACGGGGATCCGCCTTCTCGCCGGCTACGTGGCCGCCTTTCCCTGGCTCACGATCCTGGTCGGCGACGCCTCGGTGACTGGGCGACCGATGGACCGGATCAGGGATCCGCTCCGCCTCATGGGCGCGACCGTCGACGGACGGCACGGCGGGCGGTATCCGCCGCTGGTCATCCGAGGCGGTGACCTGTGCGGCATCGACTACCGGCTCCCTGTTGCCAGCGCCCAGGTGAAGTCGGCCGTGCTCCTCGCCGGGTTGTCGGCGGACGGCGAGACGGTCGTGCGTGAATCGGTGCCGACCCGAGCCCATACCGAGGAGATGCTGGCCGCCTGCGGCGCCGACATCACCGTCGCCGACGGCGTGGTGCGCCTCCGGCACTCCCTTCTCTGCCCGTTCGAGCTCGACGTCCCGGGCGACCCGTCCCAAGCCGCCTTCTGGGTCGTGGCCGCGTGCATTACCCCCGGTAGCGACCTCATTGTGGAAAGGGTCTACGTCGGACCGGCCCGGGCCGGGTTCCTCGATGTGCTTGCCCGCATGGGCGCGGATGTCACGGTGGAACCTGTCGGTCCGGAAGCGGACCATACCGCCGATATCCAGGCCCGATCCGGGCCGTTGGTGGCCACCGACGTGGGAGGGGCCGAGGTCCCGGGCCTCATCGATGAGATCCCCGCCCTGGCCGTGGCGGCCTCCGTCGCCGAGGGCACCACCGTGTTCCGGGATGCGGCCGAACTGGCCGTGAAGGAGACCGATCGGATCGCCGTCATGAGCTCGGAGTTGTCCGCGATGGGAGGCCGGGTCGAACCCCATCCCGACGGGCTCGTCGTCCAGGGCATCGGGTCGCTGCGCGGCGGTGCGGCCCGCTCCCACGGCGACCATCGCGTCGGCATGGCACTGGCGGTGGCCGGCCTGGCTGCGTCCGGTCCGTCCCGCATCGACGGCTGGGAGGCGGTAGCGACCAGCTACCCTGACTTTGAGGCCGACCTGCGATCGTTGACCGAGGGTAGGAGCTGATACGTGCGGGTGATCGCGATCGACGGACCGGCCGGGTCGGGGAAGTCCACCGTGGCCCGGGCCCTGGCCAAGCGACTTGGTCTGGAGTACCTCGACACCGGCGCCATGTACCGAGCGGTCGCCTTCGCCGCCCTGCGCCGCGGCATCGACCCTGACGACGCGGAACCGGTCGCCCGCCTCGTCCGCAACCTGGAGCTCTCCGTCGGAGATTCGGAGGTCACCGTAGACGGCGTGGACGCCACCATCGAGATCCGAGGTCCCGAAGTGACGCGGGCCGTGTCGGCGGTGGCCGCCAATCCTGAAGTGCGACGCGAGCTGTGCCGGCGCCAGCGGGAGTGGGGCGACGAACACGGCGGCGGGGTGATTGAAGGTCGGGACATCGGGACGGTCGTGTTCCCCAACGCCGACCTGAAGGTCTACCTCACCGCGTCGGAGCAGGAACGAGCCGACCGGCGCACTAAGGAAGTACTGGATCTCGACTACGACACGGTGGCGGCCGACATTGCCCGGCGGGACTACGTCGATTCCACCCGAGCGGTCAGCCCGCTGACCGTGCCCGATGACGCGGTGGTGATCGACACCACCGGTTCCAGCATCGACGACGTCGTCAACCTGGTCCTCGACCACCTGCCCGCGAGGGATGACGGGTGAGCGCGGACCTGATGTTCTACCGGTTCGTCCGGTTGGTGGTGGCCGGATTCTGCCGGGTGTACTGGAGGGTCTCCATCGAGGGGGCTGACCACGTGCCGGCCAGCGGACCGTTCGTGTTGGCGCCGGTGCACCGATCCAATGTGGACACCCTCCTGGCCGCGACGGTCACCGACCGGCGGATGCGGTTCATGGGTAAGGACTCGCTCTGGAAGCACCGCTGGTCGGCATCGTTCTTCAACGCCATGGGTGGGTTCCCCGTGCATCGCGGGACGGTCGACCGCGAGGCGTTGCGGCGCGGCGAGGAGGTCCTTCGGGGCGGCGAGCCGCTCGTCATCTTCCCGGAAGGGACCCGCCGGAGCGGACCTCTAGTCTCCGAGCTCTTCGACGGGGCGGCCTACGTGGCGACGCGGGTAGGCGTGCCGATTGTTCCCGTTGGGATCGGCAATTCGGAGGCGGCGATGCGGCGCGGCTCGAAGTTCCTCAGACCGGTGCGGGTCGCCGTGGTTATCGGGGCTCCGCTTTTCCCGGAGGCTCGGGCCGGTGACGGAGGCCGCGTGTCGAGGCGAGCCGTGCGTGAGTTGACCGAGCGGCTGGGCAAGGAGTTGCAGCGGCTGTTCGATGAAGCTCAGGTCCGGTCGGGCGCCTAAATCTGGGAACATTTCCCTGCGACCCGTCGTTGACAAGTGAGAGGAACAGGGCACCCGCCGCCTCGTTCCCGAAAGAGCGTGTACCGGGATCCGCCGCCTGGTCCGCTCGGTCCCGACGGCGTCCCAAGGGGGGCGCCGTCGGCGTATTTATCTGGTTCTTTATCGCCTCAGGCCAGCAAGCGCGTCAGGCGCCGCACCGCGGCATTCAGGCTGCGTTCGACCTCATAGAGCTCACCGGCCAGCAGGTCGTCCTGGCGAGCGGTGGCCTCGTCGGCCAGGACGGTCACCCGGCGGGTGAGATCTTCCAGCACGCTGGCCACGGACGAGAGGGAAGCAGCCGACGAGGCAGGTTGGCCCATGGCGCGGATGCTAATGGGGTGACCAGAAACTTGACGCCGGAACTCACTATACAAAATGCCTCAAAATCCGTGGGTAGAGCTGGCGAGTTTCCGGCGTCAAGTTCGCCGGCACCCCATTACGACGGAAAGCCAGCCGATTCGTCCGGATCGGCCACTACCATCGTGCACCCATGCTTCGACACCTCGACTTGCGCGGCTATGCCGGCGACGTTCGCGACGCCTTGCCGCGGCCCAAGTCCGTCGGGGCAGGTCCGCAAGAAGCGGTCCGGGCCATCTTGGACGAGGTTCGCACGGGTGGTGACGACGCCCTCCGCACGCTCACGGAACGCTATGACGGTGTCACCGTCGAGGATCTGCGAGTACCCCAGGGCGAGCTCGACTCCGCCCTGGCCTCGCTGCCGCCTCTGCTGCGGGAAGCGTTGGAAGCGGCCCGCGCGTCGATCCTCGCGTTCCACCGAACCCAGTTGCGCGAGGACGCCCGCCACGAACGGGAAGGGATCGTCGTGCGCGAGCTGCGCCGTCCCGTGGATCGGGCCGGGCTCTACATCCCGGCCGCGCAGGCGCCCCTGATCTCGACGGTGCTGATGACGGCCATCCCCGCCCGGGTGGCCGGGGTCGCCGAGGTCGTACTGTGCAGCCCCCCCGGGGCGGACGGAGGCGTGGCCACCGGCATCCTGGCGGCGGCGGCCCTGGCCGGCGTGGACGAGGTCTACAGCGTCGGGGGAGCTCAGGCCGTGGCGGCCATGGCCTATGGCACGGAGTCGATCCGGCCCGTCGATGTCATCGTCGGGCCCGGCAACGTCTATGTCTCCGTCGCCAAGCGCCAGGTCGCCCAGGAAGGACGCGTCGGCGTGCCTTCCGCCTTCGCCGGGCCGTCCGAGGTGGTGGTCGTGGCAGACAAGACGACCCCGGTCGACTACGCGGCCATCGACGTCGTCGTGCAGGCTGAGCACGGCCCCGACGGCCTGGCCTGGCTGGTGACATGGTCGCCGGAAGCGGCGTCGCAAATCAGCGAGGCGGTTGACCGATTGGTCGAGGCCAGCCCCCGGCGGGACGAGATCACTTCGACCTTGCGCGATGGGGGCTACGCCGTCCTGGTCGATGGGCCGGCTCAGGCCATGGCCGTCGCCAACGCGGTCGCCCCCGAGCACCTGGAACTGATGACGGCCGATCCCGAAGTACTGCTCCCACTCGTGCGCCACGCCGGCGCCGTGTTCACTGGCGCGTTCGCCCCGGCCAGCATCGGCGACTACCTGGCCGGACCGAGTCACGTACTTCCCACCTACGGTTCGGCCCGCTTCGCGAGTGCGCTGCGCGTCGACGACTTCGTAAAGCAGATCCACGTGGTGTCGCTCGATGGACCCGCGCTGGCCCGGCACGCACCGCACGTGGCCGCCATCGCCGAAGCCGAAGGGCTGCCCGCCCACGCCGAATCCGTGCGGCTGCGGGGTACGTCTCCGTGAGCGCGTCCCTACCGCGGCTTCGTGACGATCTGGGGCTCATGGAGGGCTACCACTCACCGCAGGTGCCGGTGGCCGTCCGGCTCAACACCAACGAATCGCCCTACCCGCCGCCGGCGGCGTGGTGGGAGGCGGTGCAAGCCGAACTGGCCGACGTGGGGCTCAACCGTTATCCCGACCGTGCCGCGACGCGGCTGCGCGAGGCACTCGCCGCGTTCCACGGCGTGGGCGTGGAACAGGTCTTTGCCGCCAACGGCTCCAACGAGGTCCTGCAGACGCTGCTGCTCGCCTACGGCGGAGCGGGGCGAACGGCACTGACCTTCGAGCCGACCTATGCCCTGCACAGCCACATCGCCCGGTTGACGGGGACGGCTGCCGTCGAGGAAGCGCGCCAGGCGGACTTCACCATCGACGCCGACCGGGCCATCGCCGCGGTGGAGCACTACCGGCCGGCCGTCACCTTCCTGTGCTCGCCCAACAACCCGACCGGCCGGATGGAGCCACGCCCGCTGGTGGAGGCCCTCGCCTCGCCGGCCGGCGGCTTGCTGGTGGTGGACGAGGCCTACGGGCAGTTCGCCGATTGGACCGCCATCGACCTGGTCCGCGACGACCGGCCTCTGGTCGTGACCCGCACCTATTCGAAGACCTGGTCGATGGCCGCCATGCGGCTCGGCTACGCGATCGGACCGGCGCCCGTGATCGCCGACCTCGACAAGGTGGCATTGCCTTACCACCTCGACGTGGTGAAACAGGTGGCCGGGCGGCTCGCTCTGCAATACCGCGATGAGATGGAGGCGCGGGTGGCGGCGCTCGTGGCCGAGCGCGAGCGGCTGGCCGCCGCGCTGCGCGTGCTCCCGGTCGAGACGTGGCCTTCGGAAGCCAACTTCATCCTGTTCCGGCCCACCGCGCGCAAAGGGACCGAGGTGTGGCAGGGCCTGCTCGATCGCTCGGTCCTGACCCGCAACTGCGCCAACTGGCCCCGGCTGGATGACTGTCTGCGGGTCACCGTCGGCACCGCCGCCGAGGACGACGTGTTTCTGACCGCGCTGGCGGAGGTGCTCGGATGAGGATGGCGGAGCGGACTCGGGCGACCAAGGAGACCTCGATCGAGGTCCGTCTGGCGGTGGATGGCGAGGGGACGGCGGAGGTGGAGACCGGACTGCCGTTCTTCGACCACATGGTGGCTCAGCTGGGCAAGCATGCCGGCTTCGATCTGCGCGTCCGGGCCAGTGGTGACCTCCACGTGGACGCCCACCACACGGTGGAGGACGTCGGGATCCTCTTGGGCGAGACGCTGCGGGAGGCCCTCGGAGACAAGCGCGGAGTTCGTCGTTTCGCGTCTGTGTCGGTGCCACTCGACGAGGCCCTGATCGACGTGGCCCTCGACCTGTCCGGCCGGCCGTTCCTTGTCTATGAGGTCGAACCGGGGGCGGAGGCCCATCCGCTCGGCCAGCCGCCGTTCGATCCACAACTGGCCGAGGAGTTCTGGAGAGCTTTTGTCACTAGCGCGGCGCTGACGCTGCATCTGCGCATGCGCAGTGGCCGGAACACGCACCACATCCTGGAGGCCTCGTTCAAAGGCGTCGCCCGCGCCCTGCGCGACGCCGTTCGCGTCGAGGGAGGCGGCGTGCCCTCCACCAAGGGACTGCTGGCCTGATGATCGCCGTCCTCGACTACGGCATCGGCAATCTCCGCTCAGCCCAGAAGGCGCTCCTGCGGGTCGGCGCTGACGCCACGCTGGTTACCGATCCCGACGAAGTGGACGGGGCCGAGGGCGTGGTGCTCCCCGGGGTCGGTGCCTTCGGGAGATGCATGGAGGAACTGCGCCGCACCGGACTCGACCGGGCGGCGATGGAGGCGGTGCGGGCCGGCACACCGTTCCTCGGCATCTGTGTCGGCATGCAAATGCTCTACGAGGCATCGGAGGAAGAACCCGGGGCCCGCGGGTTGGCCCTGCTTCCCGGCGTGGTCCGGGCTTTGCCCGAAGGCGTGAAGCGCCCGCAGATGCAGTGGAACATCCTGCAACCGGTTCGGGCCAGCCGACTGCTGACGGGGCTTGGCACCGAACCGTGGTGCTACTTCGTCCACTCCTACGCCCCGGATGCGTCGGACGACGTCATTGCCACGTGCGACTACGGAGGGTCGGTCGTCGCCGCGGTGGAGCGGGGGCGCATCTGGGCTACCCAGTTCCACCCGGAGAAGTCGGCCACGGTGGGACTACGGCTCTTGGCCAATTTCGTGGCCATCTGCTCGGGCGAGGGCTGACATGGAGCTGTATCCGGCCATCGATCTCCGCGCCGGGAAGGTGGTCAGGTTGACCCAGGGCAGCTATGACGCCGAGACCGTCTACGGCCAGGATCCCATTGAGTTGGCGCAGGCGTTCGAGGCGGCCGGCGCCCGGTGGATCCATGTGGTCGACCTGGATGCGGCCCGCTCTGGCACGTTGACCCAGACGGCGGTGATCGCCACCGTCTGCCGCGCCGTCAGCGTGCCCGTGCAGTGCGGTGGCGGAGTGCGCGATCTTGACCGGACGGCCGCGCTGTTCGACGCGGGCGTGGCTCGCGTGGTCATCGGTACGGCCGCCGTCGAGCGGCCGGCGCTTATTGCCGAGACGAACGCCCGCTGGCCGGGCCGAGTGGCGGTAGGACTCGACCACCGGGGTGGCCAGGTTCGGGTGCGCGGCTGGGAGAAGGGCAGCGGTCTCGATGTGCTGGAGCTGGCCCGCGTGGTGGCCGGGGAAGGAGCGGCCGCGCTGGTGGTGACCGACATCGCCAGGGACGGGATGCTGGCCGGACCTGATCTCGACGGCCTCAGCGCCGTCCTCAACGCGGCGGCCGATGTCCCGGTCATCGCCAGCGGGGGCGTGGCCGGGCTGGCCGACCTGGCCGCGCTGGCCGGCCTCCGATCGGACGAGGGGCGACGCCTGGCGGGGGTCATCGTTGGCAAGGCCATCTACGAGGGCAAGGTCACCGTCGCCGAAGCGGTGGCCGCCTGCCGGGGCGTGGCCGCGTGAGAAGCGTACGCATCATCCCGTGCCTCGACGTCGATGCGGGTCGGGTCGTGAAAGGCGTGCGGTTCGAGAACCTCCGCGACGCCGGCGACCCGGTGGAACTGGCCGCCCGGTACAATGACGAGGGGGCGGACGAGATCGTCTTCTACGACATCACCGCTTCATCCGGCGGGCGCGACACGATGATCGACGTGGTGCGCCGCACGGCCGAGGAGGTGTTCATCCCTCTGACCGTAGGTGGCGGAGTCCGAACCCTGGAGGACGTCCGCCGGCTGCTCCGGGTGGGGGCGGACAAGGTCAGCATCAACACGTCGGCAGTGGCCCGGCCAGAACTCATCGGGGAGATGTCCAAGGAGTTCGGCGCCCAGTGCGTCGTCGTGGGCATCGACGTCCGCCGGGCGCCCGGCGGCTTCGAGGTTTACACCCACGGCGGAAGGAAGCCGACCGGGCTTGACGCCGTGTCGTGGGCGGCGGACTGCCAGCGGCTGGGGGCCGGGGAAGTCGTGTTGAACTCGATGGATCGCGACGGCACCCGTGACGGCTTCGACCTGGAGTTGACCCGGCAGGTGGTCGATGCCTGCAACTTGCCGGTGGTGGCCAGCGGAGGGGTGGGCTCCCTCGACGACCTGGTGGACGGCGCCCGTCTGGGCGGCGCCGATGCCGTACTGGCCGCCTCGGTCTTCCACTACGGCGAGTACACCATCGGCCAGGCCAAGGCCCACCTGGCCGGCGCCGGCATCTTGGTCCGCCCCGTCGGATCCTGACTCGCGTCGGGGCGCACCATCTCGGCACGGCGGGAGCGGAAGGTGCCAGGCTTGTGACGTGCCCGATGACGAAGTACCGGCCGCCCCACCCGAACAGCCGCCTCCGCCGGTAGAGCCGCCTCCGCCGCCTCCCGCCGCCTCGCAAGACACGATGTGGATCACCGCCCCGGACACCCAGGTCTTCGCCGCTCCCCCCGGCATCGGTGAGGTCCCGCCCTCGCCGCCTCCTCCGCCTCCTCCTCCTCCTCCTCCTCCTCCTCCTCCGCCCCCGCCGCCGGGGTACGGCCAGCCGCCGCCGCCGCCGGGGTACGGCCAGCCGCCGCCGCCCGCTTACGGGCAGCAGCCTCCTCCGCCGCCCCCGCCGCCGGGGTATCAGCCCCCACCGCCCACTTATGTGCCCCCGCCTACGCCTGGCTACGGGGCGCCAACCGGTGGATACGGCGGGGCGCCGGCCCGCACCACCGAGTCGCTGGCCATCGTGGCCTTCCTGCTCAGTCTGATCCCCTTCGTCGGCGCCTTCTTCGGCATCTGGCTCGGGATACGGGCCAACGGCTTCATCCGTCGCTCCGGGGGGACCAAGACGGGCCGAACCCTCGTCGTGTTGGCCTGGATCATCTCGGTGCTGAACCTGGTCGGTTGTGTGGTCGTGGTGTTGGCCGTGGCCGTTTTCGTGGGCAAGGTATCGAGCACTCTGAACCACACCGAGTTGGAGACCTCCCTGCAGTCCGGCGATTGTTTCAATCGATCGGGTGCGTTCGTTATCCGCGGGGTCAATGTCCGGGTCGTGTCGTGCGGCGGTAACCATGATGGCCAGGCCGTGGGCCGTCTGGCGGTTCCACTTGCGGCCGCGCCCGCCGCCTACCCCGGGCCGGACGCCCTCCTTGCCTATGCCAGCGCGCCGTGCCAAGCGGGCCTGACGGCATACGTACCCGGTGGGCGGGTGCCGAGCCGGGTGACCAGTGCCGCCTTCGTCCCGGACCTCGGCCAGTGGGACAACGGAAAGCGCGTCATCGTGTGCGTGGCCCTCAACGGCGACGGTTCTCCGCTTCGCGGATCGCTAGCCACCGGTGGGAACCACTGACGCTCAGAGGGCGCTACGGTGCCTGCTGTGGCGCCTTCCGACGAATCGAAGCAGGCGATCACCATGCAGTCGGACCGCCTGCTCGTGCAGATACCGCAGGCCGAAGGGGAGCGGAGGTCGCGCGCCGGCATCCTGATCCCAGCGACGGCCCAGGTTTCCAAACGGCTGGTCTGGGCCGAAGTCATGGCGGTGGGCCCGCACGTGCGCTCCATCCAGGAGGGCGACCGGGTGCTGTTCAGTCCCGAGGATCGCTACGAGGTGGAGGTCAAAGGCGAGGACTACCTCATCCTCCGGGAGCGGGACATCCACGCCGTCGCTTCTGAGCGCAACGAAGGCGAGACGGGGCTGTACCTGTAAGGGACAAGCTGACCAGTCGCCCTAGGATGTGAAAGGTGCCGACCGCCACTCCGATCGCCTGCAGTGACGCTGACCTGGCTCAGGTGACCTACAACGCCGACGGGCTCGTGCCCGCCATCGTGCAGGAAACCATCACCCGCAGGGTCCTTATGCTGGCGTGGATGAACGAGGCGTCACTGCGGCGCACGCTCGAGACGGGGCGAACCTGGTTCTGGAGTCGGAGCCGGCAGGAGTTCTGGTGCAAGGGGGAGACGTCGGGCGACCGGCAGTGGGTGCGGGAGGCGTACTACGACTGCGACGGAGACGGGCTGTTGTTCGTCGTCGAGCAAGAGGGGCGGGGGGCCTGCCACACCGGCGAGTACAGCTGCTTCTTCCGGGCGTTCGGTGATCCGGCCGAGTAGGGAGGGCTTCCGCGCCCTCGCCCGGCGCCACGCCGTGGTTCCCGTGTGGCGAGAACTTCTGGCCGACCTGACCACTCCGGTGGCGGCGTTCGCTCGCCTGGTCGGGGACGAGGCGGGGTTCCTCCTCGAATCGGTGGAACACGGGGAACGGTGGGCCCGCTGGTCGTTCGTGGGCCGGCGGCCAACGGCGACCATGGTCGCCTGCGGGGGTCGGATCTCCGTGACCGGAACCCTGCCGCCGTCGGTTCCGCTCGACCGGGGCGTGCTCGTGGCCGTCGAACACCTGCTCACTGCGTACCGCTCACCTATCCTGGCCGACCTTCCCCCGCTCCACGGGGGCCTGGTCGGGTTCTTCGGCTACGACGTGGTGAGGGAGATCGAGCACCTGCCCGACGTACCTCCCGACGACCTGGGCCATCCCGATGCCGTCCTGTCCGTCATCGGTCAGCTGGCCGCATACGACCACTGGCGGCAGCGGGTCACGCTCATCGACAATGCCATCGTTCCGCCCGGTGCACCCGACGAGGTGGTGGACGCCCTCTATGACCAAGCCGTGGCCAGGCTGGCCGAGCTGGCCGCGGACGGCGCCCGTCCCCTCGACGAGCCACTGGTCGAACCACCGGATCGGGACGAGGATCCGGCCGCAGTTCAGCGAAGAACGTCGGCGGCGGCGTATGCTGCCGCCGTCGATGCGGCCAAGGAGCTCATTCTGGCGGGCGACATCTTCCAAGTCGTGCTGTCCCAGCGCTTCGATCTCGACCTGGAGGCGGCGCCCTTCGACGTCTACCGGGCCCTGCGGCAGGTCAACCCCAGCCCGTACATGTATTTCCTGCGCCACCCGGCCATCACCGTGGTGGGTTCGTCGCCTGAGCCCATGGTGCAGTTGCTCGATGGAACGGTTATTTCCCGTCCTATCGCCGGCACCCGGCGCCGGGGGCGGACCGACGACGACGACCGGCGTATGGCCGGCGAGCTGCTTGAGCACCCGAAAGAGCGGGCCGAACACGTCATGCTCGTCGACCTGGCCCGCAACGACGTGGGCCGGGTGGTGGAGTTCGGCACCGAGCAGGTCGACGAGCTCATGACCCTGGAGCGCTACAGCCACGTGATGCACCTGACGTCTCAGGTCTCCGGGCGGCTTCGCGGCGGGCTCGGTCCGATCGACGTACTGCGGGCCACCCTCCCCGCTGGCACCGTGTCGGGAGCGCCGAAGGTGCGGGCCATGGAGATCATCGACGATCTCGAGCCGGCCAAACGGGGGCCGTACGCGGGCGTGGTCGGTTACATCGACTTCTCCGGCAATCTGGACACGGCCATCGCCATCCGCACCATGATCGTCCATCCCGACGGCCGGGCCAGCGTCCAGGCCGGCGCCGGCATCGTGGCCGACAGCGATCCGGCTCAGGAAGACCTCGAATGCCGCAACAAGGCGGCCGCCCTGCTGGCCGCCGTACCTGCCGCCCGGCGTATGACCGCCGCTCGGGCCTCCAGCCGGACGCCGGCGGCGGCGCACTGACATGGCCAGCGATGGTGTGACCGGCCAGGCCGAAGAGGAGCACGCCCTTACCTCCGGATGGGGCGGATGCTGGGTGGATCGTGACGTGATCCGGGTCTCCGGCCCGGATGCCCTGACGTTCTTGCAGGGGCAGGTCAGTCAGGACGTCGCCGGGATGGCCGTCGGTGCGTCGGTCCTGTCTCTCGTCCTTCAGCCCGCGGGCAAGGTCGATGCTCTGGTACGCGTCACCCGGACGGATGAAGCTGACCTGTTGGTCGATGTCGACGGTGGGTATGGCGCCGCGCTGCACGCCCGTTTGTCCAGGTTCAAGTTGCGGGTAAAGGCGGAGTTGGTTCAGCTGGCCGGCTGGCGTTGCCTCCGGCTGCTCGGGCCGAAAAACCAGACGGCACCGGGCGCGATCTCCGAGGGAGTGATCGCCGTCCCGACCGGATGGCCGACCCTGCCCGGCGTGGACCTGATGGGCGAGGCGCCCGCTCTGCCCGTCGGTGTCACGCCGTGCGGCATCGATGCCTACGAGGCGGCGAGGATCGCCGCCGGGGTGCCCCGGATGGGGGCCGAGCTCACGGAGCGGACCATTCCCGCCGAGGCGGACGTGGTGGATCTCACGGTGAGCTTCACCAAGGGGTGTTTCACCGGCCAGGAACTGGTGGCCCGCATTGAGTCGCGCGGTGGACACGTGCCTCGCCTCCTGCGCCGGGTGACCATGGAGCCCGGCCCGGTGCCACCAGCGGGCGCCACCCTGGAGCAGGACGGGACCAGCGTGGGGACGCTCACCAGCGTGGCCTTCTCAGCGGTCCGGCAGGCGCCGGTGGCGTTGGCGTACGTCCGCCGCGACGTTGAGGTCCCCGGCCACGCCAGCGCCGTTTGGGAGGGCGGTCGTAGCGTCGCCAAGGTGGAACCGAGAGCGTGAAGGCGGCTCGTGCCGCCGCCGCGGTGGCGGGGACCCTGATCCTGGTCGGCTGCGCGAAGGCCATTCCTAGCGGGTTGATCAAGGCTCCCCCCGGAGGCTCCCCCGTGGTCACGTCCACCACCCTTGCGGACACGACCGGGAAAACCCTCACGCCGGTGGACGGTCACCCCACCACGACGGTTCGTCTGGGGGGTGGAGGGGCCAGCCTGGCCGGCACGGTCAACAGCCCGAACGGCGTCGTGGCGGGGGCCAACGTCCACGCCGAGCGGCTGGTTGGCGACACGTTCGCTCAGGCCGATGCCATCACGGCCGCGGACGGGTCCTGGTCCATCCCGGCGGTGCGCGGCGGCCGCTATCGGGTGCGGGCGTGGCGGGCGCCGGATCTCGATCTGGTCACGCCGGAGATCTTCTTCCTGGGCGCCACAGAATCGAAAGTCCTGGCCCTCCACCTGGCCCCGTTCACCGGCGTCATTGCCACCGCGGCCGTGAATCCGGGCCCCATCGTTGAGCAGCCCTTCACCATTGCCGTCGTGGTCTCCAACGCCGCCGTCGACACGGCGGGCGTGGCCCGGGCGGTGCCAGCCACATTCGTGACGGTCTCGCTGACGACCACCGGCGACCTGACCATCGACAGCCTGAACCCGAGCATCACCGACGCCAGCGGCAAGGCCGAATGGCAGGTGCGTTGTCACACGATCGGACCGCAAGCGGTGAGCGTCACCTTTTCCGACAACTCCACATTGACGCTGGACGTGCCCCCGTGCGGCCAGGTCCCGGCGTCGACGACCACCGCCCCGGGCGGCCCCCCCACCACCAGGCATTAGCGCGGGCCGGGCGGGCCATGCGGCCAGGGACAAATCGCCTTCTGACTCCGCGCCGGCACCAGAGGAAGATATGAGCGATTTGTGTCCGGCCGTAAGGGCGATTGGTCCCGGGGGCAGGGCGGCCGGGCAGGGCGGCTGGGCGGGCGCGTACATCAGTTGAGGGCGGGCAGAGACGTCGAGATGGGTGGGCCCGGAAGCTCGGACCAGGTGCGAAGGGTCACCACCATGCGGGTTCCGCCCGAGGCGGTGAGCGGGGATTCGGCTCGCACCGCCCCGCCCATGGCCGCCACCAGTTCGGCGACGATGGCCAGTCCGAGCCCGGAGCCGACCTGGCGGGCCGGGCTGCGACTCGACGTGTAGAGGCGTTCGAAGACGCGGGGAAGGTCGGCGGGCGGGATACCCGGGCCGTCGTCGTCGACCCAGAGCACGACCAGGTCGGCGCCGGCCGGGCGGGCCACCCCCACCGTGACCGTGCCCGACGCGAATTTCAGCGCGTTCTCGATGAGGTTGGCGACCGCCTGGGCCAGGCGGTCAGGATCGGCGCTCACGGGCACGAGACCGTCGGCATTCACGGCGATGCTCAGGCCCAGCTCGCGAGCGGCCGGCCTGAACCCCTCGCTGGTCGCCGTCGCCACCTCGACCAGGTCGACGCGGTGCACGTCGAGGGAGAATCGGCGGGAATCGAGCTGGGCCAGCTCAAGCAGGTCACGGACCAGCCGTTCGAGACGCCGCGACTCCGAGGCGATGACCTGGGCGGCCCGCTGCGTGTCCGCCGCCGCGCCGTCGGCAATGGCCTCGGCGAAACCCCGGATAGACGTGAGCGGGGTGCGCAGGTCGTGCGAGACCGACATCAGGAACTGCCGTTCCAGGCCCTTGGAGCGCGCCAATGTCTCCGACATCGTGTTGATGGAACGGGCCAGAGACGCCAGTTCAGGCACACTGTCACCCGGATCCGCCACCCGGGCGTCGAGGTCGCCGAGGGCAATCCGGCGAGTCACGGTCTCGGCTTCTTCCAGCGGCCGGCTGATCCGCCGGCTGAGCCGATCTCCGGCGATCACGGCCGCGGCCAGGCTGATGGCGGCGGCGATGAGGAACCACCCGCCCACCTGACGGAGCCCGCTGGCCGGCGTACGGCTGAGCAGGACCACCTGGCTGTACGGCACGCCTTGGGCCGTCGTCAGGCGGGACGGCGCAGCCGCGAACACCACGTTGCCCCGGTGGCCCGAGACGGTGGCGCCGGACTGGAGGTCAGGTATGCGAAGCAGACCAAGCGTGAATCCGGCGGGGGGATCAATGGGTTTCTGGGTCAGAGGATCCCGTAAACGACCACCGGGACCGATGGCGAAGATGTCGACCTGTTGGAGCTTGAGCAACGGCTTCAGGCCCTGAAGTAACCGCACCCGGTTGCCCGCCGTCACCGACGTCTCCTCCGAGAGCACGCTCTGGCTGAGCGCTTCCGCCTGGCGCACGAGGTCCAGTCGGGTCTGTTCTCGCGCCGCCCGGGCCGTCAGAAAGATGGTGACCAGGCCGGCCAGCACCAGGCAAACGGCAACCACGGTGACGATGGTGACCGTGAGGCGTCGCCGCACGCGAACCCTTTACCCGAGCCGGTATCCGACGCCCCAGACCGTGGCCAGCGGTAGGGCCTCGCCCAGCTTTTTGCGCAGCTGGCGGACGTGCACGTCGACCGTGCGCTCGTCGCCGTACCAGTCGGCGCCCCAGACCCCGTCGAGGAGTTGTTGGCGGGAAAGGGCCAGGCCGGCATTTTCGGCCAGGTAGGCGAGCAGGTCGAACTCCCGCGTGGCCAGCGCGATCGGGACGTGGTCCACCCGGGCCTCCCGCCGGCCGAGGTCGACCTCGACGCGCCCGACGGCCAGGATGTCCGGCGTCTCCTTGGGGGGTCCGTCAGCGCGGCGCAGGATGGCCTTGACCCGGGCGACCACTTCGCGGGGCGAGAACGGCTTGGTGACGTAGTCGTCGGCGCCCAGCTCGAGGCCCAGGACTCGATCGATCTCCCCGTCGCGGGCGGTGAGCATGAGCACGGGCACGACGCTGGTGGACCGCACCCGGCGGCACACCTCGAGGCCGTCAATGGATCCCGGCAGGCCCACGTCGAGGATGACCATGCGGGGTTTCTCCCGTCCGATGGCGGCCAGGCCCGCCTCGCCGTCCGCCGCCTGGATGACGCGGAAGCCCTCCCGGCGCAGGTACATGTCCACCAGGTCCGAGATGTTGGGGTCGTCCTCGATGACGACGATCGTCCCGAGATCGGTCCTCGTCGCATTCATGGGCGCGCTCATGGTCGCGCGTCAGCGTGCCGGAGAGGTGTGATGGGAATGTGAGGAGATGGCCCACCTTTCCAGGCGAGCTAGAGAGTCCAGCGGGCCCGGCGGCCTGGACGGGTCAGGAACACCTGGAGGCCGACCAGGGCCAATGTGGTGGCCACGCCGCCCACGCTCAACCAGGCGAACAGGGGGCCGATCTGGCCGCCCTTGGGGGGCACCGGAGTGGTGACCGGCGGGGCGATATCGGTGACGGGAACCGTGATAGCGGTAGGCGGCGGCGCTGTGGAGGTGGTCGTCGAGGCGGCGGGGGCGCCGCCGGGTCCTCGGCCGGCCACCGTCGTGGCGGGTGCCGCGCCCGGCTTGGCCGGCGGTGGAGTGCCGGGGGGACCGGCGGGCACCGTCGTGGGCGGCCGGGTGGTCGGTGGCGCCGCCGGGCGGGTGGTGGTGGGCAGCAGTGTCGGCAACACCGTGGCGGCGGCGGCCGGTCTGGCGGCAGCGGCGGCGGGGGGTCCAGTGGCGGCGGCGGCGGGGGCCGGCCCGGAGACCGCCGCGCCAAGCGCGACGGCGGCGCCGATCGGAACGCAGAGAACGCAGAGGACCAGGGAGAGCAGCCTGCGCATCGTCGAAGTCTCGCGCCATCGGGCAACCCCGCCGGTAACCTTCATCGCACCGTGACCACCTACCTGGACCGCATCCTCGCTGATCATCGCGCCACCGCCGCGGCCGATCGGCGCCCGATCGAGTCCCTGCGCGACGCCGCGGCCATGCAGCCGGAGTGCCGCGGCTTCCGTGGCGCGCTGGCCGACCCTGGCCTGTCGGTGATCGCCGAGATCAAGCGGCGCTCGCCTTCGAAAGGCGATTTGGCCGCCGATCTGGTGCCCGCCGACCTGGCCCGCGCTTACCAGGACGGGGGCGCGGCCTGCGTGTCGGTGCTCACCGACGAAGCGTGGTTCGGCGGTTCGCCGGCGGATCTGACCGAGGCGCGCGGGGCGGTCACCCTGCCCGTTCTGCGCAAAGACTTCACCGTGAGCGAAGCCGACGTCTGTGACGCCAGAATCATGGGCGCCGATGCCGTGCTCCTGATTGCGGCGGCCCTCGACGACGGCGAGCTGGCCGCCTTCTCGGCTCTCGCCGGGGAGCTGGGCATGGACGTGCTGGCCGAGGTCCACGACGAGCGGGAGTTGGAGCGGGTCCTGGCGGTGGGCGCCATCCTGGTCGGCGTCAATCAGCGGGACCTGGTGACCTTCGCCGTGGACGGCCGGCGAGCGGAGCGGGTGGCGGCGGCGATACCTCCCGGCGTCGTCAAGGTGGCCGAGTCGGGCGTGCAGAGCGCGGCGGACAGCCGGCGGCTCGCCGACGCCGGCTTCGACGCACTGTTGGTGGGCGAGACGTTGGTTCGCTCGGGCGATCCCGCCGGCGCGGTGCGCAGCTTGCTTGGGGCCGGCGCGTGTTCGTGAAGATCTGCGGGATCACCAGCGAAGAGGACGCCCTGCTGGCCGTCGCCATGGGCGCCGACGCCCTGGGTTTCGTTTTCGCGCCCTCCACCCGGCAGGTCTCGTCCACCCTGGTGGCCGACATCGTCAAGCGGCTTCCGGCCGAGATCCTCACCGTCGGCGTCTTTCGGGATGAGGCGCCCAAGCGGGTGGTGGACATCGCGCACAGCACCGGCCTTCACGGCGTCCAGCTGCACGGCCACGAGAGTCCTGCGGACTCGCGCTGGGTGCGGGAGCGGGTCCGTTTTCTGATCCAGGGTTTCGCGGCCGGCGATCCGACCTTGCGGCGGGCGGCCCAGCACGGGGCCGACGCCGTGCTGGTCGACGCTCCGACGCCCGGATCGGGTGAGGTGTTCGACTGGTCGTTGACCGAAGACGTACCTGACGGCAGCCGCCTCATCATCGCCGGCGGTCTCACCCCCGACAACGTTGCATCTGGCATTGCTCGCGTCCGGCCCTGGGGGGTGGATGTCTCCACCGGGGTGGAGGAGTCGCCCGGCCGTAAGGACCCGCGCAAGTTGCGGACGTTCATTGCGGCGGCCAGGGCGGCGGGAGCCGAGTACCAGGGCTATGAAGGCGAAGACGTCGAGCCGTACGACTGGCAGGAGGAAGAATGACCGCGGCTGGGACTCAGATGGGCTCGCCCGGCGCGGACGGGCGCTTCGGCGACTTCGGCGGGCGGTTCGTGCCCGAGTCGCTGATTCCCGCTTGTCTCGAACTCGAGGCGGCGTTCTCTACGTCATGGACGGACCCGGTGTTCCGCAACGAGTACAACGACATCCTGCGCGACTACGGTGGCCGGCCGACACCAGTGACTGAGTGCAAGCGGCTGTCCGATCAACTGGGTGTGCGCATCCTGTTGAAGCGGGAGGACTTGACCCACACCGGCTCGCACAAGATCAACAACGTGATCGGTCAGGCTCTGCTCACCCGGGCCATGGGGAAGACCCGGGTCGTCGCCGAGACAGGTGCCGGCCAGCACGGGGTGGCCACGGCGACTGCCGCCGCGTTGTTCGGTTTTGACTGTGTCGTGTACATGGGCGAGGTGGATACCGAACGGCAAGCCTTGAACGTGTTTCGCATGCAACTGCTCGGCGCCGAAGTCCGGCCCGTCCTGTCGGGCACCCGAACGCTGAAGGACGCAGTCAACGAGGCCATGCGCGACTGGGTGGCCAGCGTGGAGTCGACCCACTACTGCCTGGGATCGGTGATGGGCCCGCACCCGTACCCGTGGATGGTTCGCGAGTTCCAGCGGATCGTGGGTGAGGAGGCGTACGGGCAGTGCCGGGAACTGCTCGGCGGGACCGATCCCGACTACGTGGTGGCATGTGTAGGCGGTGGCTCAAACGCGGCCGGCACGTTTGCCGGCTTCGTCGACACGGACGCCCGGCTGGTGGGCGTCGAGGCGGCCGGGGGAGCGGCCATAGGGCGGGGTGTCCCCGGCGTCGTCCACGGCATGAAGTCGTTCGTCCTTCAGGACGAGTACGGCCAGGTCTCCGAGGCGCACTCCATCTCCGCCGGCCTCGACTATCCGGGAGTCGGACCCGAGCATGCTCACCTCTCGGCGATCGGGCGGGCTACCTACATGGCCGCCGGAGATGCCGAGGTGCTCGACGCGCTCCGGCTGCTGGCTCGCACCGAGGGGATCATCCCGGCCCTCGAACCGGCCCACGCGTTGGCGTGGGTGGCCCGGGCGGCCGGCACGGATGAGCTGCCGGCCGGATCGACGGTTCTCGTCACCCTGTCCGGTCGAGGCGACAAGGACGCCGAACAGGTGATGGGGCTGCTCACGTGAGCGGTCCGCTGGAGTCGGCGCTGCTGGCCAAGCGGGCGGAGGGACGCAAGTTGCTCGTGCCGTACGTCACCGGCGGCATCGGGGCGGACTGGGTGCGGGTCCTGCAGGCGATGGCCGAGGCGGGCGCCGACGCCGCCGAGGTGGGCATCCCTTTCTCCGATCCGGTCATGGACGGGCCGACCATCCAGGAGGCGTCCGAACGGGCGCTGCGCCGAGGGGCGACCCCGGTGTCCATCCTGCAGGACCTGAGGGAGGCGGGGGCCATCGGCATCCCGCTCGTCGCGATGACGTACTACAACATCGTGTTCCGGGCCGGACACCGCCGCTTTGCCCAGTCACTGGTCGACGCAGGGGTGGCCGGCGCTATCGTGCCCGACGTGTGCCTGGAGGAGTTGGCCGACTGGGAGCGGGCGGCTCAACACCTTGGGGTGGAGACGGTTCTGTTGGCCGCGCCGGTCACGCCCGACGACCGCCTGGCCGAGCTGTGCCGGCGGTCCCGGGGCTTCATCTACGGCGTGAACCTGATGGGAGTGACGGGGGAGCGCGGATCTCTGGCCGAGTCGGCCGCCGCCCTGGCCAAACGGCTGAAGGCGGCGACCGACCTGCCGGTCATCATGGGCTTCGGGATCTCCACGCCCGAACAGGCGGTGGCGGCGGCCGCTGAAGCGGACGGCGTGATCGTGGCCTCGGCCCTAATGCGCCGGTTGCTCGACGGGGCGGGGCCGGAGGAGATCGGCGAGGACGTGGCCCGACTACGGGCCGCGCTCGACGCGGGCTAGACGACGAGTCAGCCCCGGCATCGCCGTCTGCGCCCCGGCGCTCTGATCGAATGACCGCGTGAGTCGCCCACCCGATGCACGCTCCCGCCCCTCGCTCACCCCCGCCTCGCTGGTTTCGTGGTTGGCCGAGTCGCTCCGTACCCTGCCCGGCACGGTCCGCCACGGGCTCAACCTCCGCACGCGCCAGCAAGTCTCGCTGGTGGTCGCCGAGGCCAACGCCAGCCGGCCGTGGATCTGGGCCCACGAAGCGTGGCGCGACTTCCTCGGTCCGGTCGTGGTCGACGAGGAGATCCTCGCCTATGCCCAGGCGTGCGCTGGCGGTGGCCGCCCGGTGGAAACCGTCCTGCCGAGCGGGGTGCGGGCGACGGTGGCGCGCGCCGAGCTAGCCAGCTTGGCCGCCAACGGTGCCGAGGCGATGGGTGAGCGGATGAGGGGCCGCCGCCCCTGGTACCCGGCCGACACAGCATGGGACACCGGTGTGGCCCTGGTGGCCCTCCCCTTGACCGTGCCGGCGCTGGCAGCCGCCGGTTTGGTCCGGGCCGCCGCCCGCCTGGCTCCGCCGGTCCCCGTCGTCGAAGTCGGCGCAGAGGACGAGGCCAACCTGCTGGTGGCCGTCCTCGCCCATTCCGTGCCCCAGTTGCTCGGCAACGCGGCAGTACGGACGGCACTGCTGGCCTGCCGGCCACAGTCGCCGTCGGCGTGCGGTCCGGGGAAGTGGAGGCCACCGTCCGTTTCGGCCGGCGCCGCTTGGCCATCTACAACGGCATCACGGGAGACGCCCGAATCGTGATCGACGTGGACGCGGCGGCGATCGCCGGGCTAGCGGCGGCCGCCCTGGTGTCGGTGCTCAGCCCGGCCCCGTGAAGGTCGCCGACTGTGAGCTCTGCGAGGCGGCCCGGATGACCGCGTGGCATCACAAGGACGACGTGTGCTGGGTGGCCGACTGCGAGGTCTGCGACGTGCCGATGGTCGTGTGGAACGAGCACGGCCGTGAGCCGCCCGAGGTCGCCCTCGACCACATGCTCGCGGCGCTGAGCCGGGTGGCCGCGGCGCGCTTCGGCGAGGGCGCGTTCACTGTCGACCGGGTCATGCGCCAGATCCCAGGCCACTTCCATGCTCACGCCCGCGATAAGGACTGGTGGGTGAGAAGGTTCGGAGGGATGGAGCGACGATGACCCCAGGTCGTCGTCAACGCGCCCATGCGACCGCCCGACGTCCGGATCGATGACCTCGCCCATCCGCGGTTCGCGCCCGCGGTGGCCGAGATGATGGCCGCGTTGTGCCCTTCGCCGAGCAGATGCCCCTCAGCCTGGACGTTCTGGCCGCTCAGGCATCGACGGAGACGGGACTCGACGACTTCGGCGACGACTGGTTCCGCGAGCCCATCAGCGTGGTATTGCGGGCGCTGACGACCGAGACCCGCCTGAGCCCGTTCGGCCGGGTCACGACCTCCGTGCAGTTCCTCCAACTGCTGAAGAACCGGCTGCTCATCCAGGACGTCCTGCGCCGCCACCCCGAAATTCGCGATGTCCCCATCGAGCGGCCCGTCGTGATCGCCGGGCTGCCACGCACCGGCACCACCCACCTGCACAACCTGATTTCGTCGGATCCGTCGTTGCGATCTCTGCCCTACTGGGAGAGCCTCGAGCCCGTCCTGTCCGAAGCCGAACGCCCGGGGCCAGGCGAACCGGATCCCCGTCTGGCCCGGACCGAAGCTGGGCTGCAGTTCCTCGACCAGGCGCTGCCGTTTTTCAAGCGCATGCACGAGATGACGACTTGGCACGTTCACGAGGAGATCCAGCTTCTGGCCATTGCCGGTTCGACCATGCTGTTCGAGACGTCGGCCGTACTGTCGAGCTGGCGGGACTGGTACAAGGCCAACGATCAAACGCCGGCGTACCGCTACCTGCGAACGGTGTTGCAGGTCTTGCAGTGGCAGCGAGGCGGCACCTGCTGGGTGCTCAAGTCACCCCAGCACCTTGAACAGTTCGGCCCGCTGGTGACCGTGTTCCCGGATGCCACCTTCGTGGTGACCCACCGCGATCCGGTGTCCATCACCGCCTCCCTTGCGACCATGATCGCCTACACGGCCCGGCCGAACCACGAGCACGTCGAGCCGGCCGTCATCGGGCGGTACTGGGCCGACCGCCTGGTCGACCTCCTCGAGTGCTGCACCCGTGATCGACATCTGCTGCCGGCCRGCCAGTCGATCGACATCGGTTTCACCGAATTCATGGCCGACGATGTGGCCGTCGTGGCTCGGATCTACGACTTGGCCGGCCAGCCGATGACCCCGTCGGTGAACTCGGCGATGCACGCCCTCATGGCGGAGCATCCCCGTGGGAAGTACGGCCGGGTGGCCTACGACCTAGCCGACTTCGGCCTCGATCGTGACGAGCGCCGGGCCGCCCTGGCCTTTTACACCGACTCATTCGCGGTGGACGAGGAGCCAGCCTGATCCAGGGGGACTACCTTGGTCGTGGGTTGTTCGGGCGTGGCTGTGGGCAGGAACCAGCGAAACCAGATGCGGCCGCGTTGGTGGCCGGCGGTGGAGACCCAGTTCGGATGGCCCGGGTCGCGCCCGGCAATGACAATCGTCCATGACCCGTCGGCCTGGTAGGCCACTCGGGTGCCGTTGATGGTCACCCGCTCGTAGTCGTAGTTGTAGGTGTGCAGGAACGGATTCCACAGGCACAAATTCCAGAACGCGCAGTCCGGCGACCGGCCCTCGATCACCAACGCCTCACCGTCGGTCAGGTCGAAGGCGCCCATCGCATAGGCGGCGTCTCCGGCCGCCCATCCGTAGGTCGCCTCCGGTACGCCGGGACCCTGGATGCTCCGGGGACGAACGTGGCCGCCAAGGCCGGCCTCAACCGCAGCATCTTCGACGCCGGCTGGGCCTAGTGGCGCCGACAGCTCACCTACAAACCGGCGGACGCTGGTAGAAGAGTCACGGCCGTCAACGCCCAGCACAGCTCCCAGCAATGCCAACAGTGCGGACTCACAGACGCCCGCAACCGACACGGCCCTAGGTTCAGCTGCCTGAGCTGCGCTCACCAAGCCGACGTCGACGACAACGCCGCCGCCGTCATCCTCCAACGGGTCGAGTCGGCCCGGCAATCCCCACGCTGCCTGATCCCGAGGCCCGTGATGCAGACTGTCGCAAATACCTCTGGAATGCCACTAGGACGTACCGATGCTGTCAGCAGCCAAGATCCTGATCACCGGTCCCACCGGGCAAGTCGGAGAACCCGTGGCCGTGGCGCTGGCCGCCGACAACGACGTCTGGGGGATCGCCCGCTTCGCCGACCCCGACGCGCGTCGGCGGCTGGAGGACTCGGGCATCCACACCGTAGTGGTCGACCTGATGGCGGCCGAGTTCGGCGAGTTGCCGGAGGACTTCGACTACGTCCTGCACTTCGCCGTGATCAAAAGCTGGAGTGACCGCGGCTTCAACCGGGATCTGTCGGCCAACGTGGAGGGGCTGGGCCTACTTATGGCCCATTGCCGCAACGCTCGGGCGTTCCTGCACTGTTCGTCGACGGCCGTCTACCAGCCGAACGGGCGTCATCCCTTTGCCGAGGACGATCCGCTCGGTGACCACCACCGCTCGCTGATGCCGACCTACAGCATCTGCAAGATCGCCGCGGAGGGGATGGCCCGCTATGGCGCGCGTCAGTGGGGGCTGCCCACGACGATCGCCCGGCTGAACACTCCTTACGGAGACAACGGCGGCTGGCCGGCCTTCCACCTCGAGTTGCTCTTGGCCGGCGATGCCATCCCGGTACATCCCGACGGGAGCTTCTACAACCTCATCCACGAGGACGACATCCTGACGACGGTCCCGAAGCTGCTTGACGCGGCGGCCGTTCCCGCCACCATCGTGAACTGGGCGGGTGGCCAGACCGTGAGCGTCGCCGAATGGTGCACCGAACTGGCCGAGATCAGCGGCCTGGAGGCCAAGTTTGTGGAGGATCCTCAGGCGTTGGCCAGCGTGGCCGTCGACACGACCCGCATGCGGGAGTTGATCGGAGAGACGTCGGTCGACTGGCGAGATGGACTTCGACGGCTGGTGGCGGCTCGTCACCCGGAGCTGCTCGGATCCCGGTAACCGGCCGCCACTTCGGCCATGAACAGATCCATCGTGTCTCGCCGCCGCGCCCCATGCCCCAGGTTCCAGTCGGGCACGATGAACTCATCCACGCCCGCCTCGGCGTAACGGCTTATCTGCTCGGCTATCTCGGCAGGTGTGCCCGCGAGGGCGCGGTCCATGTTGGGCTGCCGCTTGGACTTCAGCCACTCCTCGTCTTTGGAGAGGAACATCAGTGCCTGGGCGGAGTGCTCGATCGACGCCGGATCGCGGCCCAGCGTCTCGCAGTGGCGATCCAGGACGTGACCAAGATGTTCGAGCACGTCGGGCGCCCCCCAGGCGTTCCATTCGTCGGCGTACTGTGCGGCGATGCGCAGCGTCACCTTTTCCCCGCTTCCGCCGACCAGCAGCGGGATACGCCGCCCCTCGAACCCTTTCGGTTCGCAGGGAGCGTCGGTCAGGCGGTAGAAGCGCCCGGGGAAGTTCACCCTCTCCTCGGAGAGGAGCGATCGCACCACCTGGCAGGCCTCCTCGAAGCGGGCCAGTCGCTCCGGCACCGGAGGAAGTTCGATGCCATAGGCGGCATGCTCGTTGTCCTGCCACCCTGCGCCCAGACCGAGGACCAGCCGTCCGCCCGAGATCTGGTCCACAGCGGCGGCCATGTTGGCCAGGACGGCCGGGTGCCGGTACGTATTGCCGGTCACCAAGGCGCCGAGGCGGACGCGTGGCACCGCCGCCGCCAGGCCGGCCAGCACCGACCAGCACTCAAGCACCGGTTGGCTGACGTCGCCGCCGTTGGGCATGAAGTGATCGGGAAAATAGACGCCGTCCCAGCCGGTCTCGGCCGCGTAGGTGGCGACCTCGAGAATCTCACTCCACGGATGCTGGGGGCTGGGCCAAACGCTGAAACGCATCCCCGGACCTTACGCGTTTAAGGTTGCAGGCATGGCCAGGCCAAACCCGATCGTTGACCTTCTGAGCAACGTGGAACTGTTCAAAGGGGTATCGAAGAAGGATCTCTCCAAGATCGCCAACGCCATGAAGGAGATGGACTTCCCCGAGGGCAAGGTGGTCACCGCCGAAGGTGACGAGGACGCCCGCTTCTATCTGATCCTCGAGGGCGCTGCCCGGGTGTCGATCGGCGGACGGAAGCGGCAGCTCCTCAGTCCGGGCCAGTACTTCGGTGAGATCGCCCTCATCGACGGCGGGCCCCGCTCGGCGACGGTTACCGCCGAGACGCCGTTGCGCACCCTCACCCTGGCCCCGTGGAACTTCAAGCCGCTGCTCAAAGAAAACCCAGACATGACCTACAAGATCCTGATTGAGATGTGCCGGCTGCTCAGGTCGGTCGAGAAATCGATGCTGAAGTAGCCATGACCGGCCTGCAAACCGAGTACACCGAGGAAGAGCTACTCGCGTCCCACGAGTTCGTCGAGCCGCTCTTCGCCGCCGGGGTGCGCTGCCACGGAGGCTTTGACAGCGACGGCGCCTATGTGTCCCCGCGTACAGCCAACCGGGTGCCGGCCATCCGTGCCTGGCAAACGCAGCATGGCGCCCAGTTCGGCACCGATCTCCTCGATCCGGCCCTGGAAGCGTGGCCGGATACCTATCCCAACGTGGCCCAGGCCAAGCAACTGATCCGTCGAGGCGTTTCTCAGCCGATCGTGACCACCCTCACGCGGATCGGCACGGTGGAGGGCTTCGGCTCCATGATCCGCCACTCGGCCGTGCCTGACCTGCCGCGCTGCTTCGCTGAGGACATCACGGGCACGGCCATGGCCCATCTGGAGCACGGTCTCTACGAGGCGCACGCCAGGGACGAGGCCGGCCACGGTGACGAAGGCGGGCACAAGCAGATGTGGTTCGCCGCCCGCGACGTCGCCTTCGAACGTCCCCTGACCGACGACGAGACGGCCACCATGATCGCCCGCATGGGCATCGTCCGGCCCGGTACTGCCGGCGCGCCCAGCCCGGACGCCGTGCGCGCGCAGCTGGCGGCCAACCGGGTGCTTCCCGACGACGTCGATCTCGACCTCGAGATCCTGGTGGAGCGGATGGCCAGGCTGTTGCTGATCGAGGTCTCGGCGTTCCACACGTTTGCGTGGGCGGAGGAGGTGCTGTCTGACACCACGCTGGTGGGCGGCGAAGGCGAGGCTGCCCGACTGGTGTCGTTCATCCGGGCCGACGAGACACCTCACGTCGAGTACCTGCGGACGACGCTGTCGGAGATGCGGGACCGAACGTGGGTCAGCACGTCCGGCCGCCAGTATCCCGGCACAGAGATGGTGGGTCGCGTATACGAGAAGTGTCTGCGGGACTCGCTCGGCGCCCGCCGCCAAGAGATGCTGCGGAGCACGTTGGGCGAGGTCGAGCACGCCCTGGCCGGCCACGCCCACCGGGACGATGTGCTGGAGTCGTTCCACACGGCCGGCAACATCCGACCCGGTCCGGACGGCGCGTGGGTGGCGACCGCGGCCGACAAGACCGGCCCTGCCGACGCAGCTGGCGCGACGGGCTCGTAGGCGGCATCGAATTGAAGTTCGGAATCTTCTACGAACATCAGCTGCCCCGTCCGTGGGCGGAGGACTCCGAGCGCCAGTTGCTGCAAGATGCGCTCGACCAGGTGGAGTTGGCCGACCGGCTCGGCTTCGACGTGGTGTGGGAGGTCGAGCACCACTTCCTGGAGGAATACAGCCACTCGAGCGCCCCCGAGGTGTTCCTCGCCGCGGCCAGCCAGCGGACCAGTCGGATTCGGTTGGGCCACGGGATTGTCCAGACCCCGCCCCTCTTCAACCACCCGGCGCGGGTCGCCGAGCGCATCGCCACCCTGGACCTGGTCTCCAACGGCCGGGTCGAGTTCGGTACCGGTGAATCATCCTCGGAGGCCGAGCTGGGAGGCTTCCGCGTCGACCCACTGCTCAAGCGGGAGATGTGGCAAGAGGGCCTGGAGGTGGCGCTTCGCTGCATGACCGAGACCCCCTTCACGGGCGTCGCCGGACGCTTTGTCGATATGCCGCCCCGCAACGTGATCCCCAAGCCGGTGCAGAAGCCGCATCCGCCGGTATGGGTGGCCTGCTCGCGTCGGGAGACCATTCTGCTGGCGGCCGAGAAAGGCATCGGCGCGCTCACCTTCGCATTTATCGACCCTGAAGAGGCTCGCCACTGGGTTCAGGACTACGAGCGGACCCTGATGGAAAAGGGCGCAGCCATCGGCCGCTCGGTGAACCCGAATGTGGCGTGCGTGACGACGTTCATGTGTGCGCCCTCCGAGCACGACGCGCTGGCGCGAGGGCTGGAGGGATCGAATTTCTTCGGCTACTCACTGGCGCACTACTACGTGTTCGGGGAGCACCGCCCGGGTGTCACCGACGTCTGGGCCGAGTACCAGGAGCGGCGGGACCTCATGGGATTCTCGGCGGACGTGGCGGCCGCCGCGGAGCAGGATCGCCTCGGTGCCAAAGTCGCGGCCGGTGTCGCCAACGGTCTCCGCGGAGCGGTGGGCACGCCCGAGCAGGTCCGTGAGTTCCTCCGTCGTTACGAGGATGCGGGCGTCGATCAGGTCATCTTCGTATCCCAGGCGGGCCGCAACCGCCACGAGGACATCATGGAGTCACTCGAGCTCTTCGGGAGCGAGGTCCTGCCCGAGTTCATGGAACGCGATGAGCAGGCCGCCGCGGCCAAGGCCCGTCGCCTCCAGCCCGCGATCGATGCCGCTCTGGCGCGCTCCACCCTTGTCACGCCTCCTCTCCCGAGCCCCGACTACAACTTCCCGGCCATGCCGAGGAAGTGGGCCGACGGCAACCCCCAGGTTCAGGAGTGGCTGGAACAGTTCGCTGCTGACCGGGCCGCCGGCAAGCGCGACCCGGGCGCCGGCATCTTGGCCTAGGTGGCTGCCCCGCTAAGCCTGCGCCAGCTTGGCCCGGTTGCGAGCGCTGCGACTCCGGCCCCGCACCGCCTGATCGAGGACGACCTTGCGCAGCCGAACCATCTTCGGTGTCACCTCGACGCACTCGTCTTCACGGATGTATTCGAGCGCTTGCTCGAGGGACAGCTGGAGGTGGGGGATGAGCCGCACCAACTCGTCCGCTGTAGAGGAGCGGACGTTGGTCAGCTTCTTCTCCCTGGTCGGATTCACGTCCATGTCCTCGGCCCGTGAGTTCTCACCGACAATCATGCCCTCGTAGACCTCGACGCCCGGTCCGATGAACAACACACCTCGCTCCTGGAGGCTCATCAGGGAGTACGTCGTCGTCGGCCCCCGGCGATCGGCGACCATCGACCCGCTCGGCCGCGTGCGCAGCTCGCCGTGCCAGGGCTCGTGCCGTTCGTAGACGTGGTGCAGCAGACCGGTGCCGCGCGTCTCGGTGAGGAACTCGGTCCGGAATCCGATCAGCCCGCGCGCCGGAACCAGATACTCGAGCCGTACCCAACCGGTGCCGTGGTTGACCATGGCTTCCATCCGGCCCTTGCGCAGAGCCAGTAGCTGGGTGATGACGCCAAGAAAGTCCTCGGGGACGTCGATGGTCATGCGTTCCACCGGCTCGTGGATCTTCCCGTTCACCTCGCGGGTGAGAACCTGCGGCTTACCCACGTTGAGCTCGAAGCCCTCTCGTCGCATCACCTCAACCAGGACCGCGAGCTGCAGCTCACCTCGACCTTGCACCTCCCACGTATCGGGCCGCTCGGTGGGAAACAGGCGGAGCGAGACGTTGCCGACGAGCTCCGCGTCGAGGCGGCTCTTGATCAGCCGGGCCGTCAACTTCTTGCCGTCCTGGCCGGAGAGCGGCGACGTGTTGACTCCGACGGTCATCGACAGGCTGGGCTCGTCGACGTGGGTGACGGGCAGAGGGCGCGGGTCGTCCGGGTCGGCCAGGGTTTCGCCGATGGTGATCTCGGGGATGCCGGCCACGGCGATGATCTCGCCCGGCCCGGCGCTCTCTGCCGATACGCGGTCGAGGTTCTCGGTCTGGTAGAGCTCGGTGACCTTGACGCGCTCGATGGTACCGTTGGCGCGGCACCAGGCCACTTGCTGGCCCCGGGTGATGGTGCCGTGATGCACCCGGCAGAGGGCCAACCGGCCGACATAGGGCGACGCGTCGAGGTTGGTGACCAGGGCCTGCAAGGGATGACGCTCGTCGTAGACGGGGGCGGGCACGGTCTCGAGCAGGACTTTGAACAATGGCTCCAGGTCACCCTCGGCGCCGATCTCGTCGGTGGTAAGCCACGCCCGACCGGCTCGGGCGTTGCAGTAGACGATGGGGAATTCGATCTGGTGATCAACGGCGTCGAGGTCGAGGAACAGCGCGTAGACCTCGTCGACCACCTCGGCGATGCGAGCGTCAGGCCGATCCACTTTGTTGATGACGAGGACGACCGGCAGGTGAAGCGCGAGCGCCTTGCGCAGGACGAAGCGGGTCTGCGGGAGCGGCCCCTCACTGGCGTCGACCAGGAGCAGTATGCCGTCGGCCATGGTCAAGCCCCGCTCCACCTCCCCCCCGAAGTCGGCGTGGCCAGGCGTGTCGATGATGTTGATCTTGATGCCGCTATGTCGTACGGCCGTGTTCTTGGCGAGGATGGTGATGCCCTTTTCGCGTTCCAGGTCCATCGAGTCCATGACCCGCTCGGCGACATCCTGGTTGGCTCGGAACGCGCCGGACTGCCACAGCATGGCGTCTACCAGCGTCGTCTTGCCGTGGTCGACGTGAGCAACGATGGCCACGTTGCGAAGGTCGTCTCGAGTGAGCATGCAATCCTTTGGGGAAAGGGTTCCAGGCTACCGGCCGTGCCGCGGGTGCCTGACACATGCCCAGGTCGAGGTCGTTAACCCATGCCGACCACGGGCCGGTTCAATGACATGCTGCCCGTCGACCCATGAAAGCCAGCGTCGCCGAAGGCGAAGATTCCGCCGTCGGAGGCGACCAGCCAGTAGCCGTGTCCGGTGGGAGTGGCGGCCATGCCCACGATGGGTTTGTTGAGATGGAGCGCTCCGGCGGAGCCGAAGAATGCTGCGTCGCCAAACGTGAAATGCCTCCGTCGGAGGCGACCAGCCAGTAGCCGTGACCGGTGGGGGTGGTGGCCATGCCCACGATGGGCTTGTTGAGGGTCATGGCGCCGGTAGAACCGAAGAATGCTGCGTCGCCAAACGTGAAGATGCCTCCGTCGGAGGCGACCAGCCAGTAGCCGTGGCCGGTGGGGGTGGCGGCCATGCCAACGATGGGTTGGTTGAGATGGAGCGCGCCCGTCGACCCGTAGAACACCGTGTCGCCGTAGGCGAAGATGCCGCCGTCGGACGCGACCAGGCGGTACCCGCCCGGGCACCCGCAGTCCGGGCTCGGACCTCCACCCGGACCGGTGGCCGGGACCGGTGCCGCGCAATACGCCTTCGCTGTGAGCCGCAGGTAGCCGCCGTCGTCATCGGACAGTGTGCTCACATGGCTGTTGCAGATGGCCGGCCCGGACGTGCCCTCCGTCGTGCAGGACGACGCCGGGTTGGTGACCCCGTCGGCGTTTCCATCCCAGTTGACGGTACTGCCGGCATTGCCGGCGCCGAACAACAGCCCGATCACGCCGATGGAGGCCAACTCTTGCGGATGAGCCAGGAAGTACTCCACCCGGTTGTCCTGGTAATGGCCCAACGTGTTGTTCTCGGTGTCGTAGTACTGATTGCCGATCGGGATCTGCCAGACCATGGCCGCCCGACCGGTAGCGGCGGTGATGGCGCCGAGGTGACGCTCCCACCGGCTGAAGTTCGGGAGCGAGACGTTGAGTCGGTCCCACCACACCTGGCGGCCGTAGACGTTGGCGTAGTAGCCGGCGTCCCGGTCCGACACGTCGTTGAATATGAGGTCGTAGCCGCCTGGCGCGAGTCCCGCTCTCGAAGCGAAGGCGGCGACCTGCTGGCCGAGCGCGACCGGATCATCGGCCGGATCGGTGCTGCTGCCGATGTCGTGCAAGGTGGCCCAGTTGCTCACATGGAAGCCCATGCGGACGTTCGGGGCGTAAAGGTCGCGCAGATGCAGGAGGGCCAGATGGAACCCACGGAAGTCGTTCTCAAACGAAGCCACGTCGTGGACGCCCGACGATGAAACGGAGGCGGTGAGCTGCGCAGGATCGTTGTTCTGCCCGGAGCAGAACCCGAAGCAATTGCCACCGGGGAGAACGGCCTGCTCGGCATAGCCCTCGAGATCCGGCTCCACCTGCACGATGGCCGTGCCACCGAACCCCGATGAGCCGAGCCGCTGCATCAGCGTGGCGAAGTCAGCGAAGTAGGACGCCATCAGGCTGGGGGAGTTGAGGTTGGAGATGTCCTTCTGCGCTTCGCCGCAGCCCGAACAGGATCCGGTGCTTTGCAGCAGCATGTAATACGGAAAGACCGGGATGATGTGCTTCGACGCGGCGTTGTTGGCGTAGAGCAGCGGGAAGGTCCCGCCGGTGTTCCATGTCTGCCAGCCGCCGCCGGTATTCACGCCGCCGGCCAGGTACTGGTAGGCGTAGTCCCACGGGACGCCTGACGACGGGACCCAGCCATTGAGTCCGCTGGCGTCGGGTGCCGCGCTCACGCCGAGACCCAGGTGGCTGGGCAAGCCAGTCGGCAGGCTCTTACC
>JRHI01000243.1_pt1 | contig 62422 bp, 71 predicted proteins | sample 215371 | NCBI WGS metagenome assembly JRHI01 (sample SAMN02929681, study PRJNA255918) | sediment metagenome | biome: cave system; feature: Ice Cave; material: Sediment; isolation source: sediment from deep within a dark volcanic ice cave with no known source of... ...
TCTCTCCCCAGTCGTGGGGGTCCAGACCCCGCTCCGCGTTCCGGGGCCGGTGCTGCCGATGCTGCCGCCCCACGCCCGGGGTCCCGCTCCGCCGGCGGCGTAGCAGCGCCGGGTGCGGTGCACGAGCGGACGGCACCGCGGGAACAAGCACCCGCCCACACCAAGAGCCCCATCCCTAACGGCTTGAGCACGCAGCACCACGCGAGCGCCCACGCCATTGGCGTCGCGGCGTCGGCTATACACGTGCCATGACCGAGGTCGCGCCTGCTCAGCCAATCCGCCTGGCCGAGCGCCGGTGGTTGCAGGCCGCCGCCGTCTTGCTGATCGCGTCCGCCGCCCTCGGACTCGCCCTGCTGGTGCCCCGGCTGTTCAGCGACCCCGTCGGCGTCGACCCGTACGTCCTCCGCCTCAGCGCGGTCGCGACAGCGCTGGCGGTGGCGTCACTGATATGGAATCGGTTCAACCCTGCGCGACCGGTGCTGCTCGCCGTCGCAGCCATGACCGTGTCGTTCAGCGTGTTCGCCGGCGGTCCGCAATGGATCCAGGACACCTCCGGGAGCCGCTTCAACTTCAACACCCAGGTGCTGATTGCATCGGTGGCCCAGGCGGTGCTGACCGTCGCGCTCGCGGCGCTTGCCGTGCGCATGTCGCCCGCCCGCCTGCGCCCCCTGCTGCGGCTGCGCCGCTATGGGACCTCAGCGCAGTTCGCGACCGTCGCCGGAGCGCTCGGCTTCCTGCTCATCGTCATGCTGCTCCCCGCACCACTGCTCGGTCGCCAGGGGATCGCACCGATTGCGCTGGCGCGTGACCTCCCGCTCCAGGGCCCCGCCGACGCACTGCAGGGGTTCGCGCAGGAGTTGCAGTTCCGCGGGCTGCTCCTGGGCGCGCTCGACCGCGTCGCCCCGCCCTGGGCGGCCAACCTCGGCCAGGCCGCTTTCTTCGGACTCGCGCACATCGCCGTGCAGTACCAGGGGCCCGCGGACGCCTTCGTGCCCGTGACCGTGGCGCTCGGGCTGTTGTTCGGCTGGATCACGCAGAAGACGGGCTCGCTGTGGCCGGCGATCATCATCCACGCTGTCGCCGACGTCGCCGTCACCGTCGGTGTCATCCCAGGGCTGTATGGCTACTGAGCGTCGGCGCCGCATGCTGCGCTCCCTCGCGGCGCTCCCCGCGTTGCTTCTTTTTGCCGCGCCGACCCCGGCGCGCGCCAGCACACCATGGTGGCAGCCCCTCGCGTATGCGGGGATGCGCGTCTCAGCAGTGAGCGTCGCCCAGGGGAACCTCATCGTCGACACACCAAGCGGCCGTTTCTCGTCGACCAACCATGGCGGCACCTTCGCGGCCGCAACCAACCCACCATCGCCGCCACTGCCGGTGCTCAGCGCCGGCACAAGCTGGGACATCCGCAGCGGCACAGTGCTCACCGGCACGAGAACAACCGCCGAACACCCCGATCCCGGCGCCCCATACCTCGGCGCCGGCGCGCACATCCTCGCCGCCCCGGCAGCGGCGCCCGGCATCGTCGTCGCCGTCGGCACCGACAACCACGTGTGGCGCCGCGCCCAATCCGGTACGTGGGCCACTGCGTTCATCCCGCTGCCCGCCGGAGGCCTGTCCGGCGCACCACGCGTCACCGCACTCGCAGCCTTCACCCAGCCGCTCTCTGTGGCCGTCTACATGGGCGTCGACGGCTACGGTGTGCTGCTCACCAACGATGGCGGCGACGACTGGATCCGCGCCGACCCCGGCCTCCCTGCGAACGTGCTCGACCTCGCCACCGATCCGGCCGCCAAAGCGCTGTACGCCGCCACCGACCAGGGGCTGTACGTGCACCATCTGCAGTCGTTTCCTGCGCCACCCGTCTATGTCGACTCCGCGCTTCATCTCCGCTGGCTGGGCATCGCCGCGGTCGCGCTGGTCGCCTCCATCCTTGCTCTGCTGGCGCTGCGACGGCTGCTGCCCCACGTCGCCAGCTGAGAGGGTCGAATCCGCCTCCCCCGGCGCCACCAATCCGGGCTCGTACGCCATCATCACCGCCTTAACCGACCACGGTGATCGGCCGCCGGCGCCCGTTCTCGATCACATGCTCGATGTCGACTCCGGCAGCGCGCACCTGCACCACCGGCGTGGGAATCTCGGCGATTCCGGGCTGAGGCGAGTGCCCTGGCGGCCTCGTCCTTGCGGAGGACGCCCGTATTCCCCGCGCCTAGCCGGCAGCCGCCTCGATCGCCGCCGCCACCACCCGGGCCGCGCGCATGGAGTAGCTGGGGGCCGCCCGAGCGATCCACGCTGCCTCTCGCCAGTTGCGCGGGTCGAGCGCGGCGCGCCCGGGCCGTTCCCAGGCCGGGGAGATCTCGCGTCTGGGCGTGTCCATGACCACCCGCACCGCGGCCAGCCGGGGGACCATGCCCGCCAGCAGGGCGGTCTCCATGTCGACGGCGGCGAAGCCCCGGCCAGCCCACAGCGCACGGCCCGCACCGGTGACCAGCCCGTCGGCCGAGAGCAGAGGCAGCGTCACGGTCGGGTAGCCGAGCTGCCGCGATGCCGCCTCGAGCGCCGTGCTCCACGCCGGGTCGCAGGTGATCACCGTGCCGTCCTCGCGAGCCACCCGAGTGGGGATCACGACGGTTCCCGACGCCAGCGCGGGCGCCAATCCACCTGCGAGGCCAACGCTGAACACAACATCCGTGGTCAGCTGGGCGCGGTCGAGTGAGGCGAGGCCGATGCCGGCACGCAACAGTCGCAACCCAGGTGCGCGGCGTCGCACCGGGCGCGCCTCCACGCCCGTTGCGACGACGACGGTCACGTCGGCGGGGTCGAGGTGCTGATCCCGGTCGCTCATGGCGCGCGGGTCACCGTAGCAGCGGCTGTCAGAGGCCGGGCGGGAAGGTGAACGGCGCCGGGGCACGTTGCCGTTGACGTCGAGTTGGATGAGGTTGTGCGTGTCGAGCGGGATGCTGCGGATGTCGCCGCTGTACACCTGCCCGTTGAGGTATGCGAACACGGTTCCGCTCGCCAGGCCGACGTGGGTGGCGTCGAGCGGGATCCCCGATGTCGAACCAGCTGCCCAGCGTGTCGGTGCGCTGCACCGGCGATTCGATGTGGATGATCCCGTCGGGGGTGTGTGAGTGCAGCCAGTAAAAGCACGACCCGCCGATGACCTCGGTTACTCCGCCGACCTGGGTCTCCTGGCGCGGCGGCATGATTCCGATGCCCGCCGGCGCGGTGCGCGGCGAGCCGTTGACGTAGACGGCGAGGTGCGCGTGGATGTGGAATGCCAGTTGCTCTGACGCCCGGGCTGCTGGCGTTGGCCGCCGGCGCTGCGGGTTGTGTCGCTGCGCGCCTCCGGTGAGCGGCGGCGATACCGATTGGACGGCCCGCGGCGCGGCGGCTGGCGCCGTTGCGTCCGACGTCGGCTGCGACGCTGGCTGGCGCGGTTGCGGCCGTCGCTTCTGCGGTTTGCGGCGACGGCTCACAACTCGCGCTCCCACGGGGCACAGCGCGTCACGACTCGCGCGCATCTCACGTGGCGCGCGGCGACTCCACCCACTGTGACGATCAGTGTGGCTGACTTGGAACGTTTTCGCCGGCGAGCACTACCGTCGCCGAGCGGCGGCCGGGCCACCCCACGGTGAGCACGCCCCGAGCTGAACGCGCCGACAACCCGTCGCGTTCAGCTCACGCCGCAGTCAGCTCAGCCGGGAGGGCCGCCGGACGGGTCGGGCTTGTCCGGGTCGACGGTGCCGCGCTTGCGCATCTCGTCCGGGTGCTGACCGACCGAACCGGCGTGGGCTGCCTTGTCGCCGCCGGCAGGGCGGTTGCCCTCGCTCATGTTGCCCTTGTCCTCGTCATTGTCGCCGGGATCCTCCAGGTCGGCGTTGCTCGGAGCCCCGTGCTCGGTGTCAGGCATCGCGGTCACCTCCTGTGAATGAACGGCCCGAGCGACCGGCCAAGCCGGCGCGGCCCGCGACCGTGGACCAACTTAGCTTAGGCTCCATGTACCCGCAGATTTCGCGGCCGATCGCGCGGACCGCGTCGGTTGAGGCTCCGGTAGTACTCTGGCCGCCGAGCTCGCGCGCTCTCCCCATGCCCATGCCCAAGCACCCATGCCGCGCGGCCGCACTCGGCGCCACCGCGCTCATCACCGCGCTCCTCGTCAGTGGCTGCAGCCTGCAACCTGACGTCTCCAGCCGGGTGCAGCCGGACTCCCGGACTGCGCAGGCGGCGCCGGTGTTGCGCGGCAGCTCCCTCACCGGCGCCCACATCGACCTCACCGCCCTGCGCGGTCACCCTGTCGTCCTCGATTTCTGGGCGTCCTGGTGCGGTCCCTGCCGCCGGGAGCAGACCGAGCTGAACGCGCTCGTGACCACGTACGGCCCGCGTGGGGTGGAGTTCCTCGGGGTCGACATCCGTGACGACTCCGCCAATGCCAGGGCCTACGTACAGGAGTTCAACGTCACCTACCCGAGCCTGTTCGACCCGGCCTCCGACGACGCGGCCATCTTCAACGTCGACGCCCCACCCACCACGTTGGTGGTCGACGCCTCCGGGACGATCCGGCTGCGCGAGCTCGGCACTCTGGTTGACGTCGCGGCCACGCTGGACTCGCTGCTGGGGAGCAGTTCCTGACCATGGCAACAGCCACCGCACCGCCGGCGCTCCCCACGCAACCCGCTCGCCCACCGCGACGTCGTCCGCCGCTACGCACGCTGTTCGGTCGCTTCTGGCATGAGTACACGCGGATGCGAACGGCCATCTACTTCCTCATCGGCATCCTGCTCATCGTCCTCATCGGCACCTTCGTGCCGCAGGAGTTCACCTCCGCATCGCAGAAGGTGACGGGCTTCGTCGCCGCGCACCAGAACCTCAACGACCTCGCGACCCACCTCGGGCTTCCGCTCACGTCCGTGTTCGTCTCGCCACTCTTCTACATCCTGCTCGGCAGCATCTACATCGCGCTGATGTCGTGTGTGCTGACGCGCGGACGCGCCCTGATCGTGCGCACCGTCCGAGGCTACCCGCGCTCGCCGCAGTACTGGGGTGAATGGGGGAGCTGGATGTTCCACACGTCGTTCTTCCTGCTGCTGATCGCGGTGGTGTGGGGCAAGGCGACCGGCTTCGACGGCATCATGACCATCACCGAGGGACAGCGCGTCGCCGAGACGCGGGCCAGTTACGACACCCTCCAGGAGGGGATGCTCTTCGACGGTCGCCACAGTGGCTACCAGGTACGGCTCAACCGGTTCGCCGCGCCGCTGCAGGCCAACGGCATGCCCGAGGACTTCGTCAGCAACGTCACCGTCTACGACGGCGGCAGGCCGGTGGTCACCAAGGACGTCCGCGTCAATGACTTCCTCGGCTATGACAACGTCGACTTCTACCAGCAGGACTACGGCTGGGCTCCGCACATCGTGGTCACCAACCCGTCGGGCGAGGTGGTCAGCGACAACGCGGCACAGCTGATCAGCGACGACAAGACGGCGTCGACCGGGGTCGTCAAGGTGCCCGATTTCAACTACACGCTGCCCGGGCAGTCGCGGCCCATCCAGATCGGCGCGCGCCTGGTCCTGTATCCCGACGCGCAGGCGCTGCCGAGCGTCGGCGGGGCCGGCAACTCACTGAACATCACCTACGGACCGGGAAGCGCGGCCGCCAACAACCCCGTCCTCGAGGTGCAGCTGTTCGTCGGCGACCTCGGGCTCAACAGCGGCGCTGCGCAGGACGTGTTCAGCCTCGACACCACCGGGATGACCCCCTACTACCAGGGGGCGGCGGCGTTCGCCCTGCCCCTGCACCAGGCGGTGACCCTGCAGCTGCCGGCGGCCAACAACGGCACCGCCAACTTCACCATCGCCTTCCCTGACCTCAAGCAGTTCTCGCTCTTCCACGTCAAGAAGGACAGCGGCGTACCGCTGGTCTACGCGACCTTCGTCATGACCATGACAGGGTTGCTCACCAAGCTCTATCTGCGACCATTCCTCGAGCGGCGCCGGCGCGCGCACCGGGCCACGCTGGTGCCGGTAGCGCTGCGACCGTCGCCGCAGCCGCAGTCCAGCGTTCGAGAGGAGGTGCTGACGCGATGACCCCAACGCCACTCTCGCTGAGCCTCTTCGGGGTCGCCGTGGCGTTCTACGTCGCCGCCCTGGTGGCGTTCGTGGTGTACCTCCCGTTCCGCGACCGGCGCATCGCCAACACCGCCGTCGGGCTGGTCGCGCTGGGCTGGCCGTTCCACCTCGCCTCGATCCTCACCCGTGCGCTGGAGGCCGGCCACTGGCCGCTGGGCAACATCTACGAGTACTCGACGGGCATCTCGTTCGTGGTGGTCACCACCTTCCTCGTGGTCACCCTGCGCGCCGGCCAGCGCCTGCTCGGCGTCCCCGCGATGATCGTGGCCATCGCGCTGATGGCAGTCGCATACATGCTGTACGTGCCGCCGGGTGACCTGGTCCCGGCGCTGCACAGCTACTGGCTGACCATCCACGTCACCTCGATGGCCACCGCCAGCGGGCTCCTGGTCTTCTCCGGCCTCTTCGCGATGTTCTTCCTGGCACGCGACTGGGCTGACGGATACGCGCTGGCCACCGCCACCGGTCCGTCCCGCCTGCGCGGGGTGTCGGCCGGCGGGGGGGGCGCCGCGGTGATGACCGGCGGCGGCGCCGGTGCCGGCGGCGGCCCGATCCCGGGCCTGGCGAGCGCGTTTCGGCGTCTGCCGGCCGCGGCGACCCTGGACTCCTGGAGCTTCCGCTTCGTGATGATCGGCTTCCCGGTGTGGACGTTCGGGGTGATGATGGGCGCCGTCTGGGGCGAGCACGCCTGGGGCCGCTATTGGGGCTGGGATCCCAAGGAGACGTTCAGCTTCATCGTCTGGGTGGTGTTCGCGATCTACCTCCACGCACGCGTGACGTACGGATGGAAGGGCAGGCGCGCCGCGCTGATCACAGTCATCGGTTTCGTGGCGATCTTCGCCGACCTCTACGCCGTCAACCTGTGGATCGCCGGTCTTCACTCCTACGCCCGCGCCTAGGTCGACGCTGTTCGCGGGCTGTCAGCCGGAGGTCGCTGTCGGCGCCGACGGCAGGATCATCGCCACCGGGGCATTGGCGCGCGCAGCTGCTGGAGCCCATGCGAACGTCCACACCCTGCGTGGACGCGCCTTTGCTGGGTTTGGAGACGCTCACCTTCACCTCGAGTGGATGGCGCGATCCGCAGCCGGTGTGGACCTCGCCGGTACGACCACGCGACAGCAAACCCTGGCGCGCGTCGCCTCCTTTGCCGGCCGGCTGGAGCCGGCGGCCTGGGTCGGCGGCCGCGGTTGGTGCAACGACGACTGGAGCGACGACCCCACCCCTCTGAGACGCAACGAGCTGGATCAGGCCGGGGGCGGCCGGCCTGTGTTGCTGGTCCGCAAGGATGGGCACTCCGCGTGCCTGAGCTCTGCCGCCCTGGCGGCTGCCGGCCTCAGCCGCGACAGTCGCGACCCAGCCGGGGGAGTCATCGATCGCGATGACCACGGCGAATTGACCGGGATCGTCCGCGAGGAGGCGTGCAACGTTGCCGGCCGCGCGATACCGCCGCCCTCGGACGCCGAGTTCGACGCCGCGCTGATGGTGGTCCTGCGCGGTTTGGCAGAGGTTGGCTTGACGGCGGTCCACACGATGGACAGCCCGCGGCTGTTCCGCAGCTTGCAACGCTTGCACCACCAACACCGGCTGCCCGTCCGGGTCGTCTGGAATCTGCCCGTCGACGAACTTGCTGCGGCCGAAGCCCTGGGGGTCGCGTCGGGCTTTGGCGACTCGTGGCTCCGGGTCTGGGGCGTGAAGGTGTATTTGGACGGGTCGTTGGGCAGCCGAACCGCCGAGCTGCTCGACGGCAGCGGCGTGGCCGTCACCACGCAGGAGGAGCTGGTCGATATCGTCAACCGCTGCGTCGCGGCGCATCTCAATGTTTGCCTCCACGCCATTGGAGATGGGGCCGTGCGCCGTGCGCTCGACGCGCTCGAACCGTGGCGCGACGCGTGGAGCCGTTGGCGCCCGCGGGTGGAGCACGCGCAGTGCGTCGACCCGGTCGACATCCCGCGCTTCGCCCGGATCGGCGTGATCGCGTCCATGCAGCCCGTTCACGCCGTCAGCGACAGGTCGGTTGCTGACGCCCTATGGCCCGGCCGCACCGCCTACTCATATGCTTGGGGTTCGCTGCAGCGAGCCGGCGCCACCCTCGCGTTTGGCTCCGATGCGCCGGTCGAGAGCCCCTCGCCCCTGTTCGGGATCGATGCGGCCACCGCGTGGCGCGCCCGTGCCGGATGGCATCCCGACCTGGCGTTGACTCGCGCCTCGGCCATCCGGGCATACACGTACGGGGTGGCATACGCGGCGGGGATGGAGGCAGACGTGGGAGCGCTCCGTCGCGGCATGTTGTGCGATGTGACGGTGGTCGACGGCGACGCGATCAACGCGACAGTCGTCGACGGTCACCTTGCCTGGCACCGTCCCGACCGGGACTGAAGCCGAATCACAAGACGCCACTGCCGCTGTCACGGGGTACGATGGCCACCGTGTCTGGGCACGGTGTCCGCTTCCGTCCCGGGATGGTGGTCAGCCCGGGCGAGTACCGCAACGTGCAGACCGGCGCCACCCGCTACTTCGACGGCAGCTCGCCGATCCCCGGCGGCGTCAACTCGGCGGCCTGGGAGCAGATCTCCGACCATCACCACCCCAACACCGGCCGCGGCCGGCCGGCGGTGCGCAGCGAACCCGACAAGCCGTCGGCGCACGGGGTTCGCTTCCCTGCCGGAACTGTGGTCAGCGCCGGCGAGTACCGCAACGTGCAGACCGGCGCCACCCGCTATTTCGACGGCAACAGCCCGTTGCCGGGCGGCGCCAACTCGGCCAGCTGGCAGCAGGTGTCGGACCACCACCATCCCCAGCAAAAACGGGGCAGCGCGGGCACGCGAAGTGAGCCCGGTTCGCCGTCGTCGACGGGCGTCAGGTTCACGGCGGGCACCATGGTCAGCGCCGGCGAATACCGCAACACGGAGACAGGCGCCGTCCACTATTTCGACGGCAACACCCCTCTGCCCGGGGGCGCCAACGCGGCCAGCTGGCAGCAGATCTCCGACCACTACCACTCCTCGTCGCAGGGATGACGCGCGCACTCGCCCCGCCGTCGCCCCTGCGCGACGGTGAGGTGGAGTTGTTGCCCGTCGGGAGCGACGTCGCAGCCCTGGTCGTGGCCGCGTCCCACGACCCCGAGATCACGCGCTGGACGCAGGTTCCCGAGAACCTGACCCTGCTCGACGCCGGCCTGATCACGGCGGGCTGGACGATGGCGAGCACCACCACCGCCCGCTTCCAGGTCGCCATCGCTGAGCTGGCCCCTGCCGGCATGGTCACCGTCTGGATCAACGCCGCGGACGAGGCTGAGGTGGGCTACTGGCTGCTCACGCAGGCCCGCGGTCGCGGGCTGGCGCGGCGCGCGGTCGGCCTGCTCTGCGATTGGTCATTCGACGTGTGCCAGCTGGAACTGCTGCAACTGGCCACGCTCCCGGGCAACGTCGCCTCGGAGCGGGTCGCGGAGGCGTGCGGCTTCCACCACGACGGCACGCTGGTCCGCGACGTCAAGGGCACGTCGCGGACCCTCGACCTCTGGGTACGGCTGGCGGGAGAAAACTCCGCCGCGGCGATCAGCGCTCGGTGATCGGCACGTAGGGGCGCGGCCCTGCGCCGACGTACTCGCTGTCCGGACGGATCAGCCGGTTGTCCCGATGCTGCTCGATGATGTTGGCGGTCCAGCCGGACATGCGCGACATGGCGAAGATCGGCGTGAACAGACGTTGCGGGATGCCCAGCGAGGTATAGACCGAACCGGAGTACAGGTCCACGTTGGGGTATAGGCTTTTGAGCTCGCGCACCGCCCGCTCGACGGCGATGGTCAGCTCGTACCAGCGGGTGTCGCCGTGGCGCTCGCCGAGCTCGCGGCTGTACTCGCGCAGGATGGTCGCCCGCGGGTCCTCGGTGCGGTAGACGCGGTGGCCGAACCCCATGATGCGGCGCTTCTCAGCGAGCAACTGCTCGACATAGGCGCGCGCGCCGGCAACGTCCGGGAGCTCACCGAGCAGCTCCATGACCCGCTCGTTGGCGCCCCCGTGGAGCGCGCCCTTGAGCGTGCCGATGGCGCTGACCACGGCCGAGTGCATGTCGCTGAGAGTTGCCGCGGTCACGCGCGCCGCGAACGTCGACGCGTTCATGCCATGTTCGGCATGAAGAATGAGGCACACGTCGAAGGCGCGGACGTCCTCTTCGTCGGGCTCCTCCCCGTGGAGCAGGTGGAGGAAGTTCCAGGCGATGCTGCGATCGGGCGCCGGGGTGACCGGCTGCACACCCGTCCGGATCCGCTCGCTGGTGGCCACCAGCACACCGGCGTGCGCAACCAGCCGCATCGCCTTGGTCTGGTTGGCCTCCTCGCTGTTGTCGGAGCGGTCGGGGTCCGACATGCCGAGGATCGACACCTGGGTGCGCAGCAGGTCCATCGGGTCGGCGTCCTCAGGCGCGTCGGCGGCGACGTCCCACACGGTGGCGAGCGGTTCGAGGTTGGCGCCGAGGCCCCGGCGCAGAGCGGTGAGCTGGCGCGGCGTGGGCAGCTCGCCATGCCAGAGCAGCCAGCACACCTCCTCGAAGGTGGACTGCTGGGCGAGATTGACGATGTCGTAGCCCGCGTACAGCAACTTGCCGGTGTCGCCGTTGATCTCGCACAGCGCGCTCCTCCCGGCGATGATCCCCTCGAGGCCGCCCTTGGCGGCCGCCGCAGGGGCAGCCATCAGCGCGGTACCGCCACGAACGTCCAGCTCTCCCCACCGCATTGCGGGCACGCGTTGGGCCGGCGCAGGCCGAGGACTGTGGTGCCGCACCAGTCACACGTCCAGTGGGTGTGGCGCACGTGGCGGAGCAGGTCAGCACGGGTGAGGATACCGACGAGGCGACCCTCGCGCACCACCGGAAGGCGGCGGATGCGCCGGGTCAGCATCGTCTCCGCGGCGGAGTCCAGCGACCTGTCCTCCGTGGTCGTGATCACGTCGGTGGTCATGACCTCGTCGACAGTCTGGCCGCGCTTGCCCAGCACATCCGACTCGGCGACGATGCCGAGGATGTGATGCTGATCGTCAACAACGGGAACACCGGTGATGCGGCTGTCGACGATGAGCCGAACGGCGTCGTCGACGCTGTCGCCGGAGTGCACGACCAGCACGTTGCTGACCATCACGTCAGCGACACTGATCCTCGCCGGGTCGCCGCCCGATGCCTCCTCGCTCATCGCCCGAGTGTAGTGGGGGGCACCTGTCACGCGAGGATGACGGGCTCGGAGTGACCGGTTTGGCTTGGCTGACGGGCCTTGTGATGATGCCTGGACTCCTCGCCGCGCGCAGATCGCGCCCCCGCGGTTACCGGGGCGGAAACGCTTTGGTAGTGCACGCTGGCGGCCCGCGCTAGGATGGGCGCTCCATGACTGACGCTTCGAGCACCGATCCGACCGCCGCCGTCGCCCAGGATCCCCTGCCACTGCTGCCCCGTGGCAGCGTGGTGTTCGCTGACCTCCCGGCGCGCGCCCTGGTCATGGAGGCGCTCGCTGCGGTCATCGGCAACGGCACGCTGGTCGTCCGCGAGCCGAATCGCGGCGCGGTGATCCTGGTACGCAACGGAGATGTTCTCGATGTGCATGTCGCCGAGGGTGGCGTCGTCAACACCGGTGTCAACCTGCTGGCGTCGGTGCAGACCTGGCCCGATGCGTCGGTGCGGGCTGAGCGTCTGGAGAGCTCGCTTGTCGACCTGTCCGAGGCTCTCCTCCGTGGTGACACGGTCTACGACGACCTTCGCCTGCTGTGGGTCAACTGGCCAAGCCTTCTCGAGGATCTCGGTCAGCGCGGTGGCACGTTCGTGGTGGAGATCACCACGCCGGTCGGCCGCGGCGTGACCTGCCTCTCCGCGGGACGGCAGGCGCAGTCGTACACCGACATCCAGCCCTCTCTCGGCGACCCGGCGCTGCTCGAGGCGATGGCCTCCAACCCCCAGGGCGTCGTGCGCGTGCGCCGCGTCGGCGCTGCGGACGAGGCGGTTGCCAGCGAGCGCGGCGGGCCCGCGAAGTCAGCGCCCGAACCTCGACCGTCAACGGGTCAGGAGATCGCCGACTCAGCGCCTTCGACCAACGGGACCGGATCCTCGAGCGACCATCCCACCAGCGAGGCTGCACACTGGCCGGTCACGACATCGGACCAGCCGGAGCCGACGAACGGTTTCGCTGAGAAGACAGAGCCCCAGCGGCCGGAGGTTGCCGCCGACTCGCTTCCGGATGCGAGTTGGGTGGCTCCCTGGGACACCGCGTGGCGCGGCGGCGCAGCCGAGGGTGCCGTCGCCGTGGAACCGGCACCGACTGACGCCACCGGCGTCGACAGCAAGACGCAGACCCTTCAGCCGGGCGCACCCAGCGTCGCCGAGGTGCTCGACGACCTCCGTGCCATCGCGCGGCGCCGGTTGGGCCTGTCCGCGGCGAGAGTTGAGGTGGTACTCGACGAGGGCGCGCTCGCCAAACGTCCGCTTGTCTCGGTGCTCGAGGACGTCCGCTCCATGAGCGTCCGCGGTGTGATGCAATCGACCCTCGAGCAGATGGTCGACGAGATGGCCGAGGCCGCGCGCCGCACCGACTGATCACGCGGGGCGCAATCGTCCGGGCCTGACTACTCCGACGAGTCCTTCCAGCCCATGTGCTTCCAGTTGAGGATTCCACGCAAGCCCAGCCGTTTGACGTGCAGCTCATGGAACTCCGCGTACTCCTCAGCGGTCGCCGCGTCCACCGTCAGGTACACCGCCTGGTCAGTGATCCTCGCCACGTCTGCGGCCGGCGCCAGGTAGGTGCGGCCCGCGGCCCTGTGCACAAACACGATGCCGTGGAAGATGTCTTCGGATGGCAGGGCGGCAACCTCGAGGACGTGTCCGATCTCGGTACCGTCACTGGCCCTCACGCGAAGGTGTGCCGCCACCGCCATCCACGAGACCTGCTGCTCTGCGTTGTCCACCATCGCTCGCCGAGGATAGCAGAGGCCTGTTCAGCTCCCCTTCATCGGTCGTGTCACGAGCTCGCTGAGCCGCCGATCCGCGTACCACGGTCGCAGCCGGACGATGGTCGGCGGTTTGCCTCTGTAGAGCACGATCCCGGTTCCCTCCTGCAACTGGCGCAGCGCGTCGGGCGTGGCCATCTGGTCCTGGCGCAGCGAGTACGATCGCGACGCGCGCCCGTCGTTGTGGCTCACCTGCACATCGGTGACGTCGCTGCGTCCGACCAACCTGGTTACGACCTCGGTTGTCTCGGGGTCGCTGATCCCGGGCAAGACCATCTTGCAACCGTGGTTGTTGAGGATTGAGTTGGCGCGATCAGCGCCGTAGCGTGTGCGCAGCTGCGAAAAGTCCTGCACGATCGACATGAGGAGCACACCCCGGCCGGCGCCCTGTGACGCCAACGCAGGGAGCTCCTCGATCGGCACCACGTTCGCCAGCTCGTCGAGGAAAAGCCCGAGCTCGGGGTGGATGCGACCGTGTGGTTGGGCGGCGGCAAGCCGGTACGCGGTGGTCACCACTGTCATCAGGATGCCGACGAACAACGACGCCACCCGCTCCGGTGATTGTCGCGGCGTGCACAGGAACAGCGTGCCGCGACTGCGCAGGAGCCGCTGCGGGTCGAACTGCGACGTCATCGCCGATGCAGCCACGCTGCGCTCGTTGAAGACGCTGAAGATGCGCATCACCGTCGAGAACACGGTGCCGCGCTCCTTTTCAGGTCGCTGGTCGATCGAGGTCAGCATGCCGATGGCGCGCTCCGGGTCGGAGTCGGGGTCCGCATGGACGCCGGCCAGCTCCTGCAGGATCGCCATCGGACCTTCGACGTCGAAGCCGTGGATCCAGTCGCGCACCTCGATGATGCTGCGCTCGGACGATGCGGCCGCGTAGAGCAGCGGGGCGATCAGCAGCTTCCCCGACTCCGCCCAATGCGCCCAGTCGTTGTCGCCGCGGGACGCTCCCTGCTGCAGCCCGGCGCACAACCACGCGGCCACCGTCCAGGCCACGTCGAGGTCATCACACCCGGTCAGCGGCGACCAGCTGACGGTGCGTTGGCGGTCACCGATCTCACCGGTCGGGTCGTAGACATAGACCGGTCCGACGGTTTCGCGGTGACCGGCGGTGAGGTCGATGAGCTCGCTCTTGGTCGACGTGACGATCGCCGGGCCGTCCCAGTCGAGCAGGTTCGGCACAACCAGCCCCGAAGTCTTGCCGCTGCGAGTCGGACCGATGACCAGGACCGACGTCTCGCGCTCGGTCGCGATCAGGTGCGCGCCGCGGCGACCCAGCACCATCGATCCCGGCCGAGGACCCCGGACCTGCAGCGCTCGCAGGTCGCGCCAGGTCGCCCAGCGAGAGCTGCGCGGCAGCCGGCTCGGCAGCAGCAGCCGGGTGGCGCCGACGCCGGGGATGCCGCCCGCCCAGGCGATGAGTCCACCGACCACGGCGGCGGTCCCGCCGGCCACCGTGACGACGATGAAGGCGACGAAGAGCCAGACGTGCGCCGGCTGTCCGTCGCCCACCAGGTGCCACCAGACCAGCGTGTTGCCGTCCCTGTGATACGTGCCGGCGATCCGCAACGGGTTGATGAACTCCAGCGGCGAGACAGTGGGGTGACCGCCGGCCACGGCCATGGCCCCGGTCAGCACCAGCCACGGAAGCAACCAGGCGCACAACAGCGCACCGATGAGGACGAGGTCACCACGGCGCGATCGAGGGCGCGGCACGCTCGCGTTGCTCACTCAGGGCACGCTACGAATGGGCGACGGACGCACCGCGGACGTCCCCGCGTTCCCGTGCCTGGCGCGGCCTCCCTACCGTCCGATCGGGAAGGGCACGGGGATCGCGGCCCCAGCGGGCGCAATGCCGATCTCGACGTGCCGCCCGTCGCTGTACGTGCGCTGCCAGGTGGATCCGCCGCGCAGGTCGAGCACGTCGATGCAGGTGAGCGCGCCGGAGCCGACGTCGAACGAGCACTCGTCGACCAGTCGCAGAGGTGCGGCGTGCAGCGTGCATGTCGCGGTGCGCATCACGCCGCCCTCCGTCCACGCTGCCGCTGCCCGCGCCGTGCCATCGCCGGGTTCGGACAGCGCGTACGAGGCGCCGCCACCGTAGAGCAGCGTTCCGGGCGGCGCGCTCGCGGCCAGGCGCCCAAGGGTCATCCCGCCGATGTCGATGCGGTCTGCGCTCAGCGATGCGGTCACCGGCGCGGGCAGCAGGAGCAAGGTGGCGCCCGCGACTGCGGCCACGCAACCCACGGCGGCCGCCACCGTCTGACCGTGGCGCCGCAGCATCCAGCGCCGGCGGCGGCGCACAACCCGGACTGGCGTGGCATCGCCCAGGGGGACCGGCAGCGTCTGGGCATCGCGGTCGATCAGCTTCACGCGATCTCCAGACGGTGGTCGACCACGCGCGTCACCGCCGGGTCGAACAGAACCAGAAGCCGGACCCGACGACGAATCCTCGACACGGTACGTCCCTGGGCGTCGACGCGGACCGATCGATCGTCGAACTCCACCGTGGCGCGTACCTTCGCGTCGCCGTCGAGGAGGTCTCCTTCGATGCTGAGCTGCGCATACTCGCCGAAGTCGGGCCGGGTGGTGACACCGGAGGCGAGCCCCGGCCGCATCGCACTGCGCACCCGCGTGGCCACCTCGGGCGCGACGTAGCTCTCGATGTCCGCCTCCTGCCCGGCGGCGAGCAACCCGAGGTCGAAGACGAACAGGTCGACGAGGCCCATGACCAGCGTGGTGCGGCGGTCACGCTCGTCGTCGTCGCCGCGACGGCGCGCGATGGGCAGGCACTGCCGGACGCTCTTCATGCGCATGTCCGTGCGGGTAGTCGCGCCACCGCCTCTGTCAGCGCCCGGTACGCGACGCGCATCTTCGCCGACACCTGTTGCACGGGCACGCCGTCCATGCCTGCGAGGCGCACGTTGTCGGCCTCGTCGGGGATCTCGAGAACGCGATCCACACGAGAGGCGATGACGTCGAGGTACTCGCGCGTGACCGGGTGGCGGCGGTTGCGTCGCGCCCCCGACATGATGCACGGCACGATCGTCGGCGGCCGGCCGCGCACATCGAGGTAGTCGAGCACGCCGTTGAAATCCGGGCGGCTCATCGCAGTCGGCAGCACCAGCGCGTCGGCTTCCTCGAGCCAGAACGCGGCCACGGCCGCCTCGGGACCCGAGGTGGGGTCAGGAAGCCGATTGCTCATGTCGACGATCACCAGCGAGTGCCGCGCGCGCAGGTGCGCGGCCAGGCGCTGGATGTCGGTGCGGCTGTACTCGGTCCCGTCGCGCCGCTCGGGATAGCAGGCCAGCGCTGGTGTGACCGAATGGATCGGGTCCGGTGGTTGCGCCCCTTTGGCAAGGGCTGCAACCACGTCGCGTACCGTCGCAGCGTGCTCGGGCAGGCTGAGCTGGCCCCAGGCGTCGGGGTTGGCGACGTTGGCGTCGACGATCGCGGCGACATGGCCGACTGAGTCGAGCACCTCCCCACCGCTGATCGCCATCCCGGCGGCGTGACTGGTCTTGCCGACTCCCCCTTTTCGCGAGCCCACCACCACGATTCGTGGCGCCCGGTTGAGCAGGAGCGCGGCCAGCTCGGCGTCGGTGGTCCTGGCGCCGCGGCTCCAGGGGCTCGCTCGCGGCAGCAGTGATCGCCGCCAGCGTGGCGCGGTGAGGTTCCCCGGTGCCGCGGAGTTCGCTCGCGAGGCAGAACGGCTCGCCGGCCACGCGGGCGACTGGCGCTCCGCGCGCTCACTTTCGGCAGCGAGCAACTCGATGGGATCGGGTGGCTGCGAGGCCGTCGGGTCCACGGCCGCGGGCGCCGGCGTCGGCTCGGCCACATCGAACAGTGGCGGGAGATCCTGGCGGCTGTAGGGGCGGACGGGAGCAGGGTTTCCCTTGGGGCGAGCGTCGCCGCGCTGGGCACTCGCCAGCGCGGAGGCGGCGGACCGAGTCCCGTCAGAGTTGGTCCGCAGCCGCGCGATCATGCGTGCGTCACGGAGGTCAAAGACATCGGCGCCGTTCAATGTGCCTGGAGTTGGCGCGACGCCGTAGCGCGTGATCACCGCCTCGGCGAGGGCCAGAGGTGCTTCATCGACATCGCTGCGAATCTCAGTCCACCGCGCGTAGCCGCCTGCGTCGTCAACGCCGACGGCGACCAGGAACACGCCGTCAAGTCCATGCAGCCAGTCCGCGAGCCCGCTCTCATGGCTGAGCAGGTAGACGGGAATTGCCTCGGCGGGGATGTTCGCGCCCCACCAGCGATCGAGGGCAGCCTGGCTGTCGCTCGCCGCGAAGAAGTCGAGGCCGCGTACCTCGGGAACGAGGAACACCGACGTCGCTGCAGCGTTGGGGCGCGCTAGCCCCTCGAGCAGACCGGAAAGTCCGTGGGCCCCGGCGTCGTCCCGCAGCAGTGAGATGAACGCGAATGAGCCGCGCTCAACGGACATGCTGCTCAGCCTGTTGCGCGGTGTCGGCATTGGCGCAGCACACGCTGTAGCCCGCGTTCTGATGCGCAACACCGAGGCCCACCAGAGTTGCCCCGGCGATGAGCGCCAGGGGCGCCCGGCGCATCCGGCGTCGGGCCCCGCCCGTGCCGCCCGCCAACCGGGTGACGATGGCGCCGGCGAGTACGGCCGCCGCCAGCCAGCAGACCGTCGCCACCAAAGCGAACGCGGTGGCCTGGGTGACGACCCTGCCGCTGAGCAGGTCGAGCCCGCGCGCCGTATCGGCCCAACCCAGCCAGACTGTTCCCGCAAAGATGGCCGTGCCGGCCGCCGCCGCGACGAGCCGCCTGCCCGGCACCGTCAGCCCCCCAGCCCGCTGGTCAGGCTCTCGAAGGTGGGCGCTCCGAGCAGCAGCAACAGAGGGATGAGCATCCCGGCCACGGGAAGTGTCACCAGGATCCGCGCACGGGCGGCTCGCATCCGCGCGTCGGCGAGCCTGTGCTGGTACACCGACTGCGCCACGCGCGTGTAGGTGACACGCTCGCCGATCCCGACGTTGGTCGTGGCCAGCGCGTCGGCGACCACCGTGAAGGCGGGCACTCTGAAGTCCTCACCGATCCAGCGGTACAGCTCGGCGGTGCTCCGCGGCCGCCCGCCGATCAATCGCCGCCAGCCACCGTCGACGAGCGTGCGCAGGTCGGACGTCGTGGCGCACCGAGAGAGGATGCGCACCGCGTCCTCCACCTGCAGGCCACGGCCGTCGGTGACGATGGCGACCAGCATCATCATGTCCCCAAGCGTGCGGTCGGCCCGATCGCGCCGCTGCTGCGCGGCGGCTCGCAGCAGTGCGAACCTGGCGAGGACCGCTGCGATGGCAAGCATCACCGCGACCAGGGGTGGAACCACGAAGTCGCCGCTGCTCAGACGGAAGCTGGCGTCGGCAACCAGTATCGCCGTGAACACGACCAAAGCTATGACCACGGTCCTTCCCAGGAATGCGGCGTCCGTTTCCGTACGGTCGGCCTGCGCGAGCAGACGGCGGAGGTCGAGCTCCTCCTGCAGACGGCGCACGGTGGCGCTGCGCCCCGCCGCGCGCTCCAACCTGGTCTGTGGGCGCGCGTAACCCCGCAGCGAGGCGAGCCGCCGCCACGCCCTGACGTCGGACGACGTGAGGTAGCCGAGGCGGCCGAGGAGGGTCGCCCACAGCGCCACCACGAGCACGGTGGCCACCGCGAACAGCCACAGGCTAGTGGGCACCGAGACGCTCCTGTTCCTCGGCGAGCCTGCGCAGGTCCCAGCGCGTCCAATCCCGCACCTGCACGATCACCCCCAGCAGGCTGACGAGCAGCCCGAAGATGATGACCACTCCCACCAGCACGACGTTGCCCGCGAACGACTGATAGAAGGCGCGGAACGAGTCGACGCGGATCACGATCACGAACATGACCAGCATCAGCGCCGACATGGCGATGGTCACCGCTCGCTGCTGCGCGAGCGTGACCGCCGCCTCCTCCTGCACGGCCAGCTGCGCGCTGCCGACCGGCAGCAGTAGCTCGTCGATGGCCTCGATGAGGCCGTCGAGACTGCGGCTGCGCGTCCACAGCAGCACTGCGCAGGCGTATTCCACCACTGGTGAACGCGCCCGCAGGCCCACCTCGACGATGTTGTCGAGCGTCGAGGCACTGCGTGCCAGCGGCGCCAGGACGTACTCCAACCCAGGCCCGGGGTCGCGTCCGATCTCCTGCAGCGCGGTGTCGAGTGACTGGTTGGCCACGGCCATGCGGTCGCGCAGGTCGCGCAGCCTCCCGAGGAAGGCGCGCTCCATGCGCAGGCGGCGGCTCGCCGCAGTTCCGGCCAACGCGAACCGGAACCCGAAGGCACCGAGCAATCCGCCGATCACCACCAGGATCCAGATGCGCGAGAGAAGGCCGAGGCCGACGCCGGCTGCGATCAATGCCAGGCGCACCCCGAGCCAGCGGCGCCACGGCCAGCCCAGGTTGGCTGCGACGTCGCGCTCGCGTTCGAGCAGTCGCCAGCGGCGCATGCGATCACCACGAGGAATCCCGCCAGCTGAACGGTCGTGAGCGTGGCTGCCGAAAGGATCACGGAGGTGGAATCTCACCCCCGGGGAGATGGCGGCCGAGCCGTGACCCCAGCCGGTTGAGATTGCCCGCCAACTCGGTCATCCGATGCCAGCCGCCGCTGTCCATCTGCCGGTAGATCCATTTGTGGTTACCGCCGCGCTCCACCGCGAGGATCCCCGTCAGCCGCCGCCGGCCGTCCTGGTTGGCCAGGTGGATCACCAGTTGGATGGCGTGCTCGACGACGCGCTTGGCCATCTTCTCGTTGCCGGTGAACCGGCGGTTCTCCATGACGTACTGCACAGCCTGGTCGAGTGCCAGCTCGGCGTCCTCAGCGTGGATGGTGGTCATCGAACCGTCGTGCCCCGTCATCAGCGCCTTGCACACTGCAGCCATCTCCTCACCGCGCGACTCGCCGAGGATGAGGCGATCCGGCTGGAAGCGCAGCGCGTGCCTGACCAGGTCGAACATGGTGAGCTGCCCCGAGTCGGCCTCGGCTCGGATCGATGGGATGGTCGACACCGCCGAGGTGAGTGAGTGCCACGGCTGCCCGTCGCCGCGGTCCTGGTCGAGGTGCAGCTCGGCCCCGTCCTCCACGACGACGAGGTGCTCGCCGGTGGGCACCATCCCGCAGAGCACGCGCATCAACGTGGTCTTGCCGGTGCTCGTCCCGCCGGCGATCATCAGGTTGGCGCGTGCGTCCACGCAGGCTTCGATGAAACGGGCAATTCCTTCGGGCATGACACCACCGTGAACGTAATCCGCGAGGTCGCGGACCTTGGAGCGCGCCGGGATGCGGATGGCCGCCACCAGCGCCGACCGACCGGAAACCGCCGGGCGCTTGGCCACGCAGATGCGAATCACGCTGCCCACGTTGGCCTCGGCGATCGGTGCCGCGTCGGTGATGCTGTGGTCACCGGTCACGCCGCGCAGCCGCACCACCCGCCGAAAGAACTCGAGGCAGTCCTCGTCGTCGGCGAACGGGCTGTCGCCGATGAGTGCGAGCTTGCGCCCGACAACACTCACCAGCCAGTGGTCGTGGCCCAGGCAGGTGATGTTCTCGAGGTCGGCTCCGTAGATGAGCAGTGACAGGGGCCAGAGGTGCGAGGCGAGGATGGCGGCGTTGCGGCGGCCAATGTCGCGATAGCCAGGGTTGCCGGCCAGCTCACTGACCACCGCGAGCGGGAGTCCGCTCGACGACGGCGCGGCGATGGCACTCTCCACCACGCGGGCTACATCGTCGTGCAGACGCTCCTCATGGTGCACCGAGGCGGGCTCACCACCGCGGTCGCGGATCACCTTTTCGGCGATCGCCAGGGCAACCTCGCGCTCCTCCGCCGCGATCTGCGGCCACCTCGCCACCGGGACCTCCGCCGAGCGGGTCGGCGTGAGCGGGCCGAAGCTCACTGTGGCGGGCGCGATCCTCACCGCCGTCATGCCGGTACCGGTGCCAGGTTGAGGTCGTCGCTGACACCCACGAGGCTCGCGGGTATCCCGGTCTCACCCATCCTGGTGGCGCGCGCCTCATCCCACTGCCATACGTCGCGGATCGCCAGCTCGGGCACGTTGCGCGCCAAGCTTTCGACGACGACGCGACGGTAGGCGCGGGTGCGATGGTTGCAGACGATCAGCTCGCCGTGCGGTGGCCGCGCCGCCTGGAGCACGCCGATGCTCCGCGACAACAGCGCCGGGTCGTCGCGGATGACGACGAAGGCACGCGAGAAGACGGCGCAGATCGCCTCGGCGGCTGAACGTGGTGAGCGCAGCCCCGGGTGCGAGAGCGGATGACCGAGGTCGGCGATCACCACGTCGTCGCTGTTGCCGGCCAGCGCCGCGCCGAGCTTCGCCAGGCACTCCACGACCTCGTACCCGTAGCTGCGCGAGAGCCCGGGAACGATGCGCAACTGAGCGCGCTTCGGGTGGGCCACGGCTTGCGCATCGAGCTCGAGCGGCGTTGCCGGGCGGTCGCCGAAACAGTTGGCGATGGAACGGTCGTCGGTGCGCAGCAGCATGAGGTCGGCCAGCGTCCCTCCCTCCATGTCGCAGTCGACGAGAAGCACGCGTTGCTGCTCAGCGAGCGTCCAGGCGAGGCAGGCCGCCCAGTGCGTTGACGTCTGGCCCGCGCGAGTGGTGTACACCGCGATCAGCGTGCTCATGGCGCCGACGACCTACTGACGCCGCCGGCACACGCAGATCCACAGAGTTGTGAGACGGCATCGTTGGGCGCCAGCGGCTGGAGCACCGATGGGTCCTGCTGCGCTGAGCGCGCCGCATGCAGCGCGATGCTTGACGACGCCACCGAGATCCACGCCTCCTCCTGCTCGACCGAGACCAGCACGGTCAGCGCGCCGCCAGACGCCGTCAGCACGGTGACACCCTGGCCGATGCGCGCCTGACGTCCACCTCCAACGGTGGCGAACACGTCGATGCGGTCACCTGCCGTCAGGGGCGGCGGAGCCTGCAGCGTCAGCGCGATCTCCACCTGCGAGCCGGCGTCGACGAGGTCGTCGTTGCGGAGGATGTCGCTGGGCCGTAGGTTCTGCGCGTAGCGCGCCGCGTACTGGGCGGGCGACCGGTGCTCGTACTGGAAGTCACCCTCCTGCGCGCGCACGGTGACCGCGGAGATGTCGTCGGCAGAGTACGGGCCGCCTGCCAGCACGGCGTGCCTGAGAACGTACACGCTGATGGTCTGCTGGTTGCCCGACTGTTGGAGGTAGATCATCACCCCGAGGACGAGCACGATCACGGCGCTGAAGAAGGCGGCAGCCGTGACGCGACGCCGATCCATCGTTCATTCCCCCACCCGGCCAACCCCGGCCCCGCCGCACGCCGGCCGGGCCCACAAGGTATGTCGGAGGAGCGGCATCGTCAAGGGTTCACCGTGGCGCCAAGGTATCCCGCGGGCGCGGGTCGCGTGCCGCCCGACAGCGGCAGGTCACCATCCGACCCGTACGGCGGGTGCCAGAAGAGGGCCACCACCTCGACGCGACGGACCGATGCCGGACGTCGCAGCGTCGCCGACAGCATGCGCCGGGCGGCGCGACGCTGCAGCAGTGGGCGTCGAAGTCGCACCCCGGCCCCGCCGAGGCTGGCGGCGATCCGCGCTACCTCCGTGCCGACGGCGGCACCGGCCGCGAACACGCCGAGCGACACCGCGAACCCCAGGTTCGGCAGTGCTCGCAGGCTGAGAGCGATGCCGGTCAGGGTGTGTGGAGGTGGGTTGGCAAGGGCCAGGTAAGTGCCTCGCAGAGGATCGGTTCGCTGCCAGCCGAAGGTGCGGCTCTCGAAGGCCAGGTGGCGGTCGGTCGGGACCAGGTTGACGGCGGCGACCTCGACTGCCATGTCGACCATCTCCGGCACCATCCAGCCGGGTTCGACCGCGCCGCCGCACTGGTCGGCGATCATCGAGGCAGACGCCTCCTCGACTGCCGGGTGCGGCGATTGCACGCCGAGCATCACCCGGCCGCCGAGCCCGAGCAGGAAGAGGCCGAGCCCGCGTCCCGCGGTCAGCTGCCAGAGGTCGGCCAGCAACCGCTCTGAGTCAGCCGGCGTCGGCACCGGGCAGGCTTCGACGAGGTGCATGCGTCCACGCTAGGGACGCGTCGCGGACAGCGGGCGGACAATGCGCGCCGCGGCGGCCGGTAACACCCCCGCACGGCTTCGGTTCAAGCCACCGCCCACTGGCCGCCCCGGTATTACCATCTGGTCCAGCCGCTGGCGCACCCGCGCTGGTGATGCGAGCCGCATTTGCCGGCTCACCTGAGGGAGATTCCTGTTTGCCCGGCTCGGCCCCGCTTCCCTCGGCTCTCCACCAGGTGAACGCGACCCAGGCGGCAGTTGCTGACACCGAGCTGCCGGGGACGCAGCAGCTCGCCGGCCTGCTGATTCCCGCGGACGACGTCGCCGACCCGGTGCTTTCGATCGTCATACCCGCGATGAACGAGGAGGGCACCGTCGGTGACTTCGTCGCCTGGTGCTTTGCGGGGCTTGAGGAGGCCGCCATCGCCGGCGAGGTCCTCATCGTCGACAGCTCCACCGACCGGACTGCCGAGCTGGCTGTTGCCGCCGGCGCGCGGGTGCTCCGCGTCCCCGGGCGTGGCCTCGGCCGCGCCTACATCGACGCACTCCCATACATCCGGGGACGCTGGGTGATCATGGGCGACGCCGACTGCACCTATGACTTCCGGCATCTGTCGCCGTTCACTGAAGGCTTCCAGGGGGGATTCGAGTTCGTCATGGGCTCGCGGTGGAAGGGCTCAATCGAGAAGGGCTCGATGCCCGCTCTGCACCAGTACTTCGGCACTCCGGTCACCACGCGGATCCTCAATGGGCTGTTCGGCAGCCACTTCTCCGACATCCACTGCGGCATGCGCGGCATCACCCGCGACGCATTCGAGCGCATGCACCTGCAGTCGCAGTCCTGGGAATACGCGTCCGAGATGGTCCTGAAATCTGTGCACATGCAGCTGCGCACCACGGAGGTGCCGGTGGCGTTCCTACGCGATCGCGAGGGTCGCCTCAGCCATCACAAGCGTATCGGCTGGTTCTCGCCCTTCTCGGCGGCGTGGAGCAACCTCCGGGCCATGTTCGTCTACGGCGCCGATTTCTTTTTGCTCAAGCCCGGTCTGGCCCTTACGGTCCTGGGACTGCTCATCGTTGTCCCCCCGACATTCGGCCCGGTCACGCTGGGCCCGGTGGTCCTCTCGCTGTACTGGCAGCTGTTCGGATTGACGCTGACGGTGCTCGGCCTGCAGAGCTTCTACCTGGGATGCATCGTCCAGGTGCTGCACGATTACACGGGCCGCGCCACCCGCCGCTGGCTCTCAGTCTTCCGGTTCACGCGAACAATGGTGATCAGCGCCGCGCTGTTCCTCACCGGCGTCGGCCTCGGCGTGGGACTGATCGTCGACTACATCGGCTCCGGGCTGCGACTGACCCTGAGCCACACCCCCGCGGTCTATTACGCGGTCACAGGCCTGCTCCTGGTGCTGATCAGCTTCATGACGTTCGCGGCGACCCTCCTCGTCCACGCGGCCGCGCTGCGTGGCCCCATCGCGGGTGGCGATGGAAGGGGCGAGGCGACATGACCAGTTTCGCGGAGCAGTTCATTGGCGAGTCGATCGCGATCCTGCGAGCGATCGACAGCGCCGAGGTTGAGGCGATGGCCACCGGGCTCGGGGCGGTGCGCGATCGCGGCGGCCGGCTCTTCATCCTCGGCGTCGGCGGTTCCGCCGGCCATGCCAGCCATGCCGTCAACGACTTCCGCAAGATCTGCGCGTTCGAGGCCTACACACCCACAGACAACGTCTCGGAGCTCACCGCCCGGATCAACGACGAGGGCTGGGACACCAGCTTCGTGCAATGGCTCAGGGGCTCCAGGCTGACCGGCCGCGATGCGGTTCTGGTCTTCTCCGTGGGCGGTGGCAGCCGCGAGCGCAACGTGTCCGTCAACCTGGTCAGGGCGCTCGAGCTGGCTCGCGAGCGGGGCGCCGCGATCTACGGGGTGGTCGGCCGCGACGGTGGATTCACCCGCACGGTGGCGGACGCATGCGTGGTGATCGCGCCGGCCTATCCCGATCGAGTCACCCCACACACCGAGGGGCTGTGCGCCGTCGTCTGGCACCTGCTGGTCTCTCACCCCGCCCTCTGCGTGGCACCGACCAAGTGGGAATCCGTGGCCCAGGCACCCGCATGACCCCTCCAGCGCTGGGGCATGTCCTGATCGCCGGTGGGGCCGGCTTCATCGGCAGCTATTTTGTCGACCGCCTGCTTGGCGATGACGCCACCGTCGGCGTCACGGTCTACGACAACTTCACCTCCGGCCGAGAGTGGCACCTCCAAGCGCACACGGGCGACGTGCGTCTGACGGTTGTGCGCGCCGAGATCGCGGACCGCGAGGCCCTCGCCGCCGCCATGCGCGGCCACGACACCGTGATCCACCTCGCCTCCAATCCCGACATCGCCAGGGCGATGACCGAGCCCACCGTCGACTTCTACGAGGGCACCGTCCTCACCCACGACATCGTCGAGGCGATGCGCGTCGCCGGTGCGGCCACGATTCTCTACGCGTCGGGTAGCGGTGTGTACGGCGACATCGGCGACACCGCGGCGCACGAGGACATGGGGCCGCTCATCCCGGTGTCGACGTATGGCGCCAGCAAGCTCGCCGGCGAAGCCCTGATCGCCTCGTACTGCCACATGTTCGGCCTGCGCGGGCGCGTCTTCAGGTTCGGCAACGTCGTCGGTCCGCGCCAGACCCACGGCGTGGGCTTCGACTTCGTGCGCCGTTTGCTCGCCGATCCGACACGGCTGCGCATTCTCGGCGACGGCACGCAGAGCAAGTCGTACGTTGATGTGGAGGACGTGGTCAGCGCGGTCCTGCTCGGCGCCGCCGAGCAGTCGCAGCCCTTCCGCGCCTACAACGTGGCCACCGGCGACTACATCACCGTCACGGAGATCGCCGAGCTCGCGGTTGACGTTGTCGGGGCACAAGCCGACACCGCGTTGGAGTACAGCGGTGGCAGTCGCGGCTGGAAGGGCGATGTGCCGATTGTCCGCATGGACACGTCGCGCATCCGCTCGCTGGGCTGGAGCAATGCCCGTACCTCGCGGCAGGCGCTCGACGAATCGATGCGCGCGATGCTGCCGCTGGCACGGTCGGGCGCACTCGGGTGAGCGCACGGGTGCGGGCGGTCTTCCTCGACCGTGACGGAGTCCTCGTCGAGGCCACCGAGGTTGACGGTGTGCCCACGCCGTCCTCGCAGGGCGGCACGCTGGAGGTGCGGCCCGGTGTGGAGGAGGCCTGCCGGAAGCTGCGCGCTGCCGGCCTGCTGCTGGTCTGCGTCACCAATCAACCCGACATCGCCCGCGGCGCGGTCAGCGCGGAGTCGGTCGACGCGGCCAACGCGGAGCTGCAGACGCGACTTGGACTGGACGCCATCCTGGTGTGCTCCCACGACGACGCGGACGACTGCGACTGCCGCAAACCCCGTCCCGGCCTGCTGATCAGAGCGGCGGAGACTCTCGGCGTCGACCTGACTCTCAGTGTCATGGTCGGCGACCGCTGGCGGGACGTCGAGGCGGGACGGCGGGCTGGGTGCGCGACCGTCTTCATCGACAACGGATACCATGAGCAACGGCCGGATCACCCGGATGTCACAGCCCGCGGGCTCGATGAGGTGGTTCCGGCGATTCTGAGGATCACGATGCGACCGCCCGGAGTCGATCGCGACGGAACCGACCCCGTGAGCGCCGCCGACCTCACCGTCGAGATCTTTGCCGACGGGGCCGACATCGCCTCCGTCGTTGCTCTTGCTGCCAACCCGTTGATCAAGGGCTTCACCACCAACCCCACGCTGATGCGCGCTGCCGGGGTCACCGACTACGAACGCTTCGCGCGCGAGATGGTCGCAACCGTGCCGACGATGCCGGTGTCGTTCGAGGTGTTCGCCGACGACGTCGACGGCATGGAGCGCCAGGCGCGTCGCATCGCGGAGTGGGGCGACAACGTCTACGCGAAGATCCCCGTCACCGATACGAGGGGCACGCCGACGCGGGCCGTGATCAGTGCACTGAGCGAGACGGGCGTGCGCCTCAACGTGACCGCGCTGATGACCGTCGAGCAGGTGCGCTGGGTCACCGAGGCGCTCGCCGGCGGTCCGCCCGGCTTCATCTCGGTGTTCGCAGGTCGTGTCGCTGACACCGGCCGCGACCCCATCCCGATCATGGTCGACAGCCTCGCGGTGATGGCGCCGCACCCGCACCTCAAGCTGATCTGGGCCAGCCCGCGCGAGATCCTCAACATCGTGCAGGCCGACCGAATCGGCTGCCACGTGATCACCGTCACGCACGAGCTTCTCAAGAAGCTGTCGATCGTGGGCACCGACCTCGATGAGTATTCGCTGGACACGGTGCGCACGTTCCATCGCGACGCCGCCGCCGCGGGGTTGGCGCTCTGAGCGCCCACCACGTTGCACGGGATGACTGGGACAGTCACTGGCGCCACTACGCCGACGCCGCTGAGGACAACCCTGCGGAGTTGATGCGTGCCCAGCTGGTGCGGCGTTTTCTCAACATGCGCGGGAGCGGCCGGGCCGTCGATATCGGCAGCGGCCAGGGGGACCTCGCCGCGATGCTGGTGCGCGTGTATCCAGATGCTCGAGTCCTCGGCCTGGAGCTCAGCGCCGAGGGGGTGGCCATCGCCGCAGCCAAGGTGCCCTCGGCCACCTTCGTGCAACGCAACCTGCTCATCGAGTCGCCGGTGCCCACCGGGCTCGCCGGCTTCGGGGAGGTCGCGGTCTGCTCGGAGGTGCTCGAGCATGTCGACGACCCGGTGCGGGTGTTGCGCAACGCGCGCCCCTTCCTCGCCCCCGGCTGCCGCCTGGTGATCACCGTGCCCGGGGGTCCGATGTCGGCTTTTGATCGACACATCGGGCACCGCCGCCATCACACGCCGAGCTCCCTGCGCCAGGTCATCGATGCCGCCGGATTCGACACCGTGGCCGTGTTCCGCTCCGGGTTTCCCTTCTTCAACCTGTACCGCATGATGGTCATCCTCCGAGGCCGCAGGCTCATTGATGACGTCTCGGGGCAGGAGCGAAACGGGGCCATTTCCGCGGGTGTCGCCTCTCTTGTCATGCGAGTTTTTCGCACCCTGTTCCGCTTCAACCTGACGCGCAGTCCTTGGGGATGGCAGATCGTGGGGATTGCGCGCGTTCCGACGTCGAGCGCTGCCGAGCGGGACTGACGCCGTGTTGATCACCCGCACGCCACTGCGCATCTCTCTCGGAGGGGGCGGCACCGACCTGCCTTCCTACTACCGTGAGCACGGCGGCGTGGTCGTGTCCGCCGCGATCGACAAGTACATCTTCATCGCTGTCAACCGCACCTTCACCAACGACTACTTCATCAAGTACTCCGAGCTGGAGCGGACGGCGTCGGTCGCTGAGATCAGGCATCCGTTGGTGCGCGAGGCACTGCTCCTGCACGACGTCGGGCCCGGGCTCGAGCTGGTCAGCCTCGCAGACATTCCCGCCGGCACCGGCCTGGGCTCCTCGGGCGCTTTCACGGTCGGTCTGCTCCGCGCGCTCTCCGCGTTCAAGCACGAGCACGTATCCGCGAACGCGCTCGCCGAGCAGGCCTGCCACATCGAGATCGACCGTTTGGGTCGCCCGGTCGGCAAGCAGGACCAGTACATCGCCGCGTTCGGTGGGATCACGTGCTTCGAGTTCTGCAGAGACGGGAGCGTCCAGGCGTCGCCGCTGCTGATCTCGCAGGACACGCTGCACGACCTCGAGGAACACCTGCTGCTCTTCTTCACGGGCTACGCCCGCGACGCCGACGTGATGCTCGCGGACCAGCGGAAGAGGACGGAAGCCGACGACACGACCATGATCGACAACCTCGCCGGCGTCGCCGACATCGGCCGCCAGATCAAGGCAGCGCTCGAGCTGGGCGACACCCTCGGGTTCGCCGCGTTGATGCACGAGCACTGGCAGTTGAAGCGCCGGCGCACCGAGGGCATGTCCAGCGCTGACACCGACCGGTGGTACGACCTGGCCATGGCCAACGGAGCCCTCGGTGGCAAGCTGGTCGGCGCGGGCGCCGGCGGTTTCCTGCTCTTCTACTCGTCCGAGCCGGCACGGCTGCGCGAGGCGCTGGCGGCCGAGCATCTCGCCGAGGTGCGCTTCCATTTCGATTTCGACGGCTCCACGACGGTCACCCGAGGCTGATTTGCTTCCCTGCGTGGTGCTCGCCGGCGGCCTCGGCACGCGCATGCTGCCGGCCACGGACACCATGCCCAAGTCGCTGATCCCTGTGCTGGGGCGGCCCTTTGCCGAGCTCCAGCTGGAGTGGCTGGCGCGCGCGGGTGTGGACCATGTGGTCTGCAGCATCGGCTACAGGGGCGCGCAGATCCGCGACGTCATCGGCGACGGCGACCGCTTCGGACTGCGTGTCGACTACGTCGACGAAGGCGACGACCTGCGCGGCTCAGGCGGGGCGTTGCGGCTCGCGCTCGACGACGGGCTGCTCCCGTCGCGCTTCTTCGTGCTCAACGGGGACTCGTACCTGAGCGTGCCGTTTGCGGACGTCGAGACCCGCTGGCGCGCATCGGGCCTTCCCGCGATCATGACGGTGATGCGCAACGCTGGCCGCTGGGACCGGAGCAATGCCATCCTCCGCGACGGTCGCGTGCTCTACGACAAGCGCGCCACGGCCGTCTCGCAGCCGGGGATGGAGTGGATCGACTACGGGTTGTCGGCGACGTCGTCGGACGTGATCGCCGGCTGGCTGGAACGTGGTCAGCGTGGCGACCTCGCCGACCTGTTCCACCAGCTCAGTGTCGACGGGAAGCTCGCCGCCTACGAGGTCACCGAACGGTTCTACGAGATCGGTTCGGTGAGCGGGCTGCATGACCTCGAGGACCACCTCCGCGAGGGCATCCATTGACTGAGAACCGCGACCTCCGCTCGCGCTCGTTCGGACAGGACCACACGCCGACCGCGGTTGATCGCTTCGGTGTCTGGCTGTCGGGACGGCGGATGCACAGCGCCAGCGGTGGTTTTGCGGGCAAGAGCGTCGCCGACATCGGCTGCGGCTACCATGCCAGCTTCGCGCGGACGCTGATCCCCGTCGTCCGTACCATGGTGCTCGTTGACGTCACGCTGGCGCCCGATCTCAAGGCTGTGCCCAAGGTGCAAGCCATCGAAGGACGCCTCCCGCTGGCGATTGCAGAGATCCCCACCGCTTCCCTCGACGTGGTCATGTGCAACTCGGTCATCGAGCACCTTTGGACGCCGGAGGAGACGATCGCGGAGCTGGCACGCATCACCGCCCCTTACGGTGCACTGCTCGTCAACGTACCCAGCTGGCGAGGCAAATGGTTCCTCGAGCTGGCCGCGTTCCGGCTTGGTGTCAGCCCCAAGGACGAGATGAACGACCACAAGAGCTACTTCGATCCACGCGACCTCTGGCCGCTTCTTCGTCGCGCCGGGTTCCGCCCCGACAGCATCCGCTGCTTCCGCCACAAGTTCGGGCTGAACACGTTCGCGGTTTGTCGCAAGGACGGCTGACGAGGGCTCAGCGGTCGACCGCGGCCATGTCCCAGTGGCGCTGGCCCCTGACAGCGTCGCGCGGCACCGTCGCGTCCAGCCGGGCGATCTCGTCTGTGGTCAGCTCGATGTCCGCGGCCGCCGCGTTCTCCTGCACGCGCGGCGGCTTGGTGGTCCCCGGGATGGGCACGAGGTTGTCGCCCCTGTGCAGCAGCCACGCCAGGGCCAGCTGAGCCGGGGTCACGCCGCGCTCCCGGGCCACCTCGGCCACGCGCTGCGCCAGCGCGACGTTGGCGTCGAGGTTGCCCTGCGCAAAGCGGGGAAACTTGGCGCGCCGTGTGTCGTCGGCGGCCATCGACTCCGCGCCCGAGATGGTGCCGGTGAGCAGGCCGCGTCCCAACGGGCTGTAGGCGACCAACCCGATGCCCAACTCGCGCAGCGCCGGCAGCACATCGTCATCCATGTCGCGCGCGAACAGTGAGTACTCGCTCTGCACGGCGGTGATGGGGTGCACGGCATCGGCGCGGCGAATGGTCGCCGCCGCCGCCTCGGAGAGCCCGAGGAAGCGCACCTTGCCCGCGTCTACGAGCTCGGCCATGGCGCCGACTGTTTCCTCGATGGGCACTCGCGAGTCAACGCGGTGCTGGTAGTACAGGTCAATGTGGTCGGTGCCCAACCGCTGCAGGCTGGCGTCGCAGGCGCTGTGCACATACTCGGGCGAGCCGTTGATGACCTGGCTGCCGTCGGCGAGCCGCTCGAAGCCGAACTTGGTGGCCAGCACCACGCTGTCACGGCGACCGGCGATCGCTCTGCCCACCAGCTGCTCGTTGGTGAACGGCCCGTACATGTCCGCGGTGTCGAGAAGGTCGATGCCGAGCTCGAGCGCCCGGTGGATGGCGGCGATGCCCTGGTTCTCGTCACGGTCGGCGGCGGTCCCGTAGAAGTCGGACATGCCCATGCAACCGAGTCCGATCGCCGACACCTCGAGATCCCTGAGCCTGCGTCGTTTCACCTGGTTGCCTCCTCGTTGCTCGTGTGAGTGCGGGTGTCCGGCGAAACCTCGGTGATGAGTCGCACCGGGCGGTCGTAGAAGATGTAGTTCCAGGCCCAGTTGAGCAGCACGACCGCCTTGCTGCGGAAGGTGATGATGTACAGGAGGTGGACGAACAGCCACATCAGCCAGCCGAGCAACCCGGAAAGCCGGATCGGCCCCAGCTGCACAACGGCGTGGTTGCGGCCCACCGTCGCCATGGTGCCTTTGTCACGGTAGCGGAAGGGAGCGGCCGCGCTGCCGCCCAGCTGCGCGATGATGTTGCGCGCGGCGTGCATCCCCTGCTGGATGGCGACCGGAGCGAGCATCGGTAGCAATTCCTTGTGGTCGACGAGCTCGGCCATGTCGCCGATCACCTGCACCTCGTCGTGCCCGGGCAGCTGCAGGGTCGGTCGCACCGCCACCCGGCCCAGCCGGCCGACCTTCTCGGTGAGCTGCTCACCGAGCGGCGATGCGCGCACCCCAGCTGTCCAGATCACCGTCGCGGTCTCGATGGGGGTGCCGTCGTCGAGCCTGATGCCGCGCGCGTCGGCTCCCACCACGGTGCGGCCGAACACCAGCTGGACGCCGCGACGACGGAGCACCTCCTCGGCCTTGGCGGCGAGCCGGGGATGGAAGCCGTCGAGCACGCGGGAGCGGCCCTCGATGAGGATCACCCGCACCGGCGCGAAGTCCAGCCGCGGGAAGTCCTTGGGCAGGAGGTGCGAGAACAGCTCGCTGAGAGCGCCGGCGTACTCCACCCCGGTCGGCCCGGCGCCCGCGATAACGAACGTGAGCAGGCGACGGCGCTCGCGGTCATCGGTGCACTCCGCAACCCGCTCGAACCGTTCGAGCACATCGCCGCGCAGTGTCAGCGCGTCGTTGAGCCCCTTGAGCCCCAGGCTGTAGGCGGCGATGTCCTCGTGCCCGAAGTGGTTGGTCGCCGCTCCGGCGGCGACGATGAGGTGGTCGTAGGCAAGGTCACCGCCGTCAGTGCGGACGATGCGCTCATCGAGGTCGATGGCATCCACCTCGTTCATGCGCACGTCGGAGTTGCGCTGGTGACGGAGCAGGGTTCGCACCGGGTGGGCGATCTCCGACGGGTCGAGCAGACCCGAGGCAACCTGGTACAGCAGAGGCTGGAAGAGGTGGTAGTTGTGGCGGTCGACGATCAGCACATCGGCGTTGGCGCCGCGCAGCGCCCGCGCCGCGCTGATGCCGCCGAACCCCGCTCCCACGATGACCACGCGCGCCCGCGTCACTCCCTGCGCCTCCCGCTGACGGCCTACTCGCGCGCGGTCACAGTACTCGCGTCGGCGCCGCCGATGTTCGACATCAACCGGCGCTCAGGCACGCGGGTGCCGCGCGTGCGGACCACGATGATGCCGCCCACCGCGGCGACAACGCTGACGCCGCCTGCGGCCAGGCAGTACGCCCAGGTGCCGGAGCTCCCGCAGAGCCAGCCAGTGAACAGGCCGCCCAGCGGCGCGGTGCCGAAGAACACATAGCCGTACAGCGACAGCACGCGGCCACGCAGCCGGTCGGGCACCACCATCTGCAGCGACGAGTTGCTCTGCGACCCGTAGAGCGAGAACGTGAAGCCGGTGAGCACCAGGATCAGGCATGCCAGCCACACAGTGGTCACCGGTGCCAGCAGAAGCAGCGACGCTCCAAAACCGAGCGCGCCGGCGAGCATCCAGGTCAAGCTGGCCCGTGACAGCGAGGCTGAGGTCAGCGCCCCCGCCAGGGCACCGCCACCGAAGGCGGCGCTGAGGATGCCGAACACCTCGGGTCCCGACGCCAGCGTATGCGCGGCGAGCACCGGCAGCAGCACGTTGAAGTTGATCGCAATTGTCGCGATCACCAGCATCACCACAAGAACCAGGCGCACGCTGGGGGTGCGCCACGCGTACGACAATCCCTCGCCGACGCCGCGCAGCAGTGTCGGCCGCGACGTGCCGCGGTTGATGGCGTGGAGCTCACCGTCTCGCATCAGCATCAAGGCACCCACGACTGCGATGTAGCTGATCGCGTTGATGAGGAAGCACACCCCCACTCCGGTGGTGGCGATGAGCACGCCGGCGATCGCGGGGCCGACCACACGCGACACGTTGAAGAGGCTGGAGTTGAGCGCGATCGCGTTGGGCAACTCTGTGCGGCCGACCATCTGGATGGTGAACGCCTGTCGCACCGGGGTGTCGAGGATGAGGACGGAGCCCATCGCCCCGGCGAGAAGGAACACCTCCCACACCTGCGCGCTGTGCGTCAGGGCAAGACCGGCGAGCGCGGCAGCGACCGCCATCGAGGCTGTCTGCGTGAAGATCAGCGTCTTGCGCGCATTGAGCCGGTCCGCCAGCGAACCGCCGAAGAGGCCGCCGATCGCATAGGGGCCGAACTGGCAGAGCGACAATGCCCCGACAGCAAAGGCGGAGCCGTGGGTGAGCTGGAGCACGAACCAGGCCTGGGCCACGTTCTGCATCCAGGTCCCGCTCAGCGACACGGCTTGGCCCCCGAAGTACAGCCGGTAGTTGCGATGGCGCCTCAGCGACGCGAAGGTGCGCGACGACGCGGACGCGATGCTCACGCCGGCTCCACCAGGGCGCGCAGGCCGGCGATGGCGGCGTCGATCGCGCTGAGCTGGTCGGCGGGAAGGTCGCGCAGGCGCGCCGCCAGCCAGGCAGTGCGGCGCGAGCGCACCGCGCGCAGCACGCGTTGCCCCTCGGCGGTGTTGGTGAGCCCGACCCGGCGCCGGTCGCCATCCCCGCCACGGGTGCGGGTCACCAGGCCGGCTGCCTGCAGCCGGTCGATGTGGTTGGAGATCGATGGCGCCGAGGTGCCCTCGCGTGACGCCAGCTCGGCGACGCCAATCCCGGGGGTTGCGTTGATCAGCGAGAGCAGCGCCACCTGGCTGCTGCCGACCCCCAGGGCGTGCAGCTCACGGCGCAAGTGCCTGTTGATGTGCAGCAGGACCGGCCGCAGGTGATTGGCCACCGCCACGGGGTCAAGGGTGGCGGCGTCCCTCCTCGCGGCCGCCGGGGCCCTGTCGATCAGCGCGTCGTCCTTCATGCGTTCCGCTGATCATTATAGAGGCTAACTATCTTATCGGTCAAGCTCGCGGGACCTCACTGATGCGACCATGCGCGCGTGAACAGCCCCCCAACGCGCTTCCCCCGCCGTCGCGGGGAGTCGGAGCGCGGTGCGCGCAGCGCGTTGGCGGTGGTGCTGGCGGTGATCGCGTCCCTGATCTGGCTCGAACTGCCCGTCGACGCGCTGGTCACCAGGGTCGGGGCTGCCGACCACCCGCCGGCGCGCGAAGGTCTCTCGTGGTTGTCGGTGCGCGACGGCCGCATCCTCGACGAGGCCGGGCGAACGGTGCTTCTGCACGGGTTCAACACCTCCACCCTGCTCGAGCCGACGGTGCTGCGCGCTCCCCTCGACGACCTCGACGCGGCCATGATGGAGAGCGATGGCTTCGACGTGGTCCGGGTCGCGGTGTCCTGGGGACGCCTCGAACCGCATCGCGGACAGTGGGACCGGACCTATCTGCAGTCCATTGACGACCTGGTGCGGATGCTCACCAGCCATCACCTCTACGTTGTGCTCGACATGCACTTCCTCGACTGGAGCTCACAGTTCGGCGGCTCGGGTGCGCCCGACTGGGCGGCGGTCCCGGGGGCGCCGGGCCTGAACGTCGGCCTGCTCGGCGACTGGCAGCGCCACCTGTCGCCCGCGGTCAACGCGGCCAACCTGTACTTCTGGGTGTCACCCGACTGGCAGGCGGACTACATGCAGGCCTGGCAGCAACTCGCCGAGCGCTTCCGCGGCAACAGTGGCGTCGCCGGGTACGACCTCTACAACGAGCCGCACGCGCTGCCGCTGCCGCCGGTGCGCTTCGAGAAGTCCTTCCTGTGGCCGCTCTATGCCCGCACCATCGACGCCATCGGGGCGGTGGACTCCAACCACCTGTTCATCGTCGAGGGCGAGCTGTTCGGCGACTACGGCACCACCATCGTCCCGCTGGCGGCGCCCAACCTCGTCTACTCGCCGCACGAGTACACGGGCTCACTGATCCCGCCCACCTTCGAAGGCAACCGGCAACCGCTCGACGACGACGTCCGCAAGGTCGCGGGTGAGGCGTCGCGGGTTCCGGCGGCGCTGTGGATCGGGGAGTGGGGGATGCCGGCGACGCAGGCCGGGGCGAGCACCTGGATGGACGACGCCATCGCGGACTTCGCCGCCGCCGGGGCCGGCTGGGCCTGGTGGCAGTGGCGCGAGGACTCACCCTGGGGGGTCCGGGACACGGCAGGACACACCAACCTCACCCTGCTCGACCACCTCGCCCGGCCCTACCTGCAGGCCACACCGCCCGGAGTGAGGGCGGTGCAGCCGGCGGCCCCCGGCGTCACCGTGGCGCTGTCCGTCGACGCGTCGTACAACGGCGCCGACATCGACGTGGCCTACCCCGCGCTGCGCCACCCGCCCCAGGTGAGCTCGACGTGCGCCGCCGTGGCGAGCCACTGGAACCCGGTGACCGCGCGGCTGGTGATCAGCGCGGTGGCTGCGGTTCCGTGCACCATCGCCACCAATTGAGGGCGCGCGGCGCTCAGGTGTGGTGACCCGGCCAGTCAGCTGGCGGGCACGCGTAAGAAGCTCTCCGCGCTGCGACCTGCGCGCAGCCCGTTCTGCTCGGCGTTGAGCCGCGCCCAGCCGCGGATGCGCTCGGCCAGCTCGTCCCAGTTGCTGTACTGGCTGGCATGACAGCGCAGCGCGGCCAGCTTGCGATCGATGGTGTCGGTGATGTCGACCACCGTGTCTCCCTGGGTTGCCGCCATCAGGTAGATCTCGGGCACGGTGTGCGGCTCCAGTCCCTCCTCCTGGAGCAGCTCCATGTGCGCGAAGGGGTTGCGCGAATCGGGATAGACAGCTGACAGCGCCGCCTCGCCGGCGGCGAGGTGGTCGGGGTGGCTGGCGAAGATGCGCCCGTAGTTGCGCTCCGGCGACTGGGTGACCACACGCAGCGGTCTGCGTTGGCGAATCACCCGGGTGATGTCACGACGGAGGTCGATGGTGGGCTGCAGCCGCCCGTCGGGGTGACCGAGGAAGGCGATCTCGGTGACGCCGACGACTGCGGCAGCGGCCGTCTGTTCCTCACGCCGAATCCGGGCCATCTCCGCGCGGGACATCGACCGGTCGGAGCCCCCGGCGTCGCCGTCGGTGACGATGCAGTACGACACCTCACGGCCCTCAGATGTCCACCGCGCGGTGCTCCCGGCGCAGCCGAAGTCGCAGTCGTCCGGATGCGCGACAACCACCAGGATGCGATCGGCATCGTCGTTCTCAGGCACGAGGGTCGATGGTAGCCGAGCCTCCGCTTAGGTGAACGGCGCTGCTGGTAACGCACCCCGGCCACCGCACGCGGCCCCCGCTGGCCCCGCTCCGGTTACCGTGGAGTGCTGATGCGCATCCCCACGCGTGCTGACCTGACCGCCCTGCTGCTCAGTCCGCTTCCCTACACCAATCGACCCCTGCCGATCACCGACCTCGACCCCGACCCCGGTTTGTTCGGGCCGGGGTCGGTGACCTGGGAGGTGATGGCCGAGCCGCTGCTGATGCTCGGCGCCGGGCGCGCGCTGCTGATGCAGGCGGCGCACCCGCTGGTCGCCGAGGGTGCCATCGAGCACAGCACCTATGCCACCGACCCGTTCGCGCGATTCCAGCGCACCGTCGAGTGGGTCACCGTGGTCTGCTTCGGCACCACCGCCGAGGCAAGGCGGGTCTCGCGACGGATCAACCGCCTCCACGTCCCCGTCCAGGGCAACCTGGCGCGCGGCCACGGCACCCCGCGGGTCCGTCCGGGTTCCCCGTACAGCGGCCGTGACCCTGAGCTGCTGCTCTGGGTGCACGCCACCTTCGTCGACACAATGCTGGTGGCCCACGACGCCTTCGTGGGAGGTCTGTCGACCGCCGACGCCGACAGGTTCGTGCGCGAGTGGGGCGCTGTCGCCGCCCTGATGGGTGTGCCGGCGGCGCCGCTGTGGGTCGACCGCGCTGGTCTGCGCGCCTATGTGGACGAACGCGTCGCCACCGGAGTGGTGGCCCCGGGCGCGGGTTCGCGTCTGGTCGCACAGACCGTGCTCAAACCGCCGGCAGCGTCGGCGGCAGCGCGGGCTGGCTTCGCCGTCCTCGGCTTCACCACCGTCGGTCTGCTTCCCGCCGCGGTCCGCAGTGGCTACCAGATCGGTTGGACGCCGGCCCATTCGGCGGCGCACGCCGCCATGCGGCTCTCGGTGCGGCGGATTCGCACGACCCTGCCCGAACGCCTGCGGCGCTCGCCCGTGTACGACCGCGCCATGGAGCGCACCCGAGGCGGGCTGCGCGCCGGCACCAGGACCGCCTAGAGGCAAACTACGGGATGTGCTATGCTGAAAAGTGATAGCCGAGTTGTCATAGCCAGCTTGGCGGAGCCGTCGGCCGCCGCGTGGGCTGGCCGCCGACGCAGGAGGTAGCAGATGGACCCCGTGGACTATCGAGATGAGCGTGTCACCACCGGCACGCCCCCGGCCTCTCCCGCCGCCGAACCCGCCCAGCCCTACGCAGCGGCCCCTGCGACCACCACCACCCGTACCAGCGCAAGCCGCACCGCCACCTACTCCGGCGGCACTCGGGCAGCCCAGTTGGTTTGGCTGATCGTCGGGATCGTCGACGTCATCCTGGCGCTGGACTTCATCTTCCGCGCCGCCGCGGGCGCCAATACCGGTTTCGCCCACTACGTGTACCGGATCGGTGGCGCCCTGGCCTCCCCGTTCGACGGCATCTTCAGCAACACCACGATCGTCAACGGCGGCCCCACCTTCATCCGCTGGGCGGACGTCCTGGCGCTGGTGATCTACACGCTTGCAGCACTGGCGGTGGCCAGGCTGGTGCAGATCGTCGCCACCCCCCGTTCCGGCCCGGCCTGAGCGGACCGATCGGACAGCTCTCCGGGTTGGCCCAGACCACCTTCCGCGGCCGCCCGCCTGCTCCCTGCGCAGGGTGATTTGACGGACCCCAGCGCACTGCGCCCACAATTTGCAGCGGCACACGTCAAGGGAGGTGACACCATGGACGACACAGCAGTCGTTGTCTCGGGCGCGTCGTCGGGGATCGGCCGCGCCGCCGCGCTCCACCTCGACTCCCTGGGCCTGCGGGTCTTCGCCGGCGTCCGCCGCACCGAGGACGGTGAGGCGTTGCGCCGCGAAGCCAGCAGCCGGCTCACCCCGCTGCGGCTGGACGTCACCGACAGCGCCGACGTGGCCCGGGCCGCCGAGATGGTCGGCGACGCGGTGCGCGACTCACGCCTGGCCGGGATCGTCAACAACGCCGGCATCGCCGTGGCCGGCCCGGTCGAGTTCGTACCGCTCGAGATGTGGCGGCAGCAGTTCGAGATCAACTTCTTCGGCGTGGTGGCCATGATCCAGGCGTTCATGCCGCTGCTCCGCGAGAACCGCGGGCGCATCGTCACCACCGGCTCGCTCGGCGGACGGCTGTCCCAGCCGATGTTTGCGCCGTACTGCGCCAGCAAGCACGCGCTGGAGGCGCTCCACGACGCCCTGCGCATCGAGCTGCGCCCCTGGGGAATCGGCGTGTCGCTGCTCCAGCCGGGTGCGGTCAGGACGCCGATCTGGAACAAGAGGGTCGAAGCAGGCGCCGAGCTTCTCCGCCACGCCCCGGCCGGGCTGCGCCACCTCTATGGCGCCGCGGAGGAGATCGCCACCAAGACGGCCATCCATGAGAACGAGATCGGGGTCGAGCCCATCGAGGTGGCGCGCGCGGTTGAGCATGCCCTGCTCTCGCCGCGGGCGCGGACGCGCTATCCCGTCGGGCGCCAGGCCAAATTCCTGATCCCGCTGTCGCGGATCTGCCCCGACCGGCTCAAGGACGAGCTGATCCTGCGCCTCAGCGGGTTCCCCCGCAGCGCCGACAGGACCGGGATATCGGACACCCGGAGGGCGGCCGCCGCAACGGGCGCGACCGCGCCCGTCTAGAGAGTCTTGGACAACTCCGCCGGCAACCGCGACGATGCGCTGGTGCGCCAGCGTCGGGGAACATTCAGCGGGGTCCGCGGTGTCCCCATCGCCCATCGGGAGTGGCTACCCGACGGTGAGGCCCGTGGCTCGCTTGTCATCGCGCACGGCATCAACGAGCACGGCGGCCGCTACGCGCACGTGGCCGAGCGGCTGGTGCGCGACGGCTGGCTCGTCGGCGCCATCGACCACCGCGGCCACGGCCTCTCCGGCGGTCGTCGCGCCGCGGTCGAGCGCTTCGACGACTGGGTCAGCGACCTCGACACCTACGTCCGGCGCATCCTCCTCGAGGCCCCCAGGCCGGTGTTCCTGCTCGGTCACAGCCTGGGCGGCCTCATCGCCACCGTCTACGCGCTGCACCACCAGGAGGCCATCGCCGGGCTGATGCTGTCATCGCCGAGCGTGATCCCACCCAAGGGGGTGTCGCCGGCGGCCATTCGAACCGGGCGCTTCCTCTCGCGGGTTGCGGCCAACCTGCCGGTGGTCGCGCTGCGCCTGGATGCGGTGAGCCGCGACCCCGCTGTGGTCAGGGCCTATCGTGACGACCCCCTGGTGCACCTCGGCAGGGTGCGCGCCCGCACCGGCGCTGAGATCCTCGACGCCATCGCGGAGGTGCAGAGCGACATCGGTCGGCTGACGCTGCCACTGCTGTCTGTTCAGGGAACCGTCGACCTCCTGGTCGACGCCGATGCGGCGCGCTGGATCGACGAGCATACCGGCTCCCCCGACCACACCCTGCGCATCTACGAAGGGCTGTACCACGAGGTGCTCAACGAGCCCGAGCGCGACACCGTGCTCGACGACATCGCCGGCTGGCTCGACGCGCACGCCCGGGTCGCCGCCCCAGCCGGCTGAGCTCGGCCTCAGGAACGCGACGATGCGCGGGAGACTGTGAGGTCGTCGAGCAGGCGCTGGATTGCGGTTCCCACGTTGTCGACGGCGGCCTCGAACGCCTCGCGGTTGGCGGCGGACGGAGCGCGGTAGCCGCTGATCTTGCGGACGAACTGGAGCGCGGCGGCGTGGACCTCCTCGTCGCTCACCGTCTGCGCACCGCGGAGGGTCTTGATGCTTCGGCACATGGGGTCAGTCTAGGAGGCACCCCACCTGCTTGACTCCGGCTGTGATCCCGCTGACCACCGACGAGCACCTCGCGCGGCTGCGCGCCGAGGGGGAGCGCCTCGGCGAGGTCGCGGCGACCACGCCGCTGCATGCCCGTGTCCCAGGCTGTCCCGACTGGGACCTGGATGCCCTGCTCCGCCACATCGGGGACGTGCACCGCTGGGCCGCCACCATCGTGCGCGAGCGCCTCCAACAGCGGCCCCACATCGACTCGCCCGGGCCGGACGACCGCGACGCCCTGCTCGCCTGGTACGGCGAGGGCCACGCCGAGCTGGTCGCCGCCCTGGCGGCGTCGAACCCGCAGGAGAAGTTCTGGAGCTGGGGACCTGCCCCCGACCCGCAGGCCTTCTGGGCGCGCCGCCAGTCCCACGAAACGGCCATCCATCGCCTCGACGCCGAGCAGGCGGCGGGGACGCCGACGCCGATTCCCGCTCTGGCCGCCGCCGACGGCATCGACGAGCTGCTGACCCTGCTCTCCATTTCACGCAGGTCCACCATTGCCGGCGGCGGCGGTCGCCGCCTCCACCTGGCGTGCGCCGACACGCCCGGCGAATGGCAGGTTCAACTCAGGGCTGAGGGGCTGTCGATGGGGACCGATGCGGACGGTGGCGATTGTTCGGTGCGCGGCCCCGCGTCGGATCTCTTCGCCCTGCTCATGAACCGCGGCGACGCCGCGGGCGTCGAGCTGAGCGGCGACGCCGACGTGCTCCGTGCCTGGCGCGACTCCGTGAAGTTCTAGAGACGGACGTTGGTGCTGGGAGGCGACGACCTCATCGGTTTCGTGTCGACGGCTGACCCCGAGCGTGCCCGCCGGTTCTACGAGGATGTGCTCGGACTGAAGCTCTGCAGCGAGTCACCGTATGCGCTTGTCTTCGACGCCAACGGCATGATGTTGCGCGTGACCACGGTGGCGGAAGTGGCGGTCCCCCCTACACAGTCCTGGGCTGGCGGGTCGACGACATCGCGGAGACGGTTCGCTCCCTGAGGGCGGTCGGCGTGGATTTTCTCCGATTCGACGGCATGAATCAGGACGACTCCGGGATCGGACCAAGTAGCGTGGTTCAAGGACTCGGACGGCAACACACTGTCACTCACGCAGTTTCTCTGACCTTGAGGCCGCCTCAACCGGATCTCTTGCTAGGGTGGTCGCATGCTCACCCAGCCCAGCGATGCGCTTGCGATCGAGGGCTTGGTCAACCTGCGCGACCTCGGCGGCCTGCCCACAGTGGCGGCCGGGCAGACCCGGCATGCCAGGCTGCTCCGCAGTGAATCCCCTCACGACCTGAGTGACGTCGGCCTGCATGCGCTCCTCGACCTCGGCGTCAGCACCGTTGTCGACCTGCGCACCGTCTCGGAGCGTGCGAATCTGCCCAGCCCGCTCATCGGCGCCGGCAACGTGCGCGATCACCATGCGCCGATCTTCAACGACGACGACGACTTTCCCAGGCACCTGGCCACGGCGACCGAGGTGTACTGCTGGTGGCTGCGCGAGCGCGGCACGGGTATTGCCGCAGCACTCACCGTCATCGCCGACGCCGACTCGGCGCCAATCCTGGTGCACTGTCATGCCGGCAAGGACCGCACCGGCGTGATCATCGCCCTGGTGTTGCGGCTCGCCGGGGTCAGCGTCGACGCCATCGCAGACGACTACGCATTGAGCGGCGTGCAGCTCGCCGACATGCTCGCCCGCGACCGAGTGCGCGCCCTCGCCGCCGGTATGGACGAGGTGCGGGCGGAGCGGCTGTTCACCGTGCAGCGTGCGGCGATGGTCGAGACTCTTGCCTGCATCGATGCGGAGGACGGCGGGGTTGCGCAGCTGCTGCGCCGCATCGGTCTGGACGATGCCCGAATCGACCGACTGGCGCGCCTGATGCTGGCTCCAGACTGGCCGTGATCCACCCTTCGGTCACGGTGGCGACCCCGATCGGATTCGAACCGACGATCTCCACCTTGACAGGGTGGCGTGTTAGGCCAGGCTACACCACGGGGCCGCGGAGAGCGGATCATAGCATCGGCGTTTCGGCGGCTCCTCTGACGCAGCTACCCTGACGGTCATGCCTGCGCGCCGGCCCAACGAGATCTCCGCGGGGGGCGTGCTCGCGCGCCCGAGCGACGACGGAGTCCAGGTGTGCCTGGTCCATGCCGGGCGATACTGGGGACTCCCCAAGGGTCACGTCGAGCCCGGCGAGACCGCCGAGCAGGCTGCTCTGCGTGAGATCTCCGAGGAGTGTGGGATTCCATTGGACCACCTGTCCATCGTCGGCAGATTGCCACCGTCCGAGTACGTCTACCGTCGCGCCGGCAAGCTGATCTTCAAGCTGGTGCACCACTTCCTCGTCGTCACCGGTGCGGGCACAGAGCTTCACCCGCAGGCATCCGAGATCGACGAGGCAGCCTGGCTGTCGATCGGCCACGCAATCGAGCTGGCCAGCTTTGCAGATACGCGCACCGCCCTGAGCGCAGCGTGGCCGCTGCTCGAGTCTGCGTTGCGCTGAACCACCCGGCTTACAATTCCGCGACGTGCAGCTCTTCGATACGGCGACCCGCACGATCAAGGCGCTGACCCCGCGCGATGGTCGCATCGGCATGTACGTGTGCGGCATCACGCCGTATGACGGCGGCCATGTGGGTCACGCATTCACGTATCACACCTTTGACCTGATCACGCGCCGTCTCCGCTCCGAAGGTATCACCGTGCGCAGCGTTCGCAACGTCACTGACGTCGATGACGACATCCTGCGCGTTGCGCGCGAGCGCGGTGTGAACTTTCGAACGCTCGCTGACGTCGAATCGCGCCGCTTCGACGCCGACATGGCCAAGCTCGGCTTGCTGCCTGTGAGCGCCTCGCCGCGGGCCACCGCCCGCGTCCACGACATGGTGCAGTGGATCCTCCGCCTCGTCGAGTGCGGCGCCGCTTACGACAACCAGGGTTGGGTGTACTTCGCCGTGGATCGGTTCGCGGACTACGGTGCGCTGAGCCGCCTCCACCCCGCGGAAATGCTGGAACTGTCGCGGCTGCGCGGCGCCGATCCGGATGACGCGCGCAAGCGCAACGCGCTCGACTTCGTTCTCTGGCAGGAAGCGGCTGAGGGTGAGCCAAGCTGGCCGTCCCCGTGGAGCCTGGGACGCCCCGGCTGGCACATCGAGTGCACTGTTCTGTCCGCGACCGCGCTGTCGCTGCCGATCGACCTCCACGGCGGTGGTGACGACCTGATCTACCCGCACCACGAGTCGGAGATTGCCCAGGCGTTGGCCGCCGGGGTTCCCGAGTTTTCACGACACTGGGTCCACAGCGCCATGGTCGGATACCAGGGTGCGAAGATGAGCAAGTCGCTGGGCAACATCGTGTTCGTGCGCGACCTGCTCGCCACCACGCCGGCCGGGGCGGTGCGGCTCATGCTCTGTGCGCACCACCACCGCACCGCGTGGGAGTACAACCAGGGTGAGCTTGAAAGTGCCCAGGCGCGCTTCAGCGGCTACCGGACGGCGATCAGCAGCGAGCTGCGCTTCACCCACACGGATGCCCAGGCGGTCTACGACGACTTCGTCGCCCGTCTCGACGACGACCTCGACACGCCGGGGGCGCTGGCCATCCTCGACGAGGTCGCCGCCCGCGCGGTGGTCCCCGGCGACGAGCACGGCGCCGATGTCACCGCGGCCCAGCTGATCACGCCGCTGCTGACCATGCTCGGCGTCCGCATCGACTGACCGGCTTCTAGAGCACCGCCTTGGTGCGGTCGGCCGCCTCGTCGGCGCGCTGCTGGATCATCTCGAGGGCGATGTGATCGAGGAAGAACTTCCGGAACAGCTCGCGCTGCTCTGCGTCGACCTGGCTGCTCACCTCCGCCCCGGCGCGCCGGCGCGTCACCCAGGGCGGCACACCACGCGCAACCACCAAGGTGCCCACCCGGGCGTCAACGAGGGCGTCGTCGGTGTCGGCGGCGACCTGCAGGCTCACCTTGAAGCTGACGCCGGTGTTCTCGATCAGCTTCCAACTGCGTTCCCACCGCCGGCGCCGATGCGCGTCGAAGATCAGGATGACCTCCTCCTCGACCTTGACGGTCTCGCTGTCGCGCGCGGTGCTCTCGAGCATCGCGACCACGCTGTCGCTGAGCGCGTCGGCCATCCAGTCGACCAAGGACGGTCCACGGTTCTCCAGCTCGGGCAGGGCCTGTGGGCCCATCCCCTCACCGAGCGCGGTGATGGTGCTGGCATGGCGCCGGCAGTAGACGACCCCGCCCACCATCGAGCGGTGCTCCGGGCAGAAGGCGGTCGTGCACCTGTGCTCGCGGCGATCTCGGTACGCGCAGGTGATCGCGGTGTTGTTTGTGCATTGGCGATCCGCGCACGGGAGGGTGCCGGTCGGCTTGGCGAATTCGGGAGTGTGGCGTTGGAAAATTGGCATATGCAGGTGCGCGGCTGGCGCCGGCTGATCCTACCGCGAGGCCTGTGACGGACCAGCCACGATTTCGTGTTGCAATGCCCGCGTCAGCCGACGCACATCCTCCATGAGATCGCTGAACTGTTCGAATGTCAGCGATTGGGGACCATCACTCAGAGCCTCGTCGGGTGAGGGGTGCACCTCGATGAGCAGGCCATCGGCGCCCGCAGCCACCGCGGCCAGCGCCATCGAGGGAACCAGGTGGCGGTGGCCCGTCGCATGCGACGGATCGACGATCACGGGCAGATGGGACAGCGCCCGGACGACCGGGACAGCCGACAGGTCGAGTGTGTTTCTCGTCGCAGTCTCGAAGGTGCGAATGCCGCGCTCACAGAGCACCACGTCCGGGTTGCCGTGGGCCACCACGTACTCGGCGCTGAGCAGCCACTCCTCGATGGTGTTGCTGAGTCCGCGCTTGAGGAGCACCGGTCTGCCGGCTTCACCGACGGCCTCCAGCAGGCTGAAGTTCTGGGCGTTGCGCGTGCCCACCTGGAGCATGTCAGCAGCCCCGGCGACGGCTTCGACGTCCCCCGGCGTGAGCACCTCGGTCACGATCGGGAGCCCGGTCAATTCACGGGCACGCCGCAGGTGCTCGAGGCCGGGGGCGCCCAGGCCTCGAAACGAATACGGTGAGCTCCGCGGTTTGTAGGCGCCGCCGCGCAGCAGGCTGGCCCCCGCAGCCTTGACCTGCCGGGCGGTGTCGACCAATTGTTGTTCGCTCTCCACCGCGCACGGCCCCGCCGCAACGGCGAATGCGCCGTCGCCGATCGGCACCCCGCCCACCCGGACGACCGATGCGTGGGGATGCCACTCGCGCCCCACCAATTTGTACGGCTTGCTGACCGGGATGGCGGCGACGACTCCGGGCAGCGCCACCACCGCGTCACGAATCGTCACCGGGTTGGTGCCGAGCACACCGATGGCGAGTCGGTCGGCCCCGGGAAGCTCGATGGGCTGGTAGCCGCGGTCGCGCACGTGCGCCATCACGTTGGCCACCTCCTCCTCGGTTGCCTGCGCGCTCATCATGATCAGCACGCGCCGATCCTCCCAGAAAACCTCAGCGCGGCGACCATTTCCACGCCGTCAGGACAGCCTGCAGCCCGGTCAGTTGCTGGTTGAAGGCGAACTGCGATGTGTTGAGCAGGATGTGGTACGTGTTGGCTCCGTGGTTCACCAGTATGTCGCGGCTCTCACCGGGCGTGGCCTGGATGTCCCGGTCGTAGGTGATGTACTGGCCGGTGGCACCGTCGAGGATCAGCTGCTGCGTGGTGCTGAGGTTGGTGGCTCCGCCGCTCGAGACGCTGCTGAGATAGGTGCTGATCTGGTCGTCCGGCACCATCTGCGTCAGCACCACCACGTTGATGTTGGCGTGCACGTCGTCGATGTTCGGCTGCGCCTGCCCGGGCGGCGCTTGCTCGACCAGGTACACTACCCTGCCGTCAGTGTGCAGCTTCTGCACCTCGGTCGCGTCCCCGATGGTGTTCGTCCATCCCAGTGGCACCACCGTGGTGAACGTGCCCGCGTTGACAGTGGTGCCCAGCGACGGGCTGGCCGACGTGCTCGTGGAGGCCGGGCTGGCGTCCGGCGAGCTGGCGCCGCTCCCGCATGCGGGCAGAGCGCAACCCAGCAGCAGGCAGGCGGCGAACCAACGACGGACTGAGAGCAGGGAGCAGACCTCCAGCGTGGTGGCGGCGCCGACCGGCCCAGTCTAGTGTCGCGGTCGTGCAGCCCGGCCGCATGCTGACACGGCCGCCGACAGCGCGCGGCACAATCGCTGCGTGACCCAACTGACGGTGGGGCGGGTCGGCCCCACGGAGGCGAGCGCGCTGGCCCGGCTGCTCAATGGCAACCCGGTGCACAACGTATACCTGCGCAGCGAGCTGCGTTTGCTCGGCACCGCCGCACCGTGGTGGTGTGTCTCCGACGGCACCGAGCTTCGCGCCGCTGTGCTGGCCGGTCCGCTGACCGTGCCCTACCTGCCTGACGCTGGTGACGCGCCGCGGCTGGCCGAGGCCACCCGCGCGCACACCCCGCCGCACCTGATGGTCGGCCCGCGCGAGGCGGTGCGGGCCCTGCACGCCTGCATCGAACACCGCCACCCGGCCCGCGAAGTCCGCGACCCGCAGCCGGTCATGGTCGTTGATCGTGCGCGGCTCCGCCTCCTCCCGCCGGCGCCGCTGCGGGCCACCACGCGGAAGGACGTCGACGTGCTGGCCACCGCGGCGGGCATCATGCACCGCGAGGAGATGAGTGGCGACAGTGCGCCCCCCGATCGCAGCGCGTGGCGGGCGCGCATGAGCCAGCTCGTCGACCGGGGCTGGAGCTGGGCGTGGATCGAGAGAGGAGACGTGGTCTTCAAGGCGGAGTTGAGCGCGTGGACCCCGGAGGTTGTCCAGGTACAGGGGGTGTTCACCGCGCCCGCGCGGCGCGGACGCGGGGTGGCCACCTCAGGCATGGCCGCGCTCTGCTCGATTCTGCTCGACACGGTCCCGGTGGTCAGCCTCTACGTCAACGGCTACAACGAGGCCGCTCTGCGCGTGTATCGCCGCGTTGGCTTCGAGAGCTCTGGCGAATTCGCCACCGTCATGTACTGAGGGTCGCGCAGGATGATCAAAGCCAGCGCCGCAGCCACTCTCCCGGTCCCAGCGGAGGGCGCCTTCGACGTGGTCAGTGACATCTCGAACGCCGACTGGCTGCCCGCGGTCCGCGGGGTGCGGCACGTGGGCGGCCCGAAGGGAGAGGTGGGAGAACGCTTCGAGGTGGAGGCCGGGCTGGTCGGTCGGCACCTCCGCGGCATTCTCCTCGTCAAGCAGATGGACCCTCCGAAGCGAATGGTCCTCGTCCTCGAGGACGGTCTCGACCTCACCATCACCATCGACGTCAAACCGGTGCGTGGCGGCTGCGAGCTGCGCGTCGAGGCCATCTACTCGGTGGGCGGGGCCTTCGGTGGAGCGGTGGAACGCGCCAGCCAGCCGGCGGCTCGGCGCGAGGTGGCCCGCGCCGTCGAGCAGCTGGCCGCCCGCTTCGGCCGCGAGGACGAATCGGCGGCGCAGCGACGGTGAGCAGCCCGTTTCTCGACGACACCGCACTGGACGCCATCGCCGCCCAGGTCCGCTCGCTCGCCCCCCTGGGCGACGAGGACCGCACCATCCTGATGGCTGAATCGCGCCAGTCGCCGGCCGGACCGGCCTCCGCCCGGCTCGTCGAGCAGCAGCTGGGCACGGTCCTGGCCGCCGTCCTCACCCGCCGGGGCGCCGGCCTCGACCTCCTGGACCTCTACCAGGAGGGCTCGATCGCCGCCACGATCGCCGTCGGGGAGTACGTTGCACGCGGCGGCTCCCCCGGAGGGTTGCAGCCCTACGTCAAGCGCGTCGTGGACAAGTTCCTCGACGACGTGATCCAGCGCGAGGCGGCCCAGCGCGTTGCGGACGCGCTCCTGGTCGAGAACGTCAAGCTGCTCGAGGCCGCCGAGCTGACCCTGCGGGCTCGCTTCGACCGCGAGCCCACCACCCTCGAGCTGGCCGCAGCGCTCAACTGGACGCCCGAGGCGGTCGAGGTGGTGGGCGCATCCCTCCGGCTGGCGCGCGAGCGGTACGACAAGGAGATCGTCGAGTACCTCGATGACGTCGATGACGACACCGGTGACGGCACGGCGGACGTGTGAGCCGGGCCGCCGCCGACTGTCCGTCGGGTGTCCGCCGGCATGGTTCAGCGTGGGGCTGTGACCGCTGCGGACGGCGTGCCTACCATCCCGCACATGGAAGAGCGTTGGCGATGGTGAGGCGGTCCGCCGGTGGGGTGCGCAGCGTCCTGGTGGTTGGCGACGACCCCGAGCTCGCGAGCGCACTCCGCGATCGGCTGGACCGCGCCTACGTCACCGTGATCGACGTGGTCGGCGGCGAGGAGCTCGACGCCATCCGTGCCTTCCGGCCCTGGCCGTGGATGGTGGTCGGAGCGGGCACGCACGTCGACGCCGGCGTGGCGGCGGAGCTCCACCACGGCCTCGCCCTGGTGGTCTGGCGCCCCTCCCCGCCGTCCGGCCTCCCCGCGCACGCTGTCGCCGCCGGCCGCTTCACCGAGGTCGCCGGCACCGTCGCCACCGCCCTCGGCGCCGAGGTGGCGGGCATGAGCCTCGCCATCGGCAGCGGAGTCGACATGCCCGACGGCGCTCATGTCGCCAGCGCCGCCCTCGAGGCGCTCATCGCCGGCCATCCCCGGCCGCTCTTCGGACCGTCCCGCCTGATGCGATCGGCCGCGCGCACCCTGGCAGCCCACGGCGTGCCGCTGCGCCTGCGATCGACCGCCGCTGGAGGCATCGTGCTTGCGCCGGTGGGTCAACCCTGATGCGCGCCAACGTCGAGGTGCTCATCGTCGAGGATGACCCCGAGACGCTCGAGGAGCTGCGCGCGCACTTCGTTCGCAAGCGATTCCACCCCCTGGCGACACGCAGCGCGGTCCACGCGGTCAGGGCGCTGCGCAACAACGCCGAGTCGACGCGTCCGGTGCTGGCCGTGGTGGACTGGGACCTGTCCAAGGCACCGGACCAGTCGCTCAGCAGCGGCGACGTGCTGGCGCTGCTGGCTCGCGAACTGTCCGACTGCCTCACCATTGTGTACTCGGCCAACATCGACTCGTTCAGGGTGCGCAGCGAGATTCAACGCGCCCATCCGCGCGCCTGGTTGCACGACAAGCGCGACGGCGACGGCTCGCTGATGGAGCGCGTCGACAGGATGCTCGACCAGACGGTCGAGGACCTGCGCGTCAGCGAGGGATCGGTGGTCATCCACCTGCCGTCGCTCGCTGAACATCACCATCGCGAGGCGGTTCGCCTGGTGGTGCATCACCCCGAGATCGTCACCTTCCACTCGGACACCGCGACCAAGGCGGTGCGCAGGTTCAAGGAGTGGCTCAGCCAGCAGGGTTCGGCGATGACCGTAATCAGCCACGGAAACCGCAAGTACCGCTTGGGAAATCGTCCGTGAACCTGACCCTGGCCGAGATCCGCGATCTGCCCCTTTCGGCGGCGCTGTTCGACGGCGACGACCTGCTCGCAGAGACCCCGGAGTGGGAAGGCGCGGGCCCCGGTGCGGTCGCTTTCCCGGTCCGCGGCCGCCGCTTGGTGGTCAGCACCGACGCCACCCATCCGATGTGCGGGCGCGTGGTGGCGCGGTTGCTCGAGGAGATCGACGGCATCGCTCAGTCGTTGCCACGCCGGCAGTCGCTGCGCGCCACCATGCTGGCCGACTCCCTCCGGATCGTTGCCGGGCGCGATGTCTCCACGTCGGGCGGCAGCGCCGACGTTCTCGAGCACGCCTGCGCCGGGATCGCGTCGCGCACCGCGTTGAGCGTGTGCGTCGACCGTTGCGAGGAGTTCACCGTCCTGGGGCCGTCGGTTGCAGCGCTGGTGCTGGTGCAGTTCGCGGTCAACGCGGAGCGCCACGAACACGCCGAGTCCGTGGCGCTGGCCGCCGGCGGGGGGATGTTCACGGTCGGCTGGCAGGGATCGAGCGGTGCCGCGGGAGCTGTGACAGCGCGGCGAAGGGCCGAGCGGGCGCGCTGGGGGCTGGGATTTGGCAGGATCGCTGCCGACGCCATCGGCGGCGTCCTGTATCCGCCGGCCGAGCAGGCCGACGGAGTCCGCGTCGCCCTGCTCGAGGTTGGCCTTCATCACCTCGCCCTGCCCCTCGGTGTGATCTGGGAGGGGGCGGTTCAGAAGGCGACGCGGGCGTGGGACGAGGAGACCGCGCTGCTGCCCGGTGCGTCGCTGCCCACGACCTCCCGCGCCGCGCGATGCGTTGCGGCGGCCGCTGCCGTCCCCGGCGCCATCGCCCAAGTCGACGGCTGGTTGGCCCGCTCGGCCGCGGGCGGCGCCACCTGGGTGGCCATCCCGCCCGATGCGGTGGTTGACCGGGCCCGTGACGTCCTCGACGGCATGGTCCACGAGCGCGCGCTCTGGGACAACGTCCCCGAGCCGGGACGATCGCGAATCGTGGCACTGGCTGCGATCCTCGCCGCATTGCTCGGTGCCGAGCTGGTGCGTGTGCCCGGTGAGACCTGGAACCGGCGCGCGCCTGCGGTTGCCGCCGCCTACGGGTTGACCACGCAGCTGCCACGGTTCGAAGGCGCCGGCGCGGTCGACCCACGCGTCGCGCTGTTCCTGGCGCGCGAGTTCGGCGACGGTCTCGACGCCGACGGCGACGACCTCTACCTGCGCATCGCCGCAGAGCATCGTGACGACCCGCTGATGCGCGTGTTCCTGGCGCCCGGCGACGATTCCCTGAAGCTCAGCTGAGCGGCCGCTTACGCCGCACCGGAACCGCTCGCCGGGGCGCCGGCGGGCACCGCCTCGCTGTGCTCCGGGGTCTCGATGAGGATCTCACCGTCAGGTGCGCGGACCACGGCTGTCTCGCCGTCACGGAGCCGCCCATCGAGGATGGCCATGGCCAGTGGATCCTGCAGACGTCGCTGGATCACCCGCTTGAGTGGCCGGGCGCCGTAGGTGGGGTCGTAGCCCTCGCCGGCGAGCACGTCGAGCGCGTGGTCATCGATCTCGAGCGTGATCTTCCGTTCGGCAAGCCGGTCGCGCAGGTGGCGCAGCTGGATCTCGACGATCTCCCGCAGCTGCTCTCGCGACAACCGCGAGAACACGATGATGTCGTCGACGCGGTTCAGGAACTCAGGGCGGAAGTGCTCGCGCAGCTCTGCGAGGACACGGCTGCGGACTCGTTCGACCTCATCGGCGGGTGCGGCTGGCGGCATCTCCGCGATGACGTGCGAGCCGATGTTGCTGGTCATGATGACCACGGTGTTGCGGAAGTCGACGGTCCGCCCCTGGCCGTCGGTGAGACGGCCGTCGTCGAGCACCTGGAGCAGGATGTTGAACACGTCCGGGTGCGCCTTCTCGATCTCGTCGAAGAGGATCACGCTGTACGGCCGGCGGCGGACCGCCTCCGACAACTGACCACCCTCGTCGTAGCCGACGTAGCCCGGTGGCGCGCCGATCAGCCGACTGACAGAGTGCTTCTCCATGTACTCCGACATGTCGATCCGGACCATCGCCTGATCGCTGTCGAAGAGGAACTCCGCCAGCGCCCGCGCCAACTCCGTTTTGCCGACGCCGGTCGGACCAAGGAAGATGAAGCTACCGAGCGGCCGGTTCGGGTCGGAGAGACCGGCCCGGGCGCGCCGGATCGCGTTCGCGACGGCGGAGATCGCCTCCTCCTGGCCGATCACGCGCAGGTGCAGCCGCTCCTCCATCTTGAGCAGCTTTTCGATCTCGCCCTCCATCAGGCGGCTGACCGGGACACCCGTCCAACGACTGACGACCTCGGCGATGTCCTCGGTGTCGACCTCTTCCTTGAGCAGCTTGCCGTTGGCCTGAAGCTGCGCGAGCCGCCGCTCCTCTTCCTTAATCTGCTCCTGGAGCTGGACCTGCTTGCCGTACTGGAGCTCAGCCGCCTTGTTGTAGTCGTACGCCCGCTGCGCCTGCTCGATCTCGACGCGGGTCTGGTCGACCTGGTCGCGCAGCTCGGAGACCGCCTGGATCGCCTGCCGCTCCTGATCCCAGCGTGAGCGCAGCGCGTCGCGCTGCTCCTTCAGGTCCGCCAGCTCGCGCTCAATCCCGGCCAGCCGCTCTTTGGACGCCGAGTCCTTCTCCTTCTTCAACGCTTCGCGCTCGATTTCGAGCTGCATCAGGCGCCGTTCGGTCTCGTCGAGCTCGACCGGCATTGAGGTGATCTCCATCCGGAGTTTCGAGGCCGCCTCGTCGACCAGGTCGATCGCCTTGTCGGGCAGGAAGCGGTCCGCGATGTAACGGTTCGATAGGACGGCCGCCGCGACGAGCGCGGAGTCGAGGATCTTCACCTTGTGGTGGACCTCGTAGCGCTCGCGCAGACCGCGCAGGATCGAGATCGTGTCCTCGACGGTGGGCTCGCCGACGTAGACCGGCTGGAAGCGGCGCTCCAGGGCGGCATCCTTCTCGATGTGCTTGCGGTACTCGTCGAGCGTCGTCGCGCCGATCGCGTGCAGCTCACCGCGGGCCAGCATCGGCTTGAGCATGTTCGAGGCGTCCATTGACCCCTCGGCCCGGCCGGCGCCGACGACGGTGTGCAGCTCGTCGATGAAGAGGATGATCTGACCCTCGGAGTCCTGTACTTCTTTGAGGACCGCCTTGAGCCGCTCCTCGAACTCGCCGCGGAACTTGGAGCCGGCGACGAGGGCGCCCATGTCGAGGGCGGTGATCCGCTTGTCCTGCAGCCCTTCCGGCACGTCGCCGCGGACGATCCGCTGCGCCAGCCCCTCGGCGATCGCCGTCTTGCCGACGCCGGGCTCGCCGATCAGGACTGGGTTGTTCTTGGTGCGGCGGGAGAGCACCTGAATGACGCGGCGGATCTCCTCGTCGCGCCCGATCACCGGGTCGAGCTTGCCCTTCTGCGCAGCCTCGGTGAGGTCGCGGCCGTACTTCTCCAGCGCCTGGTACTTGCCCTCGGGATTGGGATCGGTCACGCGCTGGCCGCCGCGGATGTCCTTGAGCACCGCCCTCACCTTGTCGGGCGTAAGTCCGTCGCGCTGCAGGACCTTGGCGCCGGGCGCGGCGGGCTGACTCAAGACGCCGAGCAGCAGGTGCTCCGTGCTGATGTACTCATCACCGAACTGGCGCGCTTCCTTTTCGGCCTGGTCGAGGACCTTGCGGGTCGCGCTGGCGAGCGTCGCCTCGGCGCTGTATTGGAGCTTGGGCAGCCGGTCAAGCGCGGCAGCGACCTCCCGCCTCACCTTGGCCGGATCGAGGCCGGCCTTGAGCAGCACCTGGGGCACGACTCCGTCGGTCTGGTCGAGCAGGGCCAAGAGGAGTGCCTCGGGCTCGAATTGGGCCAGACGGCGCGCGTCGGTTTCGCGCTGGGCGGTCAGGATCGCCTCCTGCGCCTTCTCGGTAAAACGCTGATTGCTTGCCATTGGTCATTCCTGTTCCGGTGTCTGCCGGTTCATCGCCGATCGCACGGGATTTCAATCTGGCGACGTCATGTCCGCGAGGCGCTGACACGTCGTAACTAGCGCCGCGCCACGATGTCGTCTCCGACGAGGGGCGTGGCCGGCCGCTTCGGCTCTTCGATGAAGCCCAGCATCGCCAGGACGTCGTCAAGCTCGTCGCGCAAGATCGCGAAGACATCGCTGGTTGCGCGGTCCCGCGGGGCGCGGCTGGTTCCCCACCGCAATGCCTCGGTTTGACCTCTCATCTCCCGCAAACGCCGCGTCAGCTCCAAGACAAGCTGAACGCCGGCCAGGTTCAGTCCCCGGCCTTCGACCAGATACTTGACCTGCCGCAGCCGCTCAATGTCGCTGTCGGAATACAACCGCAGGTTGCCGGAGGTGCGAGACGGGGCGATCAGCCCCTCCTTCTCGTACTTCCGCAGCGTCTGCGGATGCATTTCGACGAGCCGCGCAGCTACACTGATCACAAACAACGGTTCATTGAAACGGGAGGCCATCAGGGCACCTCTCTGCCTTCGCCACCCACAGGATAAACATTGATACGATCCGTGTCAAACCTTAGGCGATCGACGATGGGGTCTCCGATGCCGGGGGAGTGAGGGCGCCGTGCTGATCTACGCGCACCGCGGCGCCTCGGCGGTTGAGCCAGAGAACACGCTACGGGCCTTTGCGCGCGCGCTGGAGATGGGTGCCGATGGCATCGAATTCGACGTTCGGGCGACGGCGGACGGTGTTCCCGTGGTGATCCACGACCGCAACTTGGCGCGGACGACAGACGGGTATGCCAACGTCGACGCGATGACGCTCGACCAACTCCGACGATTGGACGCCGGCAAAGGTGAGCGCGTGCCGACGCTTGACGAGGCGCTCGCTCTGGTTGGTGACCGGGTTCGCCTGGACATCGAGATCAAGCAGGCCGGGATTGAGCGCGAGATCATCGCCGTCCTTGCCCGTCATCCCGGCGCGGTGTGGGCGATTTCGTCCTTCGATTGGTCGATTTTGCGGCGGCTCCGCTCGCTCTCGACGACCGCGCAGCTGTGGCCCCTGACCAGCTTCGTCTCCGACGCGGTCTTTGCCGCGGCGCACGACCTGGGGGCGACGGCGATCGTCCTCCACGCGCCGGCGTTGACGAGCGCCGCGGCGACGCGGTCTCGGGAGCGCGGGCTGGAGATTGTCGTCTGGACGGTCAACGTGGTCGAGGACGCGCTGACCGCCTGTGGCCTGGGCGCGGCAGGGCTCTGCACCGATGCGCCGGACGTGATTCGCGCGGCGATCGCCGAGACGCGAGAGTGCCGCCGCGCAGGGTCAGGACAGGTTTAGGTCACCTGTTCAAGGGATGTCCGGAGGAGCGCTGCTTGCTTCCATCAGTTCCAGGGAACTTGTCGTCATGCCCGTTGGTGCCCCCGGGCGCGGGGCTGACCCCCCGCGCCGACCCAGAACAAACCCGGCTGAAGCCGGCTAACGGCGCGCCCGTCGGCCCGTCCTCAGCCCTGGAGGGGCTGGTGGGGTGAGCGCGGGGCTGAACCCCCGCGCCCGGGGGCACGGCGCGAAACACTTGAAACGAATGTGCGTGCTGCGCCCGGCGCGTGAGCACGAGGGCGCAACACGCAGCGCCCCGACCCGTCTTCTTGACCGCGGGCGCCGACTCCAATAAGGCTGCTGAAGCCGGCTGATATTTCTTTCGATTCGGTGGGGCGACGGCGCACAGCCGGCTGAAGCCGGCTGAGATCATTCAGCACGGCCCTTCACTGCCGTGCGACGGGATCATATCCCAACCAAGAAACGACGGGCAGGCGGATGCTCTCACGTCTGCCCGGTCGCTCGATCAGAGACTGTCGTTCGCTAGAGTCCGGCGGCGCGTGTCAGCGCGCGCTTGGTCAGGACTTCGATCAGGTGACCGCGGTACTCTGCCGAGGCGTAGATGTCGCCGTTGATCTCGAGGCCCTGGGAGGCCACCTTGGCCGCCGCAGCGATGGCGACGGCATCAAGCGCGTTGCCGGTGAGCGCCTGCTCGGCGGCGGTCGCGCGGGTTGCCTTGGCGGTCGCGCCGGTCACCGCGATGCGGGCAGACCGGCAGGTTCCGCCGTCCATCGCGAGCACCGCGGCAACGCCGACGACGGCGTAGCCGGAGGCGGGATGGGAGTGTTTCTCGTAGGCCATGCCGACCTCGCCGCTCGGCGCCGGGATCGCGATCTCGGTGATGATCTCGTCGGCTTCCAACGAGGTGGTCAGGAGGTCGACGAAGAGATCGTCGGCGCCGATGGTGCGTTCGCCGTTGCTGCCAACGACCGTGACCGAGCCGCCCAGCGCGAGGAACACGGCGGGGAAATCGGCGGCCGGGTCGGCGTGGGCCAGGGAGCCGCCCAGTGTGCCCCGCACGCGCACCTGCGGATCGCCGACGAGGGTCGCGGTTTCAGCGATGATCGGGAGGCTCTGCCGGAGACCGTTCGAGTCTTCGAGGTCCTGATAGGTCGTCAGCGCCCCGATCCGAACGTCGCCGTCCATCTTGATACCGCGCAGTCCCTCGATGCGACCGATGTCGACGAGGGCACCGGGCGCGGCCAGCCGCAGCTTCATCGCCGGCAACAGCGAGTGGCCGCCTGCCAGGACCTTCGCATCCGGGCTGCTCGCCAGCAGCTGGACCGCCTCCTCGACGCTGTTCGGCCGGTGATACTCAAACTGGCTTGGAAACACGGGGACTCCTTTCTTGAGTCGGCAGTCGGCAGAGGACGCCCCTCGTTCTGCCGAGACCTCCAGCTGCCGACGGCCTACTTCGGCTGCATCGCCCGCCAGACGCGCTCGGGCGTCAGCGGCATGTCGAGGTGCTTGATGCCCAGGTGCGAGAGGGCGTCGATGACCGCATTGGCGACGGCTGGCGTCGCGGCGATGGTGCCGGCCTCGCCGGCGCCCTTGACGCCCATCGGATTCGTCGGCGATACCGTCACCGTTCGGTCAAGCTCGTAGGACGGAACCATGGTTGCCTTCGGAATCGCGTAATCGTTCATGGTGCCGGTAATGAGCTGGCCCTGGTCGTCGTAGTGCGCGCTCTCGTAGAGGGCCTGGGCGAGCCCCTGGGCGATACCGCCGTGGAGCTGGCCGTCGACGATCAAGGGGTTAATGACGTTCCCAACGTCGTCGACCGCAACGTAACGGATCACGGCCACCTGCCCGGTATCCTTGTCGACCTCGACCACACAGATGTGCGTGCCGAAGGGGAAGGTGCAGTTCGGCGGATCGTAGTAGGTCGTCTCGTCCAGGAACGGCTCCATGCCTTCGGGCAGGTCGTAGCCGACGTGTGCCGCGAGGGCGATCTCCTGGATCGTCTTTTGGGAAGCGGGCGACCCGTAGACGTAGGCCTTGCCGTTCTCCCAGACGATGTCCTCCTCGGCCGCTTCCAGCATGTGCGCCGCCAGCTTCTTCGCCTTCTCCCGTACCTTGGCCACACTCTTGTAGATGGCAACGCCGCCGACGGACGCCGAGCGGCTGCCGTAGCTGCCGAAGCCGAACGGCGTTCCAAGCGTGTCGGAGTGATGGATCGCGATGTCGTCGTAGGGAACGCCGAGCTCGTCGGCCACGACCTGGGCGAACGTCGTTTCGTGCCCCTGGCCGTGGGGCAGGGAGCCGGTGGTCACGACGACTTTGCCGGTCAGGTGAACCTTGACGTTGGCGCTTTCCCAGAGACCGGCGCCCCAGCCTTCGCCCGGCAGCCCGATCCATTTCGAGGGCGCCACCCCGCAGACCTCGACGTAGGACGACAGCCCGATGCCGAGCAGCTTGTGGCCGCCATTTGTCCGGCGTGCCGCTTGCTCGCGCTTGAGATCGGCGTAGCCGACGGTGGTCAGCGCCTTGTCGAGCGCCGGCTCGTAGTTGCCGCTGTCATACGGCAGCATGCCGACGCCGGTGTCGTACGGGAAGTCGCCCGGCTGAATGAAGTTGCGGCGACGGACGTCGGCCGGGTCGAGCCTGGTCGCGTCGGCGACCAGATCGCACACCCGCTCGACGACGTAGGCGGCCTCCGGCCGGCCGGCACCACGATAGGCGTCCACCATCGCCGTGTTGGTGTAGACCCCCGTCACCTGACAGTGGATATTGGGGATCTTGTAGCAGCCGGCGAGCATCCGCCCGTAGAGTGTCGTCGGGATCCCGGGTGCGATCGTGGAGAGGTAGCCGCCGAGGTTTGCGAACGTGGTCACCTTGAGGGCGTTGATCTTGCCGTCCCGGGAGGCGCCGATCTCGATGTCGGTGAGGTGATCGCGGCCGTGCGTCGTCGAGAGATAGTTCTCCGACCGGTCCTCGACAAACTTGACCGGCCGGCCGAGTCGCTTCGAGAGCCAGAGGACCATCGGCATATCGTAGTACAGGAAGATCTTCGAGCCGAATCCGCCCCCGACGTCCGGCGCGATACACCGGATCTTCTGCTCCGGAATACCGAGCACGAACGCGGCGATCAGGAGGCGCATGACGTGGGGTGCCTGCGACGTGATCCAGAGGGTGTAATCACCGGTCCCCGGATCGTACCGTCCAATCGCGCCGCGCGTCTCGATCGGCGTCGGGATCAGCCGCTGGTTGATGACCGACTGATTGAGCCGAACCTCCGAGGAGGCAAGCGCCTGCTCGACGATCGCCGCGTCCTTGCCGCACGTCCACGTGAGGACGACGTTGTTCGGCGCGTTCTCGTGTAGCTGCGGTGCGCCGGCCTGGGTCGCCTTCTTCGCGTCGACGACGACCGGCAGCGCCTCGTAGTCGACGCCGATCGCGTCGAGCGCGTCGACGGCCTGTGACTGGCGCTCGGCGACGACGACGGCGACGGCATCGCCGACGAAGTGGACCTCGTCGACCGCGAGCACGCGCGGCGTGTTGACGTTGTTCGTCACCCTCGCCGCCTGCCAGGCGCACGGCAGCGGGTTCATGTCCAGCATGTCCTTGCCCGTGAACACGCCGAGCACGCCAGGCATCGCCGCCGCGCCGCTGGTTTCGATGCTCTTGATTCGGGCGTGACCGTGCGGCGAGCGAAGCACCGCCGCATACGTCATGCCGGGGACTTTGACGTCGTCGAGGAAGCTGCCGGCGCCCGTGATCAGGCGCGGGTCCTCGCGCCGCTTGATCGCCTTGCCGACCAGCTTTTCAGGTGCCTCCGCGCTTGCGACCATTCACGTCCTCCTTGCCGTAACTCCGGTTGGTTGGACTCCCGCCCTGCTGTAACGCACGGCGGCATGACCGTTAGCTGCCCGCCTTGTCGGCCGCATACTGAATGGCGCGGACGATGTTGTGGTAGCCGGTGCAGCGGCAGAGGTTGCCTTCGAGGCCGAGGCGGACGTCGCGTTCGGTGGGGTTGGGGATCTCGGCGAGGAGCGACACCGTCGCCATGACCATGCCGGCGGTGCAGAACCCGCACTGCAGGCCGTGCTCGTCTTGGAAGGCCTGCTGCACCGGGTGGAGCTCGGCGCCCGCCGCGAGGCCCTCAATGGTCGTGACGGACGCGCCGTCGGCTTGAGCCGCCAGCATGGTGCAGGATTTCACCGATTCACCGTCGAGCAGCACGGTGCACGCGCCGCACGACGAGGTGTCGCAGCCGATCTTCGTTCCGGTCAGCGCGCAGTCCTCGCGGAGGTACTGGACGAGAAGAGTCCGCGCTTCGACGTCGTGTCGTTGCGGCTGACCGTTGACGGTGATCGAGACGTCCACTGGGCTCCTGGGCGAGACGCGGGCGCGCAATCTATCCGGTTTACCCGGAGCGGTCGGGTCCGGCTCGGGTGATGGTGATCCGGAGCAGCACACGACGTTCGTGTTGCATCGCGGCGCGGTACTCGTCCCAGTTGGGGTGTTCGCCGGCGACGCTGCGGTAGTAGTCAACGAGGGGCTCGAGCGCGTCAGGGAGGTGCAGGATGTCGGCTGTGCCGTCGATCTGGATCCACGCGCCGAAGAAGTCGTCGTCGAAGCCGCAGAGGGAGACGTTCGGGTTGCGGTTGACGTTGTGGGTCTTCATGGCGGCCTCGCGGGAGCTGATGACGGCGCGACCCTCGCCGTCGGCGCGGGTGGTGGCCAGCACGGCATGGTGGTGGAGGCGGAGGTAGTCGCGGGCGGCGTCGACGTCGATCAGTTCATCCCCTTGAGAATTCGGGTGAGCTGCTTGGGCTTCTTGAAGATGGCCCGCACCGTGCCGGTGTAGCGCCACTGGATGACGCCCGCGGTGTCGATGAGGAAGACGGATCGCTGGACCCCGGTGAGCCGGGACGCGATGCCGTACTCCTCGATGACGCGCGTGTCGGTGTCGGCGAGCAGCGCGAATTTGAAGCCTTCCTGCTCGGCCCAGCGTTCGTGGCTGTCGACGTCTTGGGGTGAGATGGCGAGCACGACCGCGCCTGCCTGCTCGAACGCCGCGAAGTCGTCGCGGTACGAGCGGAGCTGACGCGTTCAGCCGGGGGTGAAGTCACCGGGATAGAAGGCGAGGACCACCTTCTGGCCGCGGTAGTCAGCGAGACGGAAGTCTCGGCGGTGCCCGTTCTCCACGCCGGGGAGCGTGAAGTCGGGGGCCGGGTCACCCGCGTTGAGTTTCATGCCATCACCGCCTGCAGGACGTCGTCGGGAATGTCGAAGTTAGCGTCCACACGCTGCACGTCGTCATGATCCTCGAGGGCGTCGACGACGCGCAGCACGGCCTTGGCGCCGGACTCGTCGGTGAGCGGGACGGTCGTGGTGGGCAGCATGGCGAGGTCGGTGCTCGTGACCGGGATCCCTGCGGCGTCGAGCGCGTCGCGCACCTTGTGCAGGTCGGACGGCCCGGTCGTGATCAGGAACGAGTCGCCCTGGTCGGTGATGTCGTCGGCGCCGGCGTCGAGGGCCGCGAGCATCAGGTCGTCTTCGCTGGCGGCGGTCTTCTCGACGACCAGGATGCCCTTGCGGTCGAACTGCCAGGCGACGGAGCCGGGCTCGGCGAGAGAGCCGCCGTGGCGGGTGAAGATGTTCTTGATCTCGGCGCCGGTCCGGTTGCGGTTGTCGGTCAGGACCTCGACGAGCACCGCGACACCGTTCGGGGCGTAGCCCTCGTAGGTGACCGGCTCGTAGCGGACCCCTTCGAGGTCGCCGGTCCCCCGTTTGATCGCCCGGTCGATGGTGTCGACGGGCACGGAGGCGTCCCGGGCCTTGCTGATCATGGTGCGCAGCGTCGGGTTGGCGTCAGGGTCGGCGCCGCCGGCGCGCGCCGCGACCTCGATCTGGCGGATCAGCTTGGCGAAGAGCTTGCCGCGGGCCTGGTCGGCGGCGCCCTTCTTGTGCTTGATCGAGTGCCATTTCGAGTGGCCACTCATCGCGCTCCTTTCATCGGGCGTCGATGGACTGGAGGAACTGTTGGTGGATGCGCAGGTCGCCGGACAGCTCGGGGTGGAACGTGGAGGCCCACACCGGCCCCTGGCGGCACAGGACCGGGCGCCGGTCGTGGTGGGCGAGGATCTCGACGTCGGGTCCGGTGCGTTCGAGGTGCGGGGCGCGGATGAAGACCCCGGGGAACGGGGGCCCGGTGAGCCCGGTGACGGTGAGGGGCGCCTCGAAGGATTGGAGCTGGGTGCCGTACCCGTTGCGGCGCACGGTGGCGTCGAGGACGGCGAGGGCCGGCTGGTCGGCGCGGCCGTCGAGGACCTCGGTGGCGAGCAGGATCATGCCGGCGCAGGTGCCGAGCACGGGGAGCCCGTCGGCGAGCCGGGCGGTGAGGGTGGGGAGCAGCCCGGACGTGACGAGGAGCTTCCCGATGGTGGTCGACTCGCCGCCGGGGATGATCAGGGCGTCGAGGGCGTCGAGGCTGGCCGGCGTGCGGACTTCGACGGTGTCGACGTCGAGGGCGTCGAGGATCTCACGATGCTCGCGGAACGCCCCTTGGAGCGCGAGGACGCCGATCTTCATGACCTGGGGGGCGTGCGGCGGCGCGCACGCTTACCAGCCCCGATCGGCGAGCTTGACGTCGAGGGTGCTGATCTCTTCGCCGCGCATGGCTTCGCCGAGCCCGCGCGAGACCTTGGCGACGATGCTCGGGTCGGCGTGGTGGGTCGTCGCTTCGACGATGGCCTTGGCGCGGGTGGCGGGGTCGGCGCTCTTGAAGAT
>JRHI01000244.1_pt1 | contig 62287 bp, 60 predicted proteins | sample 215371 | NCBI WGS metagenome assembly JRHI01 (sample SAMN02929681, study PRJNA255918) | sediment metagenome | biome: cave system; feature: Ice Cave; material: Sediment; isolation source: sediment from deep within a dark volcanic ice cave with no known source of... ...
GGGCCCTGCCGCTGGCCGTGCGCCAAGTGTGCCGCCGGCTCCACGGCGCGTTCACCCTCGTCGTCACCCACGCCGACGAACCCGACCTGATCGTTGCAGCGCGTCGCTCGTCGCCGCTGGTCGTGGGGGTGGGCAATGGCGAGCACTTCGTCGCCTCCGACGTCGCGGCGTTCATCGAACACACCCGCGACGCCGTCGAGCTCGGCCAGGACCAGGTGGTGACGATCACCCGCGAGGGCTACCAGATCACCGATTTCCACGGCGCTCCCGCGCACGGGAACCCCTTTCACGTCGGCTGGGACCTGTCCGCGGCGGAGAAGGGCGGCCACGACTACTTCATGCTCAAGGAGATCCAGGAACAACCCACCGCCATCGCCAACACCCTGCGCGGGCACTTCATCGACGGCCGGATCGTGCTCGACGAGCAGCGGATGGACACCCAGGAGCTGCGCGACGTCGACAAGGTCTTCGTGGTCGCCTGCGGGACCGCCTACCACTCCGGGATGGTCGCCAAGTACGCCATCGAGCACTGGTGCCGGCTGCCGGTGGAAGTCGAGCTCGCCAGTGAATTTCGGTATCGCGACCCGGTGCTGGATCGCTCCACCCTGGTCGTGGCGATCTCGCAGTCCGGGGAGACGATGGACACCCTCGAGGCGGTGCGCCACGCCAGGGACCAGAAGGCCCGGGTATTGGCGATCTGCAACACCAACGGGGCGCAGATCCCCCGGGAGTCCGACGCGGTGCTCTACACCCACGCCGGACCGGAGATCGGCGTTGCCGCTACGAAGACGTTCCTGGCGCAGATCGTGGCTAACTTCCTCGTCGGCCTCGCGCTAGCGCAGGCCCGCGGCACCAAGTACTCCGATGAGGTCGCCCGCGAGTTCGCTGAGCTGGAGGCGATGCCCGCGGCGGTGGCCCAGGTGCTGGGCACTCTCGACCAGGTGCGCGCACTGGGCCGGGAGATCTCCGACGCCAAGGTGGTGCTCTTTCTCGGCCGCCACGTAGGCTTCCCGGTGGCGTTGGAAGGCGCGCTGAAGCTCAAGGAGCTCGCTTACATGCACGCCGAGGGATTCGCCGCGGGCGAGCTCAAGCACGGCCCGATCGCGCTGCTCGAGCCGGGGTTGCCAGTGGTCGTGGTGATGCCGTCACCCAAAGGGCGGGCCGTGCTGCACGCCAAGCTGCTGTCGAACATCCAGGAGATCCGGGCCCGCGGCGCGCGGACCATCGTCATCGCCGAGGAGGGCGACGAGACGGTGCGCCCCTACGCCTCAAATCTGCTGGAGGTGCCTGCGGTGCCCACCCTCTTGCAGCCGCTGGTGTCTACCGTGCCGCTGCAGGTCCTGGCCGCTGAGATCGCCCGGCAACGTGGCTACGACGTGGACCGGCCGCGCAACCTCGCCAAATCCGTCACGGTCGAGTAGCTCGTGAGTGGCGTTGAGTGCCATAACGCTGTTTCGCACTCGCAAGGTGCGTGGGCGGTGGCGCGGGTGCGCGCCGCCGAACGCGCCCTGCTCGCGCTCGTGCCGGAGGACGTTCTGATGCGGCGAGCCGCGTTCGGGTTGGCCAATTGGACGGCGGCGGCGCTGGCCGAGCGGACCGGTGGCGTGTCCGGCCGGCACGTTACGTTGATGGTCGGGGCGGGCAATAACGGCGGCGACGCGTTGTTGGCCGGGGCGTACCTGCGACGCCGTGGAGTCGTGGTGACAGCCGTGCTGCTGGCCCCGGACCGGGTGCACCCGCAAGGCCTGGCGGCGCTGCGCCGAGCCGGCGGGCGGATCTGCGACCAGCTGCCAGATCGTGTCCACCTCGTGCTCGACGGGATCGTGGGACTGTCCGGCAGCGGTGGGCTACGCCCGGCGGCGGCCCGGCTGGTGGCGGCCGTCCGGGTGCCGATCATCGCGGTGGACTCGCCGTCCGGGGTGAACCCGGACACCGGCACTGCTGACGGGCCCGCGGTCACCGCCACCGAAACTGTCACCTTCGGCGCCCGCAAGCCGGTGCACCTGCTGGCGCCGTGGCGATGTGGCCCGGTGCACCTGGTGGACATCGGCTTGTTCGCCGAGCTGGCCGAGCCCGATCTGCGGGTGCTGACCGCAGCCGAGATCGGGGCGCTGTGGCCGGTACCAAGCCCGACCAGTGACAAGTACAGCCAGGGCGTGGTGGGGATCGCCGCGGGCTCGGCGGACTATCCCGGGGCTGCGGTGCTCTGTGCAGGCGCTGCGGTGCTCGCGACCTCGGGCATGGTGCGCTTCGCCGGCACCGCTGCCGACGCGGTCCGCGGGCGCTGGCCGGAGGTGGTGGCGACCGGGTCGGTGTCCGACGCCGGTCAGGTGCAGGCCTGGGCCGTCGGGCCGGGATTGGGCACCGGTGCCGCTAGCCGTCAGGTGCTGGCACATGTGCTGGCCGCGGGTGTGCCGGTGGTGGCCGACGCCGATGCGATCACCCTGCTGGCCCGGCACCCTGAGCTGGCGGACAGCCGGGACCCGGGCACCCCGCTGGTGCTCACTCCGCACGATCGGGAGTTCCAGCGGCTCACCGGCAAGCCGCCCGGCATCGACCGGGTAGGGTCTGCGCGCGAAGCCGCCCGCCGGTTCGATGCGGTGCTGTTGCTGAAGGGGAACACCACCATCGTCGCCGCCCCGGACGGTCGAGTGCTGGTGAACCCGGCCCGGTCGTCCTGGCCCGCCACTGCGGGCTCCGGCGATGTCCTCACCGGCGTGCTCGGCGCGCTGTTGGCGACCGGGCTGGAGCCGGCCACGGCAGCGGCTGCCGCGGTGCACGCCCAGGAGTTCGCCGCTGCCATCGCCGCTCGGGGCGGCCCCGGCAGCATCGCCGCTCGGGGCGGCCCCGGCGGCGCGCCCGCGCCCGCCTCGGCTATCCAGGCCGCCCTGACCGATGCGATCCGCAACCTCCGTTCGACATCCGGGGGTTGACAAATGGGTATCGTTACTGTCCGTGTCGCCCGGGGAATGAGTGCCGTAGCGCGCAGAGGTGCCAAGAGCGGCAACTTTCCTCGAAAGTTGCCATCTGTGGCACGCCTGCAGAATATCCACCTATCTTCTCCCTGGGGCGGATGTGACTCCTGTGGCGAAAAGCCCCAGTGTGGTCAATCCGGGGCGACCGCGAGGGTGTCACGATGACGACGATGCCAGCACCATTGCCGCGTCCCCGCGCCGAAGTGGTGATCGATCTTGACGCGATCCGGCACAATGTCGCGATCCTCGCCGGGTGCGCCGCCGCGTCTGGAGCCGCCACCATGGCGGTGGTCAAGGCCGACGGGTACGGCCACGGCGCGATCGACGTCGCGGCGGCCGCGTTGCAGGCGGGAGCCAGTGCGCTGGGTGTGTGCAGCGTCGAGGAGGCGCTCGCGCTGCGCCACGGCGGAATCAACGCACCCGTGCTGGCCTGGCTGCACGCTCCGGGGGAGGACCTCGCCGCTGGGCTAGCCGCGGGCGTCGAGCTTGGCGTCTACTCCACCGGCCAACTCGACACCGTCGCGGCAGCCACAGCGGCGACCGGCGCCACCGCCCGGGTGCATCTCAAGGTCGACACCGGGCTGACCCGCGGCGGTGCCAGCTCCAACCAGTGGCCCGGCCTGGTCCGCGCCGCAGTGGCCACCCGGGGCATCGAGGTCGTCGCGATCTGGTCGCACCTCGCGCATGCCGACGATCCCGATCACCCGATCATCGAGCAGCAGGTGAGACGTTTCGACGAGGCCTATCAGGTGGCCCGAGAGGCCGGATTGCGACCGCTGCGGCACCTGGCGAACTCCGCGGCCACGCTGACCCGGCCTGACCTGCACTATGACCTGGTCCGCCCAGGCATCGCTGTTTACGGGCTCTCACCGGTGCCTGGCGTGGGCTACCATCTACTACCAGCGATGACGCTGCGTTCACAGGTCGCGATGGTCAAGCGCGTACCGGCTGGCGAGGGCGTGTCATACGGGCACGTCTGGCATACCACACGGGAGACCACCCTGGCTTTGGTCCCCGCTGGGTACGCCGACGGCGTGCCTCGGGTGCTCACCGGCCGGCTCGACGTGTGGCTGGCCGGGCGGCGGCGCCCAGTGGTGGGAAGGGTGTGCATGGACCAGGTGATGGTCGACTGCGGAGACGACCTGGTCGCGCAGGGCGCCGAGGTGATCTTCTTCGGCACCGGCGACAGCGGCGCTCCCACCGCAGCCGAGTGGGCGGACAAGCTGGGCACCATCCACTATGAGGTCGTCGCGGGGATGGTGCGGCCACGGTTGACCAGGACGGTGTGCGGTCGCCGTCCGATTGCTGTGGATCTTAACGGGACGAGGGTCGTCCGATGAGAGTGCGGTGGGTAGTCGGCGGCGTGCTGGGCACGGCAGCCGCCACCGCGTTAGTCGTCGCCCGCGCACATCACAACCGCATCAGCGAGCTGCGCAGGAACATTGCGGAACTCCCTGACGACTTGCCTACCGTGTTGCCGCCGAGCCGGGAGCACACGGTCACGGCCGACGACGGGATAATGCTGTCGGTGGAGGAGCTCGACCCGGCCGACGGGGGAGTGCCTGAGTTCACCGTCATCCTGATCCACGGTTACACGCTGGACCGGCGAAGCTGGCTGTACCAGCGGGACGCGCTGGCGCATTCCACCGCACCCCGGGTCCGCGTGGTGCTCTACGACCACCGCAGTCATGGTCGCTCGGGTCGTTCGCCCCGGAAGGCGTGCACCTTCAAGCAGCTCGGCCGCGATCTGGACGCTGTGATCCGGGTGGCCGCGCCCGAGGGGCGGATCGTGCTCATCGGGCATTCTCTCGGTGGTATGACGATCATGGCGTTGGCCGAGGACAACCCTGAGCTGTTCGCCGAGCGGATCAGCGGGGTGGCCTTTATCAACACCAGCGCCGGGGACATCGGCCGGACCGGCCTGCCCAAGCCGTTCCTGTCCCGGCGAAACCCGGTGATGCCGGTGGCCAGGCAGCTGTCGCGCTGGGAGCCCAGCGCGCGCGCCGTCGATCGCGGGCGCGAAATCTCCAGGAATCTGACCTGGAGCCTGACCCGCAAACTCGCCTTCGGCGACGAGGCAGTCGATCCTGCACTCGTAGAGCTCATGTACATGATGATCCGGGCCACCTCTTTCGAAGTCATGACAGACTTCCTGGAAGAATTCGGCGCGCACAACCGGTATGCCGCCCTTGCGGGTCTGCAGTTCGCCAAGGCGGTGGTGCTCGGTTCCGACGGTGACCAACTGATTCAGTTCCAACACTCCGAGGCCATCGCCGCGCTGCTGCCCGACGCGGAGCTGGTGCAGGTGCAGGGGGCCGGCCACGTGACCATGCTGGAACAACCGAAGCGGGTCAACGAACACCTGCTGGACCTGCTGGCCCAATGCGCAGGGGCGCTGCCACGTAGGTGATGACAAGTCTGGCACGCAGGTGAATGCGAGCATGGAGCTGGCGACCCCGGCAGATACCGAGCGCCTGGGCCGGGCCGTAGGCGAGCGGCTACGCCCGGGTGACGTGGTGGTGCTGTCCGGGCCGCTGGGCGCGGGCAAGACGGTGTTGGCCCGGGGTATCGGCGCCGGGCTGGGGGTCCGCGGGCCGGTGACCTCCCCGACCTTCGTCATCGCCCGCGAGCACCCGCCACTGCCTGGGGGTCGAGGGGTGCCGCTGGTGCACGTCGATGCCTACCGGCTCGGTGCAACGGTTGAGCTGGACGACCTCGATCTCGACACTGACCTGCTGGCGGCCGCAGTCGTGGTGGAGTGGGGTGAGGGCATGGCCGAGCGGCTGGCCGACGAGCATCTGCTGATCCAGCTTCAGCGGCCCAGCGGTGGCGCTGACGACACGCGCATCGCGCAGCTGCGCGGCCCGGACCGGTTGATACCCAACTGGCCCGGCCTTGCCGCGCGCGCCGAAACACGTGATCCGTAAGCTCGTCATCCGTGCTGGTGTTGGCTCTGGACACGGCGACCTCCGCGGTGACGGCCGGACTGCTACGGCTGCCCGCGGTGGGCTCCCCGGAGGTCCTCGCCGAGCGGGTCACGGTGAACGCCCGGGCGCACGGCGAGCTGCTGATGCCGTCGGTGTGCTCGGTGCTGGCGACCGCCGGGGTATCGATGCGCGATCTCGACGCGGTGGTCTGCGGGGTGGGTCCGGGCCCGTTCACCGGGCTACGGGTCGGGATGGTCACCGCTGCGGCGCTGGGCGATGCCCTGGGCCTCCCGGTTTTCCCGGTGTGCAGCCTGGACGCGATCGCCTACCGGGCGGGTACCGGTAGCCCGCTACTGGTGATCACCGACGCTCGACGCCGGGAGATTTACTGGGCGCGTTACGACGAGTGCGGTGCCCGGCTCGATGGTCCCCACGTCGACCGGCCGCTGGACTTGGCGCTGGACGGCGTGTCGCGGGCGGCCGGCGCCGCCGATGTACTGGGGCTACCGGGGGAGCTACCCCTGGTGCCGCCGCGGTACCCGGACCCAGCCGGGCTGGTCGCGGTGGTAGCAGCCGCGGTGCGGGCACGCGCCACGCCAGGACCGTTGCGCCCGTTGTACCTGCGGCGTCCCGACGCCTGGGCACCGGGACCGCGCAAACGGGTGACGCCGGTATGAGTGTCCTGATCGGACCGATGATGGCCGCCGATGCGCAGCGCTGCGCGGAACTGGAGCACGCGCTGTTCAACTGCGATGACCCGTGGAGCCCGGAGGCGTTCCTGGAGGCGCTGGCCGCGGGTCATCATTACCTTTCCGCACGTGAGAGCGACTCGCTGATCGGTTACGTGGGTCTGGCCCGCGTCGGCAGCGAGGCGGAGGTGCACACCCTGGCGGTGGACCCGGCGCATCAGCGCCGGGGAATCGGCCGGGCGTTGTTGCGGGCGATCCTCGACCACGCCGAAGGGGCCACGGTGTTCCTCGAGGTGCGCACGGACAACGATTCGGCGATCCGGTTGTACCGCAGCGAAGGGTTCGACGTGATCGGTATCCGCCGTGGTTACTACCGTCCCAGCGGAGCCGACGCCTTCACCATGCGACGGCAGGCCCACCAGTGACGACCACGGGGATCGTGCTGGGCATCGAGAGCTCCTGCGACGAGACCGGAGTGGGCGTCGTGCAGGTGGCGTGCGACGGGACCGTCACCCTGCTCGCCGACGAGATCGCGTCCAGCGTGGACGAACACGCCCGGTTCGGCGGCGTGGTGCCCGAGGTCGCCTCCCGGGCCCACCTGCAGGCGATGGTGCCGACGGTGCGCCGCGCGCTGCGGATTGCTGGCGTCGCACCGTCGGATGTGGATGCGGTGGCGGTGACCGCGGGCCCGGGCCTGGCTGGCGCGCTGCTAGTCGGGGTGGCTGCGGCCAAGGCCTACGCGGCGGCCTGGGACGTGCCGCTGTACGGGGTCAACCACCTCACTGCGCATGTCGCGGTGGACACATTGGAACACGGTCCGCTGCCGCCCGCGCTGGCACTGCTGGTCTCCGGCGGGCACTCCAGCCTGCTGGAGGTCTCCTCGCTGGTGGCGCCGTTGCACCCGCTGGGGGCCACCGTCGACGACGCCGCCGGGGAAGCCTTCGACAAGGTGGCGCGGCTGCTCGGGTTGGGATTCCCCGGTGGGCCGTTCATCGACCGGGCCGCTGCGGATGGAGATCCGAGCAGCGTCCGATTTCCGCGAGGCCTGACCGGGCCCGGCGACGCGCGTTACGACTTCTCGTTCTCCGGGCTCAAGACCGCCGTCGCCAGGCATATCGAGGCGCTGCAGGCCCAGGGAACCTCGGTGCCGGTAGCCGACGTGGCGGCAGCCTTCCAGGAAGCCGTGGTCGACGTGCTCACCGCCAAGGCGATCCGGGCTGCCACTGACCGGGGTATCGACACCCTGCTCATCGGGGGCGGGGTCGCCGCGAACTCCCGGCTGCGTGCGCTGGCCCAGCACCGCTGCACGGCGGCCAGCCTGCGGCTACGGGTGCCCAGACCGCGGCTGTGCACCGACAACGGAGCCATGGTGGCCGCCCTCGGCGCCCATCTGCTCGCCGCCGGAGCTCCTCCCTCGCCACTCGACATCCCCGCCGACCCAGCCCTCCCGATCACCACCTCGCTGGTAGGCAGCTCATCAAGTACCGCCAACCAGGGTTGACGGTGCTGTTAAGCCCTACCAACCCAGTCGCGGGGTCGGCTGGGTTGGTAGCGGTTCGAGGCTCACCCGAGGCAGGTTGGTCGCTCTTGAAGAGCGGCCAACGGGGTTAGGGCACCCCAGTTGAGTGTTAGCAGTCGGCACAGTAGTCTGCTAATTGGCACTCTGGTCTCCAGAGTGCCAGCAATGGCCCGGGCCGCCTCGACCCCCGCGACGGCGAGGTGGCAGGAGCCAGCATCAGACAACCTGCCAGCTCTTCGAAGACCCCAAAAAGTGGAGGTCATACCGTGGCGAGCGTGAACATCAAGCCGCTCGAGGACAAGATCGTCGTTCAGGCCAGTGAGGCTGAAACGACGACCGCGTCCGGCATCGTCATTCCGGACACCGCCAAGGAAAAGCCCCAAGAGGGCAAGGTCCTGGCTGTGGGCCCGGGTCGCATCAATGACACCGGCACCCGCATCCCGATGGATGTGAGCGTCGGCGACGTCGTGATCTACACCAAGTACGGCGGCACTGAAATCAAGTACAACGGCGAGGAGTACCTGATCCTCTCCGCGCGCGACGTGCTCGCTGTCGTCAACTGACGGTTCGGTCGTCGTAAACCGCCCCGCGGACCCCTCCGGGGGTCAGCGGGGCGGTTGTTTTTCGGGTCCCGGCTGATCCGTGAGGGGCCGGAGACCCCCCAGAGTCCGCCTGTGAGGAAGGCAGCCAATGCCCAAGCAGATCACGTTCGACGAGACCGCACGGCGTGCGCTGGAGCGCGGAGTCGACCAGCTGGCCGACGCGGTCAAGATCACTCTCGGTCCACGCGGCCGGCACGTTGTGCTGGAGAAGAAGTACGGCGGCCCGTCGATCACCAACGATGGGGTGACGATCGCCCGCGAGATCGAGCTTTCCGACCCCTATGAGAACCTCGGCGCCCAGCTCGCCAAGAGCGTGGCGACGAAGACCAATGACGTCGCTGGTGACGGCACCACGACTGCCACCGTGCTGGCTCAGGCGATGGTCCGTGAGGGCCTGCGCAACGTGGCCGCCGGGGCCAACCCCATCTCGCTCGGTCGCGGTATCGCCGCGGCCGCGGACGCGGTTGCCGCCGCGTTGGTGGCCCGGGCGACACCGGTCGCCGGCGAGCAGGCGATCGCCCAGGTCGCCACGGTGTCCTCGCGTGACCCGGAGATCGGCGCCCTGATCGGCCAGGCGATGACCAAGGTCGGCGGCGACGGCGTCATCACCGTGGAGGAATCGTCCACGATGGCCACCGAGGTGGAGTTCACCGAGGGCGTCGCGTTCGACAAGGGTTACATCTCGCCCTATTTCGTCACCGATCCTGAGCGGATGGAGACGGTGCTGACCGACGCCTACCTCCTGCTGCACCGCGACAAGATCTCCTCGCTCATGGACCTGCTGCCGGTGCTTGAGCTGGTCGGCAACGCGGGCAAGCCGCTACTGATCGTGGCTGAGGACGTCGAGGGCGAAGCGCTGTCCACGTTGGTGGTCAACGCGCTGCGCAAGACTCTCTCAGTGGTGGCTGTCAAGGCGCCGTTCTTCGGTGATCGCCGTAAAGCGTTCATGGATGACCTCGCCGCCGTCACCGGTGCACAGGTGATCAACCCCGAGGTCGGTCTGACGCTGTCCGAGGCCGAGCTTGAGATGCTCGGCAGGGCCCGGCGCATCGTGGTAACCAAGGACGAGACCACCATCGTCGAGGGTGGCGGCGATCAGGCCGACGTTGACGCCCGTACCGCGCAGCTTCGTCGCGAGATCGAGGAATCCGACTCGGACTGGGATCGCGAGAAGTTGCAGGAGCGGCTCGCCAAGCTTGCCGGCGGGGTAGCGGTGATCAAAGTCGGAGCGGCCACCGAGACCGCGCTCAAGGAGCGCAAGGGCCGCATCGAGGACGCCGTGGCGGCCTCCAGGGCGGCTGCCGAGGAGGGCATCGTGCCCGGTGGCGGCGTGGCGCTGATGCACGCCGCCGAATCGGTCGGCGACCTCGGCCTGCTCGGCGACGAGGCTCTTGGCGTCGCCATCGTGCGGGTCGCTAGCGCCGCTCCGGTTCGCTGGATCGCCAACAACGCGGGCGTCGAGGGATCCGTGGTGGTCGCAAAGGTGCGCGACATGCAGTGGGGCCACGGCTTCGACGCCGAAGAGCAGACCTACGGCGATCTCGTTGCCGCGGGAATCGTGGACCCGGTGAAGGTGACTCGATCGGCGATCGTCAACGCAGCCTCCATCGCCCGAATGGTGATCAGCACCGAAAGTGCGGTGGTCGACAAGCCGGAGCAGGCACCGTCGGCCGGCCAAGGTCATGGGCACGGTCACGGTCCGGGTATGTAGTAGCGCCCCGCTCACAGCGGCCCAGTAATGACGTCATGACGGTCCCCGAACCCCCCAAAAGGGTTCGGGGACCGTCATGACGTCCATCGAGATAGCCGCTATGCCCGAATCATCCGTGTTCACGGTACTGCCGGGATCCGCTTACACTCGGTAGAGTGAGGGTTGCTCCACCCCAGTGATAGGCCGCTGGGAGCGTGCAGCTCCGGACCTTGATGGAAATCCATCAGATCGTGTCAAGTTCTGGGTCTGCATGACCGATAGGGAGGTGGGCACATCAGTTGGCTGCAGGAGAGGAGTTCATCCGTGACCGCAGTTCTCATCTGCGACGACCGGCGACAGGTCCGCGAGGGTCTCACTCGTGTGATGTCCGCGGTCCCCGGCGTCGCCCGGATCGACTGCGTGGCACACGGTGACGAGCTGTTAGCTCGCTATTCTCGGCAGCCGGTGGATGTGGTGCTGGTCGGAACGCAGCGTGCCGTCCCGGCCGGAGTCGAGGCTACCCGCCGACTGGTGTCGGCGCACCCGCAGGCGAACGTCATCGTCTTCGGGGCGCCGGATGACGCGGGCAGCATCGCTGCGGCGATTGCCGGCGGCGCCCGAGGTTACCTCCGCTGGGATGCGTCGCGACCAGAACTTGTCGCGGCGCTGGCGCACACGCTGGCCAGCACCTCGGTTCCGGCCCCTCGCCCCCCATCCGACCCCGGTGTCCAGCTCACCGAGCGGGAGCTCCAGGTCCTGCGCGGGATGAGCCAGGGTAAGAGCAACGGGCAGATCGGGCGGGAGCTGTATCTATCCGAGGATACTGTGAAGACTCATGCCCGCAGGCTGTTCCGCAAGCTCGGCGTGCGAGACCGCGCTCAGGCTGTCGCACATGGTTTCCGGCGCGGCCTGGTGGCGTGACGGCGGTTGGTGGCCTGAAGCAGGCACCAGAGGATGTGTGCAGCTGCGGCCGATGGCGATGCCATCGGCCGCAGCTGCTGTTCTGCCGGTGCCATCGCCCAGCAATACCGCATTGCAGGAGCTGACCCGCCTACCACTACGGTTTGCCTTGAGGTGCCCGCGTCTCGGCGGATGGTGATGGATGGTCGAGGCGTGGAGTGGCCACCGCCGGCCGGCGTGCAGCCCGGCTGGTCCCTCGGCGTAACGGCAAGGCTGCATCCAGCGATGACCGCAGTAGGGGACGACCTCGACGTCCTAATCGGTGATGCCGTCAACGGGAAGCCAGAAGCCGTTGAGGGTGTGCTCCGCCGGATCCGTCCCCTGGTGGTGCGGTACTGCCGTGCCCGCGTCGGTGGCCAGGAAAAGACGTTCGCTTCGGCGGATGATGTAGCCCAGGAGGTGTGTCTCGCGGTGCTCACGGCCCTGCCCAGTTACCGCGACCAAGGCCGGCCATTCCTGGCCTTCGTCTACGGCATCGCCTCGCACAAGGTGGCCGACGCCCACCGATCCTCGGCGCGCAATCGCTCCGAGCCGGTCCCGGAGGTCCCCGACACCCCGGACCAGGCCGACGGTCCGGAGGCACAGGCGATGCTGGGCGAGTTCGCCGGGCGAATGACCAAGCTGATGGAGACCCTGCCGGACAAACAGCGCGAGATCGTCCGCCTGCGGGTCATGGTGGGGCTGTCCGCGGAGGAGACCGCCGAGGCCGTTGGCTCAACTCCTGGCGCGGTTCGGGTGGCGCAGCACCGAGCTCTCGGTCGGCTGCGCGGCGTGCTGGCTGCTGAGGGGGTGGTCTGAGTGCCTGGTCGAGACGACTTCCCCCGTGGCGGTTATTCCAACGGGGATCCTCATGAGATGCCCGCTGATCTGGCTGCGGTGCAGGCCGACGACGCGCTGCTGGACATGATCGGCGGGGCTGGCTACAGCCCGGGTGACGACCACGACGAGTTGACTCGCGTCCTGGCGGGATGGCGCCAGGAGATGGATGCCGAGCCGTTCAGTGACCTGGTCGACATCGACACCGCGTTGGCGGCGATCCGCGCCGGCCGCCGGCCGGTCCGCCGCCGTAATCCGGTGTTCGGCTCGATCGCCGGGGCTGCCGCCGTGGTGGTGATTGCCTTCTCGGCAGTGGGCTTGGTCGCCAAGTCCGCGCAACCCGGTGACCGCTTGTGGGGCGTGACTCAGACGCTCTATGGCGACTACGCCCGCTCGGTGGAGACGGCGGCCGCGGTCCGGACCGAGCTCAACGAGGCCAGGACGGCCCTGAAGCAGGGCGATCCCGAGCGAGCCAGAGCATCGCTGCAACGCGTCCAGAAGCAGCTCCCGGCGATCGGAGACACCGAGGGGCGCACCGATCTCGCCGCCCGCAGCCAGGAGCTCGAACAGCAAGTGGTGCAGTCCTCAGGGCAGCCCATGGAAGGTTCACCGACCCAAGTCCCATCGAAGATCGACGGCCGGACACCATCGAAGCCGGGCCAACCACCCATTCTCACGCCGGGTTCGTGGCCGAGTTCGTGGCCTGGCCAGCCGGGTTCGGCGCCTGATAAGCCGGCTCCGGCGCCTGAGTCGGGTTCGGCGCCTGGCCAGCCGGGTTCGGGGTCTGATAAGCCGGCTCCGGCGCCCGGCCAGCCGGGTTCGGTGCCTGGCCAGCCGGGTTCGGGGTCTGATAAGCTGGCTCCAGCGCCTGAGTCGGGTTCGGCGCCTGGCCAGCCGGGTTCGGGGTCTGATCAGCCGGGTTCGGGGTCTGTCCAGCCGAGGCCAACGCATGGCCCGCCGGGGTCGCACGGTCAACTGGGGCCACCGCATGACTGGCAGCGGCCGCCTGCTCGGCCGGGCTTACCGAATGAACAACCGGGACCACCGCATGGGCAACCAGGGTTTCCTGAGTTTCCTGGTCCACCCGGGTAGCTGAGGCGGCTCAGTCGCCGTTCTCGGCGAGCACCGCATCGGTGTATCCACGGCAGTATTCCCAGGTCACGTAGCCGTTTGGATCCGGGTCGTAGGCGGGCTCGTGCGGGCGCATCCGGCCGACGTCGAGCAGCTGCTGCAAACTGGCCCGCAGCAAATGCCAGTCGTGGTAGTGCAGCTCGGCACAGTCAGGGCAGTCCACCGCGATACCGCGCAGCCCGCGAGGCGCCAGCAGGGCCTGATAGACGGCCAGATCACCAAGGTCAGCGAGCAGCCCGGCGCGCTCCTCGTCGTCCAGCGGCTCGTCGTCGGCATCCTCGGAGTGATCCAAGGCCTCTAAGGCCAGCGCCGGGTCCTCCGGGTCACCAGCGAACGGGTCGGGGGGAAGTGAGTCATGCGCCACGGCTGGCACGGTACCCGCCCGGTGGATAGTCGCGGGCGGATGGTCTGGAGTAGACGGCTCCGGTAGGCCCCCGATGGACGACCCCGGACGGATACCATCGTCGCATGACCAGCGAGCACGCCGCGCCCAGCTTCCCCTCGAAGTTCGCGCTGCTCGGTCTGACCTTCGACGATGTCCTGCTGCTCCCCGCTGAGTCCGACGTCGTGCCGTCTGAGGTCGATACGTCGACCAGGCTCTCGCGCAACATCACGTTGCGGGTGCCGCTGGTCTCCTCGGCGATGGACACGGTGACCGAGGCGCGGATGGCCATCGCGATGGCCCGTCACGGTGGGATGGGAGTGCTGCACCGCAACTTGCCGGCGGCTGAGCAGGCCGCGCAGGTCGAGGTGGTCAAGCGGTCCGAGGCGGGCATGGTGACCGACCCGGTGACCTGCTCGCCGGACGATACCCTGGCCGACGTCGACGCGTTGTGCGCTCGCTACCGGATCTCCGGGGTGCCCGTCACCGACCCCGACGGCGTGCTGGTCGGCATCATCACCAACCGGGACATTCGCTTTGAGGTCGACTTCGATAAACGGGTCGCCGAAGTGATGACCAAGCAGCCGTTGATCACCGCCCAGGTGGGTGTCACCGCGGAGGCGGCGCTGGGCCTGCTGCGTCGGCACAAGATAGAGAAGCTGCCGATCGTCGACGGCCACGGCACGCTGCGCGGCTTGATCACCGTCAAGGACTTCGTCAAGACCGAGCAGTACCCGCTGGCGACCAAGGACCCGGATGGGCGGTTGCTGGTCGGCGCTGCGATCGGGGTCGGCGAGGACGCCAAGCAGCGAGCCGCATTGCTGGTCGAGGCCGGCGTCGACGTGCTGGTCGTGGACACCGCGCACGGGCACTCTCGCGGGGTCCTGGAGATGATCAGCCTGCTCAAGGCCGAACTGGGCACAGGCGTCGACGTCATCGGCGGCAACGTGGCCACCCGGGCCGGGGCCCAGGCACTGGTCGACGCCGGCGCCGACGCCGTGAAGGTCGGTGTGGGGCCCGGCTCGATCTGCACCACCCGGGTGGTGGCCGGAGTGGGCGTGCCGCAGATCAGCGCCATCTTCGAGGCGGACCGGGCGTGCCGCCCCGCGGGTGTCCCGGTGATCGGAGACGGCGGGATCCAGTTCTCCGGAGACATCGCCAAGGCCATCGTCGCGGGGGCAAGTGCGGTGATGCTGGGCAGCTTGCTCGGGGGCACTGCGGAGTCGCCGGGTGACCTGATCCTGGTCGATGGCAAGCAGTACAAGACCTATCGCGGGATGGGCTCGGTGGGAGCCATGGCCTCGCGCGGCGGTGGTCGGTCCTATTCCAGGGACCGCTACTTCGCCGACGACCTGCTGTCTGACGACAAGCTGGTGCCCGAGGGCATCGAAGGGCGGGTTCCCTTCCGGGGACCGTTGTCGCTGGTAGCTCACCAGCTGGTCGGGGGCCTGCGGGCGGCGATGGGCTATGCCGGCGCTGCGACGATCCCGGCGTTGCAGGGTGCGCAGCTGGTGCGGATCACCGCGGCGGGCCTGAAGGAGGGCCACCCGCATGGCATCACCATGACGGTGGAGGCTCCCAACTACCTGGTGCGCTGAGATGCGCGACCTGGTGGAGATCGGCATGGGCCGCACCGCGCGGCCCGGCTACGACTTCGATGATGTCCAGATCGTGCCGTCGCGGCGCACCCGTTCGTCACGCGACGTGTCCACCACCTGGCAGATCGACGCCTACCGGTTCGACATTCCCCTGGTGACCCATCCCACCGACGCGATCGTCTCACCGGCGATGGCCGTACGGATCGGTGAGTTGGGCGGCCTTGGCGTGCTCAACGCCGAGGGACTCTGGGCCCGCCACGGAGGCGTCGACAAGCTGCTGTTGCAGCTGCGCTCCGCGATGGAAGAGCCCGACGACGCCGCGGCGGTACGGCTGCTGCAGCAGTGGCACGCGGCCCCGATCAAGGTTGAGTTGCTCACCGAGGCGATCGGCAAGGTGGCTGAGTCCGGCGTGACGGTAGCCGCCCGGGTCAGCCCGCAGCACGCCCGGGATCTCGCCCCGGATCTGCTCGCCGCCGGCGTCGAGATCCTCGTCGTGCAGGGCACCATCGTCTCGGCCGAGCACGTCTCTCGTGCCGCCGAGCCGCTCAACCTGGTGGAGTTCATCGCGTCGATGGATGTCCCGGTCATCGCGGGGGGAGTCGGCGATTACCGCACCGCGATGCACCTGATGCGCACCGGGGCGGCCGGGGTGATCGTCGGCCACGGCGCGGGTGCGAGCACGTCGACTGCCGATGTGCTCGGCATCAGGGTGCCGATGGCCACCGCGGTCGCCGACGCCGCCGCCGCCCGGCGGGACTACCTCGATGAGACTGGCGGGCGATATGTGCACGTGATCGCCGACGGCGGCATGTCTACCAGCGGTGACGTGGCCAAAGCGATCGCCTGCGGGGCGGACGCGGTGATGCTCGGTGAACCGCTGGCTGCCGCCGACAACGCGCCGGGCAACGGGCTGTACTGGACTGCCGCCGCCGCGCATCCGTCGCTACCGCGCAGCCACGTCACCGAGGTATCCACCGGCTCGACCGGTATCGATACGCTGCTCTTCGGCCCGTCTGCCGATCCCAGCGGCACAATGAACCTCTTCGGCGCGCTGCGCCGCGCAATGGCCAAGACCGGCTATTCCGAACTCAAAGAGTTCCAGAAAGTCGGCCTCACCGTCCGTCCCTGAACCGCTTCGCAGCGTTCTGGATGCAGACTGCGGTTATTCGGGTCCTGTTTGCTGCAGTCTGCATCCAGAACGAGGGGGCAGGGTGACGCGGGCGTTGGGCGGGTTTGTGGCGTTCGGCCTGTTCTGGGGGGCTTGGGAGGCTGCAGTCTCGACCGTGACCACGGTCGCGTACGTGGGTTTCTTGGTAGGACCGGCCGGAGTGGGGCTCGCAGCCTCGCTGACGTCCTTACCCACCGCCCTGGCTGGCGTCGCCGTCGTCGCCGTGCTGCTCGCTGTACTGGCCCCCACGGCCTCATGGGTCACGAGGTGGCGACGCGTCCACCCGCGCTGAACTGCGGTTCGCGGCCGGATGCAGCCAGGGCCCGGGTAGGGGAGATCGCGCGGTTTACGCTGCGAGCAGGACGTATAAGGAGGTTTTGTGTGGTCGACTACGACGTTGTGGTGGTCGGATCCGGGTTCGGGGGCAGCGTCGCGGCGCTGCGGTTGACCGAGAAGGGCTACCGGGTCGGGGTACTCGAGGCGGGGCGGCGCTTCGCCGACGACGAGCTGGCCACCACGTCCTGGCAGCTGCGCAAGTTCCTGTGGGCGCCGGCGCTGGGTTGTTACGGGATTCAGCGCATCCACCTGTTGCGCGAGCTCGTGGTGCTGGCCGGCGCCGGCGTCGGCGGTGGGTCGCTGAACTACGCCAACACCCTCTACCGGCCGCCCGACGCGTTCTTCGGCGACCCTCAGTGGGCGCACCTTGCGGACTGGCGCGCAGAGCTCAACACCCACTACGACGAGGCCGAACGGATGCTCGGCGTGACGACCTACGCCGGGCACACCGCCGCTGACGAGGTCATACAGCGAGTCGCGCGGGATATGGGGGTCTCCAAGAGCTACCATCCCACCCCCGTCGGGGTCTTCTTCGGGCCGCCGGGGGAGGAGGTCGACGATCCCTACTTCGGTGGCGCCGGTCCCCGGCGGACCGGCTGCACGGAATGCGGTTCCTGCATGACCGGATGCCGGGTCGGCGCCAAGAACACCCTGGTGAAGAACTATCTCTACCTCGCGGAACGGGCCGGGGCGACCGTGCACCCGCTGACCACGGTGACCGCGGTGCGTCCGCAGGCGGACGGGACCTGGCTAGTCGATGCCGTGCGCACCGGCAAGCTGCGTATTGGGCCAGTGGGGCGCAAGACGATCCGGGCAAGTCAGTTGGTGCTCGCCGCCGGCACCTGGGGCACCCAGCAGTTGCTGCACCGGATGCGCGACGAGGGCGTGCTGCCCCGGCTCTCACCCCGGCTGGGGGAGCTCACCCGGTCGAATTCCGAGGCGATCGTCGGCGCCAGCCGGGCCACCGTGGACCCGGCGCGCGATTTCTCCCACGGCGTGGCCATCACATCCTCCTTCCACCCGGACGAGCACACCCACATCGAGCCGGTCCGCTATGGACCGGGCAGCAACGCGATGGGCCTGCTGCAGACGGTAGCCACCGACGGCGCGTCGGACACTGCGCGATGGAAGCAGCTGTTGCGCTTCGTGGTCCGGCACCCGGGCCGGACGGCTCGGCTGCTGTCGGTACGGCGCTGGAGTGAACGGACGGTGATCCTGCTGGTGATGCAGACCCTGGACAACTCGCTGACCACATACCGTCGCCGCGGGCGGCTGACCTCGAGGCCCGGTCACGGCGAGCCCAACCCCACTTTCATTCCCGCCGGTTTCCAGGCCAGCCGGCTCACCGCCCAGCACATCGGTGGTACCGCGGGTGGCACCTGGGGCGAGCTGCTCGGGTTCCCATTGACGGCGCATTTCCTCGGTGGCTGCCCGATGGGCGCAACCGCCGCCGACGGCGTCATCGACGCCCACCATCGGGTGCACGGTTACCCGGGGCTGTTCGTGGTGGACGGCTCGGCGATCAGCGCGAACCTCGGAGTCAACCCGGCGCTGACCATCACCGCGCTGGCCGAAAGGGCCTTCGGGCTGTGGCCGAAGGCTCGTGAGTGCCATTAAGTGCCATAACACTGTTTCCCACTCACGACCGGTTCTGGTCGTCGACTTCGGGGCGCAGTACGCGCAGCTGATCGCTCGCCGGGTCCGTGAGGCGCAGGTGTACTCCGAGGTGGTGCCGCACACCGCACCGGTGGCGGAGATCCTGGACCGCAAGCCTGCGGCCGTCGTGCTTTCCGGTGGGCCGGCCAGCGTGTACGCCCACGGCGCTCCCCGGGTCGACCCGGCGCTGTTCGAGGCTGGGGTGCCGGTGCTGGGCATCTGCTATGGCTTCCAGGCGATGGCCGACGCACTGGGCGGCACCGTGGCTCGGACCGGCACCCGTGAGTACGGGCGCACCGACCTGCACGTGCTCGACGGTGGTGGCGTGCTGCACCGCGAGCTACCGGCCCGCGGTCCGGTGTGGATGAGCCACGGCGACGCCGTCACCGCCGCTCCGGACGGGTTCACAGTCACCGCGCGGTCGGCCGGTGCACCGGTGGCGGCGTTCGAGGACACCGGCCGGCAGTTGGCCGGGGTGCAGTACCACCCGGAGGTGGTGCACTCCCCACACGGCCAGGAGGTGCTGCGCCGGTTCCTGCACGAGGTCGCCGGTATCCGGCCGAGCTGGACCATCGCCAACGTCATCGACGAGACGGTGGCCGCGATCCAGGCTCAGACTCAACGCGGCAGATCGATCTGCGGCCTGTCCGGCGGCGTGGACTCCGCGGTCGCCGCCGCGCTGGTGCACCGAGCCGTCGGCGATGCCCTGACCTGTGTGTTCGTTGATCACGGTCTGCTGCGGGCCGGTGAGCGGGCCCAGGTGGAACGCGACTACGTCGCTGCGACCGGGGTCAAGCTGGTCACCATCGACGCCCGGGAGCGGTTCCTGTCCGCGCTGGCCGGGGTGACCGATCCGGAGCAGAAGCGAAAGATCATCGGTCGGGAGTTCATCCGGGTCTTCGAGGCCGCGGCTCGGGATTTGCAAACTGAGGCGGGCCGGCATGGCGAGGAGATCCGCTTCCTGGTGCAGGGCACCCTGTATCCGGACGTGGTGGAGTCCGGCGGTGGATCGGGAACTGCGAACATCAAGAGTCACCATAACGTCGGCGGCCTGCCCGAGGACCTGAAATTCGAGCTCGTCGAACCGCTGCGCGCCCTGTTCAAAGACGAGGTGCGCCGGGTGGGGCTGGAACTGGGGCTGCCGGAGACCATCGTGCACCGCCAGCCGTTCCCAGGACCGGGCCTGGCGATCCGGATCATCGGCGAGGTCACCGCTTCGCGCCTGGAGACCTTGCGCGCCGCGGACGCGATCGCCCGTGAAGAGCTCACCACGGCCGGGATGGACCGCGACATCTGGCAGTGCCCGGTCGTGCTGCTGGCCGAGGTGCGCAGTGTCGGCGTGCAGGGCGACGGGCGGACCTACGGGCATCCGGTGGTGCTGCGCCCAGTGTCCAGCGAGGACGCGATGACCGCGGACTGGTCCCGGGTGCCCTACGACGTGCTGGCCCGCATCTCCGGCCGGATCACCAACGAGGTGCCCGAGATCAACCGCGTAGTGCTCGACGTGACCAGCAAACCCCCCGGCACCATCGAATGGGAGTAGGTGGCGGCTCAGCCCCCTTAGAAGCGGTAGATCACCGTGATCTTGACAAGTTCCTGCCAGTTGGGTCAGCGGGGTATCCGGCGGGCGTGCCGGCGCAATGTGATCTTGACGCCGCACCTATACCGACCGTGCAGGCCATAGTGGCGCTGGGACGGCGGCGGTACGGCGCAACGCGGTCCACAGGTACTTCGCGTCTTGGCCGAGCCGACCTCAACGGTACCGAGACCGGACTGCAAACGGGTCGGGCCCGGCACGAGTCAAGTGACGTACTCGCCGATGGACAGCAGGCTGCCAGGGTCCGAAGGTCACCATGGCCGCGTGCGTGCGCGCGCCCGTCCGGGCAGGGCGCCGGCGACACGGTCATCGCCGAGCAGATCGCGCGGAACAACACCGCGGACGTCATCCTCGGCGGCGGCCTGTCCCGGTTCGAGCCCGACGACCAGGCCGCCCTGCAGGGCCACGGCTACACCGTGCTCGGCAGCTTCGGCGGTCCGGCGCTGACCGACCAGACCGCGGCCTCGCAGCGGGTTCCGACCCGCGCGGACCTCGCCCGGGGTGTCGGGCCCTGACCGCAAGGCCATCGGGCTGTTCAACCGGGGCAACATCACGGTGGAGAAGTTCAAGGACGGCAACCCCACCTCACCGCAGACCCAGGAGCTATCGCTGGTGCGGATGACCAACAAGGCCGTGGAGCTGCTCGCGAACGGGGCTGGCAGCCGCAACGGGTTCTTCCTGCAGGAGGGCGCGCTGATCGACAAGCGTCGCACGCCAACGACGCTGCGCAGACCCTGCGCGTGAACAAGCAGACCCTGCGCGAGAGCAAAGAGTTCGACGACGCCGCGGCCGCGGCGGTCGCGTTCGCCCAGCACGACCGCAACACCCTGGTCATCGTCACCGCTGACCACGAGTGCGCCGGCTTCAACATCATCGGCAAGGGGTCGTTCACCAACGGCGAGGCCAAGGCTCCTTCCCGGCAAAGTCGACACCGGTAACCCTGCGAACATCAGCTCACCGACGCGGCAATTCAGCGACAACGTCAAGGACCCGGCCCGCTCCACCGGGCCGATCAACGGCAGCGGCTCCAGCGACCCGAAGAACGTCGGGCCGGCAACGTTCCGCACCCCCGATGACGCGGTCGGCGTCGCCGACGGCAGCCCCGAGGCCAGCTTGTGGCTGTCCTACTTATCGGGCAACCACACCGGCGCCGACGTTCCGATCTACGCCACCGGGCCTGGCTCGACCGGCTTCGACCAGATGATCGACGACACCGACATCTTCCGGGTGATGAAGTCCGCGCTCAGCCTCCGCAGCTGAGGAACCGACCAGACGTGACTATGACGTCCGTCGCGGGAACCGCCCTGCTGCTGCTCGCCGCCTGCATCGGATGCACCTCAGCGACAGACCCCGCAGAACCGGAGGGCTCCTCGCGCAGCCAGCCGCGCGGGTCCACGCGGTGGTGCCCACCGGGACCACGACGCGTGGTGGACTGGCCGTCCAAAGTTCACCCTAACGACGTCCTCAGTTCCCCGCACGAGAAGATTCCCGTGGATGAAGTCGCTATAGGTTGCAAAAACACCGTCGAGCCCTGCGGTGCATTCACCCGAAGGAGACCGCAGATGGCGCGTCGCACACGTACCGTTCTCAGCGCCCTGGCACTTTGCGCCGCGGCTAGCAGCCTGGTCGCAGCCTCGGCCACCCCGGCGCTGGCCGTCCAGATCCCGATCCCCAGCATTCCCCCGTTCCCAACTCTTCCCCCCTTACCCACCATTCCCCCGATCCCCGGCGGGACCTACGAGGTGGGCTTGTTCGGTGACATGCCCTACGGCGACTACGGCCGGGCGAAGTATCCGAACGTGATTGACGACATGAACCGAACGAATCTCTCCTTCTCGGTGTTCGACGGCGACATCAAGAACGGCAGCGAGCCCTGCTATGCCGACGCCCACACCCCGACGGACACAACCACTCCAGAACGGGCCGTGGCCGACGCGACCCACCCGGACGTCTACAAGTACGCCCTCAACCTGTTCGGCCGATTCCGCGATCCCGTCGTCGTCGTACCCGGCGACAACGAATGGACCGACTGCGACCGCCCGAAAACTATCGGCGGCCTCGTCTCGGACTCCAACGACCGGCTGGCCTACGAGCGGTCCCACTTCTACCCGACCGACCGTAGCCTGGGCCAGCGCACGATCCCACAAATTCGCCAGAGCCCCGCTTACCCGGAGAACGTCCGCTGGAGCCAGGGCCCGGTTACCTACATCGGCCTCAACATCCCGGGCAGTGACAACAACTTCATCGCCTCCGACGACGCTAAGAACGGCCCGCCGGCGCAGGGGCAGGCCGAGTACGCCGCCCGCAACGCCGCCAACCTGGACTGGCTACGCGCCGGGTTCGCCGCGGCCAAGTCGGCACACTCCAAGGGCCTCATGATCGTGATCCAGGCCGACATGTGGGATCCGACAGCAGCCGTGGCCCATTTCGCCGACACCAAGGCGGAGCTGGCCCGGCAATCCATCGCATTCGACGGCCAGGTCGTACTCGTCAACGGCGACAGTCACAGCTTCGAGACGGACAAGCCACTCACCGACGCCGCCACCACCAACGCGGCGGGGCTCCCAGGGCCGAACGTCATCGAGAACTTCACCCGGGTGACGACCTTCGGCGAGGCCCAGAACCACTGGGTGAGCGCCACCATCGACGGTAAGGACCCGAGCGTCTTCACCTTCCACCAGCACCTGGTCGCCGCGAACCTGCCGACCTACACGGCGCCCCCGGCGCCCTGACTAGTGCGCAGCCGGGCATCTGCACGTGCAAAGCCACTTGTGGGGGTGCCCACTGTGCTGCGATGCTTACTTACCAACGTTGAAACTGTTGTTCTGAGCGTATCGCGGTGCCGATGGCCCGGCACCCGCGGCGCGGCGTTTCACGGCCTGCGGATGATGGCCATCGACGGTCTCGTGCTCGACGTTGCGGACACCCCGGCCAACGACGAGGAGTTCGGCCGCTCAGGCAACCACGAGACCCCGGGCCCGTTTCCGCAGGTGCTGTCCACGGGCCGTCCGGCAGCTCTACCGTCCGATGAGTTCGGGGACTGAGGAACTGAAGGCCCTTAGCCGGCGAGGTTACGGCCGGGTGATCGCGCCGGGCATCGGGTAAACCTGGTAGGTGGCTAATTCAGAGGTGATCGCCGGGTCTGAGTCGCCGAGGGCGCGGACGTCGTGTTCCGAATCGGCTTCGACCACGGCGAGTCCCCAGATGCCGGCCGGGTCGGCGACCGCCCCGAAGACGACGGCGGTGGCGTCAGCCGCCAAGCTGGTCCAGTAGCCGACATGGTCTCCCATGATCGCTGACTCGGCGTCGGTCATGTCGACGGAGAAGGTGGGTCGGGGAGGCACGAGCTTGTACAGGTAGTAGTTCATCGGCTCTCCTGGCTTGCTGGCGGCGGCGGCGCCCGGAGCGTAGCGTGCGCTGCGCTTGTGGCCAGGCAACAAACGTGCGGTCGGGGATTTCGTGCCCGGACCCGGTTGTTCCACATCCGGGATCCCTCTTCACACCCCGCACTGGGCTTCCTGCGCTACAAGATCTTCCTGGTGTACATCTTCAACGTCTATGACAACCTGCCGACCGACGAGGTCGCGCAGATCGGCGGGCGCACCTATATCGTGCAGACTAGGACCTATCTGACGCGGGAAGCGGCCGCCGAGATCGGGCAGCTGGTATCGGCCCAACCCGATCAGGTACCCGAACTGATCCGGCTCGGTCCGGTCGTGCTCGCGGAGGCCGCGGCGGCGCACTTCCCGTCGATCGAGACGGCGGTGGAGTTCTGGCGGTGTACCTAGGAGGCGCTGCGCTTGGAGGAGCGGTACCTGCCGCTGGCGGACCTGGACCGTATCAGATCGCGCCGACGGTGAGCGGGGAGATGCTGCGGCCGCTGCTGGAGTCCGGCGCTGCCATCCGGAGGCACGTCAACAACGGCGCGGTAGTCAGCTTCGTGGACACCATCCCGCTGCTGCATCTCTACGGCCGGCTGATCTGCCACGACCTGTTCGTCACCGACGTGCACACGCCCGGCCGTCCTGGGAAGGACATTACGATTTCCTTTTCCCCGAGGTGCTTGGCGCGAACGTGGATCAGCTCATCCGCGAATTTGGCCGCAAAGGCTACGAGGACCTGCACATGATCCAGCAGCTCGGGTGGGACCGCGCGCTCGGTCTCGGCGTGGTGGACGTCAAGACCGAGCAGATCGAAACCGCGGAAGTGATCGCCCAGCGCATCCGGAAGGCACTGGAAACGTTTCCGGCCGATAAATTGATTATCAATCCAGACTGCGGGTTGCGGCAGCTTCCCGCCGATGTCGCCAGAGCGAAGCTGGTAGCAATGGTGGAGGGCACCATCGCGGTCCGCCGTACCCTGCCCGCCGCGCTGAGTCAGGACCACCGGGCCGGGAACCGACCGTCGAGCAAGGAGCGTGATCGCATGACCCAACAGGAGAGCATCGAGTACCTGTTCACCTCGGAGTCGGTGACCGAGGGCCACCCCGACAAGATGGCCGATCAGATCTCTGACGCGGTGCTCGACGCCGCGCTGACGATGGACCCGAACTCGCGGGTGGCCTGCGAGACGCTGATCACCACCGGGATGGTCGTGCTCGCCGGGGAGATCACCACACCGGGCACGCTGGACTACACCCAGATCGTGCGCGACACCATCTGCCGGATCGGTTACGACAACGGCAGCTTCGGCTTCGACGGGCACAGCTGCGCGGTGCTGACCGCATTGGACAAGCAGTCCCCGGACATCGCCCAAGGTGTCGATATGGCGGCGGAACGGCGCGGGAAATTGTCCGAGGACGAGCTGGACAGCGCCGGTGCGGGTGATCAGGGGATGATGTTCGGGTATGCCACGAACGAGACCCCCGAGCTGATGCCGATGCCGATCGCGCTGGCGCACCGGCTGTCCAAGCGGTTGGCGACGGTGCGCAAGGACGGCACGCTGCCTTACCTGCGGCCCGACGGCAAGACCCAGGTCACCGTGCGTTACCGGGATCATGTTCCGATCGGGGTGGAGAAGGTGTTGATCTCCACCCAGCACGCCGAAGAGGTCACCTCAGAGCAGATCCGGATGGACCTGTGGAGGCACGTGGTGCTCGCGGTGCTGCCCGCCGACTTCTACAGCGAGGCTGAGCTGGCGCGCAACCTGTTCGTCAACCCGACCGGGCGGTTCGTGATCGGCGGTCCGGTCGGCGATGCCGGGCTGACCGGCCGCAAGATCATCGTGGACACCTACGGCGGATTCTCCCGGCACGGTGGCGGCGCGTTCTCCGGCAAGGACCCGTCCAAGGTGGACCGCTCCGCGGCATACGCGGCCCGCTACGTGGCCAAGAACGTCGTGGCCGCCGGCCTGGCGGACCGGGTCGAGGTGCAGGTGGCCTACGCGATCGGGGTTGCCCGGCCGCTGTCGGTGTTCGTGGAGACCTTCGGCACCGAACAGGTGTCCCGTTCGACCATCGAGAAGCTGGTGGGTGAGCACTTCGACCTGCGCCCGGCGGCCTTCCGCCGGTACCTGGGATTGCACCGGCCGATCTACGCTAAGACTGCCGCCTACGGCCACTTCGGACGCGACGATCCCGATTTCACCTGGGAGCGTACCGACAAGGCGGCGGAACTGCGCGAGTCCGCCGGGTTGCCGGCCAGCGCGCAGCCGGCAGCAGTCTGAAAGGGAGGCTAAAGTGGGCATCATTGTCACCGGGTCTATCGCCACTGACCACCTGGCCGTGTTCCCGGGCCGGTTCGTCGAGCAGATCCTGCCCGATCAGCTGGAGAACCTGTCGGTGTCCTTCCTGGTGGAGGACCTGGCGATTCGCCGCGGCGGGGCGGCCGCCAACATCGCGTTCAACCTGGGCTGTCTCGGGTTGGCGCCCGCGCTGGTGGGCGCGGTCGGTGCCGACTTCGCCGAGTACGGTCAATGGCTGTCGGCGCACGGGGTGGACACCAGCGCGGTGCACGTCTCGAAGACCAAGCACACCGCCCGGTTCCTGTGCACCACCGATTCCGACCAGAACCAGATAGCGTCGTTCTACGCCGGCGCGATGAGTGAGGCCCGCGACATCGAGCTCAAACCGATCGTGGACCGCTTGGGGGGTACCGATCTGGTGGTGGTCGGCCCGAGCGACCCGGCGGCCATGCTGCGACACACCCAGGAGTGCCGGGAGCTGGGCTATCCGTTCGCCGCGGACCCCTCCCAGCAGCTTTCCTCGCTCGACGGCGAGGCGATCACGCAACTGGTCGCCGGCGCGGCCTACCTGTTCACCAACACCTACGAGCGTGGCCTGCTCGAACTAAGGACCGGTTGGGGTGAGGACGACGTCCTGGAGCGGGTGGGCGTTTCGGTGATGACCCGGGGCGCCAAGGGAGTGACCGTGCAACGGCCGGGCGAACCGGTCATCTCGGTGACACCGCCCCACGAGCTGGCCAAGGCCGATCCCACCGGCGTGGGTGACGCGTTTCGGGCTGGCTTCCTCGCCGGCGTCCACTGGGGAGTGGGTGACGAGCGAGCGGCTCAGCTCGGCTGCATGCTGGCCACCCTGGTGATCGAATCGGTCGGCACCCAGGAGCACAAGTTCGAGCCTGAGACGTTCATGGAGCGGTTCAGCGAAGCTTACGGACCCGACAGCGCGGCCGAGGTAGCCGACCACATAAACGCGTGACTGACCCACTTGACGAGAAGGAGTGCATTTCGATGACGATGGCGCCGGCCGCTGAGAAGAAACTACAGACTCGCGCTGGTATTGACTTCGCTGTGGCTGATCTGGGGCTGGCCGAGTTCGGCCGTAACGAGATCCGATTGGCGCAGCATGAGATGCCGGGTTTGATGGCGTTGCGGCGGGAGTATGCGGACGTGTTCCCGCTGCGCGGGGCACGAATTTCGGGGTCGTTGCACATGACCGTGCAGACGGCGGTGCTGATCGAGACCCTGGTCAGTCTCGGCGCTGAGGTCCGGTGGGCGTCGTGCAACATCTTCTCCACCCAGGATCATTCCGCGGCGGCAGTGGTGGTGGGTCCGTATGGCACTGCGGAGGAGCCACAGGGGGTGCCGTGCTTCGCCTGGAAGGGCGAGACGCTGGAGGAGTACTGGTGGTGCACCGAGCGGATGCTGACCTGGCCCGACGGGGCCGGGCCGAACATGATCCTCGACGACGGCGGAGACGCCACCATGATGGTGCACAAGGCGACGACCTTCGAGAAGGCCGGCGTGGTGCCCGCCCCGGACGAGAACGACTCGGACGAGTGGAAGGTGTTCCTGGACGTGCTGCGGGCCTCGCTGACCGTTACCCCTGGGAAGTGGACGACGATCGGTGAGGGCATCCGCGGGGTGACCGAAGAGACGACCACAGGTGTGCACCGGTTGTATCAGTTAGCCGCGGCGGGGCAGCTGTTGTTCCCGGCGATCAACGTCAACGATTCGGTGACGAAGTCGAAGTTCGACAACAAGTACGGGTGCCGGCATTCGCTGGTGGACGGGATCAACCGGGCCGTGGATGTGTTGATCGCCGGGAAATTGTGCGTGGTATGTGGATATGGGGACGTGGGCAAGGGGTGCTCGGAATCGCTGCGCGGGCAAGGCGCTCGGGTGGTGGTGGCCGAGGTCGACCCGATCTGCGCCTTGCAGGCGATGATGGATGGCTTCACCGTTGACACCCTGGACAACGTAGTGGGCCGCGCGGACATCATCATCACCGCCACCGGAAACAAGGACATCGTGACCGTCGACCATATGTCGAGGATGAAACACCAGGCGATCCTGGGCAATATTGGGCACTTCGACAACGAGATAGACATGGCCGGGTTGGAGCGCCGGTCGGGGGCCCGCCGGTTGGTGATCAAGCCACAGGTCGATGAATGGACCTTCAAGGACGGGCATTCGATCATCCTGCTGTCCGAGGGACGGTTGCTGAACCTGGGCAATGCCACCGGGCACCCCAGCTTTGTGATGTCGAACTCGTTCTCCAACCAGGTGATCGCCCAGGTCGAGTTGTTCACCAAGTATCAGGAATACGACCGCGAGGTCTACACCCTGCCCAAGGTGCTCGACGAGAAGGTGGCCCGGATCCACGTCGAGGCGCTCGGCGGTGAGCTCACCAAGCTGACCAAAGAGCAGGCCGAGTACATCGACGTCGACGTCGAGGGGCCCTACAAACCGGCCCACTACCGGTATTAAACAGCTCGTGAGTGGCGTTGAGTGCCATAACACTGTTTCCCACTCACGAGCTACGGAGGCACGATGGCTTTTCCTAGCGATCTTGAGATCGCCCGCGGCGCCACTTTGACGCCGCTGGTGGAGATCGGTGCCGCGATGGGGCTGGGGTCCCACCTGCTCGAGCCCTATGGCGAGCACGTCATGAAGGTCAAGACAGCGGCCATCGATGAGCTGGCGCAGGCCCCCCGGGCCAAGTACGTGGTCGTTACAGCCATCACTCCGACCCCGCTCGGCGAGGGCAAGACGACCACCACTGTCGGGCTGGGCCAGGGTTTCGCGCATATCGGCAAGCGGGCCATTGTCGCGATCCGGCAGCCCTCGATGGGGCCCACGTTCGGGATCAAGGGTGGGGCGGCGGGTGGTGGCTACAGCCAGGTCGTGCCCATGGAGACGCTCAACCTGCATCTCACCGGGGACATGCACGCGGTGACCGCCGCGCACAACCTGCTGGCCGCGATGGTCGACAACCAGCTGCAGCAGCGCGATGGCGTCGATCTCGATCCGCACAGCATCACCTGGAACCGGGTGCTCGACGTCAACGACCGGGCCTTGCGCAACATCGTGATCGGGCTCGGACATCGGGCCGATGGCACTCCCAGGCAGAGCGGGTTCGACATCACCGCGGCCAGCGAGGTGATGGCGGTGCTCGCGCTGTCCACGTCGCTGCAGGACATGCGGTCGAGGCTGGGCCGGATCGTGGTCGGCCAGACACCCGGTGGGGAGCCGGTGACGGCGGAGGACCTGCACGCCGCCGGGGCGATGACGGTGATCATGCGTGAGGCGATCAAGCCCAACCTGCTGCAGACGCTGGAGGGCACCCCGGTGCTGGTGCACGCCGGGCCGTTCGGCAACATCGCGCACGGCAACTCATCGGTGATCGCCGATCTCATCGGCATCCACTGCGGTGACTACCTGGTTACCGAAGCCGGCTTCGGGGCCGACATGGGCGCCGAGCGCTTCTTCAACATCAAGTGTCGCGCCTCAGGGCTGCGCCCGGACGCCGCTGTACTGGTGGCGACGGTTCGTGCGCTCAAGGCGCATTCCGGCCGGTACAAGGTCACCGCTGGGCGCCCGCTGCCCGAAGACATGCTGGCGGAGAGTCCTGACGACGTGCATGCCGGCGCGGCCAACCTGCGCAAGCAGATCGAGAACGTGCGGATTCACGGCGTCGCACCGGTGGTAGCGATCAACGCCTTCCCCACCGATCATCCCTCCGAGCACGCCGCCATCCGTGAGATCGCCGACGGCATGGGAGCCCGTTCGGCGTTGTGCACGCACTTCGCCGAGGGCGGCAAGGGGGCCGCTGAACTCGCCGCCGCGGTCGCCGAGGCAGCCGAAGAGCCGTCGCAGTTCGCCTTCCTGTATTCCAATGACGCGACGCTGCGGGAGAAGATCCTGACCGTGGCGTTGCGGGTATACGGGGCGCAGGGCGTCGAGTACGACTTCAAGGCCTCCCGGCAGCTGGAAAGCTACGAGCGCAACGGCTTCGGGAAGCTGCCGGTGTGCATCGCCAAGACGCACCTGTCGATCTCGTCGGATCCGGCGCTCAAGGGCGCTCCCACCGGATGGGTGCTGCCGGTGCGGGAGGCGCGGGCCTCGGTGGGTGCCGGGTTCATCTACCCGATCTGTGGCGATATGCGCACCATGCCGGGTTTGAGCGCCAACCCCGCCGCGACCCGCATCGACATCGACTCCCGAGGCGAGATCGTCGGCCTGTCGTGATCCCTGCTCGAAGCGCACCGCTGCTCGACTGTTCGGTGGCTGACCTGCTGGATCGGCTCGCCGCGAAGCAGCCCGCGCCGGGGGGCGGCGGGGCTGCGGCGATCACCGCCGCGATGGCCGCCGGCCTGCTCGGGATGGTTGCGCGGTTTTCCACCGTGCAGCTGGTCGACTCGCCGGGCCGGGCGGCCTACGCCGACCGGGTCCGGGACCAGGTTGCGGCCCTTGCCGAGCGCGACGCCGAGGCGTACGGGGCGGTGCTCGCCGCCTTCGCGCTACCCCGCGAGCCCAACCCGGAAGTGCGCGGTCGCCAGGTCCGGCGCGCCCTGGAACGGGCCGCTCAGGTGCCGACCGAGATCGCCGAGGTGGCCAGCGGTATCGCGGTTGAGGCGGTCGAGCTCGCTGCGCGGGGCAATCCCAACCTGCGTGGCGACGCCTTCACCGCAGCGACGCTGGCCGCGGCCGCGACGCAGGCAGCCGCCGAGCTGGTCCGCATCAACGTCGAGCTCGGCAAGCTCGGTGGTGACCTGGCCGACCGCGCCGCGCACGCCGCCGACATCGCTGCCAACGCGGTCGCCGTGCTCAGCTCGTGACCCAGGATGGGCAACTCGTTCGCCTCATTACCATCGTCCCCCACTTGGTAGAAGAGGGCCGATAACACCGTGGCGTCGGCGTGCCGAGCCAGCGCGTGCGCCTGGCAGGTGCTCGTCGGTGTCGTCTAGGCCAGTCACCAGTGGATGCGGGCACAAGATCGTCCGGCTATGCGCGTGGGGGGACACTCATCAGCGAGGTCGCCGTACAGCTGATTGATCTGGGCAGCTCATTGACTCCGCGGCGGCCACCGATCCTGATATGGCAACCCTGCTCCGGGACCGCGACGGCGAGCGCCTCGACCGCGTGCAGTACCACGCCCCGGTTCCCCCGATCGCGCGCCGCCGAGGCCATACGCCCATCCGGCTCAGCTCACTAGTCCGAAAGGCTGCTAACACTCCGCTCCGCGCGGACGATGATGAACGTGCAGGCCGTGAATTCCGAGGCACCGACGTCGTCAGCGTCGCCGGCCACCTGGCGTGCCGGCCTTGCTGGCGTCTGAAGATCAGCAGCTATGTCGGCGACCGGACATGTCAATATCGGAGTGTAAGTCACTGCCGAAGTGGGTCGCGGAGTGGTCGACTCATGGAATCTATAGTTTTCGGGGGAATGAACTCTGGGTGCCCGCGGGCGTCGAGTTGGATGTGCCATTTTTGACGGTGGACGATGGTGTGGTGATATTCGCACAGCAGGCACATATTGTGCAGCGCTGTCTCGCCTAGATCGAGCCAGCTCCGAATGTGGTGGGCATGGCAGTAACGGGGTGACCGCGTGCACGCGGGAAAGGCGCAACCTTGGTCGCGTTGGCCTAAGGCATCCCGGAGCGCGGCGGTGGCCAGGCGTTGCTGGCGCCCGACGTCCAGCGGCATCGAGTCGCTGCCCAGGACCATGGGCACGACACCGCAGTCGCAGGCCAGCCGGCGGGCTTCGGCGGCGGACAGTCGGCCGCCGGTGTCGAGCAGGGCTGAACCGAGTCCGTCAATCAGGTCGTTGAGTCCCATGGTGAGCACCAGGTGCGGGCGTTGCCCACCGCGGGTGGGCAGGTCCCCGTCGTCGAGGTTGCGGGTCATGGCCTCGACGACGGCGTCGGCGTTGCGGCGGTCGATGCTGCGCCCATCCGGCACCCCGTCGATCGGGGCGCGGCGGGCGTTGAGGGAGTTCAGGACTTCCAGTACCCGGGCGCCGCCTTCGGGGTCCAGCCGCCCGTTGAGATTGACGGTGCCGTCGGCGCCGGTACGCACCCGCAGCTCACGGGTAGTCTCGGGGTCCTCGACGGGTGGGTCGCCGTCGGGGTCGAGGTGGGCGAGCAGGCGCTCGCCGATGCGGGCCAGCCCGGCGGGATCGAACCGGCGTGCGGCGTGCGCCAGAGACTGCTCGGCCTGGGCGGTGGCCTCGGGGTGGATGCCGGACGGGATGCGGCGCATGATCGCGGTAATCACCCGCAGTTGCCCGGGAGAGATGACGCCGGCGGCGAGTTCGGCGGCGGTGGCGGGTAGCGCCGGAGGTAGCGCTTCTCCGGTCAGCGACCGGCGCGGGGTCAGCAGCTGTGCTTGCTCGGCGCGGGCACCGGCCTCGCCCTTGGAGAGGTTGAGGACCCCAGCCAGCAGCTGTGCGGTGGTGCTGAACCCGGTGACCGCTCCGGGCTTCTCCTGATCGAGTGCGGCGACCACACCCAAGACCCGCGCATAACAACGTCGCCAGTCGGCTTCGGCGTCACGCAGCTTATCAAGCAACCCGTCGATACGGGTCTGGCTGCGATCCTCCACCCTGGTCACCCGCTTATTGTCGTAGCGAGCACCGACAGCCTCGGCGCTGACGACCGAGACTGGCAGAAACTGACTTCGCCGCAACCCGGCCGATCGCTGGCGATAGCGCAACGGCTGGCGACTATGTGGCCCCGCGCGCTGCCCCAACGCAGGTTAGCGGGGACTGCGCCATCTCGGTGTGCCACGTTCGGAGAGCGCGCGGCGAACGACCTACAGACCCACGCCTACGGCGGTCCCGACGGTCATGTCAGGAAGATGCACGTAGCGATAAATGAAGTTTGGGGGGAGTACTTTCCGAACTTCGACGAGCCGGCTCTGGTCGCAGGACGCGAGGGAAGGTGTTCGAATGGCAAACCTTGGAACGTTAGCCATCCGGTTTGGTCGGCGAGTTGTGCACGTTGATCCGCTCCTTGCGGAGCTGAGAGGCGACGTGGTGTGCGCGGAGCTTTTGGACTGGCGCGTCGAGCCGGCGACCGAGTTGATCGCTGAGCGCCCGCGACAACCACACAAGCTCAGCGGGGTCAGGCTGGCAGACGCCTACACCTGCGCGTTGCGCGGTTATGCAGCAGTCCATTGTGCATCCGCGGAACAGCTGAACGACGGCGATCTCGCCATGGCCACAGGCGACTGGAAACTGCGCGATGCATGCATCGCTGGGCATGGCGACCGCTGACGTCTTCGCCTCGGGCTGATCAACGCTCTGCTGAGACGGGCACGCGCAACCGCACCACGGTCCCGCGGCCCGGGGCGCTGTCGGCGGTGAGTTGGCCGCCTAGTAGCTCGGCGCGCTGCTGCATGCCGGGCAGGCCGTAGCCCACCGGCCCGGCTCGCTCGGCAGTGGCGGCCGGGTCGAAACCGACGCCGTCGTCGGAGATCTCGAGCACGACCGCGCCGGCGGCCACCGACAGTCGCAGCTGAACATGCTCAGCGCTGGCGTGCTTCAGCACGTTCTGCAGCGCCTCTTGAGCGATCCGGTAGACCGCGGTCTCAGCGTGCTCGGGCAGGTTGGTCATCACGGTGTCTACTGCGACGTTGGGTAGCGGGATGGAACGCGCGAGGCTCTCCAGGCTTGCGGCCAGCCCGAGGTCATCCAGCACCGGCGGGCGCAATCCTGCGATTGCGAGCCGGGTCTCGTCCAACGCGCCCGCGGCGAGTTCCTGGGCGCGGGCGATCTGCTCGGCGGCGCTGACCGGGTCGGAGGCGACCGCGTCCGCCGCCGCGGAGAGATGAAAGGACAGGCTGACGATGCGCTGGCTGATGCCGTCGTGGATCTCACCGGCGAGCTGGCGTCGCTCGGTTTCGCCCAGCAGCACGATCTGCTCGGCGAATCGCTCCATCGCCTCCTCACGCTCAGCCAGCCTGCTGTGCAGGCTGGCGTTCTCGATAGCCCCTGCCATTAGACCCGCCACCGTGCTCAGCAACTCGACATCGGCCTGGGTGAATTCGCGGCGGTCGCGGGTATGCACGTTGAGCACCCCAACGAGATCGCCGGGACGAGTGATCATCGGCACCGAGGCCATTGACGTGAAGTCTTCCCCGCGCAGTTCGGGGATGTAGAGGTAGCGCGGGTCCGCGCGCTTGTTATCGGTGATCACTGCTGGCGCGCAGTGCGCGGCGACCCACCCGGATACCCCATCGCCCAGTGACAGCTCGATGTGCCGGGCGAACTGATCGAAGGGGGGCGTGGCGCCGCGCAGCTGTAGCCGTCCGCGTGGCTTGTCCAGCAGATGTACGAAGCAGACGTCGGTGGAGGTCGTTTCCGTGATCAGATCGGCTACCCGCTGAACGACGACGTCCAGGTCCAGACCCGCCGACAGGATCTCGATCACGCGGTGTAGCAGCTGGGCATCGGAATCGGCGTCGGCCAGGCCCAGCCGCGAGTGGATCATTGGAACACTCCCTCCCGCAGGGCCGCGGCGACCGCGCCGGAGCGGTCCGGGACGCTCAGCTTGCGGTAGATACCGCGAGCGTGGGTCTTGACAGTCTCCTCGCTGACGGTGAGCCGCCCGGCGATGGCGCGGTTGGTCAGGCCGGCCACCATCAGGGCGAGTACCTCGCTCTCGCGCTGGGTCAGCCCGAGATGCGCCCCGGGCCAGAACTCCCCGCCGCGCAGATGAGCCACCGACATCGCGACCTTCGTCGCTAGGCTGGGGTCGATCAGGACCTCGCCCTGGTGGATCCGCTGCAGGTGATCCACCAGTTCCGCGCCGCGCACCCGCTTGAGCAGGAAACCGGCCGCACCGAGCCGTAGCGCCTGGTAGAGGTACTGCTCATCGTCGTAGACAGTCAGGAACACGACCTTGCAACGGGATCGCCGCTTGCGGATCTCGGCGCACAGATCCAGCCCGCTGGAGCCCCGCAACCGGACGTCGAGCAAGGTGATATCGGGCTCCTGCCCAGTGATGATCTTTAATGCGAACTCCGGTTCGGTGGCCTCACCGACGATCTCCACCTGGTCGGAATAGACAGCCAGCATCGCCCGAAGCCCGTCGAGCACCATTTGATGGTCATCCACAACAACCACTCGCAACGGGCCCGTTGGCCTGCTCATGGCAGCAGCCTACGCACTGCCGGTAGTGGCGCGGGAACCTGCGAGGTACCGCCGCCCCCTCAGATCGGCCGCAGGTAGCAAACTCAGCGGCGAGTACAATGAGTTAATTGTCCTCCCGAGGGTTGGTCATGGTGCCTCAGATACCCGAGATATCCGCTGACGAGGTCGTCGTCGTCATTGTGGATCCCGAGAGCGGTCGTGAGCGGGTGATGCGAGCGGCGTATGACCTGTTCAGCCGCCAGGGCACCCGCACTGTCGGGGTGGACGCGGTGATCGGTGAAGCGGGCGTCGCGAAGATGACGCTGTACCGGAACTTCGCGTCCAAAGATGATCTTATCTTAGCCTTCCTCGAGCGTCGCGAAATGCTCTGGACCATGGGCTGGGTGCGGGCTGAATCGCAGCGCCGGGGCGATACTCCGGTGCAGCGCCTGCTGGCCATCTTCGAGATCTTCGGTGAGTGGTTCGGCCGCCCGGACTTCGAGGGCTGCTCCTTTATTACCACGCTGCTCGAGGTGACCAACCGGGACAGCGCGGTTCGGCGGGCCAGCGTCCAGCACCTGGCGAACATCCGCGGTTACCTCTGTGAGCTTGCGGCGCAAGCGGGCGTGGCGGATCCCGATTCGTTCGCCCGCCAGTGGCACATCCTGATGAAGGGATCGATCATAGCCGGGGCTGAGGGTGACACCCAAGCCGCCGCACGGGCCCGCGAGCTCGGCATTCTCCTGCTCAATAAGCACGGACTCGCCGCCGAATAGCCGGGAGGATTGGCGACCAGGAGGCGAGCAGGTGGACTCTCCGGAGCTCGTCCACGGCAGCCACAAGCTGCCCGGATGCTGCACCTACACACCAACACCGTCGCCTACCGCGTCGCCCGCATCGAAGCGATCACCGGCCTTGCTCTCGGTGATCCGGATGACCGGCTGGTCGTACACGTCGCCGTCAAGATCATCGAGTCCCAGGGGTCCGCTGGGACGTAGCCCAAATGGTCAGTGTCGTGCGGGGCGCAGGGAGCCGATTACCAGCAACAGTCCGACGATCAGGGCCAGCGCGGCGAGGACCCAGCGGCCATCGACGTCGGGTAGCCAGGCGACGCCGCCGAGCAGCGCGGTGACCGCGATTCCCAGCGAGGCCAGCCCGGCGACCAGCGTGAGCAGGTCTGGCCCGCGCCGGGGGGTCAGTGCGCTCGGCTCGCCGTCGCGGCGCGGTCTTGGGTCAGTCGCTGGGTCAGTAGCCGGATCAGTCGCCTCGTTCATGATGCGCGCTCCACGTGTACTTCGCCGACACCGGCGTGCACGTCCAGAATCACTTTGCCACCGCCAGGACCGTCGAGTCCGTTGTCGGTCACGTCCACCCGGTCAGCGCCGGTCCGACCGAGGCAGTCGACCTGCCCGACCTGGCTCTGGCAGCTCACCTGGGCGTCGACGTTCGGGGGCAGCGTGACATGGGTCTCTCCGACCCCCACGTTGACGCTGGTCTTCACGGTCTGGCCTTGGGCCAACTGCAACCCCGTGAGGTCCAGGCGACCGTTGCCCAGGGTGACCCCATAGTGCGGCTGCACCTCGGCGACCGTGGCCGGGTCCCAATAGCTACCCCCGACCTTGAAGCCAGCCGCTGGTGCAGCGTGCAGCACCCAGGTGAGCAGGGCCAGCGGGATGGCGAGAAGGATCAGCCCCCGACCGCTCTGCATGAATGAGCCCACGACCAGGCCGAGCCCGACTACACCCAGCAGAAGCGCGGCGATCCCGGCGGCCGAGAGCCCAGGTGCGAACGCCACCGCGAGACCGCCGGTCAGCAGCGCAAGCCCGAGCGTGATCGGGGTGACCTTGGATCGGGCACCTCGCGGCGGCGTGGCGTGCGCCTGCGGCGCTGAGGGTTCCGGTAGATCCCAGGCGAACGGCGCGGCGCCCAGCGGGTCCCACGCCGGTGGAGCCGGCTGGTCGGCCGTTGTGTCCCTAGCCGGTGCGGCCGTACCTGTGGTCGTTGCGGGTTCGGTCGGGGCCGGTGTCGTTGGGGATGGCCGCGGCATCCCCGGAATCTCGCCTAGGGCGGCCCGAGAGCGGTGCAGCAGCACCAGCGTCCCCAAGGCGACGAGAAGCCCCAGCACGCCTGACGCGCGGCCACCCAGCACTGCCCCGGTAGCTGGAATCAGAAGCAGAACGAGCAGGATGGTCAGCGCCGCGGACATCGAGCTGCGTCCTCGTCCGACGATTCGCTCGGCGCCGGAGGCCTCGTCACCCTCGACGGGCAGCAGCAGCCAACCCAGCAGGTACAGCAGCACTCCTGAGCCACCGACCACGGTGGCCACCACGAATGCCACCCGAACCAGCACCGGGTCGATGGCATAGCGCCGACTGATCGCCGCGGCGACGCCGGCGACCTTCCGGTCGTTGGCTCGCCGGCGCGGTCTAGTGGCCCAGAAATCCCGCGCCAAGTCCCGCGCCGTGTCCTGCACATTGATGTCGCTCACGTCATTGAGCCTGACGTTGTCCGACGGCGAGCACCATCAGGGGTCACCCTGATCCGCCCCGGATCGGGGGACACCAGGGGTGACCCTGATACCCCTGGCGCGCCACCGCGTGTGACCATGACAAGTGTGCGCACACCGGTCGATCAGGTGACCGGCCACCGGCCGCGCGCCGCGCCGGTGGCCGGGCCATCACGGTTGCACCGGCACCGGGCTGACCGGGTCATCGCTGGGGTATCCAGCGGGATCGCCGAGCACCTCGGTATGCCGGTGCTGTGGGTGCGGGTGATCTTCGTGGCACTCGGCGGCCTTGGCGGCGCCGGTCTGATCGGTTACGCGCTGCTGTGGGCGTTCCTGCCGGCGACCGAGGCAGGAGCGCGGCGACCGAGTACCACACGGGACAGGCAGCAGGCGGTCGGTCTGGTCCTGCTCGGCGGCGGTTTGGCACTGGCCGGGGCTGCGTGGGGCACCGCGTGGGGTGGCTGGGTGACCGGACCGCTGGGGGTCGCCCTGGTCGGTGCCGGCGTGGTGTGGCGGGAGGCGGATGCCGGCCAGCGGACCCGCTGGCGCAGTGGTGCGGGGGCTGTGTCGGGTGTGTTTTTCGGGGGCGGGCGGATGGCGCTGCTCCGGGTGCTCGCCGGGATCGCTCTGGTGACCAGCGGGATCGCGGTGTTCCTGCTCAACCAGGGCGACCTGGGTCAGTTGCGGTTCGCCCTGCTGGCCGCCGCCGCGACCCTGGTCGGGGTGGCCGTGCTGACGGTGCCCTGGTGGTTGCGGTTGATGCGCGCATTGGGCGAGGAACGGCGGGCCCGGATCCGCACCGAGGAGCGCGCGGAAATCGCCGCGCACCTGCACGACTCTGTACTGCAGACGCTCGCGCTGATCCAGCAGCAGTCCGACTCGGCCCGTGAGGTCCGCCGGCTGGCCCGCGGTCAGGAGCGGGAGCTTCGCTCCTGGCTCTACGGACCGCAGGGCTACGGGACGGTGGCGCAGGCTCGCGCCGACGGCCACACCGAGGCGCCGGCCTTTGCCGCGACGCTGCACGCTGCGGCCGGCGAGGTGGAGGACACTTACGCGGTGAGCATGCAGGTCGTCGTGGTGGGCGACTGCGCCGTGGAGGAATCACTGCTCCCATTGGTGCAGGCCAGCCGGGAGGCGATGGTCAATGCGGCCAAACACGCCGGGGTCGCCGAGGTCAGCGTGTATGCCGAGGTCGAGCCCGGGCAGGTGCATGTTTTCGTCCGAGACCGGGGCGCTGGGTTCGATCCGGCGGCCGTCGATGCCGATCGACACGGGTTGGCGGACTCGATCCGCGGCAGGATGCAACGCCACGGGGGTACCGTGACGCTACGTACCGCGCCCGGTGAAGGCACCGAGGTCCAGCTGGCCGTCGCTCGCCGGAAGGGCGGAGAAGAGGCATGACTGCCGAGATGAGCGGGGACCGTGCTATCCGGGTATTTCTGGTGGATGACCACGCATTGTTTCGCACCGGGGTGAAGGCCGAGCTGGCCCGCGCCGGTGCCGACCCGGACGGGGCTCCGGTCGTCGTGGTGGGCGAAGGTGGATCGGTGCAAGAGGCGGTCACCGGGATCGGGCACCTGCGCCCCGATGTCGTACTGCTCGACGTCCATATGCCTGATGGGGGCGGCGCGGAGGTGCTGCGCCGGCTCCGCCCCGAAGCGCCCGACGTGGTGTTCCTCGCGTTGTCGGTGTCCGACGCGGCCGAGGACGTGATCGCGGTGATCCGGGCTGGAGCCCGCGGGTACGTCACCAAGACGATCTCCGGACGGGACTTGGCAACGGCGGTGCGCCGGGTGCACGCGGGCGATCCGGTGTTCTCCCCGCGACTGGCCGGTTTCGTCCTCGACGCCTTCGCTCAACGGCCCGGGGCGGCGCCGGTCGGCGATCCGGAGGTGGATCTGCTCACTCCCCGAGAGCGCGACGTGCTGCGTCTGCTGGCCCGCGGCTACGCCTACAAAGAGATTGCCGCAGAGCTGTTCATCTCGATCAAGACAGTGGAGACTCACGTCTCGTCAGTACTGCGCAAGACCCAGCTGTCCAACCGCTACGAACTGTCCCGCTGGGCCACCGACCGCCGCCTGGTATAGCCGCGTTCTGCCCCCCGGTCAGCGGTGGGGGTGCGCGGCGGTGAGCGTCACGCCGCTGATCCTGGCGGCCGATTGGATCAGCACCCTGCCGTCGGGTGAGGTGGCCATGGTGAGCCGGTAACGTTCCAAGGTTCGGTTCCGGTTCGTGGGCTCGAACACCAGGTTCAACAGCACGGTGTCGCCCTGCACGGCAACCGGCCCGCGGATGCTCAGTCGGTTGATCCCGTTCCAGAAGTCGTTGTACTGCTGGAAACCCTGGGCGCGTTGCGCAGTTCCGAGGTACTGCCATGCCGCGGTGGTGTCCTGTGGTAGCAAGCCGTAGTAGGTGCGGACCGTCTGCTCCAGCTGCGCTGGTTGCGCTTGGGCTGGTGGTGACGGCGCAGCCGGTAACGGGTTGGGTAGAGCACCGACGTCGGGTACCTGGGGTGTTGCGGGTGTGGCTACCGCGAGCTGGCCGCGACCGGCGGTGGGCACGGCCACGTTCGAGACCACGCCAAGCGCGACGGCGAGCACGACAAGGCAACCGGCGGCTGCGAACAGCACCGCGGGTCGCCGCCACCAGAGGCCCCCGTGGGTCGCGGGTCTCCTCCTTGCCGCAACGCCTCGCGGCGGGCTGGCGGGCAGGTCCACCGCGGTCAGCATCGACGAGACAAGGGCAGCGGGGGTATGGGTGCGCAACGGCCGGGACCTCGGCGGTCCAGTCGTGGAGCGATTGGCCACCGTGCCGAGCGCCGCCACCGCCTGCGCCATTGTGGGACGCGCCGCTGGGTCGTCCGCCAGCAACTGCATCAGGACGGCCGATAACGGCCCGGCTTGCTGCGCAGGCCGTACCCGGCCTTCGGCGACGGTGCGCAGCATCGCCAGGGCATTGTCGTCCACCCCGAAGGGCGGTACGCCCTCCACCGCGACGTAGAGGGTGGAGCCGAGGGAGAATACGTCGCTCGCGGGCCCCGGCGCCTCACCGCGAGCCACCTCGGGAGCGAAGTAGGCGGGGGTACCCGCCAGCACGCCTGTGCTCGTCACCGTGGCGTCCCAGCTTGCCCGGGATATCCCGAAATCGGTGATCTTGGCGATCCCGTCCGGACCGAGCAGCACGTTTCCCGGCTTGACATCCCGGTGCACGATTCCCGCTTCGTGGGCCGCGGTGAGGGCGGTGGCGACCTGCTGGCCGATCCTGGCCGCCTCCTGGGGCGCAAGCGTCCCATACTCGGCGAGAACCGCGGCGAGGCTGCGCGAGGGCAGGTACTCCATCACCAGCCAGGGCACCAGCTGGCTGCCGGCGCCGGTGCCGATGTCGAGAGCCACGTCGTAGACGCAGATTGCGTGCGGATGCTGCAATCGAGCCGCGATGCGACCCTCGCGCATCGCCCGGTCCGTGGCCGTCTGGGCATCCGCCTGCGCCAGACCGGGCGCGATCAGCAGCTCTTTGAGGGCTACCGTGCGGTTGAGCCGCTCGTCGTGCGCTTGCCAGACCGCGCCCATCGCGCCAGTGGCGATCCGTTGGTCGAGCCGGTAGCGACCGGCGACGAGCCGGCTATCGGGGTTCACCTATTGCCCTCCTCGCTCACCACTCCAGGCTAGGCCCTTCGCTGCCCGACCAACCTGTCCTCGCCAGGGGCGTCGGTGTCCGGTAGCTCCAGCAGGACGGGCGGTGGCCGCCGACTACCGCCCAGCAGGTCAGCCGCCGCTGCGGTAGCGGGTCCGGGTGCTCTGCAGCGCCTGGTAACCCACCATGCCGCTACCGGCCCCGGCCAGGATGGCCAGGATGTCGGCAGCTGGGCCGCCGGTGGCGAGCAACAGCGCGAGTAGCGATACGCCGAGGGTGACCGCGGCCACCGGAACCCGGCTGCGGACGTACTGGTTGACCGGTTCGCCGCCGGACCGCCGGTTGGCCGCGGCCCCGAGCATCGCGAGGTATCCGCCGTGGGCAACCGCGGCAAGCAACCCGGCCAGCGCGGCGAGGACAGCAATCAGATTGAGCACCATGTAGCCAGTGTGCCTCTATGGGCGAGGGAAGTGCCGCGGTGCTCAGGTTCTCAAGGTGCCCAGGTTCTCCAAGGTGCTCAGTGGCCGAGCCGACCGCGCCCGAGGCGCAGCAGCAGCATCGCCAGCTCATGGCCCTCTGCGCCCAGCTCGCGGTAGCGGGCCAGGACGGCCATCTCTCGGCCGTGCACCACTCGCGGACCGCCGGCGGCTCGGCGGGCGGCGCCGATCGCCTGGGATACCGCGGTTCGTCGCTGCACCAGCCGCAGGATCTCGGCGTCGAGGTAGTCGATCTCGGTGCGTAGCGCGCCGAGGTCGGTTGCGGTGTCGTCCCCGCCGTCGGTCTGACGGTCGTCGACCTGGGGGGCTGTCGCGCTGGTCGCGTGTTGCGACATCTCGGTTGTCTCCCGATTCTGTCCCGGACCCGCGTTTCCCGGCAGCAACAACGCCCCGGGTCCGTGGACTCCGGGGCGTCGTGGTGGTCTGTGTGTGAGCGTCACACCATCACGGGCACCGGAACCGATACCCGTAGAAAAAGCGGTGACGACTTATCACGACACGAAGTCTGCCACGTTGCGGGCGCCGCCGTCCACCTTCTGCGGGTGTGAGTCCGCGCGCAGTGCGCTCTGAGAGTGACAGTGTCCCCCGGTACCGTGGTCGCCACGATGAGTGCTTCTACCGCCTCCCCGCCGCAGGACCTGACCGCCGGGCTGAACTCGCAGCAACGTGCGGCGGTGGAGCACGCCAGCTCCCCGCTGCTCATCATCGCGGGAGCGGGCTCGGGCAAGACCCGAGTGCTCGCCCACCGCATCGCCTACCTGCTCGCCCAGCGTGGCGTCACCCCCGGGCAGGTGCTGGCGATCACCTTCACGAACAAGGCCGCCGCGGAGATGCGGCAGCGGGTCACCGCGCTGGTCGGGCGGCGCGCCGCGGTGATGTGGGTGTCGACGTTCCACTCGATGTGCGTGCGAATCCTGCGCCGGGAGGCAGCGCACCTGTCCGGCTTGACGTCGAACTTCTCCATCTACGACTCTGATGACACCCGTCGCCTGATCACGATGGTGGCCCGGGACCTGGACCTGGACCCGAAGCGCTATCCCGCCCGCACCCTGGCGGCGAAGATCTCCAACCTGAAGAACGACCTGGTCGATTCCGATTCTGCGGCCGGCGCAGCGGGAAACGATCTCGAGCGCCGGGTGGTGGAGGTCTATGCCGGTTACCAGCGGCGGCTGGGCACCTCGAACGCGCTGGACTTCGACGACCTGATCATGCGCACCGTTGAGCTGCTGCAGAGCCTCCCGGATGTCGCCGAGCACTACCGGCGCCGGTTCCGTCACGTCCTGGTCGACGAGTACCAAGACACCAACCATGCGCAGTACGTGCTGATCCGGGAACTGGTTGCGCCGGTGGTCGAGGGCGAGGAGCCCGCCGAGCTGTGCGTGGTGGGTGACGCAGACCAGTCCATCTATGCCTTCCGGGGCGCCACCATCCGCAACATCGAGGAGTTCGAGCGAGACTTCCCGAACGCCCGGACGATCTTGTTGGAGCAGAACTACCGGTCCACCCAGACGATCCTGTCCGCGGCGAACGCGGTGATCGCGCGCAACTCTGGCCGGCGGGACAAGCGGTTGTGGTCGGCCGCCGGGGATGGCGAGCTTATCGTCGGCTACGTCGCTGACAACGAGCACGACGAGGCGGCGTTCGTCGCATCGGAGATCGATCAGCTGGTCGACAGCGGCGCGGCACGGTTCGGCGACGTGGCGGTGTTTTACCGGACTAACAACTCCTCGCGGGTATTCGAGGAGATGTTCATCCGGCTCGGGCTCCCTTACAAGGTCGTCGGCGGTGTGCGCTTCTATGAGCGTCGCGAGGTTCGCGACGCACTGGCCTACCTGCGGGTGCTGGACAATCCTGAGGACACTGTGTCGCTGCGCCGGATCCTCAACACGCCACGCCGAGGGATCGGCGACCGCGCGGAGGCCGTGCTGGCCACCTATGCCGAACGCGAGCAGATCTCCTTCGCCGCGGCGCTGCGGGCCACCGCAGCCGGCCAGGAGATCCCGCTGCTCAACCCGAGGTCCCGCAATGCGATCACGGCGTTCGTGGTGCTGACCGACGAGCTGCGGGAGAAGGTTGCGGCGGGCGAGGAGGTGGCGGAGGTCCTCGAGGCGGTGCTGGAGCGCACCGGCTACCGGGCCGAGCTGGACGCCTCGGAGGATCCACAGGATGGCTCCCGGCTGGACAACCTCACCGAGCTGGTGACGGTGGCGCGGGAGTTCGCCGGTGAGGCTGCGCCGATCATCCCGGTTGACGACGGTGGCGCCGAGCCGGGGTCGCTCGCCGCGTTCCTGGAGCGGGTGGCGTTGGTCGCCGACGCTGACCAGATACCGGACGACGACGCAGCGTCGAGCGGTGTAGTGACCTTGATGACCCTGCACACTGCCAAGGGCCTGGAGTTCCCGGTGGTTTTCCTCACCGGCTGGGAGGATGGGATGTTCCCGCACCTGCGCGCGCTGGGTGATCCCACCGAGCTCGCCGAGGAACGCAGACTCGCCTACGTCGGGCTGACCCGGGCCCAGCACCGGCTCTACCTGTCCCGGGCGATCACCCGCTCGGCATGGGGACAGCCGATGACCAACCCGGCGTCGCGGTTTCTGGCCGATGTGCCCGAGTCGCTGGTGACCTGGCGGCGCGAGGAACCCGGCCGCGCCGGTCCGGTCGGGCGCACGGTCTTCGGCCGTAACAGCGGTGCCGACGTCACCGGCGGTGACTCCGCGCAGGCCGGCGTGGCGGCCCAGGGTCTGCGTTCGACGCCCTTCCGCGGGTGGCAGAACACCCCCGCGCTATCGCTGGACGTGGGCGACCGGGTCACCCACGACAAGTACGGCCTGGGCACCGTGGTGGCCACCGACGGCAGCGGCCCCCGGGCCACCGCGACCATCGATTTCGGCTCGGCCGGGAAGGTCCGCCTGATGCTCATCGGCGGAGTCCCGCTAGCGAAGCTATAGTTCGGTTCTTCTAGGTCAGGCACAGGTCCAACACGGTGGTCTGGCCGTCGCACCTGTCGTGGCGTCGCGTGTTGAAGCCCGTGTGCTCGGCGTGCGCTGCCGTCTCCTCGTACTGCCCGGAATGCAGTTCCATTAGGACACGGGCATCCGGTGCGAGCCATGGTCGGGCTCCATTGGCCAGCTCGCGCACGTGGTCTCGTGCCGAGATCCAGACCACGGCGATGGTAACGAGGCGCAGGATTGTGCTCAGTCATTTGGTGCATCCCCCGCCGAGGACGTCAACCACCTAACGGGTGATCGGCAGCAGAGCTGCCCGGGCCGGCGCCGAGGTGACGGTCTCGCGGTTGTCGGGGCAGGCGGGTTTCCTCGGGCGAGGTCCGGCGCCAGCACAGCAATGCTGGCACACGCGGGCCTACCCGTCGAGCCGCAGCGGAGTGCTGCCGATCGGCGCGCCGCTGCTGCTCGACAAGGGAATCAGTGGTTATAGGCGATCGGCGAGCGGGTGACGGGCGCGCCGATCAGGTTGTTGTGCCAGATCCCATCGGCCGTCCGGTGAAGAGATCGTCTTCGGGTGTGGATGTTCCCGTGGTGTCCCGGGCTCGGATGTAGGCCTCGGTACCGAACGCGTAGCGAAACTGGCTGCCGGGGAGTTGGCCGGCCAGTGAGGAGCCGATCTGGCTGGCATGGGCGTGCAGCGCGGTCCGCTTCCGATCGACGACCTGACTGACGTCGACGATCGTCGTGATCCGCTGCTCGACCGCTTCAAATATCCGCAGGGTTTCCCCGGACGGGGCGGACCGTTGGATGCCGACTTCGGCCAACGCCTGGTTCAGTCGCTGCCAATAGCTGCTGCCGTGGGCCTTGTAGTACAGCTTTGCCACCACATGCCCGGCATCGACCGCCAATGTCGTGGCGCGGGCTGCGTGAACGTGGTCCGGATGTCGGGTGCTGTCCGGATCGCAAGTAACCACCACCTGCGGCTGATAATGGTTGATGAGTAGCGCGATCCGGCTGGCAGCATGCTCGACGGGTACGCCGCAGAACGCGTTTTGCCGGTCCTGCAGGCCCCACCCCGCCATGCCTGAGTCGTGGTAGCCGAGCAATTCGAGGTCTGATACGCCCAGGTGTTCGCAGGCGCGGCGGAGCTCACCGTGCCGGATGGCCGCCACTTCGCGAGGATCGTGGCCGCCCTGGCCTGGCTTGACGCCCCCCGGTCCGACCGAGATCCCCATCCGTACACGTGACGACGATGGTTCGCACGCCCAGCAGGGCATAGTGCGCAAGGATGCCGCCGGTCGAGGTGGACTCGTCGTCGGGACGTGCATGGACCGCCATCAACGTCAACGGTGCCGCAGCTGCGCTACTCATCAGCGGAGCATCTCACTTCTGGCTGCCGGGATTCCGGATGTCAGAGGCGCCCACTAGTCTTCGAACATATGTTCGGCTACTCTGGTGGGGGTGCGGGATGGACGAGCGGCTGAGGCGGGTCTTGCGAGAACGCGTGGAAGCGTACTTGCGCGACGTCGAGGGGATGCTTCGCGGGCCGGCGCCAGCGGCGGCCTGGCCAGCGGTGCGGGTTCGACTGCTGCCCCTCGCCGCGGGCTGGCGATCCCTTCTGGCGCAGCATGGCGCTGGTCTGCGCGGACGCTGCCGGCATTGCGATCGGTCGTTTCGCCCGGTTCGCAACCGCCGCCCGCTGTGCTCGGTGTGGCGCACAGCGCACGCCCACTTGATCGGCGGCTGGCCATCGGATGGCGGCACATGAACTGGCCAGCAATGCACTTAGAAGTCGATGCCGTGTTGGTGCAGCCAGATGATCGGGTTGATCTTTTGGCCAGCCGGGTTCCACACTTCGAAGTGCAGGTGAGGCCCGGTCGAGTTGCCCCGGTTGCCCATCTCGGCGATCTCCTGGCCCGCTCGGACCTTCTGGCCCGCCACCACGAGTGCGCGGTTGATATGCCCGTAGACGGTGGTCGTTCCATCCGAGTGCCGGATGCGTATCCACAGGCCGAAACCGCTCGCTGGTCCGGATTCCGCGACCACGCCGTCGGCTGCGGCGACGATCGGCGTCCCGATGGCGTTGGCGAGGTCGATTCCATAATGGAACACTCCCCACCGGCCGCCGAATCCCGACGTGAAGACGCCCTTCGTGGGCAGCACGAACCGAATCCTGCTGGCCTCGGCCTGCTGGGTGGCACGCTCGTCCACCAGGCGTTGCCCTTTGGCCATCGCCTGCACGGCTTCGACCGCGGCAGGGTCCGTGGATCGAGCGACCGGAAGATACTCAGGTGCAGGTGCGGGGCCACCGAGACCTATCACCGCCGACGCATCCTGCGCAGACGCCAACAAGGTGGCGTCGTGGGAGATCGTGACGGCGGCGTGGTCGATCGTCTGGCCTGCGGCCACGAAGGCGCCAGCCGCAACGGCTGCCACCACTACCCGACCTCGCGCGGTCGGGGAGGGGGCCGTGATGCGGTGCGCCACCCGGGTACTTGAGGTGCCAGGGCCCAGCGCCGCAGCAACGACCAGAGATGGTCGTTGGCCGCCTGGGGAGCGGTGTCGAGCCAAGACCTGCCTTCCCTGTCTCAGCGAGTCCGGACTGATACCGGGCGGGGGATCCCGGGGAGCTGGTGTGGACCAGCTCGCGATCGGTCGTGCTCGGACAGTGGCCGTGGACCGCGGGAACGTAACGGAGGGCGACTGGTGTGGGCAAGGCGCCGTTCCGCGATATGTCCGGCTTTATCGGCCAGCGTTGGTTCTTGCGCGCTGGGCGGTCGTTCGTTCCGGAATTACGAGGCGGAGCTGGGCGCGAGGCTGCTCACCACGGTGCGCACGACGGTTGGATCGACCGGCAGGGACAGGTGTCCCACGTCCTGGGCCTGATAGTTAGTCACGAGGAGATCCGGATGATCGAGCCTGGCGCAGCCCTTGGGTACGATCCACGCGTCCAGCTCACTCCACACAGCGACGAATCGAGTACGACACCCTGGAGACGGCGCGGCGAGCTCGGTGAGGACGCTGTAGTTAAGGCCGTACACCACGCCGAATCCGCGCTTGCGCAACGCTCTACCCAGCACCGTGAACGCTGATCGGTTGTCGGAAAAGCCGTGCACGAGCAGGATCGGCGTTCCCCCGGTTCGCACATCAGCGATGATCAGACCGCGCTCGGTGGGGGGTAAGTCGTCGGTGCGGTAGCAGTCGTAGGGGCCGCCGGGAGGTAACTGCTCGGTCAGCGCGCCCCACGGATACATCACCAGATGAGCAACCGTCACCCCGGCCTCCTGAGCCAGCCACCGAACCCCGCCAGGTCGAGCGACGGTCAGGGCCGTGTGCGACAACGTGCCCAGCGCTGTGCGCGTCGATGCCGCCAACACCTCCACCGCCTGGGAGCCGCGAATGATCAACTGGCGGGTCGCGGACTGGAGCTGACCCGCGAGGTTAACGCCCTCACAGTAATCCGGCCACGAGCTACGCTTGGCGCAATGAGCGGACGTATCCGGGTGGTCGTCGCCAAGCCGGGACTTGACGGGCACGACCGTGGCGCCAAGGTCGTCGCGCGGGCCCTGCGCGACGCGGGTATGGAGGTCGTCTACACCGGGCTGCACCAGACGCCGGAGCAGATCGTGGAAACGGTGCTCCAGGAAGACGCCGACGCGGTGGGGCTATCGGTGCTTTCCGGTGCCCACATGACGCTGTTCGCCAGGGTCATCGAGCTGTTAGAGAGCAAGGGCGCGACGGACGTGCTGGTCTTCGGCGGCGGGATCATCCCCGAGCAGGACATCCCGATGCTTACCAAGCTCGGGGTAGCCAAGGTCTTCACTCCGGGTGCTACCACCTACGAGATCGTCGACTGGGTGCGCGCCGCGCTGGCCGCTGCCCCAGTAGAGTGATCCCTCAGTAAATGATCACAGTGGAGTGATCTTCTTCACTGGTGCCGGTGGGCTGCTGGTGGGGAGCGGCTGGATAAGGTCGACCGCGTGGATTTATACGAGTACCAGGCTAGAGATCTGTTCGGCGCCCACGGTGTTCCGGTGCTGCCCGGCCGCGTCGTCACGACGAGCGAACAGGCCCGTGTCGCCGCTGCGGAGCTCGGTGGCACCGTCGTCATCAAAGCGCAGGTCAAGACCGGCGGTCGTGGCAAGGCCGGCGGCGTGCAGTTGGCCGACACGCCGCAGGAGGCGCAGCGGAAAGCGGCGGCGATCCTCGGCATGGACATCAAGGGTCACACCGTGCACCGCGTGCTGGTGACACCTGCTAGCGACATCGTTGAGGAGTACTACCTGTCGTTCATCCTCGACCGCACCCACCGCACCTTCCTCGCGATGGCCAGCGTGCAGGGTGGGATGGACATCGAGGAGGTGGCCGCGACGGCACCGGAAGCGCTGGCCAAGGTGCCGGTGGACCCGGTCGCCGGCGTCGATGCCCGCAGGGCCGCTGAGATCGTCCAGGCAGCCGGGTTCCCCGCGGAGGTGGCGCAGCCGGTGGCCGACGTTGTTCGCAGGCTGTGGGACGTCTTCGTCGCCGAGGACGCGACCCTGGTCGAGGTCAACCCGCTCGTCCGCGACCCGCAGGGGTCGATCATCGCGCTGGATGGGAAGGTCACCCTCGACGACAACGCCGGCTTCCGCCACCCCGATCACGCGGAGCTGGCCGACCCGGCCGGTCAGGACCCGCTGGAGGCCCGGGCCAAAGCCCGCAACCTCAATTACGTCAAGCTCGACGGGCAGGTCGGCATTATCGGCAATGGTGCCGGCCTGGTCATGTCCACCCTGGACGTCGTCGCCTACGCAGGCCAGGCGCACGGCGGGATGAAGCCAGCCAACTTCCTCGATATCGGCGGCGGCGCGAACGCCCAGGTGATGGCCGATGGGCTGGACATCATCCTCGGTGATCCGGACGTGCACGCGGTATTCGTCAACGTCTTCGGTGGGATCACCGCCTGCGACCAGGTGGCTACTGGCATCGTGCAGGCGCTGAGCATTCTGGGCGATGCCGCAGCCAAGCCGCTGGTCGTCCGGCTGGATGGCAATAACGTCGCTGAGGGCCGCCGGATCCTCGCCCGAGCAGCCCACCCACTCGTCACGATGGTCGACACGATGGACGCCGCGGCGGACAAGGCTGCCGAGCTCGCGGCACTGACTTTCGCCAAGGGAGCCTGACCGGTGGCAATCTTCCTGACCAAGGACTCGAAAATAATCGTCCAGGGAATGACCGGCTCGGAGGGCCGTAAACATACCCAGCGGATGCTCGATATGGGTAGTCAGGTCGTCGGCGGGGTCACCCCGGGCAAGGCCGGTCAGACTGTCGATTTCAACGGTGCAGCGCTGCCCGTGTTCGGTTCGGTCGCCGAGTCGGTGGCTGCCACCGGGGCCGACGTCAGCGTGGTGTTCGTTCCGCCACGCTTTGCCAAGGCCGCAGTCAGCGAGGCGATCGACGCCGGCATCGGACTGGCGGTGGTGATCACCGAGGGAATTCCGGTGCACGACACTGTGGCCTTCTGCGCGCAAGCCGGACGCATCGGGCCAGGCAGCGGCCCGGTACGGACCCGCGTCGTCGGCCCGAACTGTCCTGGGATGATCAGCCCGGGCGCCTCGAATGCAGGGATCATCCCCGCCGATATCACCGGTCCGGGCCGCATCGGTCTGGTGTCCAAATCAGGCACCCTGACCTACCAGATGATGTTCGAGCTGCGCGATATCGGTTTCTCCACCTGCGTGGGAATCGGTGGTGACCCGGTTATCGGTACCACCCATATCGACGCTCTGCAGGCCTTTGAAGACGACCCCGACACCGCGGCTGTGGTGATGATCGGCGAGATCGGCGGCGACGCCGAAGAGCGCGCCGCCGACTACATCAAAGCCAACATCACCAAACCGGTAGTCGGTTACATCGCCGGCTTCACGGCCCCCGAAGGCAAGACCATGGGCCACGCTGGTGCCATTGTCTCCGGCTCCGCGGGCACTGCCGAAGCCAAGAAGGACGCCCTGGAGGGGGCCGGCGTCGCGGTCGGCAAAACACCCAGCGACACCGCGAAACTGATGCGCGAGATCATCAAATCGCTGTCCTGATCCAGTTCGGTGTCCATGCAAGACCCGCGCGCGCTAGCCCGATCCGGTTACCCGAGGGGCGCGTCGGCGAGGTGATCACGGCAGCGAGGTGAAACGGCTGCGAGGGTGGGGATCGTGAGCCTCTTGCTGTCGCCGCTGGTGTCCGATGACGCGGCCCGTGACCCAGTAGGTGAAGGCACGCGGCCTGGCCTGGGTGCGCTGATCGGCGCTGCCTGCCTGCCCGCCGTCGCCAGCTACCTAGCCGCCGCTATTGCGCTCGCAGTACTCACCGCGGCCGGTGGAGCAGACACCTCGGTGGCTGGGGTGGCTCGGCTGGGGGCGGTGGGCTGGTTGGCCGCGCACCACGTGCCCCTAATCATCCAGGGCGCCCCGCTCGGCGTCTTGCCGCTGCTGCCTACGTTGCTGCTCGGCGGGCTGGTTGCCCGCGGCGCGGCCGGGGTCGCGGGTCGATCCGGGATCACCCAGCCCGTCGACGCCGGATGGGTGGCCGCGACGATCGCCGGCACCCACGGCGTCATGGGTGCTGTCCTGGCGCTTGTCGCCACCCCGGCCACGATCACTGCGGATCCTGGGCAGGCCGCCGTCGGTTGTGCGCTGGTCGCCGGTACCGCCGCGGGTCTGGGTCTGGTACGGCCCTGCGGGTTGTTGCCCGCGGCGCTGCGAGGCGCCCCCGGATGGGTGCGGCCGGGCCTGGCGGTCGGGTTGTGGGGGCTGGCGATTGCGCTCACCGCCGGCTTTGTCACGGTGTTGTCGGCTCTGGTGGTGTCCGCACCTGAGGTCGTTGCGATGTCGGGGCCCGACATCGCAAGCGCCTTCGGGCTGACCGTCCTGTCGATCGGATACCTGCCGAACGCGGCGATCGCCGGACTGTCGTGGCTGGCCGGACCAGGCCTGTCGGTAGGCGCATTGTCGATCAGCCCGGTCGCCGTGCACGCCGGACCGGTTCCAGGGATTCCACTGTTCGCCGCGTTGCCGCAAGGACCTGCCCAGCCGTGGTGGGGCTTCGCAATGGCGGTGCCATTGCTGATCGGGGCCGCGGTGGGGCATCGTTGCCTCGTCGCCGGTCACGACCGGTTAGTGCGGCTGCGGGTCCTCGCCGTGGCCGCCACGGTGCTCGCGTTCGGCAGCGCAGTGCTCGGCGCGTTGGCCGGCGGGAGCCTCGGCGCAGCGGCGTTCGACCCCGTCGACGTCCCCTTCGGGACGCTCGCGGGGGCCGTGCTGGTCGCGACCCTGCTGGGCGGCGCCACCACACTGCTGTTCCCCCGCGTGAGGGACGACCAGACGGCCGAAGACGGCCCCGAGCCCGAACCCGACGATGCTGCGCCTCCCGAACTCCACAGCAGCGCTGCTGACGATGGCGCGGACAGCCCTGCTGTGGAGCTCGGGAACAGCGGAGCGAGCGGAGACTGAGCCGCCGACCCGTACACTCGGCCTAACGGCACTGCGACATCAACAGCATTGCGGGATCGCGGCGAGGGAGCGGGATGGCCAGGCGTGCGGGTTCCGGGAACATCGACGCGGACGTGATCGTGGTGGGGGCGGGGCCTGCGGGTTCCACGGCGGCCGCGTACCTGGCCCGCGCCGGGCTGGACGTGCTGTTGCTGGAGAAGTCCACCTTTCCCCGGGAGAAGGTGTGCGGGGACGGGCTGACCCCCCGGGGCGTCAAGCAACTGATCGACCTGGGGATCGATACCAGCACCGAGGCCGGCTGGTTACACAACCGGGGTCTGCGGGTGGTGGGCGGCGGAGTGACGATCGAACTGCCGTGGCCCGATCTGGCCAGCTTCCCGCCCTACGGGGCGGTGCGCACCCGGCTGGACTTCGACGAGATGCTCGCGCGCCACGCGGAGAAGGCCGGCGCTCGGCTCCACGAGCTCAACACGGTCACCGAGGCGATCACCGACGAGCGCAGCGGCCGGGTCGTCGGTGTGAAAGGGCGGCAGGGTTCGGACAAGCAGCCGATGGAATACCGCGCCCCGCTCACGCTGGCCTGCGACGGGGTCAGTGCCCGGCTCGCGCTGAGCCTGGGGATGGACAAGCGCGCCGACCGGCCGATGGGCGTCGCGGTGCGTCGTTACTACACCAGCCCCCGCACCCATGACGACTTCCTGGAAAGCCACCTGGAGCTGTGGGACCACACCATCCCCGAGCAGCCCAGGCTGCTGCCAGGCTATGGCTGGATCTTCGGGATGGGCGATGGGACGTCCAACGTCGGCCTGGGCATCCTGTCGACGTCCACGGCGTATGGCAAGACCGACTACCGGGCGCTGCTGCGGTCCTGGTTGGACAGCACTCCGCCGGAGTGGGGATTTTGCGAGGGCAACGCCGCAGGCAAGATCGCCGGGGCGGCCCTGCCGATGGGCTTCAACCGCACGCCGCACTACCGGGACGGCCTGTTGCTGGTCGGGGACGCCGGCGGCATGGTCAACTCGTTCAACGGGGAGGGCATCGCCTATGCGATGCAGTCCGCCCGGTTCGCCGCGGAGTGCACGGTCCAGGCGCTGGCCCGGCCCGAGGGGCTGGCTCGGGAGCACGCGCTGCGGCGTTACCCCGCGGCGCTGCGGCAGGAGTTGGGCGGGTATTTCCGGTTGGGCAACGGGTTCAGCCGGTTGATCGCCCACCCGGCCGTGATGCGAGCCGCGACCCGCCACGGCTTGCCGCGCCCGACCCTGATGCGCTTCCTGCTCAAGCTGCTGGCCAACCTCTACGACAGCCGGGAAGGCGACGCGATGGACCGGGTGATCACAGCGATGACCCGGCTGACGCCCAGCGTGTGATCGACACACCTGGCGATCGCCGATAACGCCTGATCGGGACCGGATTTTAGGTTAGCCTCAGGGCACCGCGTGACCGGTCCGAACGTAGGGTAGAGGTGGGATCTTCATGAGACGCCGTGGACCTTCATGAGACGCAGGAGGAGGGGACGCTAGTGCTGCAGCCCTATGTTCCCCTAGTGCTGCTGCTCCTGCTAGCCGGGGGTTTCGCGGTCTTCTCCCTCGCCGCGGCGCCCTTTATCGGGCCGCGCCGGTACAACAGGGCCAAGCTCGATGCCTACGAGTGCGGTATCGAGCCGTCCCCGCAACCGGTCGCGGGAGCCGGGCGGATGCCGGTGGCGTACTACCTCACCGCGATGCTGTTCATCCTGTTCGACATCGAGATGGTGTTCTTGTACCCGTTCGCAGTGGCCGCGGACTCGTTGGGCATCTTCGGCCTGGTGGAAATCGTTCTGTTCATCGTGACGCTCGGCTTCGCCTACGCCTACGTGTGGCGACGCGGCGGGCTGGACTGGAACTGATCATGGGTCTGGAAGAGAAGCTCCCCAGCGGGATCCTGCTGACCAGCGTGGAGAAGCTGGTCAACTGGACCCGGAAGTCGTCGCTGTGGCCGGCCACGTTCGGGCTGGCCTGCTGCGCCATCGAGATGATGACGACCGGGGCACCTCGTTATGACCTTGCCCGTTTCGGTATGGAGGTCTTCCGTGCCTCTCCTCGGCAGGCCGATCTAATGATCGTGGCGGGCCGCGTGAGCAACAAGATGGCCCCGGTCCTGCGGCAGATCTATGACCAGATGCCCGAGCCGCGCTGGGTGCTCTCCATGGGCGTCTGTGCCTCCACTGGAGGGATGTTCAACAACTACGCGATCGTGCAGGGCGTGGACCACATCGTCCCGGTGGACATGTACCTGCCGGGGTGCCCCCCACGCCCGGAGATGCTCATCGACGCGATCCTCAAACTGCACGCCAAGATCATGGATGAGCCGCTCGGCCCGAAGCGGGCGGCGGAGAAGGCCGGCCATCGCACCGAGATGGTGCCCTCCTCGGTGCGCTACGGCCCGCAGAAGGATCCCAGGCCATCGGGGAGCGGCCGGTCCCAGGTCGTCGAAGCTCGGAAGCAGTGAGCGGAAATGACAGACAACAACAAGGGCAAGAGAAACAACGGCAAGGGCCTCGCGCCCGGCCAGTACAGCTCGGCCGAGATGAGTTCGGCCGAGGAGGCCGAGCATGAGTCTCACGGCGGGGTGGTCGCTGGCCGGGCCCGGCAGGGCATGTTCGGCGTTGTCGGCTCCGGAGACACCTCAGGGTACGGTGGACTGACGCTGCCGGCTCACGTGCCGGCCCCTGCGCAGCGGCCCTACGGCGGCTGGTTCGACGAGGTCACCGACGAGCTGCTGGCCGCAATTCGCGAGCGCGGGTTGCCCGCTGAGGCGATCCAACAGGTCACCGTGGATCGCGGTGAGATCACCTACTATGTGCGCCGGGACCACCTGCTGGCGCTGTGCCGCACCCTGCGGGATGATCCGGCGCTGCGCTTCGAGCTGTGCAGCTCGGTATCCGGCGTGGACTACGGCACCGAGGTCGCGCAACGGCTGCACGCGGTCTACCACCTCACCTCGATGACCTACCGGCGGCGGATCCGCCTGGAGGTCGCTGTTGACGTCGATGACGCCCGCATACCCAGCGTGGTCGAGGTCTACCCGACCGCGGACTGGCAGGAACGGGAAGCCTGGGACATGTTCGGCATCATCTTCGACGGCCACCCGGCGCTGACCCGGATTCTCATGCCCGACGACTGGGACGGTCACCCGCAGCGCAAGGACTACCCGCTCGGTGGAATCCCGGTGGAATACAAGGGTGGCGCCGAGATCCCACCGCCGGACCAGCGGAGGGCGTACTCCTGATGACGCGACGGCAACAGGGGGATACCGAACCGGCGCACACCGTCGGCAGCGGTACAGCCGACACGGTCAGCGACGCCACCAACCCGGCCGATCCCTACGCCGCGACGGCGCGCGAAACCACCGAGGGTCGGGTGTACACCGTCACCGGCGGTGACTGGGACAGCCTGATCGAGGACTGGAAACACGACGAACGCATCGTCGTCAACATGGGACCGCAGCACCCCTCCACGCACGGCGTGCTGCGGTTGGTCCTTGAGCTGGAGGGCGAAGTCGTCACCCAGGCCCGCTCGGTGATCGGCTACCTGCACACCGGTATTGAGAAGAACTGCGAGTACCGAAGCTGGACTCAGGGCGTCACCTTCGTCACCCGGGCGGACTACCTGTCGCCGCTGTTCAACGAGGCCGCCTACTGCCTGGCCACCGAGAAGCTGCTCGGCATCACCGCGCCGCGCCGCGCGCAGGTGATCCGGGTACTGCTCATGGAGCTCAACCGGGTCGCCTCACACTTGGTGGCAATAGCTACCGGCGGGATGGAGCTCGGCGCACTCACCGGAATGACCGCCGGCTTCCGCGAGCGCGAGGAGGTCTTGCACCTGCTGGAGTTCCTCACCGGACTGCGAATGAACCACGCCTTCATCCGGCCCGGTGGCGTCGTGCAGGACCTGCCCGAGGGATACGACACCAAGATCCGGGACTTCCTGAAGGTGATGGACTCCCGGCTGCCGGACTACGACAAACTGCTCACCGGCCAACCGATCTGGAAGCAGCGGCTGCAGAAGGTGGGCTACCTGCCGCTGGACGGCTGCCTGCAGCTGGGCGTCACCGGCCCGATCCTGCGTTGCGCCGGTCTGGAGTGGGACCTGCGCAAGATCGAGCCCTACTGTGGCTATGAGGAGTACGACTTCGAGGTCCCCACGTCCACCGACGCCGACTGCTACGCCCGCTACGTGCTGCGGGTGGAGGAGATCCACCAATCACTCAAGATCGTGGCGCAGTGCCTGGGCAAGCTGGAACCCGGCCCGGTGATGGTGGAAGACGGCAAGATCGCGTGGCCAGCCAAGCTGTCCATCGGTGCCGACGGGATGGGCAACTCGCTGGAGTACGTCCGCAAGATCATGGGACAGTCGATGGAGGCACTGATCCACCACTTCAAGCTGGTCACCGAGGGCTTCGCGGTCCCAGCGGGTCAGGTCTACGTCCCAATCGAGTCCCCGCGCGGTGAGCTGGGCTACCACCTGGTCTCCGACGGCGGGACCCGGCCAATGCGGGTGCACATCCGGGATCCCAGCTTCGTCAACCTGCAGTCCATGCCGGCGATGAGCGAGGGGGGCCTGGTGGCCGACGTCATCGCCGCGGTGGCGTCGATCGACCCGGTGATGGGAGGCGTGGACCGATGAGCCGCGCCAAAAAACGCCCAGCCAACCCGGCGTTCACCGCACGGCCCGTAGCGGCGGCGGGAGGCGCGGACCAGGCAGCGCCGACGACGCTGACCACAGTTCAGGACGTGCCGGTGGAGCGACCGGTGCGGGCGGACACCAGCGTGTTCGACGAGCGGACCTGCCAGCGGGCCCAGGAGATCATCGCGCGCTACCCCCGGTCCCGATCGGCGCTGCTGCCCATGCTGCACCTGGTGCAAAGCGTCGAGGGTTACGTCAGCCAGGCTGGGATGGCGTTCTGCGCGCAGCAGTTGGGGATAACCACCGCCGAGGTGAGCGCGGTGGTCACCTTCTACACCATGTACAAGCGCCAACCCAGCGGCGAGCACCTGGTCAGCGTGTGCACCAACACGCTGTGCGCAGCGCTGGGCGGCGACGAGATCTACGCTCGGCTGCGTAAGCGGCTCGGGGTGGGCCATGAGGAGGCCGCCGGACAGCCGGGCTCCAAGGGCTCGATCACCCTTGAGCACGCCGAATGCCTGGCGGCCTGTGACCTGGCGCCGGTGCTGCAGGTGAACTACGAGTTCTACGACAACCAGACTCCGGAGTCTGCCGTGGAGTTGGTGGATGCGCTGCGTCGTGGGGACCGGCCGGCGCCGACTCGCGGTGCGCCGTTGACCGACTGGCGCAGCACCGAGCTGCAGCTGGCCGGCTTCTTCGGTGAGCCCCAGCAGCTGCGTGACGCGGTGGATGCGCCCTCGGCGGCGCCCGAAACGCTGGCCGGTAACCAGCTCGCCGAGGAGAACGGCTGGCAGGCGCCGGCGATGCCGGACCAACCTCCGCCGTTACCCGACGTTGTGGCCAAGAAGTGACCACTACAGCAGGAGGAGCCGTGACCGAGCGGACACTCACCCCGGTGCTGACCCGGCGGTGGCTGTCGCCGAAATCGTGGACGCTCGACACGTACACCGAACTTGAGGGCTACACCGCAGTGCGCACCGCGCTGGCCGCGCAGCCCGATGAGCTGATCCAGCTACTCAAAGACTCGGGCCTGCGGGGTCGTGGTGGGGCGGGCTTTCCCACCGGCTTGAAGTGGAGCTTCATCCCGCAGGCCAAACCGGGCGAGCAGGCCAGCGGTGCGGCGGCCAAGCCCAAGTATCTGGTGATCAACGCTGATGAGGGCGAGCCGGGCACCTGCAAAGACGTGCCGCTGATGATGGCCGACCCGCACTCGCTGATCGAAGGCTGCATCATCACCAGCTACGCGATCCGAGCCCACGAGTGCTTCATCTACGTCCGCGGCGAGATGCTGCACTGCAACCGCAGGCTGCACCAGGCGGTGACGGAGGCTTACCAGGCCGGCTACCTGGGCAAAGACATCCTCGGGTCGGGTTTCGATCTCGACATCGTGATTCACGCCGGCGCCGGTGCCTACATCTGCGGTGAGGAGACCGCGCTGCTCGACTCGCTGGAAGGCCGGCGTGGCCAGCCCCGGCTCAAGCCGCCGTTCCCCGCCACCTCCGGGCTCTACGAGGCACCCACCGTGGTCAACAACGTCGAGACGATCTGCAGCGTGCCCTACATCGTCAACGGCGGGGCGGACTGGTTCCGGACGATGGGCACCGAGAAATCGCCCGGCCCGAAGATCTATTCGATGTCCGGGCACGTGCAGCGGCCCGGACAGTACGAGGCTCCGCTGGGGATCACGTTGCGCGAGTTGCTGGAACTCGCTGGCGGGATGAAGGACGGCCCGCTGAAGTTCTGGACGCCGGGCGGATCGTCGACTCCGATGCTGACTGCCGAGCACCTGGACGTGCCGCTGGACTTCGAGGGTGCCGCGGCGGCCGGCTCGATGCTGGGCACCACCGCAGTGATGGTCTTCAACACGTCGGTGAGTGTGCCCTGGGCGGTGATGAAGTGGACCGAGTTCTACAAGCACGAGTCCTGCGGTAAATGCACGCCGTGCCGGGAGGGGACCTACTGGCTGACCCTGATCCTGCAGCGGATGGTGCGCCACGAGGGCACAGCCACCGATGTGGAGACCATGCTGGACGTCTGTGACAACATTTTGGGCCGGTCGTTCTGCGCCCTCGGGGATGGCGCTGCCAGCCCTATCATCAGCGGCATCAAGTACTTCCGTCAGGAGTTCCTGGATCTGTGCGCCAACCAACCCGCGTACGGACGGCCCGGGCAGCAGGCCAACCTGGCAGGGTCGCACCGATGACGGTGGCACAGCAGGCCGCCGGTAGCCGCGCCGTCCCCGAGGGGCATGTCCGATTGACCATCGACGGCCGCGAGGTCGATGCCCCCAAGGGCGAGCTGGTGATCCGGGCCTGCGAACGGCTGGGCATCATCGTGCCCCGGTTCTGTGACCACCCGCTGCTCGACCCGGTCGCCGCCTGCCGGCAGTGCCTGGTCGAGGTGGAGATGGGTGGGCGCCCGATGCCCAAACCGCAGGCCAGCTGCAGCCTCACGGTCGCCGAGGGCATGATCGTGAAGACCCAGCACACCTCGGCGGTTGCGGACAAGGCGCAGCAGGGCATCATGGAGCTGCTGCTGATCAACCACCCGCTGGACTGCCCGATCTGCGACAAGGGCGGCGAGTGCCCGCTGCAGAACCAGGCGCTGTCCAACGGTCGGGCGGATTCCCGTTTCACTGAGACCAAACGCACGTTCGCCAAACCGATCCCGATCTCCACCGAGGTGCTGCTGGACCGGGAGCGTTGCGTGCTGTGCGCGCGGTGCACCCGTTTCTCCGAGCAGATCGCCGGCGACGAGTTCATCGACATGCTCGAGCGCGGCTCCGACCAGCAGGTCGGGGTGGCTGCCGACAAGCCCTTCCAGTCCTACTTCTCCGGCAACGTCATCCAGATCTGTCCGGTCGGCGCGCTGACCAGCGCCGCCTACCGGTTCCGGTCCCGGCCCTTCGACCTGGTCTCCACCCGCGGGGTGTGCGAGCACTGCGCCAGCGGCTGCGCGCAGCGCACCGACTGGCGACGGGGAATCGTGCTTCGCCGGCTGGCCGGTCACGACCCGCAGGTCAACCAGGAATGGAACTGCGACAAGGGCCGTTTCGCCTTCGCCTACGCCAGTGCCGAGGATCGGATCACCCGACCGCTGGTCCGGGACTCCCACGGTGATGAGTTGCGGCCGGCGTCGTGGACCGAGGCGCTGCAGGCGGCGGCCACCGGACTGCGGGCTGCCCGGGATTCCGGCGTCGGAGTGCTCACCGGTGGCCGGTTGACCGTCGAGGACGCCTACGCCTACGCGAAGTTCGCCCGGGTGGCGCTGGGCACCAATGACATCGACTTCCGCGCCCGGCCGCACTCGGCCGAGGAGCTGGGCTTCCTAGCTGCGCACGTGGTCGGCATCGGTCCGGACACCGGCGGGGTGACCTACGACGACCTCAGCGCCGCCCCCGCGGTGCTGTGCGTGGCCTTCGAGCCCGAGGAGGAGTCGCCGATCGTCTTCCTCCGGCTGCGCCGCGCCGCCCGCGACCGTCGCATGCCGGTGTGGCATCTCGGCCAGTTCACCACCCCCGCGGTGCGCCGGACCTTCGGCACGCTGCTGCGGGTGGCGCCCGGCGGCGAGCCCGATGCGCTCGATGCCCTCGACGGTCCAGCCCGCGACGCGTTGGGCACGCCGGGTGCGGTGCTGCTGGTCGGCGAGCGCGCCGCTGAGATGCCCGGGCTGTTCTCCGCTGTGGCGCGGCTGGCCACGAGCACCGGCGCCCGGCTGGCCTGGATCCCGCGGCGAGCTGGTGAGCGGGGTGCGCTGGAAGCCGGGGCGGCGCCGACGTTGCTGCCCGGTGGCCGCCCGGTCACCGATCCGGTGGCCCGCGCGGAGATCGAGAGTGCCTGGGGTGTGACGCTGTCGAGCCGGCCGGGGCGCGACACCGAAGGCATCATCGCCGCCGCCGCTGCGGGGCAGCTCGGTGGGCTCGTCATCGGTGGTGTGGACCCCGCTGACCTGCCGGATCCACGGCTGGCTGAGCAGGCGTTGAGCCGAACCGGGTTCGTGGTGAGCCTGGAGATGCGGCCTTCGGCGGTGACCAGGGCGGCCAATGTCGTGCTGCCGATCGCGTCCGCGCTGGAGAAGGCGGGCAGCTACCTGGACTGGGAGGGCCGCCGCCGGGAGTTCGCCACCACGATCAGCTCGGGGATAGGTCCGGCTCGAGGCGGCGGCGCGACCATGCCGGACTGCCGGGTACTGGACAGCCTCGCTGTCGAGATGGACGTCGATCTGTTCACCCAGACCCCGGCCGCGGCGTGGGCCGGTTTCGCCGCCCTGGGCAGGTACACCGGTGCCCGGCTGGGCTTTCCACAGATGGTCGCGGCGCCGGTCCCGGAACTCGGCGACGGCGAGGCCTTGCTGGCCACCTGGCGCCAGTTGCTGGACAACGGGTCGATGCAGAACGGCGAGCCGCATCTAGCCGGCACCGCCCGGCCTGCCGTCGTGTTGATGTCCGCGGCCACCGCCACCGAGCTCGGGGTGCACATCGGCGGCCGGGTCACGGTGTCCACCCAGCGTGGCTCGGTGACGCTGCCGGCTGCGGCCGCTGACCTGCCCCCGGGCGTGGTGTGGATCCCGGGTAACTCCGGACCCGCTACCGTCCGGAGCAGCCTCTGCGCCGGTCATGGCACCGTGGTCACCGTGCGCAGCGGCAACGGCGCGGCGGCCAGCACCACAGCACCGGCCAAGACGGCGCGGGGAGGCAGGTCATGACGCGCACCGAAGCACTGCTCGGCGACGACCCGCTGTGGCTGATCATCCTGAAGGTCGTCGTGATCTTCGCGTTCCTCATGGTCATGACCTTGTTCATGATCTGGATGGAGCGCCGGGTGGTCGGACGCATGCAGCAGCGGCCGGGCCCTAACCGCGTCGGGCCCTTCGGGTTGCTGCAGTCCCTGGCCGATGGGCTGAAGCTGGCGTTCAAGGAGGACATCACGCCGGTGATGGCCGACCGCTGGGTGTATGTGCTGGCCCCGGTGATTTCGACGGTCACGGCGTTCGCGGCATTCTCCGTGATCCCGCTCGGCGGTGAGGTGTCGATCTTCGGTGCGCGCACCGTGCTGCAGGTCACCGACCTGCCGGTCGGGGTGCTCGTGGTGCTGGCCGCCTCCTCGCTGGGCGTCTACGGGATCGTGCTGTCCGGTTGGTCGTCGGGCTCGCCCTACCCTCTGCTGGGCGCGCTTCGCTCGGCCGCCCAGGTGATCTCCTACGAGATCGCCCTCGGACTGTCGATCGTCGCCGTCGTCCTGTACGCGGGCTCGCTGTCCACCGCGGACATCGTGGAGGCCCAGTCGCGGCAATGGTGGTTCGTGTTCCTGCTGTTCCCCAGCTTCGCGGTGTTCTGCGTGTCGATGGTGGGCGAGACCAACCGAGCGCCCTTCGACCTGCCCGAGGCGGAGTCGGAGCTGGTCGGTGGTTTCCACACCGAATACTCATCGTTGAAGTTCGCGCTGTTCTTCCTCGCCGAGTACGTCAACATGGTCACCGTCTCGGCCATGGCGACCACGCTGTTCCTCGGCGGCTGGCACGCCCCCTGGCCGCTGGCCGGCGGAGTGCTGGACCACGGCTGGTGGGGCCCGCTGTGGTTCATCACCAAGACGTTTGTCTTCCTGTTCGTGTTCGTCTGGCTGCGCGGCACCCTGCCCCGGATGCGTTACGACCAGTTCATGGCGCTGGGCTGGAAGGTGCTGGTGCCAGGCAGTCTGGTGTGGAT